>FKKE01014527.1_pt1 | contig 10304 bp, 12 predicted proteins | sample 1106331 | NCBI WGS metagenome assembly FKKE01 (sample SAMEA3931202, study PRJEB13176) | freshwater metagenome | biome: Drinking water system; feature: drinking water; material: freshwater | place: China | collected 2013-02-06 | reverse complement strand
GACGGGAGCGGGTCGGATGGGGCCTGCTGGTATCAGCGCCAGTGCCCCTCAACCCAGAACCACCCCTTGCCAGTGTGGATCCATCGGCCGGGCTCCCAGACCCGGTAACCGGCGGGCGGAGTCACCCAGCGTCCCGGCACCCATTCGTAGTCGGCCCCATTCCAGCGCCAGTATCCCGGTAGCCAGACCGACCCGGACCCGGGAGAAGCCGGGGGAGTTTCGGTTTGCAGCTCGGGCGGATCCCGGGAAACGAACATCGCTCCGGGAGGGAGCTCGGGCGGTGGCGGAGCGACGCAGCCCGCGATGACCAGCAACAGGGCCGGGAGCGATTGGAGCCTCATGGGTCTGCCTCAGATCATGGTGCCGCGATGGCCGACCGCCCGGAGCATCGCCCTGATGGCGGCGTGAAGCACGATATACAGGACGATGGTCAGCACCACCGGCAGCGCCAGGACATAGCCGCCGTCGGTTGACGGCTCGGGCAGCAGACGGTGGAAGGGAGCCACCAGCGGATCGGTGAGGGCCATGACCAGGCGCACCGAGCCGGTGGCCGGGTCGGCGGCAAAGAGCGCAATAAGAAGCCGGACCGCAAGCAGGGCATAGACAGCAGCAAACCCGTATCCCACCAACCTGCCGAACCACCGGAACCCCGGCCGGGCCGAGCGCGCTTCCCGGGGCCGGACTTCCTCCAGAACGAGCTTGCGGTCTCCCTTTCGATACACAGGCATCCCCAGCGCAGGGGACGCGCGGGCCGGGAGCGACTGCACCGGGTGGGCCCGCCGGGGAGACCGGTCGACGGCCGGGAGAAAGGGAGCAGGGTTCTCTCGTGAATGCCGTGGATGCCGGGTGGCGGCCGGCGAGGGGTGGGATAGATTTCCGGCTTCCCGCTCCCGGATTCAGCCAATGTCACGACGGAAGATGAGCCGACGGTCCTTCGTCAGGGGTGCCGGCACCGCGGCGCTCGGGGCCATGGTGGTTCCCCGCCACGTGCTGGGCCGGGGCTTTCAGGCTCCGAGCGACACCCTCAACGTTGCCATAGTCGGCGCGGGCGGCATGGGCATGAGCAACGCCGAGGCGCTGGGCAGCGAGAACATCGTGGCGGTGTGCGACGTGGATTTCGGCTACGTGGAGCGCTCGCTGTCGGGCCGGGACCGTAACCGCGAAGGACAGCCCCGTCCGGAGGGAATCCGGCTCAAGGAGCAGTTCGGCAAGGCGCGGCGGTTTACCGACTGGCGGGAAATGCTGGAGCAGCAGCGCGACATCGAGGGCGTGGTGATCGCCACCCCGGATCACACTCACGCGGTCATCGCCAAGCACGCCATGGAGCGGGGCAAGCACGTTTACGTGCAGAAACCGCTCACCTACTCGGTACACGAGTCACGGGTGCTCCGGGAGCTGGCGCGGGCCCGGCCCCGGCTGGCTACCCAGATGGGAAACCAGGGGCATTCCCGGGAGGGCGCTCTCCTGGTGAATGAATGGGTCCAGGCCGGGGTAATCGGACCGGTCAGCGAGGTGCATGTATGGACCAACCGCCCGGTGGGGTTCTGGCCTCAGGGGATTCCCCGGCCGGCCCCGGCGGCCCAGCCGGCAGGGGGAACCGCGTTCGGCACTTCCTGGGGGATGCGGCGGATCAATGAGACGCTGGCCGCGGCGATGGCTGCGGCTCCGGCCCCGCCGCCCGAGGGGCTTCGCTGGGACCTGTACCTGGGCCCGGTTCCCGAGGACGTGGAGTATCACCCGATCTACCACCCGTTCAATTGGCGGGGCTGGCTCGATTTCGGGGTGGGAGCGCTGGGAGACATGGGAGCCCACCTGGTGGACCAGCCATTCTGGGCACTGGGCCTGGAATACCCGGTAAGTATCGAGGCAACCTCGACCCCGTGGGGCACCCAGCTGATCCCGGCCACCGAGCCGGGAGGCCGGCCCCGGTCCCGACCGGTAACGTATCCGGTAGCCACGGCGGTCAACTACGAATTCCCGGCCCGGGGCTACCAGCCCCCGGTCAGGATGCGGTGGTTCGACGGGGGACTGTACCCGCCGCGGCCCGATCTCCTGCCCGACGACGTGGTGCTGAAGAGCGAGGGCGGGGTCATCTATTACGGGGACAAGGGCGTGCTGATGCACGACACCTACGGCGACAACCCCCGGCTTTTCCCGGAAGCGCTGATGGAGCGGGCCGCGGCGGTACCGAAGTCGTATCCCCGGATCGAAACTTCCCACGAGCTGAACTGGGCCAACGCCGCCAAGGGCCGGGGCCGGACGAGCTGCCCGATCGAGTACGCCGCCCTGCTCACCGAAACGATGCTGCTGGGGATCGCGGCGCTCCGGACCGGTCAGGGCCGCAAGCTGATCTACGATGGGCCCCGCGGGGTGGTGACCAACATCCCGGAAGCCAACCAGTACCTGACCCGGGAGTACCGGAAAGGATGGGAAGTCTAGTTCATGCTGGCACTGACGATCGCATTGCTGCTGGCAACCCGGCTGGCGGGGCCGGGGCCGGGACCGGACCGGCCGAGGGGGAAGGAGAGGACACCGATGGCGGAAACCCAGCCCGCCCATAACACGCTAACCCCGGCCGAGCGGACGGCCGGCTGGCGGCTTCTGTTCGACGGGCGGACCACCCGGGGGTGGCGGGCCTACGATTCCGACTCGATGCCGGCGGGGTGGCAGGTGGTGGACGGAACCCTTACCCGGGCGGGGCGGGCGGGAGACATCATAACCCGGGAGACCTTCCGGGATTTCGAGCTGGTGGCCGACTGGATGGTTCCGCCCCGGGGGAACAGCGGGATCTTCTACCGGGCCGCCCCGGGATCGGAAGCGATCTACCACAGCGCCCCGGAATACCAGGTCCTGGACGACGCCGGCCATCGGGACGGGGTGACCCTGCTTACCTCGGCCGGGTCAGTTTACGGGCTCTACCCCGCCCTGCCCGGGGTGGTCCGCCGGGCCGGAGAGTGGAACACCGCGCGGATAGTGGTGAACGGCAGCCGGGTGGAGCACTGGCTCAACGGAAAGAAGCTCGCCGAGTACGAGCTGGGGGGAGAGGATTGGAAGGCCAAGGTAGCGGCGAGCAAGTTTGCGGCGTGGCCCGAATACGGCAAGGCGGCAGAGGGGCATATCGGGCTGCAGGACCACGGTGACCGGGTGGCGTTCCGGAACATCAAGATCCGGGTCCTGCCGTGAGGAGTCCGGCTCAGCTCTCTTCCACTACCACCGCGGTGCCGTAGCAGAGGATTTCGGTCACGCCTTTCATGATTTCGTTGGCGTCGTAGCGCACCCCGATCACGGCATTCGCCCCGGTCTGCTCGGCGTGCTGGAGCATCAGCTCGAACGCCTCCCCGCGGGCCTTTTCGCACAAAGTCACGAACATCCCGATCCGCCCGCCGAAGAGGGTCTGCCAGCTCGCTCCGATGAACCCGAATACCGAGCGGGAGCGGACCGTGATCCCCATGACCACTCCGAGGGACTGCGCCACCCGGTAGCCCTCGATTTCGAAGGCGGTAGTGGTCATGGGATGGATGATGCGGGGGCTGGCGCGCTCAACCGAGTGGGGCATGGGGGCTCCGGGCAGCGGGGACCGGCCTCGAAACCGGCCCCCCGGAATATACCGGCGGGATCAGGGACCCGCCGGGGGCTTACCCCTCTAACTCTAGTGATCCCGGTTGGTGCGGGCCATCCGGGCGGCCAGCTCGGCCGGCCGGAGCAGGACGATGCTACCGCTGAAGGCTTCCAGCTCCACCGAGGCGCTGCCGTTCCCGAACCGGAAACTCTGGCGGCGACCCTGGGGCCGAATGTCGTCGGTAAGGGGGGTGGGGAGCCGGAATCCGGCCCGGATCGAGCCGGAGAAAACCGCCATCAGGATAGTGGCGTTGGCGTTCTCCGCCAGTCCGGCGTAGATGCTGCCGCTGTGATTGAGGAGCCGGTAGCGGCCCCCTTCCTGGAAAGCCCCGTCGAACCAGATCGTGCCGCTCACATTCTGCACGTCCACCGAACGCGATACGATGCCGCGAAGCACGATATCGGCGCTGATGCTCTCGACCACCAGGTCGCCCTGGATGTCGGTGCCGAAGATGTCCTGGCTGGTGCCGTTCAGAACCACCCGGCCCCGGGCCCCGGTAAGCCGGATATCGCCCGAGGTGGAGCTCAGGCGAACCAGCTCGGAACCCCCGGTGACGGTGATGTCGCCGTTCAGGGTGGTGATCTCCAGCGGGGCCCGAACCCCGTCGACAGTGATATCGCCGTTCATCCCTTCCAGGGTCAGGGCCATCCACACCGGAACGGTCAGATCGTAGTCGGCGTCGTTATGGGGCCCGAACCCTCCGGTGGTCTCGATCCGGAGCACCGACCCGGACTGGCGCACCCGGACCCGATCGCGGTCGGAGTGCCGGGCCTCGACCCGCACCTGATTCCGGTCCCAGACTTGGACCCGGATATCACCCTCCATCGTCTCGGCTCGAATCCGGGTTCCCCGCGCTACCGAGAAAACGGTGTCGGACTCGGCCTTTACGGCCGGTGGGGCAGATGCGGGATAGGCCGGAGCGGCCAGGGCCAGACCCAGCAGGGGAAGCACAAACATGGGAGACCTCATCAGGTTCGAGCCAGCGCGCCGGCCACGGCGCGGAGGAGGTTGAGCTTCCGCCGCATGTTGGCGGCAACCTGGTGGCTCAGATAGGCATTGGCGGAATCCCGCGCAATGGCGGCGCGGGCCTCGGCGATGGCAGCGTCGATCTTCCGGAGGTTTTCCTCCACTACCCGTACCGTCGCGGTGTCGAGCCGGCTGCGGCCCTCTTCCAGGATCCGCTCCAGGTCACTTACCGCGGCCTCGTACTGAAACTCGGCGGTTGCGGCGTTGGTGAACCGGGCGGGAGGAAGGCCGGCCGTGTCGCCGGTCGGAGGCCGCGCCGAGCGGGTGGCCAGCCAGACGCTCCCGCCGCTCAGTACCGCGACCAGGAGGCCCGCGGCCAGCAGCATGGGCCAGGAACCAAAGCTCCAGCGGGAGCGCGACCCGATCCGGCGGATCGGGGCGGCGGAAGCGGGAGCGGAGGCCGGACCGAGGCCGGCGGCGATTCCGGGCCAGAGATCCCGGCCGGGTTCGCGGCCCTGGTAATGGGGTGCCGCAGCCACGATGGCGTGGAGGTCGGCCAGGACCCGGCGGCAGGCGACGCAGGACTCCAGGTGGGCTTCGACCCGGCGCCGCTCCAGATCGTTCAGATCGCCGTCGAGATACCCGGACAGGAGCGGGGTGAAGAGATCGTCGGTCATGAGGCCCTCATCCGGCCAGTTGCTGCCGCAGCAGCATGCGGGCCCGGTGCAGTTGGGAACGCGAGGTACCGGGATCTACCCCGAGAAGCTGCCCGATTTCCTCGTGCTTGTACCCCTCCATGTCGTGGAGCACGAAGACCTGGCGGGCTCCCTCCGGCAGGAGGCCCACCGCGCGCTCGATGGCGACCCGCAGATCGGGCCGTTCGGCCGGGGCGGTCACCGCTTCCAGCTCCAGCTCGGTGCCGGAGTTCCGCTGGGCGGCGATGCCGCGGCGCTTCCTCCGGCGGAGCATGAGGTTGACCGCCACCCGGTGAAGCCAGGTTCCGAAGCTGGACTGGCCCGCAAAGGTATTGAGCTTCTGCCAGACCCGGATGAAGACTTCCTGAACCGCATCGTCAACCTCTCCTTCCTCCAGCAGCCAGCCGGCCAGACTGGCGATCCGGGCCGAGTGGCGGCGATAAATCCGTTCGAACGCGGCCTGGTCCCCGGCGACCGCCAGGGGTATGTCGGCGCGATCGAGATCGGCGCGGTTCACGGCGAGTTCTGCTGCCAGAAGTCATCCTCCGAAACGGCGCCAAGTCCCGGAGCATTGGAGACTTGGAGGGTTCGAAACGTTGGAAGCCGGAGCCCCGGCCCCCGCACCCGGCCGGCGCGGGGCCCGCTTGACTTCTCCTATCACTTTGATATCATATCAATATCACCTCATCCGGAGCCGGTCGGCATGATCACCGAGAAAGTAAGGCGCCCGGTATCGGGCTTTCCGATACTGTTCGCATTCCTGGGGCTGGTGGCCCTCCTGATCTGGTACTTCGTAGGGGCGCTCCAGGCCGAGAGCGGCGGCCGGCTGGTCGGGGCGCTGGCCGGCATGGTGGTGATCATGTTCATCCCTCCCGGCTTCATCATCGTGCATCCCAACGAGGCAAAGGTCCTGGTTCTGTTCGGCCGCTATTTCGGGAGCGTCAAGGAGCCGGGGTTCTGGTGGGTCAATCCGTTCACGGTGAAGAAGCGGATTTCGCTCCGGATCCGGAACTTCGAGACCGCCAAGCTCAAGGTGAACGACGCCCACGGGAACCCGATCGAGGTGGCCGCAATCGTGGTTTGGCGGGTGGTGGACAGCGCCGAGGCGCTGTTCGAAGTGGACGACTACGAGAACTACGTCAAGGTCCAGAGCGAGTCGGCGGTTCGGAGCATGGCCTCGAGTTATCCCTACGACTCCCACACCGCGGGGGAGCCGGCACTCTCGAGCCACGCCGACGAAGTGGCCGAGAACCTGATGCGGCAGCTCTCCGAGCGGCTGGCCAAGGCGGGGGTTGAAGTGCGGGAGGCCCGGCTGTCCCACCTGGCCTACTCCCCGGAAATAGCCCAGGCCATGCTTCAGCGGCAGCAGGCCGGCGCCATCATCGCGGCCCGGAGCCGGATCGTCGAGGGCGCGGTGGGCATGGTGGAGAATGCGCTCGAGATGCTGGCCCAGAAGCAGATCCTCAACCTGGACGACGAGCGGCGGGCCGCGATGGTGTCCAACCTGCTGGTAGTGTTGTGCGGCGAGCGGGGGACCCAGCCGGTGGTGAACACCGGTACCCTCTACGCCGGCTGACCGGAGGGTTCGTGCCGGAACGCAAGGCAATCCTGCTCCGTCTCGACCCGGCGCTGCACGAAGCCCTCCAGCGCTGGGCCGCTTCGGATCTTCGTTCCCTCAACGCGCAGCTGGAATTCCTGCTGCGCCAGGCCGCCCTGGAAGCCGGCCGGCTGCGGCCGGCCGCTTCGGGGCGGTCATCCCGGGAGGAAAAGTGAAAAACCGCCAAACCTGGTTCGGCCAGCTGGCCCGGCGGATCTCCCGCCTGGCGGGGAGGCCGGCCACTTTCCTGATAGCGCTCCTGCTGGTCCTTGCCTGGGGCATCAGCGGACCGCTGTTCCAATTCAGCGACACCTGGCAGCTGGTGATCAATACCGCAACCACCATCGCCACGTTCCTGATGGTCTTCCTGATCCAGAACACCCAGAATCGCGATACCGAAGCACTCCAGATCAAGCTGGACGAGCTGCTGCGGGTCAGCGCCGGGGCCCACAACGCCCTGCTGGACCTGGAGGAACTGGAAGAGGACGAGCTGGAGAAGATCCGGGCCGGGTACGCCCGGCTGGCCCGGCGGGCCCGGGAAGAGCTCCGGCAGGGCCGGTCCGACACCGGCAGTCCCGAGCCGGAGTAACCCGGCCGGCCGGGCTACCTCGGCTTCATGCTGTCGTAGGCGAACCCCACCAGCATGTCGGGCTTGATGGTGGCGTTGCCCAGCCGCTCGTCCCACTCGGCGGTGACCCGGGCGGCAATTACCTGCTCCCGTGACCTCCCCTGCCGGATCAGGGCCGCGACCCGGTCGCGAATTGTCGCCAGCATGTCGCGGTAGCGTACCAGGTCGGCGCGGCCCGCCAGGGGCCCGTGCCCGGGGATGATCCGGGTGCTGTCGTTGGCGTAGCGCAGGGCGGTGGTCAGCGCGGCGATCAGGCCCTCGAATGACCCGCCACTGGAAAGGTCCACCAGCGGGTAGCGGCCGTTGAAGAACAGGTCTCCCATGTGGAGCACGTTGGCACGGGAGAAGTGGATTATCGCGTCGCCATCGGTATGGGCCGGCCCGACGTGAACCACGTGGATGTCGTCGCCGTTCAGATGGAAGGTGACCCCTGCCCCGAAGGTGACGATCGGCAGGGCCCGGGGTGGCGCGGGAGGGCTCCGGCTGTTAAGCGCGGCAATGAACTGTTCGCTGCTCATCCGGACCCGGACATTCTCGTGAGCCACCACCACCACCCCGGCCGCGGCGAGGTTTTCGTTCCCGCCGGTGTGATCGCCGTGCCAGTGGGTGTTGACGACGAACCGGACCGGCTGATCGGTGAGCGCCCTGACGGCGGCGAGAATCTTCTGGCTGAGGGGAGCGAACTGGTCGTCCACCAGGAAAGCGCCGCTGGCACCAACCGACACTCCGATATTGCCCCCCGCCCCCGTAAGCATATAGAGACCGGTACCGGCGGGAACCGCCCGGACCTGGACGGTGTCGAAATTGACCTGCGCCATGGCCCGGACCGGCAGGCCCGCTGCGGCGGCGAAAGCGAAGAGCAGAGCGGAACGGTTGAGCGAAGTCATCTCCGGCCTCCAGGCAGGGAACTGAGACGGAAAGTAGTGGTTCTTACGCCGTTCGAGGCCACCAGGTCGATTTCTCCCGAAACCGCGGGAACCAGCGCCGTGCCGCCCCGGGCAAACTGGAGAATCCGGCCGCTGGCCGGGTCGCGCAGGACGAGCAGAGGATAGGCGGCGGCATTCCAGCGGAGCCGGACCCGGGAACCGGCCGGCTCGGACCCAAGATCGGGGTCGCCGGGAGGCGGCGCCATGATCCGGGCCCTGAGGTTTCCCGGGCCGCTGACGGTGAGGGCGGCCAGGGAGGTCAGGACGGGCTGGGACAGGGGAACCGCGAAGGCGAAATGCCGGACCCGGGGCGCGTGGTCGATCTCGGCGGGGACAAAGCTCAGGGAAAGGGCGGTGGTACCCGATGCGGTAAGGGCCTCGACCCGAAAAGGGCCGGGGGATTGGGGCAGCGCGGGCCGGGCCGGCGGGGGAAGGACGAATGCCGGTTCCAGATGGATCGAGTCCTCCCGGACCGCGCCCCACACCACCAGGCAGGGACACTCCGCAGCCCCGAGAGGAGGGGCGCTGACCACTCCACCGCGGGCCGCCAGCAGTCCGGTGTAGGTGTAGTCGCTGATCCAGGGGGGAATGCAGTAGGACATGATGTCGCCCGAACCGGGGCCAAGCTGCTGGGGCAGGCCCGACCCACCGGCCTGGATCCAGCTCCACAGATCGAACCCGATCACCCCGATTACCCCGCCCTGATAGGGATAGAGGGGATCGGGGCTGGCGGCGCCGCCGCAGGGGGAATGGCGGCGCCCCATGTTGTGACCCAGCTCGTGGGCGACCAGCTCGGTGGTCTGGCGAAGCCGGTTGAACCAGCCGACTCCGACCAGAACCGAGGTGCGGCTGCCGGGTCCGGTGTTCTGGGGATTTCCGGGGATATACCCGAAGCCTCCGAACTGAACCGAGTTGACGCCGGGAGGAGGACGGAGCGCGCCGATGTAGTAGCGGGAAGTCCCTTCGGAAACCCGGAGCAGGTCGATCTGCTGAAGCAGGGAAAGCCAGGCCGCTTCGGCGCCGTTGCCGAAGGCGACGTCGCTGGAGAACACCCCGCCTATGTCGGCGTCCACCGTGGAAACCGGATGCATCTGCCGGGTGGCGACCAGGTAATCGGCCAGGTTGGCCGGAGTGACGTTCCCGGTAGTGCCGCCATTGGTGAGGAAGATGGGAACAAAGCGGAGCGGCAGCGGGGGAACCGCCTGAACCGGCACCGGCAGGGTTCCGGCGCGGGGCCAGGAATTGTCGCTCGAAGTGGCTTCGGTGATCTGCCCGCCCGGGTTGATTGTGGCGCGGACCCGGAGGCCGGGCTGGACCAGATTGCCGGATAACACCACCTGATGGATGGGCAGGGCTGGATCAACCTGGGAAGCGGGAACGCCGGTCAGGGCGCGCTCGTCGGCGTGGACCGGATTGTCGCCCGAGAAGAGCTCGAGCCGGACCCGGGGCACCGGCGCCCCGGCCGGCAAGGGCCGGGACAGGGTTCCGAACAGGTTCACGAGGACCGGGTTGCCGCCGACAACCAGCGGGATCCCGCCCTCGTACCGCTGGACCGCCTGGGTGAGGTACAGGTTATCCAGAGTCAGGTTGGGCTCGGACCCGAAAACTTCGAGCCGGGCCGACCCGGTGACGGTACCCGAAGTTGCGATCACGTCGGTGGTGCCGGGTGCGAGGGCGGTAACTACCCCGCCCGCGTTCACGCTGGCAATTCCGGCGGGCAGGGTGCTCCAGGATACCGGCCGGCCGATGAGCACCTGGCCGGCTCCATCCCGAAGGGTGGCGGTGGCCTGGGAGGTCTGCCCCACCGAGAGGGCCGGCCCGGAAAGGGCCACCGAAATCGACGCCACCGGCGGGGGAGGCGGGGGCGGAGGGG
>FKKE01003414.1_pt2 | contig 10305 bp, 7 predicted proteins | sample 1106331 | NCBI WGS metagenome assembly FKKE01 (sample SAMEA3931202, study PRJEB13176) | freshwater metagenome | biome: Drinking water system; feature: drinking water; material: freshwater | place: China | collected 2013-02-06 | reverse complement strand
GACCGGCGGACCGGCGGACAGTGGAGTTCCTCCGGACTCAGGACTCCGGACTCCGGACTCCGAAGATCGGACTCCCGGCTCTCATGGGCGTCCTTCTACTCTCGGGCTGCGCCATCGGCCCTTCGACCCGGCCCCGGCCGGCCGAATACCCCGCGCCCCGGAGTTCCGACAGCGTTCCGGGTGCCCCGGCGCGGCGATTCTTCGATTCGCTGGCGGCGGCCCGGCAGAGCGATAGCGGTATGGCGCGGCCGGAGCCGCGGCCGCTTTCGCTGGACCGCTCCAGCGACCGGGCCTGGCTCGATATCCTGGCCGACACCACGGTGCGGCGGCTGGTAGAGAAGGCGGTATCGAACAACCGGGAATTCCGGATCGCCACCGCGCGGGTCCGGGAGTACCGCGCCCTCCTTGGGGTGGCCCGGGCCGATCTGTTTCCCCAGATAGCGCTCAACGGGAGTGCGGCCACCAACCAGATCGTGTTCGGCTCGTTCCCCACCCAGAAGTTCGACGTGGTGCGGGCCACCGCCGACCTTTCCTGGGAGCTGGATTTCTGGGGCCGGCTCCGGCGCCAGAGCCAGGCGGCGTCATTCGATCTGCGGGGGCGGGAAGAAGACGAACGGGCTGTGGTGGTTTCGCTGGTGGGAGACGTGGTGGACGCCTATCTCTCGCTCCGGGAGCTGGACCGCGCGGTGGCGATTTCGCAGCAGACCCTGGACTCCCGGCGGGCGACCCTCGATCTGGCTCGCCGCCGCTTTGCGGAGGGAGTGATCTCGGAGCTCGACGTGCGGCAGTTCGAGGCCGAGGCGGCGGCATCGGCCACCCGGCTGGCGGAGTTTGCCCGGCTGCGCTCGGAGCGGGAGCATCAGCTCAATGTGCTGCTGGGCGATCCGCCCGGCGCGGTGGAGCGGGGTGCGTCGCTGGAGGGAGTCGTGTTGGCGGTGCAGGTGCCCGATTCGATTTCCGGAGAGCTGTTGCTCCGGCGGCCCGACGTGATGCGGGCCGAGCGGGACTGGCAGGCCGCGGTGGCGCGGGTGGGCCTCGCGATCGGAAGCCGGCTGCCCCGGATCATGGTGACGGGGCAGTACGGGCGGCAGAACGAGGATTTCAAGGATTTCTTCTCGAAGGACAACGAGATCTACGTGGCGCAGGTGGGGGTTTCGATTCCCCTGTTCACCGGGCTCCGGCTGGAAAGCCAGCAGAGCGCGGCGCGAGCGCGGGTGGACCAGGCGCGGGCCCGATACGAGCAGACGGTGTTGCAGGCCTACCGGGAGGCGGACGATGCGCTGGTGGGGCTTCGGCTGAACCGGGACCAGCTTACCGCGCAGCGGACCCAGACCCAGGCACTGGCCCGGGCCTATGCGCTGGCGGTGCAGCGGTACGAGAACGGGGTATCGAGCTACCTGGAGGTGCTGGACGCGCAGCGGTCGCTCTTCAATGCGGAGCTGGCGCTGGTGTCGCAGGAGCGGAGCTATCTGAGCCAGACGGTGCGGCTCTATCGCGCGCTGGGGGGGAGCTGGCGATAACCGGATTGATCGAGTCCACAGATTACCCAGGTTCCACAGATTACACAGATTACAAAGGCCAGGAAGGTCGCTGCTTCAGGACAATCGGTCAGAAGAATGGATCGCCGGTGCTGGACGGCAGGTCACGCCCGGAAGGTGGCGGTGTAATTGAAGCGGCCGCCGTGGAGGGCTTCGAACTGCAACCCCCCCTGGTGACACAGTTCCCTCATGCGAGCGAACGGGACAAAATCGGGATCGGGCCAGTGCTCCGAGACTGAAAACATTCCTCCTTTTCGCAGAATCCGGCGGATTTCATCGATGGCCCGGGGTGCCGAAGGCAGTTCCCCTATTACGGTGACTGCAATCACTACGTCTATCGAGCTGGTGGCCAGCGGCAATTCCCCCGCAGAGGCCCGGACCGGCAGCAGGTGAGCCTCACCCGCCTTATGGAGGAGTCGCTTCAGCATTTCGGCCTGGAGGTCGAGGGCAATGAAGCTGCGGACCAGCGCCGCCAGGGGCCGGGCGTAATAGCCCCCGCCAACTCCGATCTCCAGCACGGTCATGCCGGGTGAGAGGAGAAGCCGTTCCCGCAACCGCTCGGGACTCAGCACCAGCCGTCGCCAGGGCAATTCCAGTAACCAGGCAAGACGGGCAGGGAAGATCGCAGGACTCCGAGCAGGTTGGTTCGGCAAGGTGACGTCAGCCCGATCGGCGGGCCAGCGCCTTGCTCACCACCGGCCCGGTAAGCTCCCGCAGGGCATCCTTCCCGATCCACCGGGCCGAAGCCGAATCTGATGCAGCCAGCCGCCGGGCCACCTTCACCGCCGCCGCGTTCAGCTTCGGGTTCCGGCGTCCGATACCCCGAAGCGCCCAGCTCACTCCCTTCTTTACGAAGTTGCGCTCGTCCGGCGCGGCCCGCTCGATGAGCGGCAGGGCCCGGAGAAACGGGGCGTCGGGCGCCTTCTTGTCGTGAAGCGCCAGCCCGGCCAGAAGCGCAAAGGCGGCCCGCCTGACGAACTCCTCTTTCCTCCGGCTCCAGGCGCTCACCTTCTTCCACGCGTGCGGGCTCCGGTCGTATAGGTGAAAGCACAGAGTATCGCAGACGGCCCAGTTGTCGAAATCGCGGGTCCAGCGGTCCATCTGGGCCGGAGTCAGCCGGGCCGGGTCGGCAATGAAGGCCACCAGCATCCGCGCTTCGTACCAGCCCGTCTTCCACAACTGGCCGGCCAGGGCATGATCGCGGCCAACCTTCTTGGCCAGCATACGTATGTCGGCAACCGTGACCCCGAACGCCTTCCGGGCGACAATGCCGTAGCGCGCCATGCCTTCCCGGTTCCTGCGGGTGCCCCTCCGCTCCAGCCAGGACAGGATTTCGGAAACTTCCATGGCGATTCAACCCCGTTATTGGCCGAAAACCGACCGGCAATCCGTGGCCTTAAGGCCGCAATGAACCGATGGAGCCACCGGCGCCCGAGACGATCGTTTCGGGGAATATCGGATTATAGCCTGACAATGAATTTCTCAAGGCCCCCTGCGATAGCGGGTTAAGAGAGGCTCCTCCAGACCTCCCGGGCCCCTTACCGTAACCCGGACTGTTCCTCCCGGGCTGGTACGGTATTCGCTTTTCCTCCCGACCCGTGAACCGCAACCCTCCCTCGAGCGGGCCCCGGCCGCCCCGGACCCTTCCCCTGCGCCTGCTGGGGAGCCGGTTCGGGGTGCGTCTCCTTGCACTGTTCGCCTCTTGTACACTGCTTCCCACCTGCGCGGTGGCTTTCCTGTCCTGGTACAGCGTTACCGCCCAGTTGACCCAGCAGGGAACCGCCCGGCTCGAATCGTTGCTTGCGGCCTCGACCAGCGAGATGGCGCGGCGGCTGGACTTTCTCGCGGATGATATTCGGCGGCGGTCGGGCAGACTGACGGGCTGCGCCGGCCAGCCCCGTTCCATGTGTCTGGACGACTTGCTATATGGAGTCGAAGAGCTGTCGGCTTTCTCCGGCCCGCTTCCCGACAGCCTGATCGGCTCCGGATCCGCGCGACTGGCCCCGGGAGAGTTCCGGCTTGTCGTGGGCCCGGGCGACATCGCCGCCCCGAAGCTGTATCTCGGCTATCGGCCCGACTCGCGGGACGCATCGCTCCTCTTGCGGCTCGATCGGGAATACGTCTGGGGAACGGTGGACCAGGAGAGCCTGCCGGAGGGTATCCGGTTCAGCCTCTCGGAGCAGAAGGATGGGGGCCGGTTCCTTTTCGGCAGCGGTTCCCGCGGGTCCGATGAGGATCTGACGGTCGCCTTGCCGATGGCGGAGTCGGAGGGGATCAGGCTGCCGGCCCTCGAAGCGGCGGTAAGCGAGCCGCTTTCCCAGGTCCTCCAGCCGCTCCAGGTTTTCCGCCGCCTCTTCCCCCCCGTACTGGGTCTGGCGCTGCTGCTTCCGGTCATCCTTACCCTCCGGCAGCTGCGGCGCAATCTGGCTCCGCTGGAGGAACTGACGGCAGCTACCGGCCGGATTGCCGACGGAGATTTCCTTACTCCCGTAAAGGTTGCGGCCGGTGACGAGTTCGAAAGCCTGGGCAAGGCGTTCAACACGATGGGGAGCCAGCTGGGGCGCCAGTTCCAGGCTCTGGATACGTCGGCTGAGATCGACCGCGCAATCCTTTCGGCTACCGACTTCAGCACCATTGCGCGGATCGTACTGGAGCGGGTCCCCGAGGTGTTCGCCTGCAAGGCGGTGAGCCTCAGCATCGCGGAAATGGCGGGGAGGCCGGGGGAAACCCTGGTGGCCGCACCCGGCGAGCCCCACACCCCGGTTCCGGCTCCGGCCTTGCCGGACGACATAACCCCGATGAGCTGGCTCGCCGGCGCCGGCGGCGACCCGCTGCCTGACTATCTCGCTCATCTGGCAAGCCCGGACACCGAGGTCCGGATCACCGCGTATCCGCTTCGATTCTCGGGCGAGCTGCTCGGGCTGCTGGCGCTGCGAATAGACCCGGAGCGGCCCCCCGCGGAGGCTCTGCCCTTCCTGGTGCGGATGGTTGACCAGTTCGCGGTCGCACTCGCGAACATCAGGATGATGGAGCAGGTTCGACGTCTGGCGTACTATGACACGGTGACCGGCCTTCCCAACCGGGCGCACTATCATCTCCGCCTGGCCGCCGCCCTCAAGAGCCGAAGTACTCCCGAAGAACGGGTGGCGGTATGCAGCATCGATCTGAACCAGTTTGCCAGAATCAACGGCACCCTGGGCCATCGGAGCGGCGACTATCTGCTCCATGAGGTGGGCCGGCGTTTTGCTGCGGCGCTGGGGCAGGAAAGGGTTCCGCCCCCGGAAAGCGCCAAGGTCGGGAGGGAAGCCGGCCGGGTCCTGTTTCATCTGGGGGCAGACAAGTTCGCGATAATCGCCTGGGGAAAGGCGGCGCGGGAAGCGGCTCGGACCGCCGCCGAAACCCTGCTCCGGGAACTGGCCACTCCGTTCCGGCTGGGTCCGGAGGAGGTGGTGATCGGAGCCTCGGCGGGGATAGCGGTTTTCCCCCTGGATGCGAGCGACGGGGAGTCGCTTCACCAGCACGCCGAAGTGAGTCTCTCCTATGCCAAGGCGGAAAACCGGCGGAGCGGCGGGGAGGCGATCCGGTCCTATCAGCCAGCCATGGGATCGGAGCGATTGGCCCGGCTCAAGCTGGAGGGGGATCTGCGGAAGGGTCTCGAACGGCAGGAATTCCAGATGTTCTACCAGCCGATCGTGGATCTCGCCAGCGGGCACATCATCGAAGCCGAAGCCCTGGTGCGGTGGGCCCGTCCCGGGCGGGGGGTCCTGTCGCCCGGCGACTTCATCGGCTGTTGTGAGGAAACCGGGCTCATTCTCCCTCTGGGAGAATGGATTCTCCAGGAGGTTTGCAACCAGCTGGGTCGCTGGGAGGATCGGGGCCATCGGCTGATCGACCGTATTTCGGTCAACATTTCCGGCCGACAGTTCCTCCAGAACGGGATCGTGGAGCTGGTGTCGGGTACCCTCAGCGCTGCGTCGGTCGACCCGGAGAGGCTGGGGCTGGAGCTGACCGAAACCTGCCTCATGGAAGGCACAGTGGACTCGGAGCGGAAAATCCGGGCCCTGGCCGAACTGGGAATTACCCTGGCCATAGACGACTTCGGTACCGGGTATTCGTCCCTGGCCTACCTCAAGCACTTTCCGGTTTCCACGCTCAAGATCGACCGGTCTTTCATCGAAGGCCTTCCGGGGAGCCAGGATTCCGCTGCCCTTGCCGGGGCGGCGATCGCACTGGGCCACGCCATGGACATGGCAATCGTGGCGGAGGGAGTGGAAACCCGGGCCCAGGCGGTTTTTCTCCGCAAGCGCGGCTGCCACAAGGGCCAGGGGTATCTCTTTGGTCAGCCGCTTACTGCCAGCCAGTTCGCCGAAGCGGTTCGGCGCTCCCGCCTCCGGGCCGGCTGAACGAGCGATTCATCCCCGCCCGGCCCGGGTTGCGAGGTAGCGGTCCATCCTGGCGTAGCTCTGCTCCACCCCATCCTTCATACCAGTCTGGAGCGCGGCGTCGCGGGCCTCCCGGGAGGGGTACGCAATAGTGTTGATCACGGTGGTAAGGCCGCCCTGCTCCACGAACTCCAGGGTGTTGATGGTTTCGGGCCACTCGGGCCCCCACCTCTCGGTGGAGACTACCCGTTCGGGCGGAGTCACCTCGCGATAGGTGCCCCGCATGTCCATTTCCACCCCGCTGGTCTTGCGGAAGACATAGTGCCAGGTGCCCCCGGCCCGGAGATCCACTTCGCAGACCGGCATGGTCCACCCTTCCGGTCCGGTCATCCAGTGGGGCAGATGCTCGGGGCTGGTAAAGGCCTCGAAGACCAGTTTCCGGGGAGCCCGGAAGGTGCGGGTTATGACGACTTCGGTGTCGGTCGGCGTGGTGTAACGGGTGACGCCGGGGGCGGGGTCAGCACTCGTCATTGCTGGTCTCCTGGCTGAGCTGATCGAGGTAGCGGTCGAGCCGGGCATAGCTCGGTTCCCAGAACTTCCGGAACCCCTCGGCCCACTCGGCCACCTGCCGGATGGCGGCGGGGTTCAGGGTGCGGGGGCGCCACTGGGCTTCGCGGCCCCGCTGGATGAGGCCGGCCCGCTCCAGAACCCGGAGGTGCCGGGAAATGGCCGGGCCGCTGATTTCGAATGGCTCGGAGAGTTCCTTTACCGACGCTGCGCCCCGGGAAAGCCGGATTAGAATGGCGCGGCGGGTGGGGTCGGCGAGGGCCGAGAAGACCGCGGAAAGGTGCTCGTCAGCGAGGCGCATCTTGGCTATCCATAATGTATATAACAAATCAGTTATCTAACGGATAGGTTATATAGCGCCGCGGCGGGCCCCTGTCAATAGCGCCAGTTCAGACAGCGGGTACCGGGCGAGATGGGCGATGCGATCCGGGGGGGAGGGGGAGGCCAGGGGCGGGAAAAGCTGGGGAGGGGCACCCAGCGGGACGCCCGATGTAGAGAGGTACTGGCGCAGGGAGCTAGCGCCGCAACCGGGCTAAAAGCTCCCCGTGCTCCCGTTGGGTGGCCATGGTCTCGGGGTGATCGGCGCCCCAAGCCCGCTCGCGAATCCCAAGCGCGCGGCGCAATAGCGGCTCGGCTTCGCGGAGCCGGCCCTGGTCTCGAAGCATGCCGGCCAGTCCGCTGAGAGTGATTGCCGTGCTCGGATGGTCGGGCGCCAGCACCGAATCCTTCAGGGCCAAGGCCCGCCGGAAAAGCGGCTCGGCTTCCCCGAAACGCTGAAGCTTCCAGTAGGTCTCGGCCAGGTTGTTGTAGATCCCGGCCACGTTTGGGTGGGTCGGGTCGAACGCTTTCTCGAAAATGGGCCGGGCCCGCTGGTAGGAGGCGAGCGCCTCGTAATAGCGGCCCTGCGTCCAGGCCAGGGCGCCCAGGTTCATGAGCGCGCCGGCCACGTCGGGGTGTTCGGGGCCCAGGATCCGCTCCTGGATTTCGAGAGTGCGGCGGAACAGTGGCTCCGCCTCGGCGAACCTTCCCTGGGACCAGTAGACCACGCCGAGGTTGCTGAGATTGGACAGGGTACGGGGGTCTTCGGGCAAGCGAACTCTTCGATCGAGCTCGACCACCCGGCTGTAAAGCGACTCCGCTTCGGCCACCCGGCCCTGACTCCAACGCACCCCGGCCAGAGCCCCCAGGGTCAAGGCGAAATCGGGGTGCTCGGGTCCTTCGAGACGGCGCCTGATGTCCAGGGCCATCCGGTACACGCTGTCGGCCTCGCTAAAGTCTCCCCGGCCCGCGGCCACGTCACCCACGGCATGCAGCACTTCGGCCACGGCGAGCTCCCGGGCCCTGGGATCCTCGTCTCCCGCGTCGCGCCGGATCCGGAGCGCTTCATCGAGCAGCTCCCGGGCGGGGCCGTAGAGTCCCAGCCGCTGATAAACCGAGCCAAGCGTGTACATGAGCCGGGCCTGGAGCTCCGGCTGGCGGGCCAGCCGGGCTCGCACGTCGCCGGCGCCGCGTTCGAGCAGCTCCCGGGCGGTGAGGGTTGCGCCCTGGGCCTGGTCGGGATCGGAAACCCGGAACAGGTCGACCAGGAACGAAGTCACTTCGTGGGCGGCGCTGGCTTCCCGGGCGGCCCGGCGCTCGGCCTGGCTGGCGCGAACGAATCCGATGGTGGCGACCGTGGCGCCGACCGCAAGCGCCGCAACCACGAGTCCAGCGGCCGCGACGCCGAGCCGGTGTCGCTGAACGAACTTGCCGATGCGATAGCGGGTGCTGGGGGGACGGGCCTGGACCGGCTCGCTGGCGAGGTAACGCCGCAGGTCGTTGGCCAGTCCCGCGGCCGAATCGTAGCGGCGGGAGCGATCTGGAGCGATTGCCTTCATCACGATCCAGTCGAGATCGCCCCGGAGGTCGCGGCGGAGGTGATCGAGGTCGGTGCCGCGGGCCCGGGCCACCTGGCCGGCCCGTTCCCGCCCGGCCATGAGCTTGACGCTGGGAGTAGGGGGATGGGTCTCCCCGGCCACCAGTCGGGCCAGGAACACATGCAGGCCGATCTGGGCCGGCTCGAGCGGGAGCTGGCCGACCAATACTTCATACAACATGACGCCGAGCGAGTAGATGTCGGCGCGGGTATCCACGTCCATCCCGGCGGGGTCGGCCTGCTCGGGGCTCATGTAGGCCGCGGTGCCCATCATCTGGCCGCCCAGGGTTACCAGGGTGCTGCCGGTGAGGGCGGGGCCGAGGGCCTTGGCGATACCGAAATCGATGATCTTGGGCTGGGGGGAATCGTCCTGATCAATTACCAGAACATTGGAAGGCTTGAGATCGCGGTGGATCACCCCTTTTTGATGAGCGTGCTGCACTGCCTGGCACACCGAGATGAAAAGCTGGAGCCGCTCCGGGACGGAAAGCCGGTGAGCGTCGCAGAATTCGGTGAGGGGCGGTCCCCGCACCAGCTCCATGGCGAAGTAGGGTTCGCCCCGCTCGGTGGTGCCGGCGCTCAGCACCCGGGCGATGCCGGGGTGATTCATCACGGCGAGGGCCTGCCGCTCGGCTTCGAACCGCCCGATGAAATCGTGGGTGTCCAGACCCTCCTTGAGCACCTTGAGCGCCACCCTGCGGCGGACCGGCTCGAGCTGCTCGGCTTCGTAGACCCGGCCCATCCCGCCTTCTCCCAGCAGGCGGAGCACGCGGTGGCGGGGAACCGTGGGAAACCCGGGGTCGGCAGTCATCATGGGATGGTGTACGGATAATACCGCCTCCGGGAAGCATCCCGGGACGCCCCCCGGAGGAACGCCGTGTCTCCCCGGGGGAAGTGCGACGTCTCAGGAGCATGAGCAAGCTCCTTCGGGCACTCGTCGCGGGTTACGGCGCGAAGAAACTCGGAACCGGCTGTCTCGGAACGATTCTGATCTTCCTGCTGCTCTGGTGGCTCCTGGGACACTTCGACATCTTCCGCTAGCGCTGCAGGGTTCCCGCCCGCCGTTCCGCCGGCCGCCCGGGAGCGCATTCCGGCCGGGTCTTCTACATTTCCGCCGGCAGTGGATCCGCGAACCCGTCGATCGGAGTGAGCCGCATGAATCCCTTTGTCCTGCGTGTCGCCGTTCTTGTTCTCCTCCCGGTTCCCCCGGCGCTGCCCGCGGCGCAGGCCCAGGCCGACAGCGGAGCGTTTGTCGTCCGGCTCGGCGTCGACACCATCGGCATGGAACGATACCACCGCTCCGGCGACCGGATCGAGATCACCGTCCTGGGGCGGAGCCCCCGGACCGTGGTCCGGCGCGCGGTGCTGTGGCTCGCCCCCGACGGCTCGGTCTCCCGGGTCGCGACCGGCGCCGAGGGGCAGCCGCTCGAGGAGCGGGCCAACCCGCAGCCGGGGACCATTCCCGTGTTAGGAGGTTCGTGGATTCCCTGGCAGCTGGTGCTGCAACGGGCTCGGGCCGCAGCGACCGATACCACCACGGTCACGGTCCTGGCCGGCGGATCGCCCCGCCCCACCCCGGTCCGCCGGACCGGCCCCGATCGGTTCGCGCTGGCGAATCAGTTCGATCAGGCCATGGCGGCGCGGGTGGACGAGCAGGGCCGGCTGCTCCAGGCGGAGCTGGCGGGCGGGGGGACCAGCGTGGAGCGGGTCGCCGGGCTCGATCTGGCCCGCTGGACCCGGGAGTTCTCCGAGCGGGACGCCCGGGGGAGCGGGTTAGGACCCCTGTCCCCCGTCGATTCCGCCTCCGCCGTGGTGCAGGGGGCCCGGATCTCGGTCGGGTACGGCCGCCCCTCCCTCCGGGGCCGGCCGCTCGACGTCCTGGCGCCTCCCGGAGAGGTCTGGC
>FKKE01013435.1_pt1 | contig 10319 bp, 4 predicted proteins | sample 1106331 | NCBI WGS metagenome assembly FKKE01 (sample SAMEA3931202, study PRJEB13176) | freshwater metagenome | biome: Drinking water system; feature: drinking water; material: freshwater | place: China | collected 2013-02-06 | reverse complement strand
GGGAGCCAGTGGAGGTTCCGCCGGGACGATATCGACGGCTGGCTCGAGAGGAACAAAAACGTGACGGAAGACAAGGAGGGCGCGGGTCGTGGGAGACCATGAGTCCTTCCTTCCTGGCGACGTGGTCTCCGGCCTGGAGCCATCTGAGCTCGTGGAAATTCAGCGCGTCGCTCCTTTCGGTGGCAAGATGCTCGTCGAAGGGGTCGGACTTCAGTCCCGCCGCATCGTCAAGCGCCCGCTCGCCGCTGAAGAGCTTGCCACGCTCGTCAAGGTTCGCGGCCAACAACACACCTTCGATGGCGACGCTGGACTCTTTCTTCTTGGAGCCGAAGCGGAACGGATCCGCGTTGCCCACCAGTTCGATCCCCTGTTCGCTGTCAACTCCAGCATCGTGGATCCTCTCCCCCACCAGGTAGAGGCCGTCTATCGGTACCTACTCCCCGTGCCGCGAATCCGATTCCTGCTGGCCGACGACACGGGAGCCGGAAAGACGATCATGACGGGGCTCCTCATCAAGGAGCTTCTCTTCCGCGGTGTGCTACAGAAGGTCCTCATCATCACGCCAGGCGGTCTAACCAAGCAGTGGAAGGAAGAGGAACTCCAGGAGAAGTTTGGGCTTTACGCACGCTTGGTGAACCGCGCGTCCTTTGATGCGGAGCCTGGCCAGTTCTCTCGCTACGAGGAGGGCATCTTCGTCACGTCCGTCGATTTCCTCGCCCGAAATGATGGCTGCCTGAAAGCGGCATCCGAAACGCAGTGGGACCTGGTGGTAGTGGACGAGGCCCACAAGCTCTCCGCCTACGAGTACGGCGCGAAACTCGAAGAGAGCGAGCGCTACAAAGCCGTCAAGGCCTTGGTCCACAAGACCGATCAGATCACTTGCTCTTCCTAACCGCGACGCCGCACCGCGGCAGAAAGGACACGTTTCGCCGGCTCCTGCTTCTGCTCGACGAGGATCTCTTTCAGAAAGACGAGCATGTCGCCGATCGCGTACGCGAGCAGGCGGCCGCCTTCGGAGACGACTTCGAATCCGAGAGGCCGATCAGCAAAGCACGGAACCGATTTTTTCTTCGACGTCTCAAGGAGGAGATGGTCGACTGGGACAACCAGCCACTTTTCAAGGACCGGCACACGAAGACGACTGGCTACGACCTGACGCCGGAGGAGAAGACGCTCTACGACGAGGTAACGAGCTACGTTCGGTCTCAGCGCAAGGAGGCGAAAGCGAAGAGGAACCGGAACGTCGAACTGACGCTCATGGTCATGCAGCGCCGCCTCGCGAGCAGCCTCTTCGCGATCACGCGGACCCTCGAGAACCGTCTCAGGGCCCTTAACGAGGTGCTCACCATTCTGAGAGATCCCTCCCGATCCGAGGCGGAGAAGAGGCGGCTGTTCCNCCCGAACGATCCCCGCGACATCACGGAGTACGAGGACCTAACCGAGGACGAGCGCGAGCGCACCGACCAGCGGATTTTCCGCCAGGTCCTGACCGATGATCCTGAGAAGGTCGAGGAGGAGCGAGACGAGGTTGAACGCCTCTTCCGGCTGGCGAGTAGCCTGAAGCATCACAAGGAGGCGAAGTTCGCGGAGCTTCTTGCCGTCTTGGATTCGTCCGACGTAATTCGAGCGGACGACGAAAAGCTCCTCATCTTCACCGAACACCGGGACACCCTCGATAGCCTTGCCAGGCGCCTCGAAGAAAAGGGGTACATGGTCACGACCATCCATGGCGGCATGGACGTTGATACCCGAAAGCAGGCTCAACGCCAGTTCCGCACGCGGGCCAAGATCATGGTAGCGACCGATGCAGCAGGCGAAGGGATCAACCTGCAGTTTTGTCGCTACCTCATTAATTGGGATATCCCGTGGAACCCCAACAGGCTCGAGCAACGGATGGGGCGCATCCATCGATACGGCCAGGCGGATGATGTGTGGGTCTACAACCTGGTTGCCCAGAACACCCGCGAGGGGTCGGTCCTCCAGACGATTTTGTCGAAGCTGGACGTCATGCGCGAGCAATTGGGCTCGGACCGTGTCTACGACGTGATTGACGAGTGGCTAGAGGACGTGCCGCTGGTGCGGTTGATCGAAAACGCCATCGATGCTGACGACGAGGCGGCCAGTTCACGCGAAACCGAAGCGGCCCTCACCGCGGCATCGAACGAAAAAGCGGAACGGCTCATCGCTCTCCAGAAAAAGACATCGTTGGCCTCGCGCCTCGATCTGCGCTCCGCCTGTGAGCTACGCGATGCGTCGGACGAGCGCAGGCTCCAACCAATGTTCATCCAGCGGTTTTTCGAGCGTGCCTGGACAGCCTGCGGGGGTACGCGCCGTAAGGACGATCATTTTCCGGTGTGGCACATCGCGCCCACGCCGACCGCGCTTCTCGAGATTGCGCGCGAGCGACGCCAGCCTCTCGCCGAGAGCTACGACACCCCCTTCGTCTTCGACAAGCAGCTTGTCAGTGTGGCCAGCCGCGTGCGAGTCCCGGAGCGGACGAAACTCATGGGTCCAGGCCACCCCCTCTTCGACACTCTCATCGAGTGGGCCATCCGCGAGGCGCGGCATGCTTTCGCCAGGGGGGCAACGCTCGTGGACCCGAACATCGCGAAGCCGCAACGGATATGGTTGGTCCGCTCGGCCGTGGAGGACGGGCGGCGGGAGTGGCATCGGGAGCGTCGAAAAGCGCCGGCTCATGAGAGGCTAGCCGTTATCGTTGAGGATCACATGGGACTGCGCGCGACCTCTCCCTCCTACTTACTCAATTGCGCCGCTCCGGAGGCACCGATTCCCAGCCCCGACGTCGTTTCGAAATCTCTCGAGGAAATTCAGGCGTGGGCGTACGAGGAGATCACCGAGAAGCAGGTGAGCGAGGTGAAGGCTCTGCGGACGGAGGAGTGCGACCTCCGGCGGGAATATTTGAACACCGCGTTTACCGATCTCATTCTTGAGCTCCAGACCGAGTTGAACGAGCTCCACCAGGCACAACTCTATGGCGACGACAGCGTCGACGAGCGGGAGCGCCTCCGGGAGAGGATCGAGGAGCTGAAGGCCCGAAAGGCGGATCGGCTCAGGGAGTTGGAGCTCATGATGAATCTGACCGCCAACCTCCCCGATGTCCTCACGGAAGCCGTGATCGCACCCGTCCCGGTCGTGACGGTGGAAACGTCCGGGGGAGTTCCGATGCGCCGGGACGAGGAAGTCGAGGCGATCGCGATGGACATCTCAATGCGCTACGAGCGCAGCCGCGGCTGGACCCCTTCGGACGTGAGCGGCGACGGAGAGCACTACGACGTTCGCTCGGAAGGACCTCACGGGGAGAAGCGCTTTATCGAGGTAAAAGGTCGCGCGCAGTCGGGAGCCATCGTGCTCACCGGCCCTGAGCTCGACAAGCTCGGCCAGCTCAGCGAGCGCGCCTGGCTTTATATCGTCACGTTCTGCAAAGGTGAGCGGCCACGATTACGCATCATCCAGGACCCGATTTCGAAACTCAGTCCGGAAATGTTGTACCGGCAGGTGCAGTACCTCGTCGACGAGGACGACTGGAGAACTCACGGCGAGGAAGTCCCAACTCCATCGGAGGCGCGAGAGCCCCGGCCCGAGGAGCACGCATGAAGCTAGCTGCCGTCGAGCGCCTGGCGGCTGCGGGTGAGTCAGAGGAGGTCGAGTTCAAGAAGTCCACCGCGCAACTCCGGCGTGCCGGCGAGACACTGTGCGGCTTTCTGAACGGAACGGGAGGCGTCGTCTTGATCGGAGTCACCGCGGAAGGTCGCGTCGTCGGCCAGACAGTGGCCGATACCACGCTCCGAGATCTCGCATCGTTGCTTGAGCGATTCGAACCGCCGGCGCCCGTGCGTGTCCATCGCGTGCCGACCGGGAACGCCGCAGAGGTGCTTCTCCTCGAGGCACCGCCGGCGTATGACTCCCGCCCGTTCGCCTTCGATGGGCGACCCTATCAGCGCGTGGGGACGGTCACGTCAGTGATGCCGCAGGAGCGTTACCAGAGCCTGTTGCTCGAGCGCTCGCACGCGCGCAACCGCTGGGAGAACGACGTGGCTTCGGATGTGAGCACCGACGAGCTCGATAGCGAGGAGATCTTGCGAACGGTGCGCCTCGGGATCGAGGCCGGACGGCTGCCGGAATCTACCGGCAAGGACGTTGGGGACATACTCGACCGCCTTCAGCTCCGCAAGGACGGCCAGTTGCTGAACGCGGCAGTCGTGCTCTTCGGGACACGGCTCGAGCAGGACTACCCCCAATGCCAGCTCCGTCTCGCGCGGTTCAGGGGCATCGACAAGTCCGCGTTCTTGGACAGCCGGCAGATTCACGGTCACGCTTTCCGGCTGCTCGACGAGGCGATGGCGTTCATGCTCCGGCATCTGCCCATCGCTGGGCGGTTTGAGCCGGGTCGCCTGGAGCGGATCGACGAGCCGCTCTTTCCCACGGCCGCGCTCCGCGAGGCGGTCATCAACGCGATCTGCCACCGCACCTATGCTCACGCCGGCGGCGCGGTCAGCGTGGCAATCTACGACGACAGGCTGGAAATCTGGAGCGACGGGACGCTGCCTTTCGGGCTCAAGCCCGAGGACCTGAAACGAAAACACGACTCGCGACCGCGTAATCCACTCATTGCCGGTGTCTTCTACCGCCGCGGGCTCATCGAGCAGTGGGGCCGCGGCACGGAGGACATCGTGACGCTGTGCGTCCGTGCGGGCCATCCCGAGCCCGAGTTCGGCGAGCAGGCCGGAGCCGTATGGGTGCGCTTTCTCCCGAGCGGGTACATTGCCCCGCACCGGGTCGCTCACGATCTCACGGAGCGACAGCGCGAGATCCTGGAGGTGATCGGCCGCGGCCGCCGCATCCCACTCCGCGAAGTCATGTCACGTCTCTCGAGCCCGCCGGCTGAGGCCACCGTGCGTGACGACCTCTACCATCTAAAGCGCCTCGGGCTCATCGATTCGACGGGACGGGGCCGCGGGGCGACCTGGTCCCTCGTCCCCGGAGAACAGGAATGAGCTGGCGAATGCGCTGGAATGCGCTGGTGAATGCGCTGGGAAGAGCTGGCGGAGGCGCCTGTTTCTGCTCGCTCCCGGCGGGGCCGAAGGAGCCCTGAGCATGACCCCCGAGCCCTGCCCACGCTTGATCGAAGTCGCGCTGCCGATTCGGGAGATCTCGGCGGAGAGCGTGCGGGATAAGAACATCGACCATGGGCACATCAGTCGCCTGCACATCTGGTGGGCACGCAGACCGCTCGCCGCCTCCCGCGCCGTCGTGTTCGCCTCCCTGGTGCCCGATCCCGACGATCCCCGCTGCCCGCAGGACTTCCGCCAAGCGGTAAACCTCATGCTGAAGAGCGACGTCCCTTCGGAGCTGCGCTACTACCGGGCTGGACGTCAAGCCGTGCGGGACGACGATCCTTACAAACCCTACGGCGAGCTCGAGGACACGTTGCGGAACCGGCTCCTCATGTTCATCGCTCGCTTCTCCGAGGAGTTCCTCGACTTCCAGGCAGGCGAGAGCGACCGGGAGCCACCGACGAGACGGGTTCTCGATGACCGATCACTCGCGAAGTGGGAGACGGGCGATCCAGCGAGTCCGCAGGGACGTGAAGTACTCCGGGTCGCGCGGGAGCTAGTGCGCGCCGCCAACGGTGGCGCGCCTCCAGTCGTGCTCGACCCCTTCGCCGGCGGTGGCGCCATCCCCCTCGAGGCGCGCCGGCTCGGCGCGACGGCGATCGCGAACGATTACAACCCCGTCGCGCATCTGGTTCTTCGCGCGACGTGCGACTATCCCCAGACTTATGGCACTCCCGGTCTCAGGACCGTCGAGACCGAAGAGTTTGGACGCGTCGTTGAACGAGAGACGAAGGTACCCAACGTCCTCGTGCACGATCTGCGCTACTGGGCCGAATGGATTCTGGAACGGGCTAAGGATCGCGTGGGTCACCTCTACCGCCCGGGCGCCGACGGGAGGCCGGTTCTCACATACCTCTGGGCGCGCACGGTGCCATGCTCGAACCCAGCATGTCGGGGAGAGCTCCCCCTGCTCCGAAGCCTCCTGGTCTGCACTCGAGGACGCAAGGTCGCACTCACGATGGACGTGGACCGCGAAGCCAAGACGATCCACTTCGGCATCGCCCACGGCCGTGCAATCAAACACACGGAAGGAACAAAGCGACAGCGCGCTCCTGCGATGTGTCCGTTCTGCGACCAGCCGACGTCCGAGCGAGAGCTACGGCAGGCAGGAGTCGAGGGCACGATGGGCGAGCGAATGATCGCGGTCGTCCTAGAGACGGATCGGCGCAAGGACTACCGTGCGATCGATAAAGAAGACTTGAAAGCATTTGAGGAGGCGGGAACGATCGATGCAATCGGGCCAGGTGAGTACGTGATTCCAGAAATCACTGCGCCGAACGCGTCGCTCGATTCCGGTGGGCACGCGAGCATACGCGTCCAGCTGTATGGCTTCACCCGCTGGGGCCAGCTCTTCAATCGCCGGCAGTTGGTCGTTATGACTGAGTTCGTGCGATGCCTCCACGAGGCGTGGAGCACGATGTGCGATTCTGTCGAGGACGAGGACTACAGGCGCGCACTCGCAACGTACCTGGCGTTTTGGATCGATCGCGTTGCGGTATTCGGCAACTCCATGTGCCGTTGGGATCCAACACGAGAGGCCGTGAAGACGCCCTTCAGCGGGCAATCCATCCCCATGATGTGGGACTACCCAGAGATGAACCCATTCGCGGATTCCTCCGCATCGGCCACGAAGCAGCTCGTGAGAATCATCGAGGTCCTCGAGCGAGAAGGCGAAGGCCAAGGAGACCTCCGCCCGAGACTGCTCTTGGGGTCGGCGACGAGTCTTCCATTGGACGCCGATTCAGTGGACCATGTGATCACCGATCCCCCGTACGGCAACGCGATCGCCTACGCCGACCTCTCCGATTTCTACTACGTTTGGCTGAAGCGGAGCCTCGGTGACATCATGCCGGACGTTTTCCGCACGCCACAGACGCCCAAAGAGCACGAGGCGACGAGCCACAAGCACCGACACCATGGTGACAGCCGTCGGGCCAACGAACACTATCAGTCGCTGCTGACTGGAGGGTTCCGAGAGGCCGCTCGCGTCGTCCGGGAGCCCAAGCTCGTGTCTGTCATGTTCGCCCACCAGTCGACCGAGGCGTGGACAGCTCTGTTGTCAGCGCTTTTCGAGGCCGGCCTTTGTCCCAGTGCCACATGGCCGATCGCGACGGAGATGCCCAACGCCGCGCTCGGTTTGGGTACGGCGTCTCTCGAATCCTCCGTGACGGTTGTCTGCCGACCGCGCGCCGCTGCAGGTGCGAAGTCGTTCAAGAGCGTTCGGCAGGAGATCAAGACCGCCGTCGAGGCCGCCGTTCACCGCTTCTGGGGCTACGGTTTCCGCGGTGCCGATCTCATTGTAGCGAGCTACGGCCCTGCCGTCGGCGTCTTCGGAAAGTACGAGCGCGTGGAGCGCGCCGACGGGACGCCGGTCGCCGTGCCCGAGCTCCTCGACTTCGCACGCCAGGCCGCCCGCGACGCGATCGCTGGCGAGTTCCGTGGGGACAACCTTTCGACGCTCTACTACGTGTGGGCCAACCTCTACGGCGCAGCGCAGCAGTCCTGGGACGACGCCCGTCTTGTTGTCCAGATCGGCGGAGACGAAGACAACGCCATGGAAGTTGCACGGGGGCACGGCATCTTCGTCGTCGAAGGATCGAAGTGTCGGCTTGCGCTGCTCGAAGACCGCTCGGACCGCCGAGGATTGGGGGTCGATCCAAACCCGCCGTTCATCGACGCTCTGCACCGGAGCATGCTCCTGTGGCACGAGGAGAAGCGGAAGAACCTGGTGGAATACCTCGCGGAGCGCGGCCTCTTGGAGGACGGTCCATTCTGGAAGCTAGCGCAGGCACTCTTCGAGGTCCTGCCGCGCAACCTAAAAGATTGGAAACTGGTCAACGCCTTGCTCGGTGAGCGTCACACGCTGAGGACGGAAGGCAAACAAGGTGCATTCGCCGACGCGCAGACGAAGCTCTTTGGGGAGGGAACCTAGAGATGTCTTCCTTTTTCGGAACGTGCTGGGAGGGTCTCCGCATCCTTCGGAACTCGCTTCTCACGGTCGTAGAGCAGGAGCTCAAGCGGGTCTATGGAGAGGAAGGCTGGTGGGCGCGTGGCATCGCACCTCGGTTCGACAAACAGCGCCAGTCACAGCTTGAGAAAGTCTTTGCCGAACGTCGTGCGAATCCCTACGTACCGCTTTCTGGTGAGCAGAAGGAGATCCTCGACGTGAGCGATCTCTTCAAGGTCATCGAAGGCGAGTGGGGCAAGGTGTTTAAAGGCCGTTGGAAGAAGAGCCCACTTCCGCACCTGAAAGAGGTTCTCGACTTTCGAAACCCTCTGGCACACCCCTCCGGCACGGGGATTGATCAAGACATGGCGAGGCGATTGCTTCAAGACTGCCGCTTCGTCCTCGCGGACGTTGATCCCGAAGCCGCTGCGGAAATCCGTGAGCTTGAATCTAGCTTGGATCGTCCCAAAGACATCAGTGCACTGAAGCCCTGGTATGCCGTCGCGACTCCTCATGAAGATATCCGTGAAGGGCGTCTCGCTGAGGCGGTTTTCGCGGCAAACCTGTGGGCCGTCGTCCAGGGCACAGCGCCGGAGGTTTACCTCGATCCTGAAGACTTCTTCCGCAAGACCTACCTGACCACGGGACTCACCACCGTGCTAAGTCGAGTTGCGGCCGCTCTGGGAGGTGGCGGAGAAGCCGGCGATCGGATCATCAGCCTGCAGACGGCCTTCGGCGGCGGCAAGACGCACACGCTCGTGGCCTTGTGGCACCTGGCGAAGCACGCGGAGCAGTTAAAGGCCTCCCCTGACGCGGAGGAGATTCGTAAGGCGATCGATCGTCGCCTCCCCGAGAACGTAAAGGGCGTGGCGGTCTTCACGAATCAGACCTGTGATGCCACCCAGGGACGCGAGACCCCCGAAGGAGTGCACCTGAGAACCCTCTGGGGCGAGCTCGCTTTTCAGCTCGGCGGTAAAGACCTCTACGAGCGCGTTAGAGCAAACGATGACAGCCAACGTGTTCCGCAGGGAATCTTCGTCGAGATTCTTCAGGCAGCTTCTCCGTGCCTGATTCTGCTCGACGAGCTCGCGGATTACTGTGTTGGCGCCGCTGCGGTTCCCGTCGGCGATACGAGCCTCGCGGATCAAACGATTTCGTTCATCCAGCAGCTCACTGAAGCGGTCCAACAGGTGCCAGGCGCAGTCGTAGTCGCGACCCTACCAGCGAGCAAGTACGAAGTCGCCCAGAGCGAGAAGGGGCAGGAGGCTTTCGTCACGCTCGAGAAGCGCTTCCAGCGCCTTGGTGCCGACGTGAAACCCGTTGCCGACGAGGAGATCTACGAGGTCGTCCGTGCGCGGCTTTTCGAGTCCATCGCACCGGACAGCGAAATGGACTATCCGAAAAAGGTCGCTCAGGTTTACCAAGCGATGTATACGGGCCACGCCGGCGAGGTAACGACGGAGGCTGGGAAGAAGACCTACCGCGAGCAGATCGCCCGAGCCTATCCGTTCCATCCTCTGCTGATCGATGCCTTATATACCCGGTGGGGAAGCCATCCGGACTTCCAGCGGACTCGCGGCGTATTGCGATTGCTAGCGAGCATCGTGGGCGACCTCTGGAGGCGCCGTCAGGGAAACACCCAGACCCAGCATCTGATCCAGCCGTGCCATGTCCGCTGGTCGATCGATGCCCTTCAGGCCGCGCTCACCAGGTTGTGGGGTCCGGCGTATCAGTCCGTCGCCGCAGCGGACGTCATTGGGGAGCGATCCAACGCGGGAATCCTCGACGAGGAACGTGGTGGCGACTATCGGAGCGAAGCCATCGGGCAAGGGCTGGCTTCCGCGATGCTCCTCGGCTCGTTCGGCGGACAGGCTGGCCGGAGCGGATTCAGCTCGAAGGATATCAAGTTGGCGTGCTCGCGACACGGGCTGAACTGGAGTTATACCGACGGAGCTCTGCTGGAACTCGAGAACCGCTGTTTCTATCTGCACACGACGGCAGCCGGAAGCCTTGGCAAGCGTTACTGGTTCGGTACGAAGCCGACGCTCACTAAGCTGGTCTTCCAATACCGCCAGCAGAACGCGAAGGAGAACTTCGAAGAAGAGATCCTGGCTGATGTTCGATCGATGTCCAAGAAAGAACTGCTCGGGGGTGCCACATGGCGCGTGATTGTCAAACCGGCGGAAGACCTGCCGGAGCAGAAGTCGCTGGCGCTCCTGCTTCTGCCGCCGTCACTC
>FKKE01009943.1_pt1 | contig 10325 bp, 10 predicted proteins | sample 1106331 | NCBI WGS metagenome assembly FKKE01 (sample SAMEA3931202, study PRJEB13176) | freshwater metagenome | biome: Drinking water system; feature: drinking water; material: freshwater | place: China | collected 2013-02-06 | reverse complement strand
CTCCGGGAAAATCTCGACCAGCTTCTGCTGCGGCAGATTGGCCAGCACGCCGTTCAGCGCATCGACCAGATCGAAGAGCGTCACATCGTCCAGCGAGATCTCGGACGCGGGCGTCTTCTCCACGGGGGCGCGATCGCGGCTGAAAACATCGCGCCACAGCCGCTCACGATCTTCCAATCGGCCCGCGGCTTCCTTGAACCGTTTATACTCCAGTAACTGCCGAACCAATTCTTCACGAGGATCGGGCCCGCTTTCCTCATCCTCTCCCCGCTCATCCACGGGGAGCAGCAGGCGGGACTTGATCTGCACCAAGGTGGCCGCCATGACGAGAAATTCGCCGGCCAGGCTGAGATTGAGCGACTTCATGACGCTCAAATATTCGAGGTATTGTTGCGTGATGAGGGCGATGGGGATGTCGTAAATGTCGATCTCGTGCTTGCGAATCAGGTGCAGCAGGAGGTCGAGCGGACCTTCGAAGCGCTCCAGACGAACGTGGTAGGGCAAGGCGACTTGTTCAGCGTCCATAGAGATCAGACCCCGGCGGCGCAGGGAGCCACGGACAATCTTGGCTTATATACCACTCTATGGGGGTCTACGCAAGAGGGGATCTACATATTGTGGTCCGGCTAGCCCTTTCTGAGGAAGAGCACCAGCGCCAGCGTAAAGACCCCGAGCAGCGCAGCAATCACGTACAGGGTGCGGGGGTCCTCCAGCCCTCCCGCTCCTCGCGGGGGCGTCGCCAACTTGGTCCGTGTCAAGGTCGGAGCCTGCTCGAACAGCACTTTGGAAAAATCGCCCAACTGTCGAAACTCCGCATCGGAGAAATCCGCAGTCGCGCGGAAGGTCGCCCGGCGAAAATAGGCATCGCGCTCGAAGATCGTGTACGTGAAGAACGCATCCTTGTCGAAGACCGCTTCGGAAAAATCGAGGACGCCGCCGAATCGGCTGCCGGAGAAGCCGGTCCCCAGCTTGAAGTACGTGCGGGACCACTGCGCATCCTGGGCGAAGGTCACTTCCAAGAATTCCGACAGGCCGTTGAAGCCCGCGCGATTGAAGGTGACCGGGCCGTGAAATTGGGCATGGTGAAATCGACTATGGACACCGAAGGCGGTCCGCTCAAACGTCGCCGCTTCGGCAAAGACGCTATTCAAAAAATAGGCTTCCGCGAAGAAGACGGCGTCGGAAAAATCCACCGCTCCGACAAACGCCGCCTGCGACCAATCGACGGCTCCTTCAAACCGAGTCCCCGTAAAGTTGGCCGGCTGCCTCACGATCAAGGCCCCGGCCTGCAGACGAGTCGACAGGATGCCGTGCACCACGGCGTGCGTCAGTCGGAGCTTCCCAGTGAGCTGCTTGACGGTCTTGACCGGTCGAGAGATCAAGACTTCGCGAACCCTCTCAGGCACGGCGGGCAGCCCATCCATCGGCACGTCCGGCAGCGCATCCAGGAACAGGTCGCCGGACACGGCCACGCCGTCCAGCTCGACATCCCGACCGTCTTGAAGGGCGGCCATGATCTCGGCCGCCGGCACAGCCTGGGCCTCGCGTTCGCGATCGGAACAATTCACGCCGAGTTGCCGGACGAAAGGCGCCTTTGGCCCCTCGCCTCCTCCCGCCAGCCGGCAGTCGGCCCCTTGAACTGATCCACCCGAGCCGAAGGTCGCCAGCAGCGCCAGACCGGCCCAGAATACGGCTCCCCTCATCCGGCGTTCCTTCGCACGTCCTGTCATGTCGGTCTTATACGAATCCCCCCTGCACGATTGCAAGCAAACACTTGGGAGAATGAACCCCTCCCCGATAGAATTGACAGAAGAGCAGACCGGAGAGGTTCCTGATGCCACGTTCTCCACTCATCCTCCCCCTCGTCGCGCTCGCCCTCGCGCTGTGGGCGTCGGTCGGACAGAGCGAACAGTTGGCCGAGATCCCCGTGTTGGGGGCCACCCCTGCGAATAATCGAGGCGTGGTCGAATTGGCCTTGATCCGATGGGATCAAGCGGCGGCGCCCGACCCGTTGGAATTGAAGTGGAACACGGGACAGAAGAACTTCCTGCGGGGGATCCGGGAAGATGTCCAATTCGTGAACGAGTCGGTGCACGCGTTTGACACGGCGCTCAACGTGGCGGTCGCCCGCACGCCCGGCAGCCGCCATACGGGCACCCTCTCAATCCTGGGCTTTGCCTATCAAACGACGAAGAGCGACGGTCCCAGCGCCGGGGGAGTCTTCACCGTCGGATTCATCGCGGCCTTGCGGGGCGATCGCATCAGGAAAGGCATCGCCATGACCGGCACCATCGAACCGGATGGGCGGATCGGACCGGTGGGCGCGATTCCGGACAAGCTGCGCGCCGCCGCGCGGGAAGGCTATCGCACCGTCTTGATTCCCCGCGGCCAGCTCTACGAGCCGCGCTGGGACTTGCCGACCCTGGCCACCGCTTTGAACCTGACCATCCAAGAGGTATCGAGTATTGACGAGGCCTATGAGCTGATGACCGGCCTCCGACTCTGACGCAACGCTCGGTGGCAGCGCTTCTGCAAAGAAAAGGGGGGTGAGATTCATCGGGATCCCACCCCCCTCGACGACCCTGATCATGTTCCAATAAAGACAGGCCGCTAAGCCCCGCACCCTCCTCACCTACCGGTAGTCATCGTCCCCCAAATCCTCCCCCGCCTTCGTGATGAAATCATCGTCGTCTTCGATGGCTTCGTCGAGATCTTCATCGGCCAAGGTCTCTTCGGCCTCGTCCGCCAATTCTTCAAGCCCCAAATCGTCTGCGGCGTCACGGCGCGGGGCCCTCACGCGAGGCGCCTCCTCCCGAGCCGGTGCCGGCGCTTCTTCTTTCATCGGCTTGGCTTCCGCCGGCGGGGACTTCTTGGGCGCCGGCGCCTTGGCTATAGGCGCCGCCTTCTTGGCTTTCGGGGCCGCCTTGGCCTTTGCGGCCTTCTTGATCTTCTTGGCCCTTTCCGCGGCGGGCTTTGCCCGCTTGACGGCCTTCTTTTTGGCCGCTTTGCGCGCCACCTTCGGTTTCTTTGCGGCTTTCTTCTTTTTCTTCTTCTTGGTCGCCATACCTCCTCCTCCTGACTTCTCAGATGCCACGACGAGAGAATCGCTCTCTTGGCGGGACCATCTAGCACGAATACCTGGATCTATGCAAGCAGGCATGTAGCAGAAAAATCAGACTTGGGACAGGAGGGATCCAGGCGCTACGGTTCGACCCAGACGTTCACGTAGGACGGCAGGCTATCTCCACCCTTGACGGTATCGGGCCCCTTCATGTCGGTCACCTGTAGCTTGAATCGATAGAGCCGCTTTGAGGAGACCTTGGGCGCAACAAAGGTGGCTTTGGGGGAATCCGCGTCCAGGAGCGGGACCTTGTGCCCTCGGACCTGGGTCCATTCGTACCGGAGCGGATCCCCATCCGCATCGTTACTCCCCAGGCCGTTGAGGATGACCGTAGCCCCGGCTTTCACCTTCTGTTCTTTCCCCGCGAAGGCAATCGGGAGTTGGTTCGACTCTTGCGGAGCCTGCACGACGACCTGGACGGAGCCCTGCTTGCCGCGATTCGTCACGGTCACGGTCGCACGCCCATTCCCCGCCGTCTGGAGGGTCCCGTCGGAGAAGACCTTGACGATCTTGTCATTCGACGACCGATAGGCGCTGCTGGTGGACAGGCCATTGAGCGGCCGCGCGACCTTATCGGCGAAGACACCCACCACAGGAATCTCGACGATCTTCCCGATCGTATCGATCCGCCAGGGCTTTTCGACCTCGAATTCAATGCTGCTGAGCGGCGCCGTCGGCGCTGCCTGCAGCTCGATTTCATCGAACTCTTCGTGTCCGGTCAACCGTCCGCGCGCCACTTCCGCCACGGCCAGCAAGCGAACCTCACCGAGGAGCTCGTCCGGCACCTTGAGCAACCCTCCGAACGGTGGATTTGAAGTCGGCAGCCCCTCAAGCGCCGGCTTGGCCTGCTGGAGTCCTTGAGGTTCCTGCCCCTGCCGATACCAGAAGTAGAGCACCCGGGTGACCCCGGTCTCCTTTCCCAGGTCGACCGCCGCTTTGACCTCGGAGCCTGAGGTGACGGCGCTATCCCCGACCGGTGAGACAATCCGAAAGGCCCAGGACTGCGGGGGATCCAGAACAAGCCCCCCGAGAGTCAGGGCGAGGACTGCTCCCCAAGGCCCTATGGTCTGAAGAAACGGCCGCACTCGCATAAGATGGGCAAAGTCTAGCACGATCTCCTCCGCCGAGCCCGCATTATTCATGAACACTTCTGCTGCAATCGTGGATTCGCCACTCCGACAAGCCGGGGCGCGTCGACACGGCGCCCCGGCAGGCGGGCTCGCCGCTCGGTCGGTCAACATCATGTTCAAGGATGCCTCCTTCCTCACGGCTCCGCGCGCCTGTTTCGCTGAGCGACTCCCGGGGCGCTGTTGCGCTTCCAATGCAACGGGTCGAACGCGACGGACCGTCATGAATAATGCGGGCCAGCCACGGAATCGCATGGTAAAATAGCGCTAATGAACCCAGTGCCAATCCCACGGGAGATCATTCGGATGAGCAGATCGAGTAAGTCTGGAATGAAGCGCGACTTCCACCTGCCAGGGCTCGTAGCTCTGATCTTCGGCTTTAGCCTGCTGATGAGCCCCGCCCAAGCCTATGGCCCCTTGTTTACCATTGTGATGGAAGGGGAAGCCCCCTACTTCTTCCCGGTGCATGCCAAGGTCCCCACCGGCACGCCGATCCAGTGGAAAAATCCCACCGCCACCTACCATACCGCCACCTACGATGGCTGTGTCGCCGAAGGCCCTTGCCTCTTCGATTCCGGGTCCGTCGAGCCGAATGGCACCTACTCGGCTCCAAGCCTGCCGCCTGGACGGTACCCCTACCACTGCCAGGTTCATCCCATCATGCGCGGCCTGCTCACCGTCACCGAGAGCACGGCCTCGCCTTCGACCAATTTGTAGTCACTCCGTGCCAGCCGTGCAGGCCTTCTCGACTCCCGCTATAATGCGAGCCGCTGTCCCTTGGCAAGCCGCATGACGCATGGCCCAGCTTGACTCGACTGCTTCTCCCCCGCGCGGCCGCTGGGTGATTCTCTCCCTGCTCTTTACCATCTGCGTCGTGACCTACATCGATCGGGTGAACATCTCGGTCGCCGCCCGGCACATGATGCCGGCGCTGGGTCTCACCGATCTGCAGATGGGCTGGATCTTCTCGGCCTTCGTGTTCGGCTATGCCCTGTTCCAAGTGCCAGGGGGCTGGCTGGGCGATCGGTGGGGGCCGCGCCTCACCCTGACGCTGGCCGTACTCTGGTGGTCGATCTGTACCGGTCTCACGGCCGTTGCGCCGACCTGGCCGCTGGCCGGGCTGCTGGGCATCACCGGCTCCCTGCTCGTGGTTCGGTTTCTCATCGGCGCGGGAGAAGCCGCCGCACTCCCGAATTTCAACCGCACCGTGGCCAACTGGCTGGGCCCCCACGAGCAAGGCCTCGGCATCGGGATCGCGATCGGGGGCTTGGGTGTCGGCTCGGCGTTGACGCCCCCCCTCACCGCCTGGATCATGGTGAATTACGGCTGGCAGACGGCCTTCTGGTGGGCCTCGCTCCTCGGGATCATCGTCGCCGGCCTGTGGTTCGCCCTCGCCGCCGACAGGCCCCCCGTGCGAGAGACCGCCGCTCAGGCTCAGCACGTCCCGCTCGCTCTGCCTGTTCCATGGGGCGCCATTGCTCGGACGCCGACCCTCTGGTGGCTGGTCCTGAGCTATACCTGCCTCGGTTACGTCGCCTATATCTATCTCTCCTGGTTCTATCTCTACCTCGTAAACGTGCGCGGCTTTAGCATCCTGGCCGGAGGATTTTATGCCGCGATGCCGTTTCTGGCGATCACGGTGAGTTGTCCCTTGGGCGGTTGGCTGACGGATCGCGCGGCGGAACGGTGGGGCGTCGACCGTGGCCGAGGGAGCGTCGGGGGCAGCGGGATGGTCCTCGCCGGCCTCTCCATCGCGGCCGGCGCGGCACTCGACGCCCCCCTGCCGGCCCTTGCGCTGCTCTCATTGGGCGCCGGCTTTCTCTATCTCGCCGTGGGGGCCTATTGGACCTGCGCCGTCGACCTCTCGAAATCCCACGCCGGGACGCTCTCCGGCCTGATGAACACCGGCGCCAACATCGGCGGCAGCCTCTCCCCGACACTCACCCCCTGGCTGGCCGATCGGATCGGCTGGGCCGGCGCCTTGAGCGTGGCCGCGGCGATCGCGCTGCTCGGCGCGCTGATGTGGCTCCGCATCCGTCCGGCGCAAGGCTTGGCGCGCTTGCCACCCGGCGGTCGAGCTTGGTAGATTGAGCGCCGCCGTGACGATCAAGTTCGAAAAGAAAAACCCCCGCGTCGTCATCTCCACCAGATTCGGCGAGATGTCGGTGCGCTTCTATCCGGATGACGCGCCCCGCCACGTGGACAATTTCGTCAATCTGGCGAAGATGGGATTCTACGACGGCACGACGTTCCATCGCGTGATCCCCGGATTCATGATCCAAGGCGGCGACCCGCTGAGCAAGAACCCGGACCGATCGCTGCACGGGACGGGCACCCCGGGCTATTCGATCCAGGCCTCCCCGAACGATCGTCCCCATAAGCGCGGGGCGCTTTCGATGGCGAAGATGCCGCGCGAGAGCAACAGCACCCGCGACTTCAACGACAACGGCTCCCAGTTTTTTATCTGCGTTCAGGACTCCAGCGGCTTGGATCGCTGCTACACCGTCTTCGGCGAGGTGACGCGCGGGCTGGAGGTGCTCGATCAGATCGTCAATCTGCCCCGGGACGAGCACGACAATCCGCTCGATCCCCCGACGATGAAGGTGACGGTCAGGGAGTAGGACAGCTTTCAGTTGTCAGCTCTTGGCTTTCAGCCGTCGGCTCTCAGTAACCTTCCTTCCCCTCTTTACACCTCTCATTTTTCATTTTTAACTTTTCACCGTCTTCCCCTACCGTCCCCCCATCGCCCAGGTCAGCCCGAAGAAGATGCCCTGCCGCCGGGTATTCTCTTCGTTGTGGGGCTCCGTCCCCACACCGCTGGTCGTATAGGCCGTGACGGTTCCCGACCCTGAACGGACATCCCAGTACATGTAGCCGGCTTCCAGCGTCAGACTCTTCCACGCCCGGACGTGAAGCCCGGCCTCCAACTGGACGCCATTCCCCCCGCTCGCCGTGGTGAGAAAACTCGGATCCTGTTGCAGATCGGTCCGCAAGTGGTGCACATCCGTGCTCCGATACAGCGTGTAGGGCAGATAGAAGGCCGAGCCCGTGATCGCCACCCGTTCGTGCAAGGGAATCGTGAGTCGACTGCCGAGCCGAAAGTTGTACCACTCGTTGGTTTGCGTGATCGCAATGACTGAGTTGGGAACGGGCGTGCTGGGAGGCGGCAGCAGATCCTGGACGCCGTAGGCCTGGTATTGCTCCTGCCAATACTGAAACCCGATCAGCAGATCCCAGGCGCCGACCAGCGGCAGGGAGCCGCCGGAATAGCCCGGAGGTTTCCACTGGAACGGACGCCAGCCGGCGTCGACCGAAACAAACAACACATGCCCGTTGCGCTGTTCCGAATAGGTTTCCGAGATCTTGTTCGTACGATTATTCCCGGCCCAATCCTGGTCGATGAGCGAACCGTTGGAGATGATGCCGCCGCCGAGGGAGGCGTTCAACAGAAAGCTGCCGGTGCGCGGACGAAACGGCGTGACGTACTCCGCGGAGAGAATCTGCACGGGCGCGTTGAGGCCCCGCCAGGTGAGTTCCGACAGCACATTGGGCGAATGGCCGGGCCCCGCGATGTTGTGCGCGCTACGCCCTTGGCTCAGCCATTCTCGAAATCCGATCGTGAAGGTATAGTGCGGCGTGTCGTAGGTGTAGCTGCGCCCGGCTTGGGCGTTCGCCGACGTCGGCAAAAGACCGGGAAGCAGCGCCGCACCAAGGAATGCGGCCAACGCGGCGGCGCGAGTCCGTGCGCGCAAGGTTGTCACAGGAAAAGGAGAGGGCTAAAAAAACGCCATGCTGCAGAACGTGACGGTCGAATTATATTGATCCGTGATGCCACGGTCATAGCGCAAGACTTGGCCCTGCTCCGCCTGGATCAATCGAAGCAAGGTGTAGATCGAGGCAAACCCGGTAATGCGCCGCTCATCGCCCTCTTTGACGAGGTAGTCCATGAAGCCCTGTGGATTCCGTTCCTCCACCTGTTTCAGCATCTCGAGGTCCTTCTGCAAACAGCGGTGGAAGGCAAAATCCGTCGGCGGTTTCTGATCGCCGTAGCGCATCCCGATATGGGCCAACTCGGCGCCGGCGATCACGCAATAGCTTCGCCCTGAAGCCTGGAGCGCCTCCTTCAAGGCCCCGATTCCCTCCTCAACCGATCGCGCCAGATCCTTGAGATCGTCCGCCACGAAGCAGTCGAAGGGGAACGAACAGAGCACCGGCACGATGGTGAAGGCCCGTTCTCGCCCTAGGACGTACTGCATCCACGGAAGCTGAAATTCGATCGCATGCTCGGCTTGATGCGTCCGGTCTTCGGCGAACCAGCGGTCTCCGCCGTTGCGCCGAAGGGCTGTCAGCACCGCTTGGTCGGCCTTCACGACGCCCAAGGGGGTTTCGAAATCCTTATCGGTCAGGGCAAACCCATGCGGCAGGGCCTGGTGCGCCGTGCCCACGAGGACATAGAGGTCCGGCGATTGGGCTTCACGGAGTTCTTTGTAGGCCCACGCGTAGATCGGCCCCGCCTGCTTGAGATCGTAGTGTGGCGCCACCAGGCCCTTGATCGGCTTGCCCTTGTTGTCGGAGGCGCGGATCTCGGGCCCTTCCTTCGAGCGTTCGAACTCCTCCAGTTGGCGAATCAGCCGATCGGGATCGGCCTCGTAGCTGCGCCCGGCATAGGCGGCGCGCCGCACCGACTGCGCGCGATAGGCCTCGACCGCGGAGCGTTTCGCCGCCTCGACGCGATCGCCCTCCAAGAAGAGCTTGTTGTCCATGTCGGCGACCAACCGCTCGATCTTGTCGGGCTGCAGGAACTCTCCGAACTTCTTGAGGTAGAGCACCCCGAGGCGTTCCAGCGAATGCTCCCCGTCCAAATGCTGCACGAGAAAGAAGTAGTTCAAGGGAATGATGAGCCGCTCCGCGGAGAGACCCGTCGGGTCCCAGAGCATCACATACTGCTCTTCGCCCTGCTTGATCGGGGAAAACTGCAGATTCCGCAGGCGCGGCAAGGGGGTCGTCGGTTGCATCGCTTCCGGCACGGGTGATCCTCCTGGCGCGAAAGTTGGCATTCTACTGGAGGCTCCATTGGAGCCGCAATGGGGAAACGCGACTGTGCGCTTACGCTTCAGGCGGGCGCGAAGCACGGCGGAGAGACCAGACGACCAGGGCGGCGATCACCAGGGGGGTCAGCCAGAGCGTCGGACGGCCATAGCCCGGCCCGGCAAATTCGATCAGATCCGTGAAGCGGCCGATCAGCAACGACATGCGGGCCATGACCGTGTACCCGAAGGCCGCGCCGAAGGCGATCATCAAAAACATGATCCCGGTTCGAGCCGCGGTCTTCAGCGGGCCGGTATGGTCCAAGGAGAAGAAGAAGTAAAACAGGACGGAGACGACCCCGACCAGCAGAATGATCGCGTTCAGGTTGCTGGCGGGATTCAGGAGATTCGCCGTAAAGGCGACCCCGCCGTCGGGCAGCAGCGTCACGAGGGGGCGAACGGTATCTTCCACTTGCTTGAGGATGAACGATGAGATCGTCCGTGGGATGGCGAGCCCCGAGCCGACGCCCACGATGAACGCGAAGGCGTAGCGCGAGAGCCAGGCCGCCTTCGGCACGTACCGAGCGAGCATCAGCAGACCCAGCCCCACCGGCACTAAGAGCGACCAGTCCCCTTCCTTGATCATCGGCACATAGATCAAGTGTACGATCACCGTGTCGTAGGCCTTCACGATCGTGTAGCCGACCGAGATGCCGACGTAGAGATGCTCCGCCAGCTTGAAGATGGGATTGTCCTCATAGAGGAAGGTGAAGATGAACAGGGTCAGTCCAGTCGCCACCCAAGCCCCGATGATGACTTCAAACGGCATCGTTCGATGTCCTTCTCATCTACGGCGCCACCTGTCGCCGCCCGGCGCGGCGCAGCGAAAAATAGAAGACGTTGCAGAGAATCACGAGCACGATGATCGCAAAGTGGGTGGCCGATTGGGCGTCCATCCCCGCGACGGCCCGCGCTCTTTGCCCGATCAGCACCTCGTACTCCGCCGCCCCCCGCAGCCCGCCGATCAACCCGTTGATCTGTCCGCTCCGC
>FKKE01000096.1_pt1 | contig 10334 bp, 9 predicted proteins | sample 1106331 | NCBI WGS metagenome assembly FKKE01 (sample SAMEA3931202, study PRJEB13176) | freshwater metagenome | biome: Drinking water system; feature: drinking water; material: freshwater | place: China | collected 2013-02-06 | reverse complement strand
GATCTCATTGCCTCTTGATTCTGTTCGTACAGCAACGTACATGCAGGCAATTCTCTCTCGAACGAGCATTGCGTATTCACCCATAAGTAGTGAAAATCTTGGATGCTGGCGCTCTGAAGCGTGCCACCGGCCTTCACTACCGGGTGCAGGATGACACACGGTACTGACTTGGATGGCTCACGCCATCACCGCACGAGCCTGTATTCGCACCTCCTCGCTAGATCTCGGACTCATTCTTCATCGGCGCCATCGTCAAATTTCCGTCTCAAAGTAAAACAGTTTTCCCGTAATGGTGGAGATCCTCCTGTAGGAAACGACCTGCGCTTCGTACAGTCCGCGCAATGATTTTTCAGCTCCACCTGGCAACAACGCCTCTCTGCACGGGGCCGAATGCGCTGAATACTGAAGCAGATCGGATCTCATGAGCGTTCCTCACATGGCATTGTCTGGATCGGCACGTGCCTTGCTCTGCACTATTCACATTGGCTCACTTACACACAGGGGAGGTTACATGAAGCCGATTCTGCCTTTGCACCAATCACCGAGCGATCATCGACCGCCGCACAACGCATGGTGGTCTCCGGGCATCATGATTCTCTGTCTCTGCGCCGTGGCAATCAGTATTCCCACGGCTGAGCTCTGCGCGTCACCAGGATCACCGGTCCCGCTCTTGATTGAGACTCCAAGCGATATCCCCCCTGCGATCGACCAGGCGTTTCCGTCGCCTCAGATCTCGAAACGATGGGTGCGTCGACACCGTACGATGGGGTTGAACCCCGCCGCGTTGGAAGCCATGACACTCGCCCGCAAGGAGGCGAAACAGGATGTCGCGCTGGACCTCTTCGAGGCCGGCACACGCACACTTGAACTCGACGAACCGGAAATCCAGAGTAATAAGGCGAAAGTCTGGCGCGGACGGATCCGAGGTGACCAGGACAGTGATGTCACCTTGGCCGTACGCGGCAAGAAGATGGCGGGAACGATTGTCTTGGGCCAACGACTCTACAAGATTGAACCGACGGAGAATAATCGTCATCGTCTCGTCGAGATTGACGACGATGCCATGCGGCCGGATCACCATCCGCTCGTCGTGCCGGATGATGGGACCCCGGCGGACCCTCCTGCTCCGGAGCCGGAGATCCAACAGCCCAGTGCAGCGGCCGCGATCAACACCATAACTACGGCGGCCGCGACGACAAATACGGTTGTTGATCTCTTAGTGGTCTATACCTCAACAGCGCGAGCCAAGCAGGGCGGCACAGCTGCCATGAATGCATTGATCGCCATGGGCGTCGATTTGGCGAATCAGGCCTACCGAAACAGTCAAATCGCCATGCAACTCCGGCTGGTTCGTGCAGCCGAAGTCGCCTACACGGAAACGGGCAACATCAATACTGATCTGGTACGCCTCCAAAGGACGAGCGATGGCTTCATGGATCAGGTCCACACATTGCGGAACCAATATAAGGCCGATCTCGTCGCATTGATCGTAGACAACGGTGGCAGTTATTGCGGCATCGCCTATGTCATGGCTAACGGTCCCCGTGCAAGTTTTGCCCCTTGGGCATTCAGCGTGACCGATCGCGACTGCGTGTCGAACAATACCTTGACCCATGAATTGGGACATAATATGGGGGATGCCCACGATCGTGCGAGCGGCGGCACCGGGGTCTATCCCTACTCGTATGGCTATCGGGACCCGATCGGAAAATTTCGGACGATCATGGCCTATCCCTGCCCGACGGTGTCCTGCCCGCGAGTGAAGTATTTTTCAAACCCGAAGATCTTGATCAACGGCCGGCCGGCCGGAATCGATCACAGAGTCAACCCCTCGAATTCCGCGGACAATGCCCGCTCGATGAACGAAGTACGAAACGTCATTGCCGCCTGGCGCACAGGCACCGCGACTTCCGCCGCCGCGCCGAGTGGATCGAGGGACGCTCGTCTTGATGCGCGGGACGACCTGGAGGACGATACGGACGATGACGCGGATGACGACGCAGATGAGAACTCTCCGAACAAACCCCGACAGGATGCTCCGGGGAAATCGCGTGGAAAGTCTCCTTCACCGACTCCTTAACTGGTAGGATGCAGGGAGGACCTGGCTTCGGTCCTCCCTGTCTCGGCTAGCATAAACATCACCGGATGACACCAGAGGTGAAAAACCCGATGTTTGACTCGAACAAGCACTCAACAGGTCGACGATTCACACCTCTTCTCCCTGCTCTGCTATTGGGCAGTGTGATCAGCCAAATGGCGTGGGCCGGCGAGCCGCCTGGCCCACGAAGCCTATGGCACACTCTTCCAAATCCTCCCCCCGTCACCTCGACTCCAACTCCTCGAAAACCCTGGATGCTTCGCGATCGAGAAATTGAACTCGACCTTCCACTCCTTCACATTTTAAAAGATGCAGGAGCCAGACCCCTGCCCCGAATGACCATTAACCTTTTTGACAATATCACCCCTGAACTTGACGTCTCCTCCACGGTCTCCCGAATCAACGACACCGCGGTCATCCGTGGGACCTTCAAACCGCCGATACAAGGCGATTTCACATTCGTGATCACCGGCAATCTTCTGATCGGAACCATTCAGATCGGTCCTCGCATTTATAAGACCGACCATATCGGCAATGGCCGCCTCCGGTTGGTTGAACTCGACTCTGACAACATGCCACGCGATTGATGCTCATCGCTCCCTACCCCCATGCGTGTGGTCGATACGAATCACATGCCTCGATGATTCTCAAGAGAGTAGCTATTCGCCACCGATCCGGCTACAATGCCCTCGCTTGCAGTAGAACGTATGACCACGTCGCCGCCTCAAACAAGACAGACTCCGGAAACGCTTCTTCAACGAACGCTGAATTCCGCACTCAACGATATCGGCACGGATTCCGTGTTGGCGGCGATCTTCCACCAGGAGAACGGCCCCCTCGTTGAGCATGCTTCACGCGGGTTTACGACTCGCGATATCCAAACGATTCTCCGTACGCTTTCCACACAACGCGCCGCGGCCCTCACTCCGAACACCACCGAGCCGGAAAGTGGGCGCACTGTTCGCCTGCGGCTGATTACTCCCGGTGCCAAATCCTTGCTCGTCGTTCCGCTGCGCCACCTTAATCGTGCGTATGGCTGCCTGGTGATCGGGCGGAAAGAGGGAGCTGCCTTTTCCAAAAAAGACCGATCTCAGCTGGAACAGATGTGCGAGGGAATGACCAAGGCCTTGGATCACGAAGGTTTGTTCAACACCGCAGTCGTGTTGAGCCGTCCCTACGTCACGCAAGAAGCAGCGCCCCCCCCTCCGGCTGGCAGCGACTTGTTTCCGCCGATGATCAAGCATTTCTCACCGGAGCTACAGGCCAAGGTTGAGGCCATCCTCACCGAAGCCAACCAATCTGTGGCCTACGACCGAGCGTGGGCCTGTTACTACGATCCGTTGGCCGGAAACGTGGAAGTATTGGGAGTCGTTGGCGATGTCAAGGCTGATCCGCGGGACGCGAAGAAGGATCTGAAACCAGGGCAACGTCTCACACTGGACAGCTCTGCGGCCGGATGGGCAGTGCGTCACCGCAAACCGCGAGTGGATCATGATCTGGCCTCCACTCAGGGCCGCTTTCTCGATCACAAACAGCTCTTTAAGGACCGATTTCAGTCGTCCCTTGTCATCCCGTTTTTCGTCAAAGGGCAAGTCGGCGGCACGTTGACCCTGGGGGCAAAGGATCCTGAACGCTATCAAACAACTGATGCCCGCACGCTGGAGCCGGCCATCGTTAAACTTGCCGATCTCTTGCAGGCACCGGCGCCTCAGACTCCTGCCCCGGCTCCACCCACTGAGATTGGGGCAACAAGCCCTCAGGCCGTTTCGTCGATGCCTTCCGAGCCGAGTATCAGGAAGCAGGAACGCCAATCTGCAATAGGGGAGTTCAGCGCATTCCTGGCGACGGAGATCCGCGAGCCCTTGGCCTCCATTCGATCGCAATTGGAAGAAGTGACCGGCGAAGGGATTCTTGATTTCGATCCCCAGACGCGGGTGGAGAACGCCATGCGCGACTTGATCCGGATCGAGGCGATCCTCAACGAAATCCTCGATTTTGCCAAGCCGCTTGAGCTGAATCGGCATCTCTGCAGAATTCCGGAAGTGCTTGAGAGCGCCTTGGTGGTGGTCGGGACCGATCTTGAAGCGACCCGCATTCAAGTCGCGAAAGACTATGCCAACATCATCGCTCCGGTGCGGGGTGATGAGGCAAAGCTCCAGCAAGCCTTTTTGAGCATTTTCCGGAATGCTTGTGAGGCCATGTCTCCCGGTGGTCATCTCACCATCGCCGTCACGCAACATCGAGCCGGACGAGGGTTCGACGTACAAATTCTGATCAAGAATAACGGTGCACCGATCCCGGCTGAAATCGTGGACAAAGTGTTCGAGCCGTTTTTCACGACGAAGCGGTCCGGCATCGGGTTGGGACTACCCAGCGTCAAGAAAATCATCGAGGAACACCATGGGACGATTGCGATCGGCAGTGCGCCCGGCGAAGGCACCACCGTCACCATCCGCCTTCCGGGTGTCAGCCGTGGACCAGCATTCCGCCACCGAGGACGAGGTCGACGGCCTCCCCGACGTCCAGGCTGACCCGGATCTATTCATCGCACCTGCTCCTCCAACGGTTCTTGACACCCGAACGATGCCGAACAAGCAGTTTCTAACGGACGGTGGGCGTTTGACAGTAATAGCCGCTGATCGCTATGATTCGCTCAGTGCCAATGCGCATTGAAAAGACTCCATCATATTGTGATCCTCATTCACTCTTCTATCTCAAAGGGAGAACGGGTATGAAACTTGTCACTGCTGTAGTTGCCACAGCCTCCTCAATCCTGTTCGGTCTTTCCATGGCTTCAGCCAACCCGGCGCTGCTTCCCAAGCATGAAGGATATCCGATGAAGAACTCCGGCAGCCCTGTCACGGGCCAGCCGACTGCGAACGACCCCGGACAGTCGGATGCCCATGGGACTTCCTCATTGTTGAAATCAGCGGATTCCGTGAAGAGTGCTGAACAGAAGCTGACCAAAACCGACAATGCGCGAATCACCGAGGGACAGGGAGCCGGCAGACTTCCACAGGTGGAGGGGCCGAAGATCACGATTGCTCCACCGGTGACCTCCGCCACGAAGATCACGGGCGATCGCAAAATCGACTAACCACCGTTTCAAACGATGAGATTATAGAAAGGGGAAGTCCTTTAGAGGGACTTCCCCTTTTGTTTGGGTTGCCTGCGAGACCTATATGTACAACCGTCTTCTTCAAGTAATCGAAACCGCCAGGGCTTTTTTGCCCACAACCCCGCGTAGTCTACCCCAATCCGTGGAAAGGTACCGACCCGGTTTCTAGAGACACGCCGTCCTCGATCTTCAAACCAAATGGATCGTCCCTGGGTCAGATCAATCTGATGCAATGACCGGTCGATGTTCAGCTCCCGGCAGAGCTTTCCGGGACCGTCGATCAATTCGTCGCCCACTTCAATGGCGCGGATCAGCACGGCGGCAGGAAACTCCGCCCGCTCTGTCACGACATTCAGCATGTGGTACATGCCGTAAATCAGATAGACATACGAGATCCCTGGTGGGCCAAACAACACCTCCGTCCTTGCCGTCCGCCCCTTCGATGCATGACAGGCCTTGTCCTCCGTCCCGACGTAGGCCTCGACCTCAACGATTCTTCCGGCAATGGCGCTCGTCCCGTTCTCACGAACCAGATACTTGCCGACCAGGGATCGGGCGACTGTCAGCGTTGGGCGGTTGAAGTAGGCGTGTGTGAGAATCTTTGCCATGACGAGAAAGAATGGTGAATGTTACGTTTGGGCAGGCCTCTCTTTCAATTCTCAATTCATCACTCTTCATTCACCAACTCCACGAAGCGGCTAAAAGTACCACGCCACTCCCCCCATCACCGTTCGCGGATTGCCCGGCACAAAGTGAATGTCGGTTACCCCGGTCGGCTCAGTCCGAAGGCGCGACTCGAACGCGAAGACGGCCTGTTCCCACTGCGTATTGAAGAGGTTTTGAACGAAGAGAAACGCCTCGAGCCGCCCATGCGGTAATTTCACGGGGATGCGATAGCGCTCAGAGAGATCAAATGTGATCCATGAAGGCGACTTGATGCTCCGGTCTTCCACAAGCGGCCGAACTCCGAGATAGGTGGCTTGCAGCTGAGAAGTCAGCCCGTCCGGCCACTGCAATATAGCGGCTCCATACGCAGTGTATTCAGGCGCCAACGGAACCGCATCCCCGTTACGAAACTCCGCATGCGTCCAGGTAAAGCTCCCGTTGACATAGAGCGGCCCCCACACCTTGCCTCGGGCGGCAACTTCGACTCCCTGCCGCCTGGTTGCCCCGCGAATCTCCGTCGTCCCTTCGTCGCCGACAAAGACGAGCTCCGACTTGAGATCCAACCGCCATGCCGTGGCGATCAATTCAAGACCTTCCGGCCCCCAGGGCCTCGAACGGATCCCTACCTCATAGTTTTGGGATCGGGCAAGCGGAGCAGCTCCCAACGACGCAGCGGATCGAGCATCATTGCTGTGAAACCCCTCGCCGTAGTTGACGAAGAACTCCGTCCCGGCCCAGGGACCAAGAATCATGCTCATTTTGGGAAGCACAATCCCGGAACCTTTTCGCCCGTCAGGTTGTTCGGCACAAGCCCCGCATCGGTTGCTCACATCAAACGTGAAAAACTCTCCGCGCACCCCTCCGGACAATCTCAGCCACGAGAGCGGCTGTACTTCCGCTTTGACGAACGGCGAATAGGATATCGTGCGGGCATCGCTGTCGATCGTCGTACCGGTCGGGCTCCGCAGAGTCTGGGTTCCCAACTTCACATGGGCATCGTCGACTCGCGTTTGAAAACCCACGGTGCCAACGGTCGGCATGCCCAACAAGTCAAGTCGCTGCTTAAACCCGATATCCCCGCCATAGATGGCCCGACGATCGAATTGTGCAAAGCCATCCCCCCTCACGGGATCATTCAGGAAAAAGGTGAAGTCCGTGAACAGATCCAGCCGATAATATTGCCCGTACGCGTTGGCAAAAAACTGGCCACCGGTGGTGGTATCGTAGTGATAGTTCAGGTTCCCTGTCGTGCGGAGCGTATTGCCTCCTTCATACGGATTGATGGAACCAAACCGGTCCAGAATTCCCGTACTCAGAGCACGAAAGGGGATTTCACCGGATCCGTCCCATTTGGAGTGAAGGAAGGTGGCTTTCACACTCAGCTCGTCTCTTGTGCTCAGATTCGTCGTGACCTTGCCCAGCAGATTGGTCCGAGTGTATTGATTATCGTTGATGTACGGGCCGTTCGAATAGAACCCCTCCGCCGCGAACAACGTACGAACACGGTCCTTTGTGGGCGAGAGCATCACGAGGTATCGCTGCGTGCTGTATTCCCCGCCTGTTCCCTGAAGGAGTCCCTCTTTCACCACATCACGCGTTCGAAAATTGACCGCTCCCGCCGTCACGAAATCTCCATACTCCGGCAGATACGACCCTTTGTGCACATCAACCCCTTCGATGGTTTCTGGGATGATGAAGTTCAGATCCGTGTAACCTTGTCCATGTGCATGCGTTCGTAGGTTGATCGGCATGCCATCGAGAAAGAAGCCGACGTCTGTCCCGTGATCCGCGTCGAAGCCTCGGAGGAAGTACTGATCGGCTTTGCCGCCTCCACCCGAATGTTCCACGGCCACAAACCCGGGAATCAGACGTAGCACTTGAGCCGGTCGGCCCTGAGGTTGAAGCACGATCTCTTTGTCCGGGATGAACTGCTGAGAGGAAGCCGCTACGGGCCTCTCACCGACAACGGCGATTTCCGGCACTTCCAATTCCGGTTCATCTGGATCATGAGCCAAGACGACGCTGTTCCAGCAGAGTGTCACGAGAAGACAGGCCCAATGTGCGGCGGAAGGCTTATTGGCAAGACGTTTCATGAGACGAACCGCTACCGAATGGATTTTCCGGTGGTCGTCATGGTCAACTTCCCGTGCTTCACACCTTTCACGCTCACAAGGGCGTCGGCCACCTTGCGAATCTCCGACCCCTTGCCTTTGACGACCAACACTTCAAGGCAATGATCATGGTCGAGATGCACGTGCATCCCTGAGAGGATGTGCCCATGGCAGTCGTGCTGAATGTCCGTCAACTTACTCGTCAGATCGCGCACGTGATGGTCATACACAAACGTAATCGTCCCCACGGTCTCTTTGTTCTCGTCCCATTCCTCACCCACCAGGTTGTCGCGAATCAGATCACGGAGAGCCTCGGATCTATTCGTGTATCGACGCCGTCGAATATGACGGTCGAACTCCGCCAGCAGCCGCGTATCCAGCGAAACACCGAACCGCGCAAGACGATTCATCAGCTCCTCCTCGCGTAACACGATTTTGCTATTCATAGCACCGCTATCACGTGATGACAACCCGCACACATCGGCTCTCAATCTCTTACGAGACCACCATACGGATTGGATTCATGGCTTGATGAAAAAGTCGCGGACGAAGGGCGGTCTACCGGATCATTTCGTTCTGCGGAGAAGAAATCACGAGGAGCAGGCAGCCGTCATCCGTGGACGTGTCGTGGTGCTCCGTCCCGGCTTCGGCCCGATGATAGTCACCGACCTTGAGCTCGCGTCCTGCACAGAGACAGCCCCCCTCAAGAACAAAGAGTTCTTCCGCCGCAGCATGGCGATGCGGGGCATAACTGGTACCGGGAGCAAAACGGACGAGTGAGGTGACTCGACCGGAGATTTGGTCGAGGGACAATACCTTCGCCTTCACTCCGGGAGCAAGGTTCAACCAGACCCCTTCTGACGCCTTGATAAAGGTGAGCCCTTTCGCTGACCCTTGTATAGCCTTTGAGGTCAACAATTGAATCGCTGCCCTTCTGGCACGATTCCAGATGGACTCCCAGCATGACTTCCACCATGCGATCAGCGTCAGCCCTTGTGATGATGCGAGCCAGCCGGATGAAGGGGCGGTAGTACCTTGAGGACGAGCAGTCCCTTCGCTGACAACTTGCGCATCGCCCATCGGCGCAGTCCTCTTCATTGAAACGGGCGCATAACCCTGGACATCTGCCTGTTCTTCAATTCGTGATAGGAGCCGTTCCCGTAGTGAGTTCGGCGGTGTGAGAGGAGCGGAGCCCAGAGCCACTGCATTGGCCGTCAGTTCAAATGTTCGCGCTTCGCGAGTGGCTTCCACCGCCATCTGCTGGACAAACCGATCGCGCAGGGTTGGCGGAGGCATCATCGGAGCTACCGCAGAGGCCAAAGCATCCACCGTCGACTGATACGCCTTCACCTCTTGACGCAACTGATCTGATGACTGCTGGATCTTCTGGCTCAAGGCCTGGCGATCCTCAGGATCCAAGATCCCAAGGGCATAGAGCATGGCCTGCTCCTCCAATGCTTGCGGTAATTTCTCGTCCGTCACGATAACAACCCTGCCTCATACGGTGCGAGGGCTTCACGCAATTTGATCATGCCCAACCTGATTCTCGTCTTTACCGTGCCCAATGGTAAATCCAACTTCTCAGCGATCTCACTCTGGCTCATCCCATAGAAGTAGGCGAGCGCAACAGCTTGTCGCTGCTCTGCTGTCAGCGTCGCGAGCGCCTGCTGAACGTACCGCCGACGCTCCTGGCTTTCCACATCCTGCTCCGGAGTATCGCCGTCGCTGGCAAATAGGTCTGCTGCATCCAGCGATTCCATGCGCCCGTATTCCGCAGCTCCGGCCCGAAATCGGTCGATCGCCCTGGTGCGAGCCAGCGTCATCAACCAGGCGCCTGGTCTCCCTCTGGTCGCATCATAGGTATGGGCCTGACGCCAGACCTGGGTATAGACATCCAACGTGACTTCTTCTGCCGCTTCCCGGTTGTTGAGAATCTTGTAGACCAGTCCGAAGACTTGAGAACTTGTCCGGTCGTAGAATGTCGCAAGCGCGGCCTGATCACCCTGCGCGGTCTGGGCGATCAGCTGACCCCACTCCTGTTCCTGAATCACCCGGCTCAATTCCAGTGACATGACCAGCATAGACTCTCCCCCACTCTCTTTACGAGAGCAGGAGGGAGATTGGATTTCGCGTGGAACACTTTTTCCATTAGCGACTTTCAGGGACCAACTATACCACTCGGCAAATCCCGGCAACAAGGATTTGTCCAGGCGGTACAGATCCAAATGGGAAATCCTCTCGTAGTGAAGAACAGACTGCCGGCAGGTGCTGAAGACAAACATAGAGGATAGTCGCAGTTCACCATGTAGAGAGGGAGCAGAGACATGACACGACCCATGTT
>FKKE01001027.1_pt1 | contig 10342 bp, 11 predicted proteins | sample 1106331 | NCBI WGS metagenome assembly FKKE01 (sample SAMEA3931202, study PRJEB13176) | freshwater metagenome | biome: Drinking water system; feature: drinking water; material: freshwater | place: China | collected 2013-02-06 | reverse complement strand
CGCTAACACCCACAATCATTAAAATCGTCGCTTTCATCGCTCTCATCGGAGTCCTTTCATATGTCATCATCGCGATTCTGCAGCCGACCAACGAAGGGTCACCCAGTTCGCAGCGTTCCGCGGTGTTTGCCGACGCTTCCGGACTCAAGCCCCGCGACGGGGTACGACTCGCTGGAGTGAAAGTGGGATATGTAACGGCTGTCGATCTCGAGGGCTCAACAGCGATCGTCCGTTTCCAACTGGATGACGGTGTCGCGATTACCCCCGCGACGACTGCCGCTGTGCGTTACCAAAATCTGCTGGGGCAGCGGTATGTGGAACTCATCAATGCCGGACAAGGCGCCGACCAGGACTCGATCACACAGGTGGCACTCGAGAAGACCGTCCCGTCCTTCGACGTATCGACACTATTCAACAGTTTCAAACCAGTATTCGATACATTGAATACTGCGGAAATCAACGAGCTTCAGTCGAACCTTCTACGGGTTGCCCAGGGAGACGGTCGAGGTATCGCACCAGTCATGAAGCAAGTCGCGAACATCACTGATTACGGGAACCAGCGTTCAGAGATCATCACCAATATTGTGACGAGCCTGGGGCAGGTGTCCGACCAGTTGATGGGGCGCTCCGCTGAACTGGTTGAGTTGATAGACAAATTGGGGTCAATCGTCGATGCGTTCAGCCGCGTGAGCGATCGACTGCGGGCCTCGCTGCGAGAGGTCAACCGTTCGATGGCAAAGACTGTACTCGCCGGTGAGCAGATCGAGTCGACCTACGACACCAGCTTCGCGGCTATCTTTCAGAGATTAGTGCGGGAGCCAGGGGATACAGAAGGCCTACTGAATGGTGCCGTTCTCCTGAAGCCGCTCCTGGACGCCCTGGCCGCAACATCCAACGCGACTCCCCCGCCCTCGGCGGCAGGGTGTGCCCGAGGGGTGCTCGACCTACCGAGAACAGTGCAGATCGCCCTGATGGGTCAACGACTGGTGGTGTGCCAGTGACCCGTTTCTTCGGCAAGCGTCCGCATCACCGCCCGCAGCGTCGGCGGGACCTCATCCTGGCGGGGGTCGTAACGATGGTCACGGTGGCCGGTCTCGTCGCCGCCGGAGCTGTGTATATCTCGCCGCCCGGACAAACTATCTACAGCGCGGAGTTAGTCAATACCGGCGGATTGGAAGCTGGCGACCAGGTACGTATCGCCGGGATCAGGAAAGGCAAGGTAGCGTCGGTCGACCTGACCGGAACGTTCATCACCGTGCGGTTCCGGCTGGATGACTCGATTGCCGTTCGGTCGGACGCGACGGCGAACGTCCGTCTCCTCACCCCTATCGGTGGACGTGTATTGGACCTCGACCCAGGTTCAGGCCCGTCGGCCATTGACGGCGCGATCCCACTGGTGCAGACAGGCAGCACCTATGATATTTCCAGCACCCTGGAGACATCTACACCGGTGTTCCGTGACGTGCGTGGTGTTGATCTACGGCGCACGGCGGCGTTGCTACAGGATGCCTTTTCCGACGGAAACACCAATATCCCTGATGCCCTGCAAAACGCGAGCAGCCTGATGGACTTGCTGGAGCGTCAGTACGCACAACTCGACAAGACGGTGGCTTTGTCCGACGAGTATGTCGCTGCCCTCGCAAACCGCAAGCAGGTACTCGTGGACTTCCTACGCCAGCTCAGCTTCCTTGCCCGCACCCTTGGACCAGACATCGCCAACGTCCAGAGCGGGTTCGATTATCTACGTCGTCTTTTTAAGTTGCTGACCCGGCCGCTTGTCGCGTACCGCGACGGTATAGAACCATCGGTACAGCAGTTTAAGATCCTTCTAAACAAGGTGTCGGCCCAGATGCCCGCCTACCAAGACGCGCTGGCCCAGGTCGATCAGATCACCAGAAGACTGAGCATTCTCCTCAATGCTCCGCAGGTCGGACCTGCGAGTCCTGAACCGACCGTCCGCGTCTGTATCCCGATTGGTGATAACAAATGTTGACGGAGCGGATGCGTCGGCATCTGATCCCGATCGCCACCATTGTCACACTGGCAGTAGTGATCGGCGGCGTCGGAATCGACTATGCGACAGCCGACGACGACACGCGATCACTATGTGCGGAGTTTTCTGACGCATCAGGTCTGTACGAAGGCAATTCCGTCGCGATGCTCGGCAAGAAGGTGGGCAGGGTCGTAGGCATTCACGAGGAGGGACAGAAAGGTGTGCGTGTCGATATGCGGATCGACAAGACCGTGCCGCTTCCCGCAGATGTGGGTGCGACCCTGGTGTCCACCTCGATTGTCACCGAAAGACAAATCGAGTTCACCCATCCCTATCGTGGCGGAGAATATTACAAGTCGGCTGAGTGTATCCCACTGGAAAAGACCAGGACTCCACTGGGGATTAGTCAAACGCTCGACGCGATCAGCACTCTTTCAGACGAACTCGTCAAGGACGACGGACGTAACACGGATGCGATTCTTCAGGCACTTACACTCGTCTCGAAAAACATGGAAGGGACCCAGGGTGATATATCCGGCATTCTCCAGGACTCGGCCACGCTAATCAACGATCCGACCCGGCGTGATAGCCAGATACGCAGGATTGTAGCCAATCTCGCCACCTTAACCGGTGTTGCCACCGAAAACAGTACTGAGGTGACCCAGCTATTCGACAACTTCGTAGGCGCAATTGAGGTGATTGTTGCTTTCGGTCAAACATTCGGCGCCGCAACAGAGTACGCAGGCACCTTCGTCCCTATCCTGTCGCGCCTATCGTCTGACTTCGGGCCACCTATTTTCTCACTTGGAGATGCTGCGGTTCCCCTCCTCTCGCAAGCGGGCAAGCAAGAAAACATACTTGCGTCCGTCGCCGCTCGAACAGCTGACCTCATCGTTGAGCATCCAGATGCGAAGTCGATCCTGCGGGCATTCGCAATATCTGTACCACTGCAGGCCCTCAAGAACGCGTGCGCTCCTCCTTCCGTCAAGGACGTTTGCGCGACGGGTAACGAAGCGGCGACGATCGCCAACTTGATCGGAGGGCAACCTCGATGATGATCTACGGCTACCTTCGTCGTGTCACGGCCGCGATCGTGACGCTGTTCGTAGCGACTATCGCCCTCGCCGCCTGCAGCATCAGTGCTGACAACCCGCCGACCATCGGTGGATCATCCGCCCGAGACGGCTACGACATCGAGATCGAGTTCACGAGTGCTCTGAACTTGCCTGCCCGTGCCAAAGTCCTCTCTCGAGGGATTGACGTCGGTGCCGTCACCAGCGTCGCTTACGACGGAGGCCACGCGCTGGTTGCTGCCCGAATTGATAAAGACGCCCAGCTGCCGGAAGATTCGCGCGCGGAACTCCGCCAAGACACTCTCCTGGGCGAGATTTATGTGGCCATCCTTCCCCCTGCACAGCAGTCCACCCAAGGCTTGCTGCGCGCGGGATCGGTAATACCTCTCTCACGCACCGAACCGGCTGCCAACGTCGAGGACGTGATGCGGGGTATGGCTAACGTATTGGGCGGGGGTGAACTCGATAAAATCCATACCGCGATATCGACGCTGAACTCGACTTTTCCGAGTGACCCCGCCCAGTTCGATGCGCTCTACCGCACGACCTTGCGCACCGTGTCTGAGGTGTCTGCCAACACCGACAAACTCGACGTAATCCTGCAGTCAGCCGATCGCACACTCAAAGTGATCCTGGCCGACCCGTCAGGTACAGACCGAATGTTGACCAAGGGGGGAGTGAACTTTTATGGTCTGGGCTACTCGCTAATTGACGTAGCGCTACTCATCGCTAATCTGCGCGACTTCGCGGTATCCGCAGGCCGTATCGTCGACCCTGAGTATTCCCGCATCAAGGAAACGGTGGGCGCGATCGCGCCAGTGGTCGCGTCCATCGCGTACTCGGACATCTACTCCAAGGATGTTTCCGACAAGGCGGCTCGTGTAATACGCGAAAGGCTCATCCCATTCGTCAGCTCGCCAGATATCAACGTCTCCGATGTGTCTATCGATGGCCGAGAACTGGCGCGGCGTGATGCCGAGTCGTTCATAACCGTCTTGCGAGCGATCGGAATGATGCCATGATCCGCAGCACCCTCGTATCGCTGGTTGCCCTTGTCCTCGTTCTCCTCGTCGGAGCGACATACTTGATCATCGACGTGGCACGGGTAAACCCGTTCCGCACCGACTACGCGATCTCGGCCATACTCGAGAGCTCGGGCGGCCTTCTAGACACATCACCGGTAATGTTAGAGGGGGTGCCGGTGGGAAAAGTGACATCTATTCGCGTCACAGGTAATCAGCTCGCCGTCGACATGTCCATCGACTCCGACTATAAGATTCCTCGCGGCAGTGTCATGACGATTCAGAACCTCTCGGTCGCGGGAGAACAATACATCAATTTCATCCCACCGGGCACAACCACCAGTGAGTACTTGCGTAGTGGGGACCTAGTGCCCGCCGGCGCCATCCGCGTGTCGCAATCCGTTCCCCAGGTGCTCCCGAAAATGTCGGCAGTGGCGGACGCGCTCGATCCAGCATCGATTCAGTCCATCAACGAAACGATCTCGGCGGCAGTCGACGGCCGGCAAAAGGACCTCGACACGATCGGAGACATGATGCACCGCCTCGTGGACTTCGTCGGTGACGACGGTGCCGTCCGTACCACTGCGGACAATGCCGAGTTCCTCCTGGGCCTTATGTCGAACGTGGGCGGTGTGCTCAGCACCGCGTCGGTCCGGACCCCGGATGCCGTCGACGGTTTGGCGAGGATCCAACGTGCGTTCATCGTTTTCACTTCTACGTCCTACGACAAATGGCCACCGATCCTGAAGCTAGTGGAAAAGCTCAGCGGCTACATCCAGATACTCCAGCCCGATATTGTCGCCATTACCCGCGCGGTGAAGCCGGCGACGGCGAAAGTCGCAGACACATACATCGACTTCGGATCGATCGGTGATCTTCTGGCTCGAACATTCCCAGCGTCACATCGGGGGCAGGCGCAGATTCCGATCGCCGTCACGCCATCACCTCGCTGACGCCCGATGGATACCTCCTACACCAGCATTCACAGAAGGCAGCAAATGACGGCACAAGACAACGGACCAGAATCCAAGGACAGCAGCGCTGAGGATAAGCTGACTGCGGCTTCCGACAAAGCAGATCGCAGCGACGCCACTGGTGCTACAGAATCTGCGACGTCCCAAGACGGTCCCGCCCCGGACGAGGCAAGCCCCCCGACGTCCGATGCCAGGCACCGATGGAGATCAGCACGCGTCCAGGCGGTGGCCGCCGGCGCTTTCGTGGTGGCACTCGCGGTGCTGGCCGGCCTCTTTGCTTACCTCTACATTGACATGAGGGAAGCAAAGACGTCCGCGGAGAACGCTGCCACACAACGAGCGCAGGCAGCGCAGGCAGCATCGGACTACACCACAAAGTCGCTCACCTACAGCTACCAAAACACCGGCGCATTCTTTACCGAAGTGAAAGAGAATGCCAGCGATGCGTTGGTCAAGCGATACGACGATGTCGAACCCACCCTGACCCAAATCATGGAACAGGCCAAGGTCCAAGCGTCGGGACGCGTACTGGCGACCAGTGTCACCGGCAGCGCCAGCGAGAACCGGGGGGAATACACGGTGCTGGTCTTCGCCACCCAGAAGACCCAGAATGTTCAGAACCCTCAGCCGAGCGAACTCCCCACACTGTTGAAAGTAGTCGTGCTGAAGACCGAGAACGGCTGGCAGATCCAGGATTACGGACCTGCCGAATGATCCAGCGTCCGCCGCGAAAGGAGAATTTGATGAAAAGCACCATGCAGGAGGTGCCGATGACAGTGTCATCGATACTGCGTCACGTCGCAACCAATCATACTGATAGGCAGGTGATTACTTATTCCGCGAGCGACTCTGCCCGGTACGCAACCTACGGCGATCTCGAAGAGCGATGCGCACGTCTGGCGAATGCTCTGCGCCGGGTCGGCGTGGTCGGCGACGACCGCGTGGCAACCATGCTGTGGAACAACCAGGAGCACCTCGAAGCGTACGCTGCGGTACCCGCGATGGGCGCGGTGCTGCATACGCTGAACATCCGGTTGTCACCGGCTCAGCTGCAGTTCATCGCGAACCACGCCGAAGACAAGGTCATCATTGTGGACGGGTCGCTGGTGCCGTTGTTGGCGGCGGTCTTACCGGGCTTGGCGACGGTTCGGGTTGTGTTCGTTACCGGCGACGGCGACACCTCCCCGCTCGACGGCCACGGCGTGACCGTGATGCGATACCATGACGCGCTCGCAGCAGAATCACCAATGTTCTCTTGGGTCGATCCCGACGAGCGGTCGGCTGCGGGTATGTGTTACACGAGCGGCACTACAGGCGATCCCAAGGGGGTCGTCTACAGTCATCGCTCGGTGTTTCTGCACTCCATTGCAGCGTGTACTGGTAACGCTCTGGCGATCGCAGAAGCCGATCGTGTACTTCCCGTCGTGCCGATGTTTCATGCCAGCGCCTGGGGTCTGCCCTACGCGTCGCTGATGGCCGGCGCGGACTTGCTCATGCCTGATCGATACCTTCAAGCGGCGCCGCTCGCCGACTTGATCCAACAGCATCGCCCCACGAAGGCAGGAGCAGTACCGACAATCTGGAACGATCTTCTTCAGTACGGTATCGCGAATCCGGGTGTCGACTTGTCATCAATCGACCTTGTCGCCTGTGGTGGAGCTCCTGTCCCGCAGTCGTTGATCGAAGGGTTTGCGGACCGCTTCGGCGTACAGATTATCCAGGCGTGGGGCATGACTGAGACGTCCCCGCTTGCAGCGGTAAGTCGGCCTCCCGCCGGGATCAGCCCCACAAAGGAAATGTCGTACCGCAAGCGACAGGGACGGGCAATTTGCGGGGTGGAGATGCGCCTCATCGACGAGGGCGGCCTGCCGGTTCCCCGTGACGACAAGTCCGTCGGCGAACTCGAAGTGCGGGGTCCGTGGGTCACAGGCAGCTACTACCGGCTCGAGGACGCCGAGAGGTTTCGGGATGGCTGGTTGCGGACCGGAGACGTGGGACACATCAGCCCGGACGGGTACCTGACGCTGACCGACAGGTCCAAGGACGTCATCAAGTCAGGGGGCGAATGGATCTCGTCAGTGGAGCTCGAGAACTGGATCATGTCGCACCCAGATGTCGCCGAGGCCGCGGTTGTCGCGATGCCCGACCCCCGGTGGCAGGAAACAGCTCTCGCCGTGGTGGTTCCGGTACCGGGTCGCAAGGTGTCGGCTGACACGCTTCACGAGTGGTGCCTAAGAAATTGCCCGGAGGAGATCCCACACTGGTGGATCCCGAAGAACTGGACGTTCGTGGAGCAGGTACCGCGTACGAGCGTGGGCAAGTTCGATAAGAAGGTGTTACGCGCGAAGCATGAGCAGGGCGAGCTGCCGGTTGTATCGAATTAGCGCCGCTATAGGGCGCAAGTGTGCCCACCGAACGTCGTCAGCGTTCGGTGGGCACACTTCTATAGAAGCAATGCATTTGCCGATGGGGACTGCTGCACGGATAGGTGACAGTTTGGGTGTCATGCCGCGGCAGCGGCGGTGTTGATCATTGCTTCGAACTCGACAGGCGTCAACCGACCGAGGCGGGCTTGCCGGCGCCGGCGGCGGTAGGTCCGTTCGATCCAGGTGACGATCGCGATCCGAAGCTGCTCGCGGGTGTCCCAGCGTTGGCGGTCGAGCACGTTGCGTTGCAGGAGTGCGAAGAAACTCTCCATCGCTGCGTTGTCCCCGCACGCTCCGACTTTGCCCATCGACCCCGTGAGTCCATGAGTGTTCAAGGCGTGTACGAATTTTCGCGATCGGAATTGGGCGCGTTCAATCGGTCGATGCAACACTGGGTTGTTGTAGCGAGTGTAGTTGTTCGCCAAAGACTTCGGCGGGAGTTTTCCATCCAAGGACTTTTCTAGGACGGTTGTTGAGGGTGTAGGCGATGGCCTCGAGGTCCTCAGCTGACCACCGCGACAGATCAGTTCCCTTAGGAAAATATTGGCGCAGAACACCATTGGTGTTCTCGTTGGATGGTCGCTGCCACGGTGAGTGCGGATCGGCGAAGAACACCTGCGTTCCGGTGTCCATCGCGAACTGGGCGTGAGCGGACAGTTCCTTGCCGCGATCCCACGTCAACGTTTTGCGCAACTGCTGCGGCAGCGCGGCGATCGACGCTGTCAGTCCTGCATTCATCGCGATGGCACCGTAGCCACCGAGTGCGGGCCCGTTCTTCACAGGCGGCTGCTCACCCCAGCCCTGCTGGCGTGGCAGATGCACCAGAAGTGTTGCACGACTACGACGTTCAACGATCGTGCCGATCGCCGATCTCCCAGTTCCGATAATCAGATCACCCTCCCAGTGCCCGGGGACGGCACGGTCCTCGGCCTCGGCAGGGCGCTGACTGAACACGACATCGGAGGTGACGTGACCCTGCGGCTTGTTGCGCGAGCGGGCCCGCGGCTCCCTCAGTGCACGTCCGGTGCGCAGGCACGCGACCAGCTCACGTTTGAGCGCGCCGCGGCCCTCGATGAACAGGGACTGGTAGATCGCCTCGTGACTGATACGCATGGATTCATCATCGGGGAAGTCGACCTTCAAACGCTGGGAGATCTGCTCTGGACTCCACGCCAGCGACCACCGCCGGTTGGCCCGGTGCGGTTTGTTAAGCCCCTTCCATGGCGGTGGCGTGGGGCCCGCAGCGATCGTGCCATCGGGACGGCGGACAACGCCGGCCAGGCGGTCCTGTACGTACTCCCGCAACTCGACGTGGGCCACGAGCTTCGCTGTTTTCGGGCGCTTGGCGGCCTGCTGGGCTTTCCACTGCGCCACCAACGCCCGATACTCGAGCTTCCCGCTCCTGGTTGCGGCGTTGCGCCGTAGCTCACGCGAGATCGTGGCCGGACTCCGCCCGATCCACCGTGCGATCTCACGCACCCCACGATCCTGGGCGCGTAGCAGCGCGATCTCTTCCCGTTCGGCGAAGGATAGATAGCGGCCCGAAGGCTCATCCAGACTCAGCGGCCTCATGCCGCCAGCGTGGCGGAACCAGCGTGTACCCACCGGCACCGACACACCGACAGCGATCGATGCCTGTGCCGTGCTCACCCCCGTCGCGACCACCCGCCAAAACTCACGTTGCACCTGCCGCGACGGCTCCGGCCGCCCCGGCGATCGCATCGCCGGCCGAAGTGCACGATCAGCACGCCACTGCCGACGAACACCTACCGCCACATCGCTGGTCCTCCGACTCCAGTCCGCCGTAGCCACCGCAAACACCTCCATGATCATGGTGTTGCGACGACCAGTTGAATCCGCCTTGCACTCCGCGGTCGGAGTGGTGGATCAGCCCGGCCACGTCGTGGCCGGCACGCGACCGTGCCCACAATCCCATGTTCAGGGCGTCGAGGGCGAGGTCGGTGTGCATGGTGGTCGAGACCTGCCAGCCGACGACCATCCGCGAGAACACGTCCAGGACGAACGCCGCGTACACCCAGCCCGAGTGGGTGCGGATGTAGGTCAGGTCCGCCACCCACAACGCGTTCGGTGCCGCCGCGGTGAACTGACGGTTGACCCGGTCAGCCGGCCGGGGTGTTTCAGCTCCCTCGCTGCGCGTGGTCTTGCGTGTCTTGAGTCTCGCTATCCCTTGCAGCCCATCGGCTTTCATCAATCGCTCGACGGTGCAGCGGGCAGCACTATGGCCCTGTCTGCGCAATTGGGCATGCACCTTGCGGGCACCGTAGACGCCGAGGTTGTCGGCATGCACCGCGCGGACCTGGGTAAGGAGCTCCCGGTCACGCACCACACGAGGCGCCTCGGTCTTCTGGGGGCTCAGGTGGGCTCGTACCGTGGACGGAGCGATCTGGGCGGACGTATCGCGCAATGCCGCACAGATCGGATCGACTCCGTGTTCATCGCGGTGAGCCGCGACGAACTCCACGATCAGCGCTGTGGGCGGTCGATCTCCGCCGCAAAGAAAGCCGAAGCCTGCTTCAAGATCGTGTTCGCTCGCCGCAGTTCACGGTTCTCCCGCTCCAACGCCGCGATGCGGTCAGCGTCCTCACTCGTGGTGCCCGGGCGGACCCCGCCGTCGATCTCGGCCTGACGAACCCAATTGCGCAACGCCTCGGGATGGACTCCGAGCTGATCGGCGATCCGCTTGATCGCACCTCTCGACGAATCGGGATCTCGTCGCGCTTCACATGCCATCCGGGTGGCCCGGTCCTTGAGTTCCTCACTGTACTTGCGTGGTGCTGCCATGCTCTCCATCCTTCACAGGTTCGAGAGCCTCCGACAGACCCGGGGCGGTTCA
>FKKE01007540.1_pt1 | contig 10351 bp, 11 predicted proteins | sample 1106331 | NCBI WGS metagenome assembly FKKE01 (sample SAMEA3931202, study PRJEB13176) | freshwater metagenome | biome: Drinking water system; feature: drinking water; material: freshwater | place: China | collected 2013-02-06 | reverse complement strand
TATGATAACGTCCTTTATCATACTGTATTTCTTTTGTTAATCAAGCGATATGCGCATATAACGTTGCAACTTATCAGGCGTAGAACTTTGCCCGGTAATTGGCGTACTCTTCGAGTATGGACCACCTGGCGGGGCTGACGGAAGAGACCAGAACTCTCGCCCTTGATCGGTTCCGTCTCCTCCAACCCCATCTGGAGGATGGCCGTCCGCTGAAACGCGTCGCGGCAGCAGCGGCGATCCCGTTTCGAACCGCTCAGCGCTGGGTCGCACTGTATCGGAAGTTCGGGTTGGCCGCATTGGCTCGGAAGCCGCGAGCGGATCGCGGCACACGCCGAGCCGTGTCCGTGAAGCTTCAAGAGGCCATCGAAGGGCTCACCCTGCAGAAGCCGCCGCTTCCGACCACCGTGATTTGTCGGCACGCCCGGCAGCTGGCACACGAGTTGGGCGAAGCGCCACCGAGCTATTGGGTCGTGTACCGCATTGTGTCGAATCTGCCCGCTGATCTGGTCACGCTCGCCCACGACGGCACGAAGGCGTACAGCAACACCTTTGAGTTGGTCTACCGGAGAGAGGCTGACGGGCCCAATGCCATCTGGCAAGCCGACCACACGCTGCTCGACATTGTGTTACTCCACCCGGACGGCGAGCCCGCCAAGCCCTGGCTCAGTATCGTGATCGACGACTACAGCCGGGCGGTGGCGGGCTATTTCCTCTCCTTTCAAGCCCCGTCCGCCTTGCACACGTCGCTCGCCTTGCGTCAGGCCATGTGGCGTAAAGCGGACGCCCGCTGGGTCGTGTGCGGCATCCCCGATGTCCTCTACACGGATAACGGCCGCGACTTCACATCCCATCATTTGGAACAAGTGGCGGCAGATCTGAAGATCCGCCTGGTCTTCTCCATCCCTGGCAAGCCGAGAGGCCGCGGCCGCATCGAACGCTTCTTCTCGACGGTGAACGAACAGTTCTTGTGCGAGTTGGACGGCTATGCTCCGGCTGGCGGGGCGATCCGGAAGACGCCCACGCTGACATTGGCCGAGTTCGAGACGCGGTTCCGCGCTTTCCTGCTCGACGTGTACCATCGCCGAGCGCATACCGAAACCAAGACGCCCCCCGTCGAGCGCTGGGAAGCCAACGGCTTTCTCCCGCGCATGCCGGACTCACTGGAGCAACTGGACCTGCTGCTGATTCACGTGGCCAAAGCGCGCCAGGTGAGGGCCGACGGGATTCACTTCCAGAGCCTCCGCTACATCTCGACCACGCTGGCGGCGTACGTGGGAGAAACGGTCACCCTGCGATTCGATCCACGGGACATGGCGGAGATTCGGATCTTCCACGAGGGCACGTTCTTGTGCCGCGCCGTCTGTGCGGAACTCGCCGGTGAAACCGTTCCGCTCCGGGAGATTCTCCGCGCCCGGAATCAGCGGCGGCGGGAACTGCGTGGCGTCTTGCGGGACCGCGAGCGCGCCGTGACGACGCTCCTCGATGTGAAGCGCGGAGGAATCAGGGAGAACGAACATGCCCAACAGGATAGCCGCTCCACTGGACAGTCCGCAACGCCGCACTCCCCTGTCACCCGGCTCAAGCGATACCACAACGAGTAGCGACGCGCCCAGCGCGGCCCTCGTTGAAACCCTCGAACATCGGCGATTCGCAGAATTCTGCGAGGCGTGCACGCGCTATCGCTACATCGGCCTCTGCTACGGCGCACCGGGCGTCGGCAAGACGGTGTCCGCACGGCACTATGCCAACTGGAACAGGATGCAGGACCGCTGGACTCATCCTGATCCTGGCGCAGCCGCCGTGGAGGAGATCGCTGGGGGCTCCACGGTGTTGTACACGGCCCCGGTGGTCAGCGCGCCAAGCGTGATCGAAAAACAGATCGGGAGGCTCCGTGATCGGCTACATCGCGCCGCCATCGCGGTACGACGTCAGAGTGAGAATGCGGAACTGCGCAGGCTCCTGGGTCGGCTCGATGACCTGCGAGATCGTTGCAAGAACCCAGAGGGCTATCGCAGCCAGGAGACGGAGGACGCGGAAGACGCGTATCTCACGCAACGCCATCGGGCGATGGACGTGGAAAGACTGGTCCCCGATCCGACCACGTTGTTGGTTATCGACGAAGCGGACAGACTCAAAATGGCGGCTCTGGAGCAGGCTCGGAGCATCTTTGATCAGGGTGGGATCGGAATGATGCTGATCGGGATGCCCGGCCTTGAAAAACGCTTGGCTCGCTATCCGCAGTTCTACTCCCGCATCGGCTTCGTGCACGAGTTCCGTCCGCTGGCGGCGAGCGAGATTCGTCACCTACTGGAGCGCCACTGGACGCCCCCCGGCATCACACTTCCGGGTGACACCATTGACTCGGTCGCCGCCGCGTCGATCATCCGGATCACCGGCGGTAATTTCCGGCTGCTGAATCGCCTCCTGACGCAGGTCGAGCGGATTCTCGAAATTAACGTCCTGCCCGCCGTGACCAAAGAGGTGGTGGAGGCGGCACGCGAGAATCTGGTCATCGGGCAAGCCTAGCAACGCGACGTCGCGTGGGTGTCCCACAAAGGGTCGTGTGCGCCATGCGCAGGCCGAGGGCCTCGTGGGTTTCGCCACCTCCCTTTCGCCCGATGCGAAATACTGTGGCGTGACAAAGGCGCTATCCGACAACCAAGGGCGCGACCGCGTTCCAAGAGAGTCACCTATGCCAAGTAGCGAGCAACTATCTACGCCAAATAATTTGCAAAGTGACAACTGAAAATAAAAGATTTTTAGGCTAGTTGCGTGTATATAGCAATTCTGCTATATGTTTAATGGAACACGATGAGACCGACTCTCAGACCGGTGATCTGGTTGGGCAACTCTCGCAAGAACATGCAGGCGTTTCCCAAGCCAGTCCGTATCGATCTCGGTGCAGCGCTAATGGCGGCGCAATGTGGGGAAACTGCTGAACATGTCAAACCGTTCAAAGGTGTCGGGAGCGGCGTGTTTGAAATCGTCGATCGATTCAACACGGACACCTTCCGGCTGGTGTATGCGGTCCAACTCGGCAAGAATATTTATGTGCTGCATGCGTTTCAGAAAAAATCTACGTCAGGCACTGCGACGCCGAAACCCGACGTGGCGTTAATTCGGCAACGGTACAAGGATGCACAGGAGCGTGAACACCATGAGTACTAATCATGCCACCTCAGACCTCGACATTGGTTCTGGCAATATTTTCACTGATCTTGGGCTTGAGGATGCGGACGAACTCTATACCCGCACCGCCCTTGGTATTCAGGTGATGAAGACGATCCGAGAGAAAGGGTTACGACAAAAAGAGGCCGGGAAGCTGTTGGGGCTGAAGCAACCGGACGTCTCGGCCATCATGCGAGCCAAATTCAGCCGCTTTAGTCAAGAACGCCTGATTGGATTGCTCAACAAGCTGGAACAGAAAGTCACGATTCACGTGAGCCGTCACCATCGAGGTGAACCGTACCAACAAGTCATGGTCGCACGATGACAGCCGAAGCCTCTCTGAACGCACGCGCGTGAACCAGTGGAACGGTTAGGCTCCGTATTCGCAACGTTAAACATTGTGTACACTCATCGATAAATGGCCAGCATATACCGGCAGGCGATCGACATGCTGCACTACAGCGTGAAGTTCATTTTGCCGAACGGCTGCAACTTCATTGATCCACACGAATTCAGGCAGTCACATCTTGACCTGACCCGCCTACCGTTCTCGTACGCGCACCCACATTGATATGCTGATCCTAAAAAAGGTCAATACTCATGCCAGTCAGGGGGTTTTCATTCGTTTCATTCCTTAGATAAATTGATGTCTTTTTTCGTCCGCAGTACACTGCCTAATCAGTCAGTGCCCCCAATCATAAGGTGTAGTCCCCTACCCCATGCGGTTTTTGCTTGATACGAATATTCTTATCCCCCTCGAAGATTCCCAAATACCTCTCCGAGACAGTCTGGCGCATTTCGTCCGATTATCGAATCAACACGGTCATCAGCTCGTCTACCATCCAGCGACTGTCGAAGACATTCAGCGGGACGCGAGCATAGACCGACGGACCAAAACGCTTCAACGTCTCAAACAGTACACATGCCTTGAGCTACCTCCTTCTTGTCCTTGGAACACTGCAGAAACGGATCAGAATGATGCCGCTGACAACGAGATCCTATATGCGCTTCATTGTGATGCAGTGCATGCCCTGATCACAGAAGATCGCGGTATTCATGATAAAGCTCGAGCTCGCAAACTACTCGATCGTGTTTACACGATACAGACTGCGGAAGACTGGTTACGACGGCTCCACGAACCGCGGACTGTAGTTCTGCCCAACATTGAAGAGGTAGAACTGTACACGCTTACACAAGAATTGTCGGGTTCATTTTTTGATAGCCTTCGGACAAGCTATACCCAATTTGATGACTGGTTTAGAGCGAAGGCGCGTGATGGACGGAAAGCGTGGGTAGTGAGACAACCAAACGGACAACTTGGCGCAGCCTGCGTTTTCGCACACCAGCGCCATGAACAAATTACTGAGGACGGCCGAATGCTTCGTGGTGCTGGGCTTAAGCTATGCACATTTAAAGTTGACGCTCCCGTTCGCGGTCGCAAGATTGGAGAATTGTTCCTTAAGGCCGCGTTTCGCCATGCAACTGCACATAGCCTTGAGGAGATATTTCTACATGGTGATGATCAAGACCATTTCCTCTTTGGGCTCTTGGAGGACTTTGGATTTTCTCGGATCGGCACCCATCCAGGCTCCAATGCGGGCGAGGCTGTTTATTTGAAGGAGCATCCTGTTGAACCTCCGACAAGTTCACTTGTTGCCTTTGATTACCTTAGACAATACTTTCCACATTTTCGGCATGATAACTCAGTCAGAAAATTCATTGTTCCAATTAAACCCAAGTACCATGACATACTGTTCCCTGATTATCCCCTGAGCAATAACAGGCAGCTTGGTTTATTTTCATCTCAGAATCAGGCTGGGAATGCGATCAAGCTCGCTTATCTCTGTCATGCCCCCACCAAGGCGATATCTCCGGGCGATCTCGCGCTCTTTTATCGATCAGGAGATCAGTCTGCCGTGACAAGCCTAGGTGTGGTAGAAAGCTACGAGACGTTTAGTGATGCAAGTGTTATCGCCAGTCGAGTCAAACGCCGCACCGTCTATTCAATGGAAGAAATAGGTGAGATGGTAAAGCGGCCAACCAAAGTCATGCTTTTCCGATTGGTGAAGCACTTTCAGCAACCTTTAGATCTCACATGGTTAACATCAAACAAAATTACAAAAGGAGCGCCACAGAGTATCATGCACATTAATACTCCTGACTTTGAGAGGATCTTTGCCAATGGACACTAGTGCCGCATTGATCTCAATTCAGCCTGAGTATGCAACGAAGATTCTGACGGGAGAAAAGAAGTTGGAATTTAGACGTCGATGGACTCCCAGAGAGGTGAAGACTCTCGTTATCTATGCCACGGCTCCAGTCCAACGTATCGTTGGGTTTGCAACTGTGGTGGGAGTAACTCAGGGCACACCAACTCAGCTATGGCAGTTAACTAGACGGTGTGATGGAGGAATCACTAGGCCGAGACTATTCGCGTATTTGAAGAATAGCCCAACTGCGGTGGCAATTGAACTTAGTAAAATCACACGTTTGCCTGGTGGAATCGATCCATGGCGCTGCCTGGGTCGCGACTTCCGACCACCTCAATCCTTCAGGTACCTCAGCCAAAACGAACTAACCTTAATCGCTTCGGCTCGGAGACGATAGAGTGGGCGTGCTCTTTGTGGGAGGGATCCATGGTGTGGGAAAGGGAACACGCTGTCAATTGATTTCCCAATGCACTGGTATCCCATGGTTTACTGCAAGCTCAATAATCAAGACTGAAAAGCAATCAGCGATTGCGGTAGACACGAAAGCAGTGACGGACCCAAGCGGAAACCAGAGCCTTTTGCTTTGTGGCGTTCGCCGTGTGACAACTGCCAATTCGACTATCCTTTTGGATGGTCATTTTACAATTCTTAACTCGCACAACTCCATTGTGCTCATCGATGTCGAGGTATTCGACCAACTCCAGTTGCAAGGAATTGTCGTCCTCAAAGATAATCCATCCCTAATTTGCGATCGATTACGTCGCCGAGACGGATGCGAGTGGGCCGTGGCTGACATCAATTCACATCAGGAGACAGAGATTACTCATGCCCAGTTGGTTGCCACAAAGCTCGCCATTCCTATAATGATCGTGGAGTCGTCTGACAATGACAGTTTTGCTAAAGCTGTTCGAGCGATGCTTGGCTAGAGCATTGTAAAAACCCTCTGACTGGCAATAGATAAGCTGATTATCTCAAGGTGTTCGATCCGCCTGACGGCAGAGTACACCCCGGTCTGAGTGCCACCATACCGTGGTACTCGTATAGTTGGCGGAACACGTTGCGGTTTCATATCGCACACCCTTTTTCAGTGACTGAGAGGGGGATTCGGCAATTCGGACAGTATGATAAGTGGTAGCCTGGCTTCACCCATCCTGCTGAGGGATGGTCGATGAAAGGAGCGAGGCGATGAAGAGAACGAGACGGAATCACGGGGCGACCTTCAAGGCACAGGTGGCTGTCGCAGCCCTCAAAGGGGACAAGACCTTGGCCGAATTGGCCGAACAATTTAGCGTCCATCCCACCCAGATCACCGAATGGAAGCAGCAACTCCTGGCCCGGGCGGCAGACGTGTTTGGCGGGACAAAACCGCCGTCGGAGGCGCCGGATCTCAAAACCCTGCACGCGAAGATTGGGCAACTGACGCTGGAGAATGATTTTTTAGAAGGCGCGCTCACCAAGGCGGGCTTGCTGAGCGCAAAGCGATGATCGATCGCACCCATCCATTACCAATCGGGCGACAATGCCAACTGCTGCGGCTGGCGCGGTCCACCGCCTACTACCAGCCGAGGCCCTTTTCTGATACGACACTGGCGTTGATGCGCCGGATTGGTGAGTTGCATTTACAGTATCCGTTTGCCGGAGCCCGCATGCTCCGTGATCTGTTACGACAAGAGGGCCATGCCATTGGGCGGCGACAGGTAGTCACGCTGATGCGCCGGATGGGCATCACGGCGATCTATCGCATGCCGCGGACGAGTCAACGGCATCCTGCTCACCGGATCTACCCGTATCTGCTACGTCAGCTGACGATCACACGGCCAAATCACGTGTGGGCCGCCGATATCACCTACATCCCGATGCAGCGCGGGTTCGTCTATCTCTGTGCGATCCTGGACTGGGCAAGTCGCCGGGTGCTGGCCTGGCGGCTGTCTAACACGTTGACGACCGACTTCTGTGTGGAGGCCGTACAAGAGGCGATCAGCCAGTATGGCCCTCCGGAGATCTTCAACACAGATCAAGGTTGCCAGTTCACCAGCCAGGAGTTTACGGGACTTCTGCAGGCTCACGGCATTCAGATCAGTATGGATGGGATCGGGCGCTGGCGGGACAATGTGTTCGTGGAACGGCTGTGGCGGAGTCTCAAATATGAAGAGGTCTATCTCCATGCCTATGAGACTGTCTCCGACGCTCAGCAGGGGGTGGGACGCTACCTGACCTTCTATAATCAGCTCAGGCCGCATCGCGCGCTTGACGGACGCACGCCCGATCGCGTGTACTGTGACAACCTGCCTGCACGGCCCACCGCCGCGTAGGCCCAACCGGCCAGGTACCACTTATGAACTGATGGATTCTGTCCAAAGAAGCGGAACCACCTCACTGATCATGGGTCTAGTGTCTGGAGCGAAGGGCGACGCACCTCCTTAATTAATTGAATGAGCCTTTTCGTTCATACCGCGACACATTCCTTCACATGTAGGGTACCCCAGAAAAGGTGGCGACTCATTCTGCAGATTCAATGCTTCGCGCTAATAGCTCAATATGTTGTGCACTCTGTAACGAAGCCAAATGATTGACCTTTCAGAAATCCTAAGCCGCATTGCCGATTGGTTTGGCGTCTTAAAGGACATCAAGGAAATTGCAGCTGCAGTTGTCGTAGCTATTGGATGGATTTTTCGAAAAGGTTTCCCGTCCGCGGTTCACATCCATCCAATTGACACCACCCAGAAGCATGACGACATGTGGAATTGGAATAACAGAATGTTTCGAGCCAGGCACCCACAACGCTACAGAGACTTTGACATCGTTGGACTGGAGTTAGGTCGTGATTGGTGGCGAAGATATCCTGAGCAAGACTGGGTTGTCAGAGATTGGATGGGCGAACAGGTTGGACAATATTCTTTATGTCCGCTCAAAGAACACGCTTTTCGGCAACTTCTAGCCGGAGAAAAATTAGAGTCAGAGCTTGATGCTGATGACCTTGAGCCAACAACGGACATCCGCAGCCATGTTTACTGGTATCTTGCAAACTTCATGGTAGCGAAACGTCGGCCTGGTATTCCTGAAAAGATGTCCGAACTAGTACGAGACTTAATGATCGAGCATGGTCTTACCCGAGCCATGAAGTATAAACACTTTGCGACAACCGATGATCATGAAATTGTTCTCGTGACCGTGCTCGAAGCTCCATCTATTCATTCATTTGCAGTCTCTAATGGATTAAGCCCTGCGCATCCCGCATCGCGCAAGGCACACCTTTCTAAAATCTATTACCGCCGCTACGATAAAACGCAGCTAAAATCATTGTGTCGTAACGCTACGCGATCAATGCAGAAGAAAAAACTATTCTCGGTCTATTGTAGGTGGCGATATGGACGCTTTTTCCTGCAACCACCTGCGTTATCAAGAACCAAAGAAGGGCAGATCTTGAACCGTGCATCACACTGAAATGCAAGGCTGGTCTTGTTCTTCACCAGCCGCCACACCCATCAGCCTCATCTCCCTGCCCCAGCGCTTTCACATTAATCCAGTCCACCACAACGTGGGACTAAACATCTAGGAGGCCACCTTTTCTCGTCATATGTGCCTATTCGGGTTGGTCAGGAACCAGAAAATAAATTGAGTTCGAGTGCGCCAACTAATGCGATCTGTGCTAGATGTCGTGGGATGCACCGTAAGTACGTGCTCTACCTCGACGATACTGGAAGCCGTGATCCCGATCAGACAGGACAGGTCCAGCGCGACGACCACATGGATTGTTTCGCGCTCGGCGGGTTTCTGCTCAAAGAGGAAGATATCCCGGATCTTCGTGCAAAACACAGTGCCTTTTGTGCGGCGTGGAAGATTGATTACCCGCTCCACTCATCTAGTATACGCGGTGGCCGGGGGAAATTTGCATGGTTGAAAAAACCTGAAACGGCTGGTTTGTTCTTCCCTGCCCTCGAAGCATTCCTCCTCTCCCTGCCGATCATTGGTATCGCCTGTGTGATACACCGACCGGGATATCTGGCGCGATACCGGGACACCTATCCAGAGACACTCTGGTATATGTGCAAAACCGCGTTCACCATCCTCGTCGAGCGGTCTGCCAAATATGCTCACGAGCACGCACGACATCTGGAGATTGTGTTCGAAGAAACTGGAAAGAAAGAGGATCGCGATCTCAAGCGATACCTACGAGAGCTGAAGCGCCAGGGAAGCCCGTTTAATCACCAGACTTCTCAAGGTTACACGCCCTTGACCGCCAAGGACTATGCACGCATCATTCTCGGTGAGGCACATCAGAAAACCAAGCTGGTTCCCATGCTCCAGGTCGCCGATCTTGTCCTGTATCCAATCGCGAAAGGAGGCTACGATCCGACGTATCCACCCTTCCAGAAACTGAAGAACGCGGGGAAGTTGATCGATTCCAGCCTGTCTCCTGAGCAGCTACTGTCGAGGGGAATTAAGTATAGTTGTTTCAGCCCCCAAAAAGACGAAAGGCCCGGATGATCCGAGCCTTTTAGTCCGGCTTGCTAGCTGTGCGCAAACCCCCGGGCATCGCCCCTATGGTTGTTAGTATAGCCCTATGGCCAAACGATTTCCACTCATATCAATAAGTAGTGGGAAATAGATCATTATCAGGCCTCTGAACATCGTGATGCACTCCGTATTGTCGATACGGTGCAGTTAGGAAACGACATGTGGGTGGTGCACACGTTTCAGAAGAAATCCACCACGGGCAGCAACACACCACCACGCGAGATTGAGATGGTCAGGAATCGGGTGAAGCAGTTGAAGGAGATGTTCGCATGAAGGGAAAAGAGGACATAGCAGTCGTACGTGGGAGCGACAATGTGTTCCGAGATCTTGGCCAGATCCATGCGGAGACCGATCAGTTCAAGGCGATCCTTGCCACCGAGATTATCAAAACCCTGGACCGGGAACGCCTCACGGGGCGACGTGCGGAGGCGCGGACCGGCATCGCGGCGGCCGAT
>FKKE01000301.1_pt1 | contig 10353 bp, 13 predicted proteins | sample 1106331 | NCBI WGS metagenome assembly FKKE01 (sample SAMEA3931202, study PRJEB13176) | freshwater metagenome | biome: Drinking water system; feature: drinking water; material: freshwater | place: China | collected 2013-02-06 | reverse complement strand
GGCACGACGGTGGTGCTCGCGACTCACGATCCCCTGATCCGTGCCCGGCTCTCTTGTCGGGTCGTGACGCTCAGCCAGGGAAAGATCGACACCGACGAAGGCGGGACGCGATGAACCGCGTGCGCTATTTCTGGCAGGAGGCGATCGGCAACATCCGGATGAACCGGACGACCACGATCCTGGCCACGGGGACGACCGCGTTCACTTTGGCCTGCTTCGGCGTCTTCTTGCTGCTGTACCTCAATCTCAAGGCGATGGTCGGCTCGCTGCAAGATGACGTGAAGGCCATCGTCTATCTGCAGGAAAGCGTTGCGACGCAAGGGGTGCAGGAGCTGGAGCAGCGGCTTCGGGCGGATCGCGAGGTGGCCGGCGTGGTCTATGTGTCCAAGGAAAAGGCGCTGACCGAGTTTATGCGCGCCTTTCCCTCCGACCACGATCTCATTCGGGGGCTGGGAGAAAACCCGCTCCCGGCGTCCTTCGAGGTGACGCTCGCGCCGGAGTATCGCTCGTCGGAGGCCGTGAGCCGCTGGGCGGAGCGAGTCCGTCTCGCGCCCGGGGTGATGCAGGTGCAGTACCAACGCGAGTGGATCGACAATCTCACACGATTGCTGCTCTATCTGGAGCTGGTGGCGCTGGCGATCGGCCTCATCCTCGCGGCGGCCTCCATCACGATCATGGCCAACACCATTCGGCTGACGCTCTTGGCGCGCGAAGAGGAGTTGGACATCTTGCAGTTGGTCGGCGCCACATCCGCCTTCGTGAAGATTCCCTACATGTTGGAGGGGGCGCTGCTGGGCCTCTTGGGCGCGGCCCTCTCGCTGGCCCTCCTCAAGGGCGGGTTCGAATTTCTGAAGATGCGGCTGGCTGCCTCCGGACCGATCTTAGGCCTGGGCCAGACCCTCAGCTTCTTTCCCACTAAGGTCTCGCTCATGCTGGTCGGGGCGGGGCTGCTTGTGGGCTGCACCGGCAGTCTGCTCTCCTTGATCGGCTTCCAGAGGATCAAGTCATGACGGGGATCCGTGTCGGGCTCTCGGCGCTGATCCTGCTCGTCCTTGTGCAGGCCGACGCTGGCGTGGGCGAAGAAGCGCCGGCCGGATCAGTCGAATCAGACGATCGAGCGTGAGCGGCAGACGTTGGAGAAGCTCAAGAAAGAAATCCGCGAGAAGTCGCAGCAATCGAAAGAGGCGGCCAAGCAAAAGGAATCGGTGCTCCAGGTAATCCATGACTTGGACAATCGCTTGCACCGCAGCCGGGCGGACTACGCCGTGATCGTGCACAACCTCAAGAAAAAGGACCAGGCCCTCACGGAGATTGCGAGCGGGTTGGCGACGCTTCAGTCCCGCATTCGAGAGCGGCGCGGGTCCATTCTGGCTCGGGTGCGTGTACAATACATGGAAGGGCGGCACGGGACGATGCGGGCGCTCCTCTCGTCCGGCAGCTATCCCGAGTTTCAACGACGGGCCCAGTACCTCTCCACCGCGTCGAAGCGCGAGTATGACTTGATGGAGGGCTATCGGGCCGATGTGGCGTCCTTGCAAACCGCCGAGGAGCACTTGGCCGCCGCCCGTGCGGATATGCTGACCTTGAAGGGCCAGACCGAGCGGCAATTGGCCGAGATCAAGGGGTTGAAACAGGACAAGCGGGTGGTCCTGGCGAAGATCGTCCGCGAGAAGGAGTTCTACGACCGGACCCTCGACGAGCTGCAGCGGTCGGCGAGCCGAGTCGACGCCCTGCTCAAGGAGATGGAGGAGCGCAAGCGCGTGGCGGCGGCGCGACCTCGGCGGGAGCCGCGAGCCCTGGCGCCGACGAAAGGGATTTTCCAGTGGCCTGCGGACGGAGAAGTGGTATCCTATTTTGGACGGCACCGCCACCCGACCTTCGATACCTACGTCCAGCACAAGGGGATCGAGATCAGGACGGCGGAGGGCTCTTCGATTCGCGCCGTGGCCGACGGCACCGTGGAATACGCCGACTGGCTCAAGGGCTATGGGCTGGTCCTCATCGTGGATCATCCGAACGGGTTCTTTTCGCTCTACGCGCACGCCTCCAAGCTCCTGGTGAAAGTGGGCGAGCGCGTGCGGGCGGGACACATCATCGGAGAGGCCGGCGACACCGGCATGACCGGCGACAGCACGCTGTATTTTGAACTCAGGGACGGCGCCGAGGCCGTCGATCCCCTGGCCTGGTTGGCCAGGCGGGGATGACAGGGCGGACTCGGCGGCAGGAAAGGAACGGTTATGGACGAGCAGAAGCCTCGACGTTGGTGGGTGATGGGACCGGTCATGGTGGCCGTCTTGGTGACCGGCATCCTGATCGGCAAGGGCTGGGAGCGGACCGGCCATGCCACCGAGACCTATGACGAGCTCCGCACCTTCTCGGAAGTCCTCACCCAGATTCAGAAGCACTACGTCGAAGAAGCCAAACTCAAGGAATTGGTCCAGGGCGCGATCCGCGGCATGCTCTCGACCTTGGATCCGCACTCCGCCTACATGACGCCGGAGATGTACAAGGAGATCCAGGTCGAGACCAAGGGCGAGTTCGGCGGCGTGGGGATTCAGATCGGCATCAAGGACAATCGGCTGGCGGTGATCGCGCCCATCGAAGGCACGCCGGCGCACAAGGCGGGCGTCAAGGCCGGCGATTTCATCGTCAAGGTGAACGAAGATTCGACGAAGGATCTCACGCTCATGGAAGCGGTGCAGCGCATGCGCGGCCCGCGCGGCACCAAGGTGGTGCTCACCATCCAGCGGGAGGGGACGCCCGATCCGCTGGTCTTCACCCTCGTGCGCGACACCATCAAGATCGAGAGCGTGAAGAGCAAGCTGATCGAGGGCAATATCGCCTATGTGCGCCTCACGCAATTTCAGGAGCAGAGCGGGAAGGATCTGGCGAAGGCGCTCAAGCAACTGCGGGAGCAGAAGGCGCAGTCGACGATTCTCGACCTGCGGAACAATCCGGGCGGCCTGCTGACGACGGCGGTGGAAGTGTCGGAGCAATTCGTCGGCCCCGGCAAGCTGATCGTCTACGTGAAGAGCCGGGATGGGCGCAAGGATGAATATGTCTCCCGCGTGAAGGATCAGCCGGAAGACTATCCGATGATCGTCCTGGTCAACGAAGGGTCGGCGAGCGCGTCGGAGATCGTCGCGGGGGCGCTCCAGGATTGGGGGCGCGCGGTCATCGTGGGCAATCAGACCTTCGGCAAGGGCTCAGTGCAGACGATCCTGCCGTTGCAAGACGGCTCGGGTCTCAGGCTCACCACGGCCAAGTACTACACGCCCAAGGGGCGGTCGATTCAGTCGACGGGCATCACGCCGGATATTCTGATCAAAGCCAAGGCCGCGCAGCCGGTGAAGCCGGCCGAGAAGGATGCGGAGGGAAAACCGCACAAGAACTCGGAGGGCGGCGCCCCGCCGGCCAAGCCGGGCGATGAGGGAGCCTCGAAGGCGCCGGGTGCGCCCGGCGGAGAAGGGGCGGAGACCAGCGAAGACGATCCGCAACTTCAAAAGGCTATTGAGCTGCTGAAGACCTGGAAGATATTCAAGGAGCTGCGGCCGGTGTAGGCAGGGACTGGCTCACGCCGCAGCCATGCGAAGGCGGGTGTCTGGCTTCTGGTCTTGCGCAATTTACGCAAGGGCGGAAAAGGACGGAAGATGCTGCTCAGGCGAGATGTGTTAGCCAGGCTGCCTGGCCTTCGCTCAAGGCCAGAGGTGTTTTGGTCCGCCGTAAGCCTCGTCTCCGCTTTGTTGCGGAACTCGGTCCGTTCCTCTCATGGGGGAACGGACCTTCGAGCAGTCCTCACAACCCGCCCTCGCTGACGCGCCGGCGGGTCGCTTTGTCTCGGCAACGGCGGATCACAAAACGCCTCTGATGCCCGCTCCAGCCAGACAGCCGGCTTGTGAAATGCGTGGGAACCCACCTCCACGCGCATCCGTTCCAGCCGAGCCGAGAAAGGCCCATTCGGTCGATCTCCATTTGGTTGCACTTCCCTCAATGTTTCAGTAAAGTCGGCCCGTGCTGGACCGTCTGCGTGCGCTCATCAAGGCTGGCCGGTATCGGGTAACGCTGCATGCGGAGCAGGAGCGCGACGCGGACGCCATCACGATCGCAGAGATCGAGCAGGCGTTTTCCGGTCGAGCCTGCGAAATGATCGAGGATTATCCGGAGACCCGCGCGGGCATTCAGTTTTGGCACTTGGATTCACGAAGACCAATGAGCCATTGCACGCCGTGTGGTCGATCCATGAGAATACGGCCATCCTTGTGACGGTGTATCGGCCCAATCTAAGACTGTGGGTCGACTGGCGAGAACGAAAAGGAAGGCGATCATGAAATCCTGCCCGTTTTGCAAGGCGCCGTTGAAGCGAAAGACCATCGAACATATCCACCGATGGGGCGGTCACCTCTACCTCTTCAAGAACGTCCGTGCCGAGGTCTGCAGCCAGTGTGGAGAAACCTTTCTGAGGCCGACCGTCTTGCGATTGATGGATCAATGCACAGCCAAAGGGACGGTGGGGAAGAAGCGCATCAGCATCCCCGTCATCAACCTGCCGGCGAAAGTTAGTGCGTAATAGGATGCGGCTGACGAACGGCGCGCGCGTTCGGTGACCGGATGATGCGGTGATCCCTCTCGGCTGTCCGTGGTCGTACTGTTGGCCGCTCGCCTCATCGGCCATCGGAATGGCGAGCGGCACCTTGATCTGCTCTTCAATGCTCCTGACCCGCCATCCGGCACACCTCCACGCGCATCCGTTCCAGCCGAGATACTGGCGCCCTGATCGCGAGGGGAGAAGCTGTCTTGCCAATTGCTGACTCGGGCGATCCCAGTGAGACGGTCCTTCAGTGGGAGTGCAGGATCGGAATGGGGATAACGGGGACTGTCTGTTTGGGCTGTTTGGGGGAAAATGTTGCAGCAGGCATCACACAATCCGATGTAGTATGGAACGATGTTGACGTTGATCCACAAAGAATGCGGTGGGCCGGCGTTGGAGACCAACACGTCAGTCGGCGAGATCTGCGCGCTGCCGGTCGACCGCTTCCCCTTCTCCTGCTTTACCTGCCTGGAAGACATCCTCGACGAGTCGGAAGTGCGGCTGTCAGAAGACCTTGGGATTTAGGTCGATCTGGCTAAGACGTGGATTAGCCGGTTCCTGGTGGCGAGGCTTTCTGGTGAAGCGCTGCAAGGAGTGTCGCTTCGTCGCCGGTGAAACCCGGGAGGGTGCGGAGCATGTGGGACTTGGCCAGGGTGGTGGCGATGCATGCGGATGGCGCGCGGGTGATTTCTGAAGGGGAGAAGGAGTATTCTGTCGAGCCGTGAGCACCGATCATGGGTCGAAGGGCTGCCGGTGAGCGAGGAGTTAGAGGTTCTGAAAGAGGTGACCGCGCGGCTTCGGGATGCCGGCATCGCCTACATGCTCACTGGGTCATTCGCGGGAAATTATTATGCCGTCCCGCGCATGACCCGTGATATCGATCTGGTCGTTGAGCTAACCGCGCAGGATGCCGAGCGAGTGATCGAATTGTTTCAGCAGGACTACTATCTCGATCGCGAGATTGTCCTGCGAGCGGTGCAGGATGAGTCGATGTTCAACATGATTCACCGGACGCTAGTGGTGAAGGTCGACTGTGTCGTCAGAAAAGACAGCGAGTATCGTCGCACGGAGTTCTCGCGCCGGCGAGCGGTGTCAATAGAAGGGCAGCCGGTTTATATCGTGGCGCCGGAGGATCTGATTCTTTCCAAGCTCGAGTGGGCGAGAGCGAGTCAATCGCAACGGCAGCTCGATGATGTTCGGAACTTACTCGGCTCCGTTCCGGAACTTGACTACGCCTATCTGGACCATTGGGCTCATCGATTGGGGCTCGCGGCGCTCTTACGGGAGGTACGTTCGTGAACGATACCTCGCCCGAAGTCGAGGCTCGCTATCGAACCATGCTCATGCAACGCTCCGGCGAGGAGCGGCTTACGATGGGCTGCTCGATGTATGCGACCGCCCGAGCACTGGTGGAGGCCTCTATCCGAGAGCGGGACCCTCACGTCTCGCCTCAATCTCTCCGCAGGGCGGTCTTTCTCCGCTTCTATGGTCACGAGTTTGATGCCGCTGATCGCGAGCAAATCCTCATGGTCATCGAATAGTCAGCCGTGGCCCAGGCCCCAGTGACCCGTCGGGATCGCAGCCGAGCGTTGAGGCCACGCGAGGTGAAGAGCCGGGCAGGGTCACTTCCTATCCCGTTGGCTGTGTCTTCGCCAGAATGGCGGTGAGCAGGGCGGATTCGTCGCCGGCGAAGCCCGGGAGGGTGCGGAGCATGTGGGATTTGGCCAGGGCCGCGACGTCCTCCAGCGACTGCATGCCGAGCCTGAAGTAGAGATGTTGAACGATCGGCTCGGTCAACCCCGGCAGCTTGGTCCATTCCAGGACTTCGGGCGGCAAGGGGTGCTTGAGTTCCTCATAGGCTCGAATCGTGCCCGTCTCCAGATACTCGCGGATTTTCGCAGATAGCTCCTTCCCGATGCCCGGCAGTTCCTCCAGCCGTCTCTGGTCGGCCAAATCTCCAACATCCTCCGCCAACTGAGCCAACAGCTCCGCGGCCTTGCGGTAGGCTCGCACTCGATGGGGGTTGGCCTGCCGGCCGGCTAGGGTGTCGGCCATGTGCTGGAAGATGGCGGCGAGGGCTTGGTTCTGCTCGATCATGGGTGCTCCAGGCCTATTATATTATGGGGTCTGTATAATAAGGGTGTCGCGGAGCTCCTGGCTAGCCCGCTTTCTTCAGGACAGTTCGTCGAGAAATTGCGGAGTCGCCATGCGCCGGGCCCATTGCACTCAAATGAGCAATGGGTGCCCCCCATGCGGAGCCCGGGACTGAAACCCTCCCCGCGTCTGCGCGTGGTGTCTGTCCCCGTCCGAACCGGGACAGGTACCGTCGCGGACGACGGAGCCAGTCCCTAAACAGTACGTTGAGGCCGCGCAGGGCGAGCCTGCCCGCCGGCATGCCTGGGACCCATGCCGGCTCGTCGTAGCGGCGAATCCGCGATGGCAGCAGAACTGTTCATGGAGAATGCGGGCTGGTTCGGTTGACAGGCCGAGAGAGCGTCCCATAGGATGACAGCTCGATTTCGAGGGGGGCGGATCGCGTGCGAATCCACGTGAATGGAGAAGCCCGGATCACCAAGGCCGAGGCCTCCGTGGCGGACTTGTTGGCAGAGCTGCATCTCCGCGGGGATCGCGTGGCGGTCGAGCTGAATCTTGAGATTCTCGACCGCAAGGAGTTCGGGACGCGAAAGTTGCAAGAGGGAGACCGGGTGGAAATATTGAGTTTTATCGGCGGAGGAGAAGGGTGTGGATAAAGGGCGGGCCTGATGACTTCCTCTGCTCGCGCAACGCGCGGTCGCCGGGAGAGAAGTTGTCATAACGGCTGCCGGGGTAGGCGGCTAACAACGGCTCCCCTCGTTGGACGCGCGCATTGGGGAGTCCATCAGGCCCGCCCTTTGGGGAAATCAAAATTTCTGCAGGGATATTTTCCTCAAGAGATGATCTCATAGAGACAGAAAGGCCTGCGCATTCGCGTAGGGTGAATAAGGGTGCTCAAGATGAATGACGATAGATTGGTGATTGCGGGAAGAGAATTCAAATCCCGGCTCTGGGTCGGGACGGGGAAATATAAGGACTTTGCGGAGACGCAGAGGGCGATCGAGGCCTCGGGGGCAGATGTGGTCACGGTGGCGGTGCGCCGCGTGAACATCACGGATCGGTCCAAGGAGAATCTGCTCGACTATCTCGATCCCAAGAAGTACCAGATCCTGCCCAACACGGCCGGCTGCTACACGGTGGACGATGCGCTGCGCTACGCGCGGCTGGCGCGCGCGGCGGGGGTATCGGACCTGGTGAAGCTGGAGGTGCTGGGCGACGAGAAGACGTTGTTCCCGGACACGGCCGGCTTGATCGAAGCGGCGAAGATCCTCGTGAAGGAAGGCTTCGTGGTGCTGCCCTATACGAACGACGATCCGATCGTCGCCAAGAAGCTGGTGGACGTGGGCTGTCCGGCGGTCATGCCCTTGGCCGCGCCCATCGGCTCCGGATTGGGCATCCGCAATCCCTACAATCTCAAGATCATTCTCGAGACTATCAAGGTGCCGATCATTGTCGACGCCGGCGTCGGCACCGCGTCCGATGCGGCCTTGGCGATGGAACTGGGGGCCGACGCGGTGCTGATGAACACGGCCATCGCGGGCGCCAAGGACCCCATCATGATGGCCACGGCGATGAAGTACGCCATCGATGCCGGGCGCCTGGCCTATCGCGCGGGCCGCATTCCTCGAAAGCTCTATGCCACGGCGAGCAGCCCGATCGAAGGGATGCTGTAACTATGCGTGAGGCGTCAGGCGTGAGGCGTTAGGGGTAGCGAGGGATCAGCTTATGCCTGAAGTCTGATCCGAAAATCCCCTTACGCCTTACCCCTCACGCCTTACGATTATCTAATGCCTTCGCTCCGCTCCCCCATCTATCTCGTCACCGATCGGCGGCAGACCGCCGGGCGGCCACTGCTCGTGGTGATCGAGCAGGCCTTGGCAGCCGGCGTGCGGGCCGTTCAGTTGCGCGAGCCGGACCTTCCGACGCGGGAATTGCTCGATCTCGCAAAAGACCTGCGGGCGCTGACTTCGAAGCACAGGGCTCAGTTGTTGATCAACGATCGACTCGATCTCGCCCTGGCGGTCGGCGCCGATGGCGTGCATCTACGTGCCAGCAGCCTGCCAGTTGCCGCTGCGAGACGCGTCATGGGACCGGAGCGGCTGGTCGGCGTCTCCACTCATTCGGTCGATGAAGTGATGCGCGCGCAACAGGACGGGGCGGACTTCGCGGTGCTCGGTCCGATCTATGACACGCCGTCGAAGCGAGGCTTCGGCGCTCCGATCGGCCTCGGTGCGATCGAGAAAGCGGCGGCAGAATGTCGGATTCCCCTGTTTGCGATCGGCGGGGTGTCCCCCTCCCGCGCGGTGGAATTGCGCCGCGCCGGCGCATCGGGAGTGGCGCTGATCTCCGCCGTGCTTTCCGTTCCCGCCGTCGGCGAGGCGACCGCCGACTTGCTTCGTCGATGGAACGACGCCGCGTCCGTGAGCGCGTGAGGACTTGCGCGAATCTGCTCGTTTTCATCGGACCCACTCGATTGTGCCGGCGCCGACGCGCGTCAACCCCGCTTCTGGAGGGTGTCGGAATACGATCGGAGTGTTGACCCCCTGTGAGGTGGGTGATAAAATCCGAGCACGTTTTTCTACGACGTCGTCAGATTCGTCTCGAGCGGCATCCTGAGCGTCCGATGGCCGAGAGCAAGCGCAGTCAGAGTCATTTAGGCGCCCTGCGCGAATCAGTAAAAAAGATTACTGAACGCCTTTCGGATGGTAAGATGGATGGTATGAAAAAATCAGACGAGCACCTGCGCGAAGTCGAGAAGCTCCGCGTTCAAATCCAGTCGATGGAGGAGGAAGTCCGCCGCCTCCAGCATTCCCGCTACCAGCTCGATCAAGCGAACAAGCAGAACGAAAAGCTGGCGACGACGCTGCAGGAAGCCAAGGCGCAGATTCAAGCCTTGCGTTCCGAGGTCGACAAGCTCACGGCGCCGCCCTGCAGCTACGGCATCTTCTCCAAGCTCAACGACGACGATGGGACGGCCGACGTGTACGTGTCCGGCCGCAAGATGAAGGTCAACCTCCACCCGGCTATTCTGCCGAAAGACTTGCGCAAGGGGCAGGAGGTCGTGCTGAACGAGGCCTTCAATATTATCGAGATCAAAGGATTCGGCGGACAGGGCGAGGTCGTCAAGCTCCGGGACATCCTGGATGAACGGCGCGCGCTGGTCACGCTGCATTTCGACGAAGAGAAAGTCGCGGAGTTGGGCGAACCGTTGCTCGGCACGAGGCTCAGCGTCGGCGACCATCTGCTCTATGATGGACGGTCTGGGTATGTCGTCGAGAAGCTGCCGAAGTCCGAGGCCGAAGAATTGGTGCTCGAAGAAGTGCCTGATGTGGATTACGAGCACATCGGCGGCTTGGGCACAGAGATCGAGCAGGTGCGCGATGCGGTCGAGCTGCCCTTCCTCCATCCCCAGATCTTCGCCGAGTATAAGTTGAGCGCGCCCAAGGGTGTCCTCCTCTATGGACCGCCCGGCTGCGGCAAGACCTTGATCGCCAAAGCGGTGGCCAACTCCATCGCCAAGAAGCTGGGGCATTTGACCGGTAAACAGGTGCGGAGCTTCTTCCTGCACGTCAAAGGCCCCGAGCTGCTGAACAAGTACGTCGGCGAGTCGGAGCGGCAGGTCCGCGAAGTCTTCAAGAAGGCGAAAGAGCGCGCCGCGGACGGCAATCCGG
>FKKE01006093.1_pt3 | contig 10371 bp, 8 predicted proteins | sample 1106331 | NCBI WGS metagenome assembly FKKE01 (sample SAMEA3931202, study PRJEB13176) | freshwater metagenome | biome: Drinking water system; feature: drinking water; material: freshwater | place: China | collected 2013-02-06 | reverse complement strand
GATCGGTCACCGGCCGTTTCGGCACGTTTGGAGTTGAGAGCACGAATGAACGTCATGAAGCAATCCGATGAGTTTCAACGGCCCGGTCGCATGGAGAAACGACGCGCCGGCCCGGCGACGTTCGCGCTCGTGCTCTGGTGCCTGCTTGCCTCCGCGCCGCCGTCGGCTCGCGCCGGCCGAATGCGGCCCTGCTACGGACACGTCGGAGTGCGGTGGAGCCCCGATGGCCGACCCCGTGTCCGCCGAATACCCGGCCATCGGATCGACGTTCACCTCCCCATCGCCGGACCGGACGGGCGGCGTGGACGTGTGCGTCGACGTCCACCGAGGCGCAGACTCGGCCGACGGCGGCGGCTCGGCAACCGGATTCGTCGGCGTGCGCAGATCGTGACCGGCTGGAGAGAGCTCCTCGAACTGCCGGTCGTCCCGAAGCGGCTGGGCGCGAGGGACATCCGGGGCAGCAACATACGGAGCGAGCGCCCCGAACGCCGTGGCCACCACCGGTGGCGACTGAGTGACGGACTCGAAGATGGGGGTGTCGTGCGTGTCGTGCGTATGGTCGTCGCCACGCGGAGCCATCTCGGCGGGAGCCGAGAAACCGTCATCCGACCGGGTCGGGACCGCATCCTGTTCGGCGGGCGGGGTCGCCACTCCCACGTCTGGTTCGATCACATCGCCGGACACTGCGATCGCGTGCGGTACCTCCGGTTCCGCCGCGTGTCCGCCGTGCGCCGGGGGCCGAGTGATGCTTCCCGACGGATCGACGTCGACGACCGGCACGGGTACGGCTCGCGCAATCGCGTCCCGGAGGCCGGGCCATGCGCTCACGCGATCGGCGACCACGACCGCGGGGGCGGAGGCTCCGGACACCGCCGCGCGAGCGAGGTCTTCGGCGCGTGCGGTCAGCGGGGCTCCGGCTTCGGCGACGTCGCGGCGCGCCATGCGGAACAGCCGGATGTGGTCGCGGCCCATCAGGAAGGTGCCGTCGGACACGCGGAGCCGCTCGCGGCCGCGGGTGACGAGGTCGAGGACCTCCTCGTGCCATTCGCGCGAGGTCGGTGCCGCCACCCGCCCGACCCGAACGAGATGGTCGGCGATCACCTCATCCAGGACGGCGAGGGTGAGACCGGAATCGGAGTAGGAGTCCGCGACGGTCCCTCGAGTCGGGTCCAGGCGTCCCACCGAGACGCCCGCCCGCGGATCGAGATCGAACAGCACAACCTCGGCGTTCTGCGCGATCCCCCGCTCAGCGAGTTCGGCGCGCACGGCGTCGACGACGGCAGCACTGACCGTGACCTCTGCCTGCGCAGACGTCGGTGTCACGGCCGGATCGGCCACCGTGTCGGTCATCTGGTTGATTCCTGCACCTCACGTGCACCTCGCCTCATGTCCCCCACGGCGAGAAGGTGCCCCCTGGACAGTCGCGAGCTCAACCTAGCACGACTCAGCGGACGGTGGCCCCCGGCGCATATCCGTTCACCTGCTCGGACGGGTGGTTTCGCGGCGCCGGGCGGGTGGGAGCGGGGCCGCCCAGGGCGCGGTAGTCCCAACCCGCGTCGCGCCACATCTGCGGGTCGAGGCAGCGCCGGCCGTCGACGATGCGTTTGGCGCGGACGACGCCCTCGAGTTCTTCGGGCGCCATGTGGACGAACTCGGCCCACTCGGTGGCGATGACGACGACGTCGGCCCGGTCGCACGCGTCGCGCGCCGAGGTGGCGTAGCCGAGGCTCGGGTGGACGCGTCGTGAGTTGTCCATCGCCTTCGGGTCGAAGACGGTCACGGACGCCCCTTCGAGCGCCAGCCTGCTGGCCACCGTCAGCGCGGGTGAGTCACGGACATCGTCGCTCTCTGGTTTGAAGGCGGCACCCAGGACGGCGACGTTGCGCCCGAGGACCTCGCCGCCGAGGGCCTCGAAGACCAGTTCCACCGCCGCACCCCGGCGACGCATGTTGATGGCGTCGACCTCCCGCAGGAAGCCGACGGCCCGCGGGGCGCCCATGTCGTCGGCGCGCGCGGTCAGGGCGCGGATGTCCTTGGGCAGGCAACCGCCGCCGAAGCCGAGACCGGCGTTGAGGAATCGGCGTCCGATCCGCGGGTCGTGCCCGATCGCGTCGGCGAGGGTGTTGATGTCGGCGCCGGCGATCTCGCACAGTTCACTGATCGCGTTGATGAACGAGATCTTGGTGGCCAGAAAGGCGTTCGCCGAGACCTTCACGAGTTCCGCGGTGGCCCAGTCGGTCTCGATCAACGGCACGCCGGTCTCGAGGATCTCGCGGTAGATCTCGCGCGTGACCTCCCCGGCCGACGACCCTGCCTCGGGGTCGTCGGCGGCCGTGTTGAGACCGCTCGGGTCGAGCGAACCGGTACCGAGGACGAGCCGGTCCGGCCGGAGCGTGTCCTCGACGGCGAATCCCTCGCGCAGGAACTCCGGGCTCCACGACAGTTCGACATCCGCCCCGGCATGGGAGAGCACCGATATCCGTTGTGCGAGTTCGGCGCAGGTGCCGACCGGTACGGTCGACTTGCCGATGATGAGGTGTGCGCCCCGCAGCGTCGGCACGAGCGCGTCGATTGCCGAGTACACGTGCGAGAGGTCGGCCCGGTGCCCGCGGGGTTCCTGCGGGGTCCCGACGCCGAGGAAGTGCACCGAGGCGTGGTCGGCGGCCGCGAGGTGGTCGGTCGTGAAGCGGAGTCGTCCGGCGTCGATGTTGCGGCGCAGGATGTCGGCGAGCCCCGGCTCGAAGAACGGGACCTCGCCGGCCTGCAGGCGTTCGATCTTGTACGGATCGACGTCGATGCCGACGACGTCGTGCCCGAGTTCGGCCATGCAGGCCGCGTGAGTGGCACCGAGGTAGCCGCATCCGATCACCGTGAGCTTCATGAGGGCAACGGTTACCCAGGCGGAACCACCGGTAACCATCCTCGTCGTGGCGGGTTGTCATCGGCTGGGTGAACTTCCGGAGCCGCGCCCACCCGGTCCGTCCACCCGCCGGTTGAGCCGAGTCGAAACCCCTCAGTCGTGCTTCTGGAAGTTCAGGTACGCCTTCGACGGGGTGGGGCCACGTTGTCCCTGGTATTTCGATCCGACCGACGCGCTGCCGTACGGCTCCTCAGCCGGGCTGCTGAGGCGGATGAGGCACAGCTGCCCGATCTTCATGCCGGGCCAGAGGGTGATCGGAAGGTTCGCGACGTTCGACAGCTCGAGGGTGATGTGGCCGGAGAAGCCGGGGTCGATGAAGCCCGCCGTCGAATGCGTGAGGAGGCCGAGCCGACCGAGTGACGACTTGCCTTCGAGTCGGCCGGCGAGGTCGTCGGGCAGTGAGCACACCTCGAGGGTGGACCCCAGCACGAACTCGCCCGGGTGCAGCACAAAGGGCTCACCGTCGGCGGGTTCGACCAGCGAGGTGAGTTCGTCTTGGCGTTGTGCGGGGTCGATGTGGGTGTAGCGGGTGTTGTTGAACACCCGGAACAGGCCGTCGAGCCGGACGTCGACACTGGAGGGCTGGACGAGGGCGGGATCGAACGGATCGATGGCGAGGCGCCCGTCAGCGATCTCGGCGCGGATGTCGCGGTCGGAGAGCAGCACGGTGTCGAGGTTATCGAATGGTCAGGGAGGATCTGCGCCGGTGTCGGTCGGCGCCGACCCTCCGCTCTCCGGTGCCGCTGTTCTGCGCCGCCGGACATCGGCGCGCATCCGGTCGAGGATGGCGTCGGTGCGATGGGCATGGTTGATCCGCGGCGTCGACGACGGGTGCGAGCGGGGCGGGTGCCAGACGGCGCGGCCGGCGTCGACCCCATCGGTGGCGATGGTGGTGGCCCACTGATCCACGCCGGTGCCGACCACCCGGTTGTGTGGTGGGCAGGCGGTCGCCAAGGTGTCGAGGTCGGTGGAGCCGTGGTGGGCGTCCCACTCGACGACATGGTGGATCTCGCAGTCGAACGACGGCCGCGTGCATCCCGGGAACGTGCAGCCGCCGTCGCGGGCGACCGCGGCGATTCGTTGTGCGCGCGAGGCCAATCGCCGGGACCGTCCGAGATAGAGGACCTCACTGGAGTGGTCCCGGAACACCGCGAGATGGTGCTGCGCGTCGGCGGCGAGGTCGATGGCGTCCTTGATGGGTAGGAGGGTTCCCGTCGCGGTCCGTGCCGGGTCGCCGGCCGCGTCGCGCAGCGCCGATTCGGTGATGGAGACGACGAGGTGTGGCGGCAGCCCGTGGTGCGAACCCCCGAGCGCGCCGGCGTCGAGCACGAAGCGCAGCATGGCGCGCAACGCGTCGTGGTTCCGCTTCTCGGCCGTGCGCTCGTCGCGTCCGGCAGCGGCGGCCAGCGCGTCGGGGTCCGCGGCGGCGGGGTTGCCGGTGGGCGACTCGGGATCGGCGGGATTGTTCATCCCAGGAGCGGCCCACACCGACAGGACGACGTCGAACATGGCGCGCGTCACGGGGTCGAGCGTTGCGGTCAGCCGGGACATCAGTTGGGCGTCTTGCGGCCCGAGTTTGAGTCCGCGGTTACGGGCGCGGTCGCGATCGTCGGTGATGGTTCCGTCGGGGTCGAGGTGGGCCAGGATGCGGGCGCCGAGATCACGGAGTGACGACGGGTCGTACTCGCGTGCGTAGTGCGCGAGCGTTGCCTCGGCGGCCTCCCGGTCGGCGGGGTCCACGTCGGCGGGGATCTTGCGCATCACCTCGATGACGACGTCGACGTGGCGTCCCGAGATCTCGCCGTCGGCAACACCTTTGGCGGTCTCGGGAAAGCGCGGTTCGAGCGGCACCCCCTGCATGTCCGGGAACCTACCCAAGACCCAGACCCGGTTCATCAGGCGGGTAGCCTCGCCGCGCCGGCTCAGCGCGTGGCACAGGAAGTTGGAGATGGTCTGGCACCCCATCTTCCGGTACGCCGACCGCTCGTCGATGTCGACGATGTGATCGGTGAACAGCGACAGCATCCGTCGTTCGGCACGCTCGTGCTCGATCGCGACCTGTAGGAGGTCGGTGTCAGAGCAGTCCGTGGACTGCGTCTCGGCGATCTCGTCCATAAGTGCATGCAGGCGCTTGTACTGGTCGAGAAGAAGTGGTGGTGGTGCAGATGGCTCGGTAGAAGCCATGATTTCATCCCCCGTCATCATGGCTTTACTCGAAACTACGTTCGAGACTACCGGCCGGCCGGCCGGCGCGCAACCCCTTCCAGCGAATTATTCTGCGTTGCAACCGAATCGCGTCGGCCCGCCAAGACCCGGTCTCGCCAGATGTCGCAGTTCGTTGCGCCTGACGCCACGATCCGCGACATCTGCGCGTGCCGGCGACCGGCCCGGCTCCGGGTTTGCTAGGCTGTCGTTCGCGAGTCCGGCACTCGCACGCCGATGTAGTTCAATGGCAGAACATCAGCTTCCCAAGCTGAATACGCGGGTTCGATTCCCGTCATCGGCTCCACCATCACGGGGTCCGCAAGCCACTCCCCTGGTCCACTGTCGACTAGCCGAAGAGAGCCACAGCGGCGCCGGAGATCAGCGGCACGCTGAGCAGGACCAGGACGACTGAGTTGATCCATCGGTGGTCACGCAGAACCGCCAAGAACTCACGGACCTGGGCGTTGGGGACGAAGTAGCGCGCGGTGTGGGCGCCGGTCGAGAATCCGTCGATCCCGGCAGACCGCATGAGCATCGCTGAGCGGAAGGCGTGATAGCCGCTCGTCACCACCGCGACCGGTTCGGTCGCTCCACGCTCGTCGAGCACACGCCTCGAGTACCGGAGGTTCTCCGCGGTGTCGGTGGATCGATCCTCGAGTGCGATGGCATCACGATCGACGCCCTTCGAGACGAGGTACTCGGCCATCGCCGCGGCCTCCGACAGCCGCTCGTCGCCACCTCTGCCTCCGGAGCAGATGATCAGCGGGTCCAGGCCGGAAGACCGGGCCAGATCATAGATCTCGCGACCGCGGTCGAGTCGTGACGCCAGCAGTGGACCGACGCGGGACCCATCGAGCAGACCGGCACCCAGGACGATGATCGCGCCGACCTTCGCCCGTCGCGCCCGCCACCTGCTCCACCTGCCGTACAGCCACGACCAGAGCAGCAGCGAGGCGAACACGAATCCCAGGTAACCGGCCGGGATCCCCGCCGCCAGGAGGAATCTGAGCAGAGCGTTGCTCGTCGAGACGTCGAACCATCCGACGATGATCCCGAGCAGGAGTCCGAGCGCGTAACCGGACAGGAGTGCACCCAAGAGCGCCGACAGGAGGTTAGCGGGGCGGCGCCCCTCTCGGCGCAGAAGCGTCACGCCGTTGGCGATCAACGACACCCCGAGAATGAGGATGGCAAGCAGCGCAACGAGTCCGAGGGCCACGATGACCACCGCCGGCGCGAGAACCGAGCCGTCGTCGTCGACGCCCCTGTCCACGACCGCGATCACCGCGGCGAGCATCACGCCCGACAAGCCCGCGGTCAGCAGGATACCGGGGCCCAGACGACGCGGGTCCTGCGATGCAAGCACCGCGCTCGCGATGAACAGCACTGCAGCAACTATCAGTACGCCCATCACGAGCTCGATGGTGTCACAGGTGTCGCGCAGGTCGGGAAATGAGGAATGAGCCCAGTTGCGCTAACTCGATTTCGGCGCACACGAAACGTTTCTCCGTACCCATTCTCGGACGCGGTCGAAACCCGCGCGGCCGGCGTGCAATCATCGAACGAGTTGGGCCGACGCCACAGTCGGTCCTCGTCATCCCAGGACGCACACATGCATCTGCCCGCGATGAGAACTCCGATTCTGGTGCTGAGCATCGGCCTGCTACTGAGCTGGCTGCTGCCGCCGCCCGCACATGCGGCGCCCAACCGGGTCGATGCCACGCCGGCCGGCTTGACCCTCGATGGACGGCACTGGTGGCCATCCGGATTCGACGCCTACCAGCTGGCCACCGATTGGTCGGTGAATGCCGGTTGCGGAGCGATGGTTGATCTCGACGACTATTTCGCCGGCTTACCTCCGCATTCGCTCACTCGCTTCAATCTGTTCGCTCAACTGGCCGTGAACAAGTACACCCAGCAATTGGATTTCGGGCCGATGGATGCCGTCTTCGACGCCGCCGCGCGGCACGGTCAGATGGTCTTGCCTGTCCTCGCGGCCGCCGATGGCGCATGCGAGAGCGGAGTTTTCAAGGAACGAGACTGGTACCGATCCGGCTGGCGAACCGTCGCCGGCGCGGGTGGACTCACGTTCGAGCAGTGGGTCAGGACGGCAGTGGGACGCTGGAAGAGCAGGTCGGCACTGGCGGGATGGGAATTGGTGGGTGAACCCGAACCGTCCATCTGTGGTGATCAGTCGTGTGGATGGCAGCAGCGGTCGTGCCCCGTCGACGCCGCGCGCGTACTGCGGTCGTTTTTCGGCAGCGCAGGTGCGATGGTCACCCGGTTGCACGGCGGGGCGGTGATCTGGTCCGGCTTCACCGGCGGTGGCCAGTGCGGCACCGCCGGGCCCGACTACCAGTACGTCGCCGGCTCCCCGTACGTGGACGTCCTGGACTATCACGACTACGGTTCGGACGGCGTCGCGCTCCCCGGGGATCAGTGGAACGGACTGGCCGAACGTCTACGCCAGGCGCGCGCAGTCGGAAAACCCCTCGCGGTGAACGAGATCGGCCAGCATGCCGGCTCATGCGGTTCGACGTCCGAGCGCGCCGACGACTTCCGGACCAAGGTCGCCGGTCAGCGGGCGGCCGGGACGGCAACCGCACTGTTCTGGGCATTCGTGCCGGACCCGAGGCACGACCAGTGCACCTACGACATCGGTCCCGGTGACCCGGTGCACGAACTGGTCTCCGAACTGACCAGCCTCGATTGAGGGTCAGCACTCGGGCAACAGTTCAATACCCGGCCGACGGGCCGACCGGCCGTTAGACTCTGCCGATGTCCAGTCCCCTGGGGATCACCCCCGACGAGTCGCTGCGCAAGGGACTTCAGAGTCGTCATATCAGCATGCTCGCGCTCGGCGGTGCCATCGGCACCGGCTTGTTCGTCGCCTCGGGCGCCACCATCTCCGACGCGGGCCCGGGTGGCGCCATCCTGGCGTATCTGCTGATGGGCTGCATGGTCTTCTTCCTGATGCAGAGCCTCGGCGAGATGTCGGCATACATCCCGTGCAGCAACCCGTTCGAGGAGTACGGAAAGCGCTTCGTGTCCAAGTCCTTCGGCTTCGCAGCCGGGTGGAACTACTGGCTCAACTGGTCGGTCACCCTGGCCGCCGAGTTGGTGGCCGCCGGGCTGATCATGAAGTACTGGGCACCCGACGTGCCGTCGTGGATCTGGTCGGTCGTGTTCCTGGCGGGTCTGCTGGCGCTGAACCTGTTCGCGGTCAAGGCGTTCGGCGAGGCCGAGTTCTGGTTCGCGGCGATCAAGGTCATCGCGGTGGTCGTCTTCCTCATCGTCGGCGTGCTGCTGATTCTCGGTGTCGTCGGCGACCGTCCGTCGCCGGGCTTCAGCAACTGGACGATCGACGACGCCCCGTTCGTGGACTTCCCGCTCGGCATGCTGTCGGTCTTCCTCATCGCCGGTTTCGCATTCCAGGGCACCGAGATGATCGCGGTCGCCGCCGGCGAGGCGGTCGAACCGAAGACGGCGATTCCGCGCGCCGTGCGCACCGTCTTCGTGCGCATCCTGCTGTTCTACATCGGCACCCTGGCCGTCATCGCGTTCCTGATCCCGTACACCGACCCCAATCTGCTGAATGCGTCCGAGGAGAACATCGCGATCGCCCCGTTCACCCTCGTGTTCTCCGACGCGGGGATCGCGGTGGCGGCATCGATGATGAACGCCGTGATCCTGATCGCGATCCTGTCGGCGGGCAATGCGAGCCTGTTCGCGGCAACCCGCGCGCTGTACGGCCTGTCGGTGCAGGGCAACGCCCCACGTGTGTTCGCCTGGGTCACGCGATCAGGAGTGCCACTCCTCGCCGTGGCCGCGACGACGGCCATCGGCGCCCTCTGCTTCCTGGCGAGTCGGGTGGGTGACGGTCGCGCGTATGTCTGGCTGGTCACCGCCTCGTCGGTGGCGGGCTTCATCACGTGGATGGGTATCGCGTGGGCCCACTATCGTTTTCGTCGGGCGTGGCAGGCGCAGGGTCTGGACCTCGGCAGACTCCCCTACAAGGCCTGGCTCTACCCGGCCGGCCCGATCATCGCGTTGCTCATGTGTGTCGCCGTCATCGCGGGGCAGAATCTCCCGGCGATCCGCGACGGATCCGCGGGGAATCTCGAACTCTGGCTCACTGCCTACGGCGCACTGTTCGTATTCCTCGCTCTGTGGTGGGGCCACAAGGTGATCACGCGCAGCCCGACCGTCGACCTGCTCACCGCCGATCTGTCACCCACATCGGCTGCGTCGGCGCATCGCGATCCGGATCCGGACCTCGTCGGCTGACCGGATCGTCGGGCGATCGGGGTGGGGCGCCGGGTCTCGCTCAGTCGCTGACCTCGCCGATCAGCCGACAAGTTCGGCGATGTGATTCAACGAGTTACGCAGATGGTCGTCGGCAAACGGCGGGAACTCGATGTACTCGCGGATGTGGGTGGGTACGGCCGACCAGTCGTAGGTCAGGGTGAGCTCGGTGGACGCCTCCCCCACCGGCACCAGGTCGTACCGCCATGTCCAGCCGCCGAATTCGAGCTCCCCGGAGTCGTTGCGCTGCCCCGGTTGCCACGCTATCGCCGACCGCGGTTCGATCACCTCCACCCGGTTCTCCATCAGGTAGTCACCGTCCGGATGGTTCGAGTGGTACATGTTCATCCGGAAGACCTGGCCCACCTCCCGCAGCGGCGTCGTGTCGACTGCGTCCCGAACCCAGCCGGTGCCGTCGATGGCCTGGTGTGTGCGGGGGTCGGCGAGCGCCGCGAACACCTCGTCGGGCGTGGCGGAGATCGTGCGGCTGACGGCAACGTTCTCGTTCGTCATGGTGCTGGCCCTTTCGGGTCGGGTCCCCCGGATCGGGGATCGGACACAGAGGTGGACCCGACCCGGCGCCCGTACTCATCGGTGACCTTGTTTCCCACGAGTGCATGTCATCCTCGTGAGATGGACCTGCGCCTGAGTCGGGAACGTTTCGCCGCCGCGCGGTCGGTCACACTCGCCACCGTGTCACCCTCCACCAAGCCGCACCTGGTCCCCGTCGTGTGCGCACTCGACGACGACGTCATCTACACGTGCGTGGATCACAAGCCGAAACGAACCACCGCACTCCGTCGTCTCGCCAACATCGCGGACAACCCCGCGGTGTCGCTCCTGGCTGACACGTATTCCGACAACTGGGATGAACTCTGGTGGGTGCGGGTCGACGGCAGGGCGCATGTCGTCGACGCCGCTGAATCCGTCGGCAGTCACGGCAT
>FKKE01003435.1_pt2 | contig 10375 bp, 9 predicted proteins | sample 1106331 | NCBI WGS metagenome assembly FKKE01 (sample SAMEA3931202, study PRJEB13176) | freshwater metagenome | biome: Drinking water system; feature: drinking water; material: freshwater | place: China | collected 2013-02-06 | reverse complement strand
TGGTCGCGCAGCGACATGATGAGCAGCTTCGGGCTCAGCGGCTTGCCGGTGTTCCACGCCGGACACTGCGACTGGCAGCGGCCACACTCGGTACACGTGGTGAAGTCGAGCCAGCCCTTCCAGGAGAAGTCCTCGATCTTGCCGGCGCCGAACGCGTCGACATCGGGATCGGCGGTCTCCATGTCGAGGACCTTGCCCTGGCTCATCATCGGCTTCGCGGCACCGAGGGCGACGCCGCCGTCCTGCTCGCGCTTGAAGTAGATGTTGAAGAAGGCCGAGAAACGGTGCCAGGCAACGCCCCAGCTGATGTTCATGCCGACCATCGCCAGCCAGACCATGCCGCTCATCAGCTTGATCACGGCGAAGATCGACACCAGGGTCGGCGAGGCCGGGAGGATCTTGGCGACCTGCATGGTGAAGAAGTCGGAGTAGGCGTTCGCGTGGCCGTAGGTCGCGATCTTCGACGCCTTGACCAGGATCATGCCCAGGCCCTCGAGCAGCACGATGACCTCGACGAAGTAGGCCGGTCCGAAGCGCGAACCGCCGAAGCGCGACAACCGCTCGGGGACGCGCGGGTGGTTGAGCTGGCGGATCACGATCAGCACGATGATGCCGACGACGGTGGCGATGCCGAGGAGTTCGTCCCAGAGGTGCCACGCGAAGGTGTCACCGAAGACGGGCCAGTGGAACTCCGGGTTGATGGACTGTCCGTAGGCCTCGAACCACAGCAGGAATCCGCCGAGGAAGCCGACCATCACGAGCCAGTGCGCCCAGCCGACGGTGCGGAACTTCACCATGCGCGTGTGGACGATGAATTCCTTCATCATCGTCACGAAGCGCGGGAGGATGGGCCAGAAGCGGGAGCTGTCGACCTTGTGCCCGAGCTTGATGGTGCGGAAGATCCGCACCACGCCACCGAGGAACAGGTACCAGCAGAGGAGGCTGATCACCGCGGCTGTCGTGCCGATGGCAATCGTCGTGGTAGTCACGGGCGCGTACCGGCCTTTCGTCTAGGTCGTCCGCCCCCGGTCGCGGAACGCGAGGCTGGGTACCACGGGGCGGTGTACTACAGGTAACCGTAATTCGTTGCGCCACCGGCGCGCTGCCAAGGCTGGCCTAATTACGCTGGTCTACCTCATATCAGATGATACTCGCCAGTAACTTACTGTCGAGTCAGGGTGTCCGAGGCCACGTCCGGGCCGCGGGCGACCGGAGGCGTCACCGCGTTCGCGCGACCTTCTCGAGTTCTTCGAGCGCCGTGTCGAGGTGCGTGAGCAGGCGTTGCAGGCTCGGGAGCTGGGCCCGGGCGCCGATCAGCCCGAAGTTGATGTGCTCGGCGGTGCTGGTCACAGTGATGTTGAGCGCCAGGCCTTGCGTCGGGATGGAGACCGGGTACACGCCGTCGAGGCGGGCGCCGTTCCAGTACAGGTGCTTCGACGGCCCGGGGACGTTGCTGATGATGATGTTGAACTGCGGGGGGACGTACTGGACGAAGCCGGGCACGGTCGCGAAGGCGAGCGGCGCGAAATTCGCCGCGCCCAGCGCGAGGGCCTGCAGCGGACGAAGGCCCCGGACCACCGACTTGCTGTGGCGCGCCGACTCGACGAGTTTGTCCAGGCGGCGTTCGGGATCCGGCTCATCGGTCGCGAGACTCACCAGGATGGCGGTCACCGCATTGCCGTCGTCATCGCCGTCGGTGTGCATCGACACCGGCACCGCCGCGATGAGCGGGGCGTCGGGCAGGGCGTCCTGGTCGATGAGGTACGACCGCAAAGCCCCCGAACACATGGCGACGATCACGTCGTTGAGGGTGATGTTCCGGGCATCGGCCACTGCCCGAAGACGGTCGATCTCCCACTGCTGCGAGGCGAATCGGCGGGCACTCCCGATCGCGACGTCGAGAATCGTGCGCGGGGCCCGTCCCAGTGGGGCGACGAACTCCGGGTCGCGGAGACCGGCCACCGCGACCTTCGCGGCCGCGGGCCCGAGGCCGGCGACCTGGCCTGCCACGTTCGCCAGGCCGGACACCCGGCTGCGCAGACTCGGCGAGGGGCGCGGGGGTCGACGCTCGACCAGCGCCGGGTCCCAGGGTGCGGTACCGGACCGGTCGTCGGGGTCGTCGGACAAGGTCCGCTGGAGCAGGCGCAACGCGGAGACGCCGTCGACGACGGAGTGGTGGATCTTGCTGTAGAGCGCCACCCGGCCGTCGTCGAGACCCTCGATGACGTGGATTTCCCACATCGGTCGGAACCGGTCCATCAGGGCCCCATGGTTGAGGGAGACGTATCGCAGCAGCTCGCGGACGCGGCCGGGGCGGGGGAGCACGGTCCGCCGGACGTGGTAGTCGAAGTCGATCTCGTCGTCGAAGGACCACGCCACGTTGCCCAGCAGGGTCACCGGTACTGCCGGCCGTTTGCGGAAGGTCGGATGGACTTCGGTGCAGCCGCAGAACGCCTCGATGATCTCCTCGGCGAGTTCGCTCGACGACTGGCCCTCGCGCGGTACGAACAGTTGGAGTCCGCCCACGTGCATGGGCTGCTCCCGCGTCTCGGCGAGGAGGAACATCGACGAGGTGACCGGCATGTACGGCATCGCACCATCACTTTCACACCACGAAATGGATGCGCGCACAGGCTGAGCGCGACCGAGGTCCCCTCAGTATCACGGGGCGACCACCGGGTCCGGGCTCGAATGGGCATGTTGGGAGTCGGTCCCCCTACGTTGTAGAGGTGAGGTCAGGTGTTCGTCTCGTCGTGCCGGTGCTGCTGGTGCTGATCGAACTGTGGATCACCCTGGCCGTCACCTGGATGTACTTCTCGTCGGTCGGCAGGATCGACGACGCGACGGCGCCCGCCCACCGGCCCACGCTGCTGGTGTTGGGTTCCCTCGTCTACGACGACGGCTCGCCCGGCGACTATGTGCGAGGCCGGCTCGACACGGCGCTCGAGCTGTACCGGTCCGGGGGAGTGGACCGGATCATCAACTCGGGCAACGGTTCCGACGAGGCGGGAAACGAACCCGCGGTGATGCGAAGCTATTTCGAGGAACGCGGTGTCGACCCGCGGGCGATCGTCGACGACCCGGCCGGTCTCGACACCGCGGCGAGCTGCCGGCGCGCCCGCGAGGTGTTCGGCGTCGACGAGGTGGTCATCGTGACGCAGAATTTCCACCTGCGCCGTGCCATCGCGTTGTGCCGCGACCAGGGCGTCGACGCGCGCGGAGTCGCGGCCCGATGTGACTGTCCCGCCTGGACTCTCGCCCGGAACCACGTCCGCGAGACGGTGTTCGCCGGGCCGCGGGCGGTGCTGACGGCGGTCGGGTGATCCTCACCACCAGCCCAGCGACCGCTGGAGATCCGCTTCGACCGCGGGGATCAGGCTGCGGACGAAGGTCGCCGAGAGATGGTGGAAGTCGTGCCACACCAGGATGTTCCCGACGACCGCGGGGCAGTACGCGTCGTCGCACATGGCGTCGGTGTAGTCGAGGAAGCTCATGTTGGGGAACTCGCCGGCGAGTGCGGCGGCGGGGTCGGCCGGCGCCATCGCCTGAGCGCGGGGCACGCCGCACACCTCGGGTTTGCGTCCACTGGCGAGACACTCCGGCGGCTTGAGTTGTCCGGTCGCCCAGGGGTTGTCGCGGACCGCGACGACCCGCTGCCCGCGGTCGCGGAACTCGGCGAAGATCTCTTCGTAGTCCTTCGGGACGTAGTCGCCGTCGCCCGACTCGACGGGCCGGGTGCTGTTGGTGAACACGACATCCGGCTTGTCGACGGCGAGCCGCTCCATGACGCGCCGCGACCAGTCGTTGCACTGGTAGTACTTCTGGCCGAACCACGTGAACACGTGCTCGGTCGTGAGGGCGCACCCGACCTTGAGGTATGTGGTCACGCGGAAGCCGTGGCGCTTGCCGATGGCGTCGAGCGCGGTGATCCACTGTTCCGCATGCGAACCGCCGACCAGCGCGATGGTTCGGGTGGCGTTCACGTTGCCGTAGTAGCCGACCTTGATGGACGGGTCCTTCCAGCCGCTGATGATCGAGTCGTAGGAGGTGATCGGCCAGTCCATGTCGACGACTTGGGGACTCGGTTGTGCGGTCACGTTCGGTACCGGAGCGCCGTCGAGGAAGGCCCGCGCACCCGGGTACAGCCGTGGGTCGAGGTTCTGGGTGTCGAGGGTGGCGTTGGCGGCGTCGCGCTGCCAGGTCACCGCGGCGGCGCCGGCTGCGACGCTGATGACGACCAGTACCGCGACGAGGGCGCGCCGGTAGCCTCTGGTCTTCTCGAACGGCGGCCGCGCGACCACGCCATCGGCATCGGGCGGCACCGGGGACTGCTTCCGCTTCGCCGACCCGGCACGCAGCGGCGCCTCGACGTACTTCGTGGTCAGCCAGGCGAGCAGCACGGACACGGCCAGGATGGCGGTGCCCTCGAACCACGAGACATCGTCCTGATAGCGCCACGCCAGGTAGAAGATGAGCAGCGGCCAGTGCCACAGGTACAGCGCGTAGGCGATCGAGCCCAGCCACACCAGCCGGGGATGGGCGAGACCGCGGCTCACCCCGGATCGGATCGAGGTCTGGCCGGACGCCGTCTTCTGATCGACGGGGGCCTGATCGATGGGGGCGGTCTGCGACGAGCCGACCCAGATGAGGATCAGCGTCGCTCCCACGGGTACGAGCGCCCACGCCGCGGGGTACTCCTGGACGCCGGCGATCCACCAGCCACACGTCACGATGAGGCCCAGGGCCACGACTCCCAGTAGGTCACGCACCCGCTGCGACAGCGCGATCCGCGGCATCCACACCGCGAGGAGTCCGCCCACGAGCGGTTCCCACAGACGGGCGACGGTGTCGTAGTAGGTGAAGGGCTGGTTGATCCCGTGGCGGTAGTTGGCCCACGCGAAGGAGCCCAGTGCGACGATGCCGAGCGCGATCCCGACGACTCCACGGACCACCTTGGGGTCGGCGAAGAATGCGGATCGCCGGCCGAGGGCACGCAGCACGGCGCCCAGTGCCAGCGCGCAGACGAGGGTGAGGACGAAGAACTGGCCCTGCATCGACATCGACCAGAGATGCTGCATCGGGCTGTTCGCGGAGTCGGCGGCCGCGTAGTCCTGCGACTCGAACGCGAGGTGCCAGTTCTGGTAGTACAGCGCACTGGCCTGCAGTTCGGCCCCGAGCGGTCCCCAACGCGTCGTCGGCATGATCACCGCGATCAGTCCGGCGGTGACCGCGAGCACCAGCAGCAGAGCGGGCAGCAACCGGCGCAGGAGCCGGGAGAACCGTGGCCACGGATTGATCGCCGCGCCCCAGGAAATCGTCGCGGGCTGGGTCGCCAGGACGTGCTTGAGCAGAGACGCGACGAAGAAGTAGCCAGACAGGGTCAGGAAGACGTCGACGCCGCCGGACACCCGGCCGAACCAGACATGGAAGATCGCGACCAGCGCGATCGCGATGCCGCGCAGCCCGTCGAGGTCCAACCGGTACCCGGACGTGTTGCCGGTCGCGGCGTCCTCGTTCGGGGTTGCGACGGGTGTCGCATCGGTCAGGGGCGTACGCACAGAGGGCGATGGTACTTGCCCGCACCTGAGGGAAGCCTGGCACGAGCGGGGTGTCGTCGGACCTCACAGCAGACTCGTGGGTTCACCTGCTGCGTCGGAGTCCGCGACTGTGTCGGCGAGGAGTCGTAGCATCCCCACATGCTGCTCTTGTCGATGGGCGTCTCGGTGGACGGCTTCATCTCCGACCGCGACGGCAACTTCAACTGGTCGGTCCCCGCCGACGATCTGTTCGCGTTCCACACCGAACGGGTCGGTGAGCTCGGCGCGTTCGTGTGCGGCCGTCGGCTCTACGAGACGATGCTGGTCTGGGAAACCGACCCGCGGATGCGTGAGAACGAAGCGGATGCCGCGTTCGCCGACATCTGGTCGGCGCTGCCCAAGGTGGTCTTCAGCCGCACGCTCACGTCGGTCGAGGGCAACGCGCGGTTGGCGCAGGGATCGCTGGCCGACGAGCTCACCGCGGTGCTGGACTCGACGGACGCCGACGTGGAGATCGGCGGCGCCGACCTGGCCCGGCAGGCAATCGAACTCGGATTCGTCGACGAGTTCCGCATCTTCCGCTACCCGGTCATCGTCGGTGGCGGTACCCCGTTGCTGCCGCCGGTCGCCGACACGATCCGACTGTCGCTGGCCGAGACCCGGACCTACGGCGGACAGGTGATCTACGAGCGGTACCGCCGGGTTCGCGACGACGCGTAGCGTCCCCACCCGAGCCAGCGCCGACGCGCCGATTCGTTCTCGGTGCGTCTAACCCTTCAGCCACACCGATCGCCCCGGCACGCTGTCGAGCAGTCATTCCACGCCGACAACCAGGGGAGATCCATTCATGACAGCACGACGATCGGTCGCGATCATCGGGGCCGGGCTGGCCGGGACCAGCGCCGCCCTCGGCTTCCTCGACGCCGGGTTCGACGTCACGCTCTACAGCGACCGGGACCGCGAGTCGTTGCGCGACAAGGTGCCGCCGACCGGTGTCGGTGTCCTGTTCGGCAAGTCCCGCGAGTGGGATGCCGAGATCATCGAGGACCTCTACGAGGTCAGCAACACCACCGGCATCAGCGCCCGGTTGTACTCCGGCAGCGGCGACGAGCGCGCCGCGGTCCTCGAGTTCAACCCGGATTACGGCTACGTCGCCCAGGCCGTCGACCTCCGCCTCCGCGCCGACGACCGGCTCGCCCGGTTCTTGGACCGCGGCGGCCGATTCGAGGTCGGACAGGTCGGCCTCGACCGTCTCGACGCGATCGCCGCCGACGCCGACATCACTCTCGTCGCCACCGGCAAGGGCGGACTGTCGACGCTGTTCCCGGTCGACGAGTCGCGCACGCATTACCGGGAACCGCAGCGTCGTCTGCTGCAGGTCACCCTGACCGGCGTCGACCACGGCCCGGAGTCCTTCGCCTACCGCAGCAGCGCGGGCGGCGACCACTCGCTGTTCAACCTGGATGCGCAGAACGGTGAGATCTTCGTCGGACCGTTCCTGCACAAGGACGCCGGCCCGACGTGGTCGTTCATCGTCTTCGCCAAGCCCGACGGGGCGTGGGCCGCCCGGATCGATGACGTCCACGACGCGGTCTCGGCCCGCCAGACCATCTCCGGCATCTTCGCCGAATACTTCCCGGAGGATGCGCCGGTCATCGACCGGTTGCAGGTCATCGAGTCCGATCCGGTGTCGTGGCTCAAGGGTGCGGTCACCCCGACCGTGCGGCAGGCCGTCGCCACCACCGCGGGTGGACATCCGGTCGCGGCGATCGGTGACACCGCGATCGCCGTCGACCCGGTGGCGGGGCAGGGTGCGCAGAACTCGCTGGTCCAGGTCGCCGAACTGGTGAAGGCCGCTCGCGGCCACGAGGGCGAGTTCACCGCCGAATGGCTGTCGGCGGAATTCGAGAAGCATTGGGAGCGACGCGGACGGGCTGCCGTCGAGGTCACCCGCCTCTACCTGGGCGACCCCGACTACGCGACCCACCTGGAGTTGTCGTTTCCGGCTGCCGCCGTCAGTCCCGCCATCGCGTCGGCCCTGTTCGGTCTCCTCTCCGAACCGAATCCGCTGCTCGGTCTGCGGACCCGCGAGGACGTGGAGGGCTTCATCGCCGCGGTGGCCGGAGAGCCGCACGACGAGGTCCTCGCCCGCTTCGCGCCCGCCGGACAATTCAGCAGCGCCACCCCGGAGGCCGTGAGCGCCTGACTCTCGCTCCCTCCGGCGCCATGTGATACGAACAACATCGTCGTTCGAGCCGGTGCCGGAGGGGGCAGATGTGAAGTCGGGGTGGACGTTGGCCGACGCGCCTCCGCAAACCGGACGGGTCGCGGTGGTGACCGGGGCGAACTCGGGGATCGGGCGCGAGATCGCGCTCGGGCTGGCGACTCTGGGCGCTCGCGTCGTGCTGGCGTGCCGCAATCCTCAAACGTCTGCGGAGGCCCGCGACGACATCGTCGCGAAGGTTCCGGGCGCCGAGGTGGAGATCGTCGATCTCGATCTGGCGAGTCTGGATTCCGTGCGATCCGCGGCCGAGGAGATCCGACGCCGGCACGCGACCGTCGATCTGCTGGTGAACAATGCCGGCGTCATGCGGGCGCGGCACGAACTCACCCCGGACGGGTTCGAGATGGACTTCGGGACCAACTATCTCGGTCATTACGCGCTCACCGGCCGGCTGATGGATCTGATCCTGGCAGCCGACGCCGGGCGGGTGGTCACCGTCGGCAGTCACGCGCACCGAGCCGGGAACATCGACTTCACGGACCTCCCGATGGACCGTGCGTTCACCAGTGCCGGTGCCTACTCGCGGGCGAAGCTCGCCCAGATGCTGTTCGCGCTCGAACTCGATCGTCGGATGAGAAGCGCGGAGGCACCGGCGATCTCGCTCGCCGCGCACCCGGGCGGGACTCGCACCGGCGTGATGCGCGAGCAGAGCCGGTTCCTGCAGTGGGCCTATCACGCGTCCTCGCTGCGATGGCTCACCGACCGATTCATCATGGACCCGCCCGACGGGGCGTTGTCGGTCCTCCGCGCCGGCACCGACCCGAAGGCGCAGGGCGGCGAATACTACGGTCCGATGGGCGGTTTCGGGCTCGCCGGCCCTCCGGTGCTGGTGGAGCCGTCGGCGAAGGCGAAGGACCGCGACGTCGCGGCGCGGTTGTGGGACATCGGTGCCGAACTCACCGGGGTGACCATCGACCTCGGCTGACCTCTCGTCAGATCGCGAACCGCCCCGCGAACGAGCGCAGCGGGAGGTCGGCGCTCGTCACGATGCCCGGGGCGGCCGCGACGACCGACGTGATCGAGTTGAGGGCCGGGAGTCCGGTGACGGTCATGCCGATGGATGCGAAGTTCTCCGGCTTGCTGAGGTCGAAGCCCTTACGCGGGAAGATCATGTGCTTGGAGTAGATGTTCGGGTCGCCGGTGACCTGGGTGATGTAGCAGGCCTGGATGTTCCACGACGGATCGGTGTGCGGTGTCATCTGCCATTCGAGGTGGGATTCGACGCGCGCGACGCCGTCGACCATGCCCTGGTATTTGATGTAGCTGCCGCCCAGCGAACCCTCCGGGAGCTGATACCAGCCGAGGTCGACGTCCTTGGTGCAGGCGCCCAGTTCGTAGGAGAACGCCACCTCGTCGAGTTCGAGGTCGAAGGCGTCGGCCATCAGGTAGACCGAGTCCGCGAACACCGCGGTGTACTTGTACAGCGAGTCGGGGATGCTCGGATCATCCACGGGCAGGCCGTATCCCACCGCCTTCCAGGTGTCCACGGAGTGGTGGCAGGAGACGTCGACGGACTCGATGACCGTGACGTTCTCGATGTCGGCCACATCGGCGGTGTGCACGATCCCGAGGATCTGCGCCAGACCGGGGTTCATACCGGTGCCGTAGAAGGTTGCGCCGCCGCGCTCGCAGGCCTCGGCGATCACCTCGCTGACCCTGCGTCCGGAGTGGTGCGGGTGATTGGTGTCGCGATGGAATCCGGTGATCCAGTCCGCCGTGGTCACGACGTTGATCCCGGCCTCGAGAACCTGGACGTAGAGGTCCTCGTCGGGGAAGACGCCGTGGAAGGTGAGGACATCCGGACGGGCGGCGATGATCTCCTCGACCGTGCCGGTGGCCGTCACCCCGATCGGGTCGAGGCCGACGATCTCACCGGCGTCGCGGCCGATCTTGTCTGGCGTATAACAATGCAGCCCAACCAGTTCCAGGTCGGGATGCGACTGGATGCGCCCGATCATCTCGGTGCCCAGATTGCCGGTGGCGACCTGGAAGACCCGGATTCGTTCGGTGGTGGTCATGACAGATCCTCTCGGGCTGAATGTATTTCAGGATTGCGTGGCGGCGCGTAGCGCCTCGAGCTCGGAACGGCGGATGCGGACGAAGTCATCGCCTTGTGGCAGCACCGCTCCACTCGACGACGACGGATCGGCATCGTCGGGCCCGCCGTCGGGGTAGAACTGTCGCGCCCACTTGCGAAGTGCGGTGAAGCCCTCGAACTCTTTGCGGGACAGTGCAGGTGGATCGGAGTAGCGCTGGTGTGCCCAGATGTCGATGTCGGCGGCGAACTGCTCGATGACGAGGTCGGCCATCACGGTCCCGTAGCGGGTGATCTCGCCGGTGTCCTCGCCCGGCTTGCGGCCGATCCACACGGTGAACCGGACGTCGGAGGTGTGCTCGTCGACCGGGGTGACCGCCGGCATCGTGCGGTTGTTGACCATGCCCCAACTCTTGGTGATCGAACAACCCAGCCCGGCGTTGATGGATTCCACTCCGCTGGTGGCGTTCTCGAGTGTTGCGCCCTCCTCGAAGGCGATGGTGAAGTCGACGTGCGACA
>FKKE01020521.1_pt1 | contig 10378 bp, 9 predicted proteins | sample 1106331 | NCBI WGS metagenome assembly FKKE01 (sample SAMEA3931202, study PRJEB13176) | freshwater metagenome | biome: Drinking water system; feature: drinking water; material: freshwater | place: China | collected 2013-02-06 | reverse complement strand
CTTCATGGAGTCCCCTGGCCCATAGAGCACAGTCGGATTATTGGCGTAGAGGAGCGGATTGAGCACAAACCAGGCGGCATGATCCTCGTCCGTCGGGTGCATGGATTCAATCGGTTCGCCTTGGCGGAGCTCGCGGAGGGTATAGATACAGGCTTGTTCGATCAGACTCGTCCAATCCGCTTCAAATCGCTTCACTAGGTCCTGACAGAGCCGAGATTTACTCGTCAATAAGTTGACGGACTGTTGCGCAAGGGTGTGGCTCTGGCCGGTCCCATTGGTATGGATCGCTTGGAGTTCGGCGGTCGTGCCGCGTGAGGATTCCCGAATCCGCGTGAGTTTAATCGTCAGGGGACTATCCGGCCAGACAAAGCAATAGCCGTCCGCAAGGCGGGTGATCTTGGCTTGCATCTAGTTTCCGATCGGACCTTCAAACGGTTTCGAAGCTACATGCGAAGAGGGATTCGAAAGGCGCAAGGCCTCAATGGTCCGTCGCTGTGATCGAATCAGTCTGGCTTGTTGGTGGAGGATCGCCCGGAGGCTCGTAATCGTCTGGGAGGTCTCAAAGTAGTCGTCATGGTACGCAACGGGTCGTGTCTTCTCCCTCGCACGCATCTGCTCTGCGTGCGACGACCGATAGCACGGTCGCCAAACGTCTGCTATCGGGTAGTCGAGCTCGGCGCAGCGGTCACACATAGTTCCCCCTTTGGCTCCTGCCAACGCCGACTCTTACAGGCCGCACAGGTCTGGGGTAATTCCAACCGGCGCGGAAACCAGCGATGGCCACAGCGCAGGCACCATAGACGGGTAATCATCTCTTGCATAGGCTGCGCATTCTCTTCCTTCTCTTCAGTAAGTCAATATGGAATTTTTCCATCATTGAATTGTTGACAGTAACAGTCAACATACTGATACTGTACTAGTACTGATTTTTATAAACTCAAATACTTCAACAGCTTACATTTTTGGCATCGTTCTTGCTCCGAAGAAAGAAACTCTTAAGAAAGAGTTTCTTAAGCGAGTACCGTTACTGAGACAGAGCAGCTTCGCTCCGCTCTGCTTCGCAGCTTCGCTTCGCTGCCTCAATAGAGAGTATCAGTACAGTACCAGTACTAGTACCGTTACTGCGTCCCTCTAACGATCACTTCACCCTCCCTTGACAACCCTCCCATTTCCCCCTATCTTCCCCACATCGGCTCAGGAGACACGATTGTGAGTCAGCCCGAGTCTTCGCCCGTCCCACTCCCTCCTCTCGCCCCTGAGGCCAAACCCGAACTCCCTGCGATCATCCAGCGGTATCTTGCTGGTGAGTCCATGCTGTCGATTGCCCCTGATTTTGGCGTCGCCTCCCGAACCCTCTACCGCTGGATGCTTTCAGGAGTCGGTGATCAGCACTATCATGAGTTGGTGACACAAGCCTTAGTGGATCGAGTCGCAGAGGCGGATGAGATGCTGGTAAAAGCGTCGGATGCCTGTCAAGTCGCACGTGCAAGGGAGATTGCTCGCTTCGCTCGCATGGACTTTGAGCGCCGGCGGCCTCACCTGTACGGTCCAAAGCAGGAGATCCGATCCCAGAACGTCACCGTGGTGGTGCATCGGAGTCGGTTTGATGAGGCAGATCACCCCACCATAATCTCAGACGTACCACAAGACTAGTAAAATCAATGAGTTGAGATTTGACATATTAGAACATTATCAGACATTGAGGAATTATTCCTTAGTGGTGCAGGATCGAGGCGGGGGGCTTTCGTCGGTTGGCGGGGGGCACCTTTGAGGACTCCAACGTGTACGGCTTCATCTCCACTGGCGTAGGGGAGAGGAGGGCTTTCGCATGGCGATTACAGCGGCGGCGTTACAGGCGGCATTGGGGACGAATGCGATGAATGCACAGGTGGTGCAGGCGTTTGAGCCGAGTCAGGGGACGGGGCAGCAGTGGTATGTCATCGGGAACGTGGATGCGCCGGGGCGGGCGCGGTGGGTGAACACAACGGCGAGTGATAATGCGGCGACGCAGGCGGCGGCGGTACTCACGGCGTTGCGGGCGTAGATGTCGGAGATCCATTTACCGTATCACTGGACGCCGCGGCTGTATCAGCGGGCGGTGTGGCGGTATCTGAGTGAGGGCGGCACGCGGGCCTGCTTGAACTGGCATCGGCGGAGCGGGAAGGATGAGGTGTTTTTGCACCATATGGCTTGTGCGGCGCATGAGCGGGTGGGGAATTACTGGTATATGCTGCCGGAGTATGCGCAGGCGCGGAAGAGTATGTGGGATGCGATCAATTCGCATACGGGGAAGAAGCGGATTGACGAGGCGTTCCCGGACGCGCTGCGGGAGACGACGCGGGATCAGGAGATGATGATTCGGTTTCGGAATGGGAGCACGTTTCAGTTGGTGGGGAGCGACAATTTCAACAGTTTGGTGGGGAGTCCGCCGGTGGGGCTGGTGTTTTCGGAGTATGCGTTGAGTAATCCGGCGGCGTGGGGGTATTTGCGACCGATTCTCTTGGAGAATGGGGGGTGGGCGGGGTTTAACAGCACGCCGCGGGGGAACAATCATTTTAAGAGCCTGTGCGAGGTGGCGCAGACGGAGCCGGGGTGGTTTTATCAAGAGCAGACGGTCCGCGAGACGCAGGTGTTTACGGACGAGCAGCTTCAGACGGAACGTCGGGAGATGCAGGCGGAGCATGGGGAGCAGTACGGGAAGAGTTTGTGGTTGCAGGAGTATTTCTGTTCCTTCGATGCGGCGGTGCCGGGGAGTATCTGGGGGGATTGCCTCGACCGAATGCAGGCGGAGGGGCGGATCTGTGACTTTGACCTCGGCACCCGGCCGGTGGTGGATACGGGCTGGGACTTGGGGCGGACGGACGATACGGCGATTTGGTTTCGGCAGATCCTCGGGCGGGATGTGAACATCGTCGATCATCACAGCTCAAACTTGAAGGATATTGACTTCTACGTGGACCTCCTCCTGAAGAAGCGGGCGCAGTCCGGGTGGACGTACGGGACGCACTGGTTGCCGCACGATGCGCGGCCGAGGACCCTGGCGGCGGGGGGCAAGAGTATTTTGCAGCAGTTTCAGGATGCGGCGAAGCGGTGCCCGGAGTTGGGGCGGTTTGCGATTGCGCCGCGGCTGGATCGACAAGAGGGCATTCAGGCGGCGAGGAAAACGTTTCTCTATGCGCGGTTCCATCGGACACGGTGCGCGGAAGGCCTGGAGAGCTTGCGGCACTATCACCGGGAGTGGGACCCGGAGAAAAAGATTTTTCTGGATAACCCGGTGCATGATTGGGCCTCGCACGATGCGGATGCGTGGCGCACGTTGAGCACCACCTGGAAATTCAGCAAGGCGGCGAAGCCGGAGTCCGTCATCGAGGATTTGAAGGCTCCGCAGGGCTTCCGCGGGCCGACGATCGGGACCTATATCAAACAGCACTTGGCGAAGCAGCGGCTGGCGCGGGAGTGGGCGAGTCTGTAGGAGGCCTCTATGTTGGTCTATATGTGAGAAGCGCAAGAAAAGTGCATCGAGAAACCAGCGGCGGTCCTCGTGAACGCGACCACCCTCTTCACGATTACCGGGGGGGCGATTCAGATCATTGAACTCCTCTCGGTCTGTGTCACCGCAAACGACGCCACGGCCTCGACGTTGCAATGGTCGTCTACGCCGGCCGTCGGCAGCGCGAAAACGATCAGCGCGGCCACCGCGACTTTAGCCAATGCGACCGCGGGCACCACGATCCGGCTGAATCCGACCTCCCTGGCCACCGCCCCGGATATCGTGACCGCGGCCAACGGCGGCGTCCAGATTGGCGCGAATGTGGCGAACCGGATTATCATCCTCGACGGGACGATCACCACCGTTATCGGCGTCGGCTCGACGACGGGCACCTGGAAGCATCTCCTCCGGTGGAAGCCCCTCACGCCGAACGCGCAGGTCAACTGATGGCCAAGACAACCTCCGTGGACACGACGAGCGACGGCTCCCGCCCTCGCGAGCCCGCTGGGGTGGTGCAATACTGGCTCGCTGAAATCAATGCAGCCAAGAAGCGGGAGAAGGACTTTCGCAAGGACGGCCAGCGGATTTTGGAGATTTACGACGGCGAGAAGTCTGAGAGCACCCCCTTCAATATCCTCTTCTCCAACACCGAAACCCTGATCCCAGCTATCTACTCCACGGTGCCCCGCCCCGTCGTGCAGCGACGGTTCAAGGATGCCGACCCCTTAGGGAAGGCGGCGGCCCAAGCTGGGCAACGCGTGCTCGAATTCCTGCTCGATACGAACGTCGAAGGCTACGAGACCTTCGATCGGGCCATGCGGCTCGCCACGCTGGATGCCGCGCTGCCCGGGCGCGCTGTCACGTCGATCAAATATGATGCGGACCTGGGGGGGGCGAGTGAGGAACCCGCGCCGGACGAGGAGGCCCCGACGCCGTATATGGCGAGCGAACTGGTCTGCCCGGAAACCCGCAGTTGGAACCGGGTGTATTTCGGGTATGCCCGGAAATGGTCGAAGGTGCCATGGGTGGCCTATGAAGAGCATGTGACCAAGATGGAAGCGACGCGGCTCTTCGGCCGGGCCATCGCCGGGACACTCAAATATACGGATGCCGAACAGGACAACCCGGACGCCGAGGAGTCGCGTGGGAGCGACGAGCGGAACACGGGCGAGAAAAAGACCGTCTGCATCTATCAAATCTGGGACAAAGCGGGCGGGCGGAAGCTGCGCTACATCAGTGAGCAGTATGCTGAGGGCTATCTCAAGGTCGAAGACGATCCGCTGGAATTGACGGGGTTTTTCAACTGTCCGCAGCCGCTCCAATTCATCGAAAAGACCAACACCCTCCTCCCGACCGCGCCGTACAAACTCTACGAGAACCAAGCCAAGGAATTGAATCGCCTGACGATCCGCATCAACCGGATCGTCGAGGCGATCAAGGCCCGAGGGGTCTACGACACGGAACTCGGCGAGGAGTTGGCGAATCTCATGAAGGCGGACGACAACGCCCTGGTCCCGGCCGATAAATCCTCCTCGCTGGCCGCGGAAAAGGGGCTGCAGAACGCCATCTGGTTCATGCCGCTCGATCAGCTCATCACCACCCTCGTGCAGCTCTATGCGGCTCGCGAAGCGTGCAAGCAGGTGATTTACGAAATTACGGGCATTTCCGACATCATCCGCGGACAGAGCACCGCCTCGGAGACCGCCACCGCGCAGACCATCAAGAATCAATGGGGCACCCTCCGGTTGAGGCGGATTCAAAAGGAAGTGCAGCGGTATGCGAAAGACCTCTTGCGGCTGATGCTCGAATTGGCCGCCTCGAAGTTCAGCGAGGAGACCTGGGCGAAGATGACCGGGCTCCCCTTCGTCACGACGGCGCAGCGGGCGCAACTAGAGCAGATTGCCCTGGCGGCGCAGGCGCTGGGGCAGCCGCTCGATCCGCAGACGGAAGCGAAACTCGCCGCCCCGGTCTGGGGCCAGGTTTTAGCGATGCTGCGGGACGATCAAAGCCGCGCCTACCGCATCGACATCGAGACCAATTCGACGGTGGAGCCAGAGGCCGCCGAAGATCAGAAGCAGATCGCCGAGCTGATGACGGCGATGGGGCAATACTTGAATGGGATCGCCCCGCTGGTGGCGAAGGGCGTCATGCCGTTCGGGGTCGCCCAATCCATGTTGCTCGCCATTGCCCGTCGATTCCGTTTCGGGAGCGAGATCGAGGAGTACATTCAGGCCATGCAGCCGCCGCGTCCCGAGGAGTCGGAGAGCCACGCCAAGGAAATTGACCTTCACAAGAAGCAGGCGGAGATGGAGGTCTCCGTGAAGGCGTTCCAAGAGAAGAAGGCCTTGCTAGAGAAAGAGGCGGATCTGGAGATGCGCGAGATGAAACTCAAGATGGAGGTCGATCGGTTCAAGATGCAGCAGCAGATGGCCGAGCAGAAATTGGGGATGGCGGCGGAGCGGGAAAATCAAAAGATTCAGCACGAGCAGAAGGTCGCCACGTTGCAAAATACGAAATTCAAGACCGAGAACATCGTCAATCAGAAGGCGGATGCGACGATTACGAGAGCCGTGTCGGCGCTCCAGGCGATGATGGCGGAACTCCTGAAGAGCCAGGCGACCTTGGTCAAGGCGGTCTCCGCGCCCAAACGCCGCAAGGCGATTCGGGACGCGAGCGGGCGGATTGCCGAAGTGGAGGAGGTGGTCGCCTAAATGCCGACCGGGTGGTATCGCATTCCCTACGTCCCGGTGTCCTCGCCCATCCTCAGTTGTGAATTAGAAATTACGGTTATGTTTGGCAGTGTGATACGAAAAGCAAGCGATCAGATTCTGTACGCGGACTGTCAAATTGACGGCGTTCAGGCGTTGGTCAAGGTGCAGGCCCCCGCCACGGTCCAGACCCAACTAGCGGCGCGGTATCCTGCGGTGACTGATCCTGCGTCAGTCTGGACGGCAACCTATCGAACCATTCGGAACGAAGCGGGCATCATCACGCAAGGCACGCGGACGCTTCCCACGACGCCCTGGCGGGATATTGATCGGCTTGTGCTTGACGATGGCGCGTGGGATGCGCTGAAGGCAAAACGCGACTCGCTCATTCAGCTCGCCGACCGTGACGGCTCTTATCGCTTTACGCCACTGGATCGATTTGAAAAAATCCTGCTTCTGCGGATGTTTGGCGAGGCGGGCTATGGGCTTGATCGGCTTTCGACTGGCACCTTTCCCACGACCGGCGTCCTTGATACGTGCGTCCGAGCCGATGAAGGCCCGCCGCCCTCTGCAAACTGGACGGAGCCGATCAATCCTGGACGGTTGGGGAATCGCATCGTCTCCAACACGATGCAGCGGTCTACAGGGACGACGGCGGATCATGAAAGTTATTGGAATCTGACGACCTATGGGGGGAATTCGGAAAGCTACTTCACCTTGCAAGCCACGAGTGGCAATTATCTCGGAGCCGCACAACGTATTCAAAATCCAGGGACGGCGGACGCTGACCAATACGTATGGTTTATCGTGTCACCCGGCCTCCGATGGTACAAGCAAATTAACGGATCCTTTACGGCATTGGGGACGGGCGTGGCCTATACGCAAGCCACGGGCGACGGCGTAGGCGGAGAGAGCATCGGCACCTCGCTGACTGGCTATAAACGCGTGAGCGGAAGCTGGAGCAGCGTGGAGGGGATTACCGATTCCTCCATCACGGGGGCCGGCTATATTGGCGTCTTGTTTCAAAGCGGGAGTGCGCAATCCCTGACGAATTTCTCCGGCGGCACCGTGAACCCAGGGACAGGACGCCTGCTATTCCGAGGGGCCTAAATGGCCGATGTCAAAATCAGTGCCCTCACGGCTGCCGTGTCCGTCTCGGTCTCCGATACGATTGTCTTGGTTCAGACCAATGAGACCAAGAAGGCGACCGTTGACCAGTTGTTGGCGAATACGTCCGAGTCCTTATCGATCCTCTCTCACGCTCTCAGCGTCGTCAGCCAAGCGGGTTCAGTTGGGGATGCGGGGCTCTCGACGCGGATTGATACGGTCTCGAACGCGGCCTCGAACGCCCTGTCGATTGCCAACGCGGCCTCGAATGCCGCCAGTGTCGTCTCGAACGCCCTGAGCAACGAAATCTCCAACCGCCTTTCGCATTGCAATGTCATCTCGAATGCCGCCAGCAATGCCTTGAGCGTCGCCAATACAGTGAGTGCGGCAGTGGCAGGCGTCTCGGCAGTCAGTGCGGCGACGTCGGTCAAGGGCCTGCAAAGCGTCGTCAACCAGCTCTCCAATCGGACCTCTGTCTTGTCGCAGGCGATCAGCGTGGTTTCGACCGCCGCCTCGAATGCGTTGTCGGTGGCGAATGCCGCCTCACAAGCTGCCAGCGTGGCTGATGCCCATGCCTCGGTGGCCAGCGTGGCGGCCACGAGTGTCAACGCCCGCGTGACGAGCCTCCACGCGATTTCCGTCAAGTCCGTCGGCGGGACCTCCGTGCAGGGCTTGGCGAACGTGCTGAATGCCTTGAGCAATCGCATTTCCGCGGCGGCGGGCGGCAGCGCCAGTCCGTCCTCGGCGGCCTACCTCTCCACCCTCTCGGATGTCAGTCACTTGCGGTCGATTGTCAGTAACGTATCCTGTCAATCGGCCGGCGGGTCCGCCACGGGGTTGCAGAACGTCATCAACATGCTGTCGAACAAGATCAGTCAGGCCGGGGGCGGCGGGGGCTCGGTGACGAGCACAGAGCTGTCGGCGGCGGTCGCGGTCTCCTGCCGCGCCTTCTCGGCCAGCGGGTCCAGTAATACGTCCGTGAAAGGGCTTCAGTCGGTCATCAACCAGATCAGCAACACGTTCAGCAACAGCCACAGCGCGGGCAGCCAACTGAAGAGCGTGCTCTGTCAGCAACTCAGCGTCCATTCGCAACTCCTCTCGGCTGGCGTAGGGCAGAGTGCGCAATTTCGGCGCCGGACAGGGGCGAGCGTGGGGCTGCAAACCACGACGACGCTGTCCATCATCTCCGGCCTGTCGATCTCCGTTGAGGCGGGTGGCGTCTATTATGTGCAGGGCGGGCTGATCTACGAATGCGCCACGAGTGGCATCATTGCGTTCGGGGTGAGCGTCCCGCCATTGGCGACAGGTGGAAATTATGTCGTGATGCGGGGGAAAAGCGCGACGGCAAACGAAAATGCTGCCCCTAGTGGCATGATTGCCCTCTCTGCGATTGCGGCCACGGCGACCAATGTGCTCTCTGTTTCAGTCAATGCGGTCAATAGTCGCATGGCGATGCACATGGATGCGTACCTCGTGGCCAGTGCGGCGGGGTCATTTGGGATTCTGGGGCGACGAGGCGGGACTACCGCCACCGCCTCGATCTTTGGCGGATGGATTCGTGCCCAACGGATGGCCTAAATGCTGGATACCATCAAAGAACCACTCAAGGTCACGGAGAAATTAAACGTCGAGTATTGCGTCCCGCTCTGGGTGCGCGACGAGCAGATCAAGCTCGCCATCGAGCGCGGGCTCCCGCACATCCAAGAGCACTATGCCTTGCGTGACGATCCCATCGCGTTGGTGTGCTTCGGGCCATCGCTCAAAGACACCTGGGAGGCAATCAAGGATTTCAAGTATGTGATGACCTGCTCAGGGGCGCACAAGTTTCTCGTCGAGCGTGGCATCGCCCCGACGTGGCACGTTGAAGTCGATCCTCGACCACACAAGGTCGGTCTCATGGGACAGCCCCAACGGGAGACGGAATATCTCATCGCCTCCACGTGTAACCCCAAGGTGTTCGACCATCTCAAGGACTACAAGGTGACGCTCTGGCACGTCTTTGACGCCGAAGAAGATGCGCTCCGCACGCTCCCCCACGGCCAATGGGCGCTCTGCGGGGGCTGTAGCGTTGGCCTGCGGACCATGACGATTGCGCGGTTTATGGGTTTCACGAAGCAGCATATTTTCGGGATGGATGGTAATGCGCGGGAAGAAGAATCGCATGCGAGCGAGCATCCCCATAATCCCAAGAAATTTCGGCATGTCGAATACCCTGAAGGCAGTGGACGGCAATGGCTCACCACCTCCTCGATCTTGGAAGCAGCGAAGGGCACCTGGCATGAACTCAACCAAATGCCAGATGTGATTCCGACTTTCTATGGCGAGGGGTTGGTGCAAGCAATGTGGAAGGACTATGTGCCCACGCCTGCGCCGGAGGGGAAACGCATGATCGGCTACGCCAAGAATGAACTGATTAGCGCGGAATATCGGGAGATGAACCGGCAGCTCCACCGCGAGAACGTCGCCTACGGGGTCGGCGGTGGAAAGCATGCGAAAGTTGTGCTCGAAATTGCACAGCGGAATAAGACGACCTCGATTCTCGACTACGGGTGCGGAAAGGGATATTTAGCGAAAGCTATTCCCTTCCCAATCTGGGAGTATGATCCTGCGGTCACGGGCAAGGAGATGTCGCCGCGGCCAGCCGATCTCGTGGTCTGTACTGATGTGCTGGAGCACGTCGAGCCGGGCAAGGTCCAATGGGTGCTGGATGATCTCAAGCGATGCGTCCAGCAAGTCGGGTATTTCACGATTCACACCGGACCGGCCCAAAAGACGCTCCCCGACGGGCGGAACACGCATCTAGTTCAGCGGGATGAAGCCTGGTGGCGGACCAAGTTGAGCCGCTATTTCGACCTGGCGATGCTGAAGGCCGTAGGGCCGGAACTGCATGTCATTGTGACCCCGAAAGGGACGCTCTCGGCGGTGGCCTAATGTATGTCGTTCTATCTTCTCACGGAGACGGGCGACCGGATTCTCACCGAGGATGGGGCCAACCTGCTCGTGACGGAGCTGGCGACGGTCGTGCCTGGTCCGACCGTCGATTACCAAGGCGACGGCAAGACTCGGCGCAGAC
>FKKE01014569.1_pt3 | contig 10388 bp, 10 predicted proteins | sample 1106331 | NCBI WGS metagenome assembly FKKE01 (sample SAMEA3931202, study PRJEB13176) | freshwater metagenome | biome: Drinking water system; feature: drinking water; material: freshwater | place: China | collected 2013-02-06 | reverse complement strand
GTGCCGGCTCAACCAGCGGAGGACGGGCCCCGGCGAGGTCGCGTTCGGTCTCCCGGAACGATCGCACGGGGCCGGTAGCGCGAGCCGGGGTGACCTCGACACCGGCGCGAAGGTCTTCGATGAGCTCGATGGTCGACTCCGGGGTCTGGTCGTCGAAGAACTCCCAGTTGACCATCACCACCGGAGCGAAGTCGCAGGCCGCATTGCATTCGACGTGTTCGACGGTGATGCGGTGATCGGCCGTCGTGTCCCCGGGTTCCACGCCCAGGTGCTCGCAGACCGAACGGAGGATCTCGTCGCCACCCAGGGTCGCGCACAGGGTGTTCGTGCAGACCCCGACGAGGTACTCGCCGGTGGGTGTGCGCCGGTACATGGAGTAGAAGGTGGCGACCGAGGCCACCTGTGCGGGGGTCAGATCCAGCTGCGCGGCGCAGAATTCGATGCCGGCGCGCGTGAGACGGCCGTCGTTCGACTGCACCAGGTGCAGCAGCGGCAGCAGTGCCGACCGCGCCTGCGGATAGCGGGCGATGATCGGAAGCGCCTCTGCGGTCAGCTGTTCGATGACCTCGTCGGGGTAGGCGGCCGGGCCGTCGAAGGTGATCGGTGGGACGGGTGCGCCGTGCGCCGGCGCCGATCCCTCCGGCGGGGGTGCGGTGCTCAGGTCCACGAACACGGGATCGGTCATCGGTCCACGCCTCCCATCACGGGGTCGATGCTGGCCACCGCCGTGATGACGTCGGCCACCATCCCCCCTTCGCACATCGCCGCGACGGCCTGCAGATTCGTGAACGACGGGTCGCGGAAGTGGACGCGGTACGGCCGGGTGCCGCCGTCGCTGACCATGTGCACGCCGAGCTCGCCGCGCGGTGATTCGACGGCGACGTAGCACTGGCCGGCCGGGACGCGCATCCCCTCGGTGACGAGTTTGAAGTGGTGGATGAGGGCTTCCATGGAGGTGCCCATGATCCGGGCGATGTGCTCGGGCGAGTTGCCCAGTCCGTCCGGTCCGAGCGCGAGGTCGGCCGGCCAGGCGAGCTTGCGGTCGGCGACCATCACCGGCCCCGGGCGGAGCCGTTCCAGACACTGCTCCACGATGCGGATCGACTCGCGCATCTCGCGCACGCGGATCAGGTAGCGGCCGTAGGAGTCGCACGTGTCCTCGGTGATGACGTCGAACTCGTAGTTCTCGTAGCCGCAGTACGGCTCGGCGCGGCGCAGGTCGTGGGGGTAACCGGTGGACCGCAGCACCGGACCGGTGATCCCGAGTGCCATGCAACCGGTGAGGTCGAGATAACCGACGCCCTGGGTCCGCGCCTTCCAGATGTAGTTGTCGTTCAGCAGGTCTCCGAGTTCGTCCAGGCGGCCGGGGAGCTGTCGGATCACCTCGGCGACCCGGTCGATGCCATCCTCCGGCAGGTCCTGCGCGACACCTCCGGGACGGATGTAGGCATGGTTCATCCGTAGGCCTGTGATGAGTTCGAAGAGGTCGAGGATCATCTCCCGCTCGCGGAAGCCGAGGAACATCGCCGTCACGGCACCGAGTTCCATTCCGCCGGTGGCCAGCGCGACGAGATGGCTGGAGATGCGGTTGAGCTCCATCAGCATCACCCGGATGATGGTGGCGCGCTCCGGGATGTCGTCGGTGATGCCGAGGAGCTTCTCCACGCCGAGGCAGTAGGCGGTCTCGTTGAAGAACGGTGACAGGTAGTCCATCCGGGTGACGAACGTGACGCCCTGCGTCCAGTTGCGGTACTCGAGGTTCTTCTCGATCCCGGTGTGCAGGTAACCGATTCCGCAGCGGGCCTCGGTGACGGTCTCGCCCTCTATCTCGAGGATCAGGCGCAGGACGCCGTGCGTCGACGGGTGTTGCGGACCCATGTTGACGACGATGCGTTCGTCTCCCGGTTGCTGCTCGGCGCGGGTGCGGACGTCGGACACGATCGAGTCCCAGTCCTGTCCGGACACGGTGTAGGTGTGCGTGTGGGTGTCGGTCATCAGTTGTACGACCTCCTCCGGTCCGGCGGGTCGACGCGGGTTCCCTTGTACTCCACCGGGACTCCGCCCAGCGGGTAGTCCTTGCGCTGGGGGTGGCCCTCCCAGTCGTCGGGCATCTCGATCCGGGTCAGCGAGCGATGGCCGTCGAAGACGGTGCCGAAGAAGTCGTAGGTCTCGCGTTCGTGCCAGTCGTTGGTGGGGTAGATGTCGCAGATGCTCGGGATGTGCGGGTCGGCGTCGGGCGCTGCGACCTCGAGGCGGACGCGGCGTCCATGGGTCAGGGAGGCGAGCGGATAGACGGCATGGAGTTCGCGGCCCGGGTCGCCGGGATAGTGGACACCGCTCACGCCGAGGCAGAGTTCGAAACGCAACGCGGGCGCGTTGCGCAGAGTCAGTGCGACGGCGGGAAGATGCTGTCGTACAACGTGGATGGTCATCTCGCCGCGGAAGATCACGACCTTCTCGATCGCGTCGTCGTAGCCGTCACCCATCTCGTCGAGCAGACGGTCGGCGATCTCGTCGAAATACCCCCCGTAGGGTCGGGACGTACTGGGCGGCAGCGTGACCGGCCGGACCAGGCCGCCGTACCCCGACGTGTCGCCGGTTCCGGGCGGACCGAACAACCCGTGTCGGATGCCGATCTGCTCCGCGTCGTGGGGAGGGGGTGCCGGGTTCTCGGGGTCCTGATGGCCTGCGGGCGTGGTCATCGGAGCAACCCCTTCAGCTCGATCGTCGGGGTGGCTTGGAGGGCGGCACGTTCGGCCGCCCAGATTGCCTCCTCGCGGTTGACACCGAGTGGCATCTCCTGGATCTTCTCGTGCAGCTTCAGGATGGCGTGCAGCAACATCTCGGGGCGTGGCGGACAGCCCGGCAGGTAGATGTCGACAGGGACCACGTGATCGACGCCCTGGACGATCGCGTAGTTGTTGAACATCCCGCCCGACGACGCGCAGACCCCCATGGCGAGAACCCATTTGGGTTCCGGCATCTGGTCGTAGATCTGACGGAGAACAGGGGCCATCTTCTGGCTCACGCGGCCGGCGACGATCATGAGATCGGCCTGTCGCGGCGACGCCCGGAAGGCCTCCATGCCGAACCGGGCGAGGTCGTACCGTCCCGAGGTGGTGGCCATCATCTCGATGGCGCAGCAGGCCAGCCCGAAAGTCGCCGGCCAGAGCGAACCCTTGCGCATGAACCCGGCCAGATCCTCGACGGTACTCAGCAGGAATCCGCTGGGGAGTCGTTCCTCGAGTCCCATGGGTGACCTCCTTGCCGTATCGGATCGGTGAAAAGCGCTCAGTCCCAACTCAGTCCGCCACGACGCCACTCGTAGGCGTACGCGACGGAGACGTTGACGATGAACAGGAGCATGGCCATGAGGCCGAACCACCCGAGTGAGTCGAAGGCGACCGCCCACGGGTAGAGGAACACGATCTCGATGTCGAAGATGATGAAGAGCATCGCGGTGAGGTAGTACTTGACCGGTACGCGCTGGATCGAGCCGATTGCCACCGTGCCGCCGGCGGTGCGTCGCGTCGGGTAGAGCAGACTCTGTTCGACCGGCTCGATGCCGCACTCGTAGGGCTCGAGTTTGGCGCGGTTGTACCGTTTCGGACCGATCGCGATGCCGATGAAGACGCTGAAAACGGCAAACGCCACGCCGATTGCCCCGAGGATCATGATCGGGACGTAGGCGTTCAAAGCGCGGACCCCTCCTCGCTTGTGGCGACCGGAGTGCACCTGTTCGGTGCGGCCGGCCCGGGTGTTCGTCCTATCCGTGCCGTCGGCCGATCTGGTCCGGCAGTACGAATGTGAGCTGTAACACGAGCCTAGTGTGAGTGTGTGGCGCGAGTCACTGTTTTCTAGAGTTCGGCGTTTCTGATCATGTCGACGAACGCACGCGGAAGAGTGATCGGGTCGACGGGCAGGACGGCCACGGCGTCGGCGCGGGACCAGTCCGCGAGCCACCGGTCGTCGGCACGCCCGAGAAGGACGAGCACGGGTGGACAGGGATCGAGTTCGTCTTTCATCTGCTTGGCCAGGCCCATGCCACCGGCCGGGGTGGCTTCCCCGTCGGCGATCACGGCGTCGACGACACCGGCGTCGAGCTGCGCGAACACCATTGGGGCGGTGGCGACCTCGATGTAGCTGACCGGTGGGATGCCCGGGTCGGGCCGGGTTCCGATCGCGCCGATGACCTGCGCGCGGGTCTGCGCGTCGTCGGAATAGACCAGCACCCGCAGGGCCCGCGCAGACTGGGAGTCGGTCACGGTTGGCATGCTACAACCCGGCACCCTCGCTGAGCCCTGGAACATGCGCGCGTCCGCACATCGGCGTCACGAGCGTGCGCCGCGCTCAGTGCTCGGTGGAGAACCCCGTGCGACGGCGGTGCACCTCGAGCGCGAACGTGACGAGCTGATCGATCAGGTCCGGGTAGGGCACGCCGGTCGCCTCCCACAGCTTGGGGTACATCGATCCCGGAGTGAACCCCGGGATGGTGTTGACCTCGTTGAGCAGCCAGCCACGGCCGGACTCCTCGTAGAAGAAGTCGACGCGGGCCATGCCGGTGCAGCGCATCGCGGTGAACGTCCTCGCCGCGAGCTCGCGGACCTCGGCGGCCGCCGCGTCGGACACCGCAGCGGGGATGACCAGCTGGGCGGCGCCGGTGACGTACTTATCCTCGTAGTCGTAGAACTCACTCCCGGGTTCGATCTCGCCCGGCACCGAGGTCTCGGGCGCCGTGTCACCGAGAACGGCGACCTCGATCTCGCGCCCGGTGACGGCCTCCTCGATGATGACCACGTTGTCGTATCGGAGCGCGAGGTTCACCGCCGCGTCGAGTTCGGCCTCGTCGTGCGCCTTGGTGATGCCCACCGACGAGCCGAGGTTCGCCGGCTTGACGAACACCGGGAGCCCCAGCGCGTCGATCGCGCGGGCGGTGATCGTCTCCGGGTCGTCGACACCGTCGCGGAACTCGACCCAGCGGCACTGCGGGATGCCTGCCTGCTCGGCGACGATCTTGGCCATCGCCTTGTCCATGCACACCGCGGACGACAACACACCCGCGCCCACATACGGCAGCTTGAACAACTCGAGCATCCCCTGGATGGTGCCGTCCTCACCGTGCGGTCCATGGAGAAGGGGAAGCACGACCGTGATGGCCTCGTCCGCGTGACCGCGCAGTTCGGTCAGCGGGTCGACGGCGGTTCCGGCGACCTCGAGGGTGTCGGGGAGTGGCGTGCCGTCGGCGATGGCGGCGATCGCCTTGTCGTTGCGCAACCACGTCCCGTCCTTGGCGATGCCGATGGGGACCAGGTCGTATTTGGCCCGGTCGGCCGCGGCCAGGACATGAGCCGCTGTGACCCGCGACACATCGTGCTCGGCGGAGACGCCACCGTAGAGAACCACCAGACGCAACAGCCGAGAAGACATGCCTGTCACGATACGGCCCCGTGCAATCGGGTTCTCGGCGTGTGCTGGGGACTCGGCTAGCGTGAGACCGTGCATTTCAGAGCAAGCGAGGTCGCGGAGGCCGTGGGCGGGGAGCTGCTGGGCCCCGACGTGCAGATCGACGGGGCGAGCATCGACTCGCGGAGTGTTCGGCCGGGCCAGCTGTTCGTGCCGATCGTCGCCGAGCGCGACGGCCACGATTTCATCAAGTCCGCACTCGACGGCGGGGCCACCGCCTACCTCTCCTCGAGGGTCGACCCGGTCGGCGGTACCGCCATCCGCGTCGCCGACACCGCGCTCGCCCTCGCCGACCTCGGTCGAGCGGTCCGCGCCCGGGTCCCCGATCGCGTGGTGGGCATCACCGGCTCGGTGGGCAAGACCTCGACCAAGGATCTGCTCGCGGGTGTGCTGCGCACCACCTACCGCACCGCGGCGAGCGAGAGGTCGTTCAACAACGAGCTCGGACTGCCGATCACCCTCGCCGCGGCCGCCGACGACGTGGAGGCGGTGGTCCTCGAGATGGGCGCCCGCGGCGTCGGGCACATCGACCTGCTGTGTTCCATCGCGAAACCGACGGTCGGCGTGATCACCCGCGTCGAGGGCGTGCACCTGGAGCTGTTCGGTGACATCGAGTCCGTCGCGCGCGCGAAAGGCGAACTGGTGGAAGCGCTCCCGGCGGACGGGATCGCGGTGCTCAATGCCGACCATCGGTACGTCGCGGCGATGGCGGATCGCACCTCGGCGCGTGTCCTGCGCTACGGGCTCTCGCCGGACGCCGATGTGTACGCGTCCGACATCGTCCTGGACGACGAGTTGCGCGCGACGTTCCGGCTGCACACACCGTGGGGCTCGTCGGAGGTCCGACTGGGCGCCCGCGGCGAGCACCAGGTCCCCAACGCGCTGGCCGCGGCGGCCGCTGCCGGCGGGCTCGGGGTGCCGGTCGAGTCGATGGCGAACGGGTTCCTCGCCGCCGAATTGTCTGGTCTACGAATGGAACTCGCCACCTCGTCGCGAGGCGTCACGGTCCTCAACGATGCCTACAACGCCAACCCGACGTCGATGTCGGCTGCGCTGCGGTCGCTGGCGACACTCCCCGCGTCGCGTCGGGTGGCGGTTCTCGGCACCATGGCCGAACTCGGCGCCGACTCGCCGGACCAGCACCGTGCGATCGCACTGGAGGCCAGGGACCTGGGGATCGAGGTCATCGCGGTCGCCGAGGCCGACTACGGTGACACCGCCCGGCACGTTTCCGACGTCGACGGCGTGTCGGCCGAACTCGGGGACCTCGACGACGGGACCGCAGTGCTGGTCAAGGGAAGTCGTGTCGCCGCGCTCGAGCGGGTGGCCCAGGCGCTGCTGGACTGAGGGGGGGCGGCAGGCGAGCTCAGTGGTGGAAGTGTGACCCGTCGCCCTCGCGTGGCATCGGGCTCTCCAGGCGATTGAGGAAGTCGACCTCGGTCCGGATGTCGGCGATGAGTGCACGGGCGAGGTCGTGACTCAGCCCGGCGCGCACCACGATTCGCTGCACGGTCAGGTCGGCGAGGTCGTCGGCCATCGGGTATGCGGGAACCAACCAGCCCTTCATGCGCAGGCGGTCGGACAGGTCGTAGAGGTTCCAGTTCTCGCTGTGCCCGGCCTTCAGTTTCCAGGCGAAGACCGGGATCGTGTCGCCCTTGCTGACCAGTTCGAGGCCGTCGATCTGGGCGATCTGTCCGGAAAGCCATTGCGCCACATCGAGAGAACCCTGCTGGACCTGGGTGAAGCCGTCGCGGCCAAGCCGCAGGAACACGTAGTACTGCAGCAGGACCTGTGCGCCGGGGCGGGAGAAGTTGAGTGCCAGGGTCGGCATGTCGCCACCGAGGTAGGAGCAGTGGAACACCATGCTCTCGGGCAGTGCGTCGGTGTCGCGCCACACGATCCAGCCGACACCTGGATAGACCAGTCCGTACTTGTGGCCCGAGGTGTTGATCGAGACGACACGGTCGACACGGAAGTCCCATTCGAGGTCCGGCTGACAGAAGGGGGCGATCATCGCACCCGACGCGCCGTCGATGTGGATCTTCACGTCGAGTCCGGTGTCGGCCTGGATCACGTCGAGCTTGGCCGCGATCGCGGTCACCGGCTCGTACATCCCGGTGTAGGTCTGTCCCATGATGGCGACGACCCCGATCGTGTTCTCGTCCACGTACTTCTCGAGCTCGTGACCGTCGAGGACGAGGTGGTCGGGGCTGATCGGTACCCATTTGGGCTCGACCTCGAAGTAGTTGCAGAACTTCTCCCAGCACACCTGGACCGCCGTCGACAGCACGATGTTGGGATTCTCGGTTGACTTGCCCTCGGCGCGGCGCCGGGTCTGCCAGTGCCGTTTGAGCGCGAGCCCACCGAGCATGCAGGCCTCCGACGAGCCGATCGTCGAGGTACCGATCGCGTTGTCGACGTCCGGGTTGTGCCACAGGTCGGCGAGGATTCGCCAGCACCGGTCCTCGATCGCGGCCGTCTGCGGGTACTCGTCCTTGTCGATCATGTTCTTGTCGAAGGTCTCCGAGTACAACTTCTTCGCCTCGTCGTCCATCCACGTCGACACGAAGGTCGCGAGGTTCAGGCGGGCGTTCCCGTCGAGCATCGCCTCGTCGTGGACGATCTGATAAGCCGTGTCGGGCAACAACATCGAGTCGCCCAGCGCGAACTTGGGGAGGTCGGTGGCCTCGCCGTCGCGGTTGAAGACGGTGCGCAGGGTCATCGCATCGCCGATGTTGGTGGTGGCGCGGGCGCCACCGCTCTTGTTGTGGACGCCCGGGTCGGTGGTCATGGACACCGAACCTATCCGACCCGGACGACCGGCGGGTGGCGATCTTTCACCCTCGTCCCGCGTTTGCGTGGATCACCTCCCGCAGGTAGACGGCCAGGCCGGGGGCCTGCGCGTCGTAGTGCTCGGTGAACCGCGGGTCCGCGACGTACATGTCGGCAAGGCACACCTGCATGGCGTGATCACAGTCGTAGAAGCGCCCGATCTGTGCGCGGTGCTCTTCGGCGAGCGAGTTCGCCTCGGCGGTGCCAGGAGTCACCCCGCGACGCATCGCATCCGCGAGCCGCCGTTCCAGGTCGTCGGTCTCCTCCTTGATGCGCTGCCAGTCCTCCTTGGAGAACTGCCCGGTCCGCTTCTGGCTCTGCTTCCACGCGTCGGTGTTCCCCCAGCGTTCCTCGGCCTCGGCGGCGTACTCCTCGCCTGGCCATCGGTCGCCGAAGATCTCGGCCTGCTCGGCCGCCGACAGGGCGATGCCTTCCTTCTTTGCGTTCATCATCTCCTCCAGTGAGGCGACCATCCGGAGCAGGCGATCGATCCGTTCGGTCAGCAGCTCGCGCTGCGTCTCGAGGTGACCCATGGGGTCCACGTCCGGATCGTCGAGCAGGGTCGCTATCTGCTCGAGGGAAAAGCCCAGCTCACGGTAGGTGAGTACCTGGTGGAGACGTTCGACGTCGGTGTCGTCGTAGACGCGGTACCCCGCCGGTGTCCGGCCGGATGGCACCACCAGGCCGATCTGGTCGTAGTGATGCAGGGTGCGGATGCTGACGCCGACCATGCCGGCGACGACACCGACGGTCAGCTCCCGGGTGTCCACCTTCGAAGTGTGCTTTTCCTCGCTCACATCGACAACCCTGCTGCCTGACGTCGCGTGAGGGTCAAGCGAGCGGAGCGATCGGTGGACGGCTCATGCCGTCGGCGTCATAGAAACTTGACATGTGTATCAGATTGGAAACTAGGGTACGTGTGCACCGAGCTCGCGCCGTCGGCCCGGTAGTGTTGGTATCACCTGCAACACCAGTAACACGCGTACCACGATCTGGAGTCACCGCATGTCCGTGCCGTATGGCCGCAGCCCCCGCCGAGGCCTCGGCATCCGAGCTCTGCTGACCGCGGCGGCCACCGTAGTCGCTCTCCTCGTCGGACTCGTTCAGGCCGGCGGAGCCCAGGCAGCGGACGGGTACCCATACGTGAATCTGGGTGACAGTTACAGCGCGGGCGCATCGGTGTTCCCCCAGGCGACAAGTGCGGCGACCTTCTGCTCGAACTCGGCGATCAACTACTCCAGCCTCGTTGCCAAACGACGCGGTACCGAGGTCGTCGATGTCAGTTGCGCGGGCGCGACGACCGAAGACCTGACCGAGTCGCAGTATCGGTGGCAGGGACCGCAGATCAGCGCGATCGGACCGGACACCCGCTTGATCACCCTCACGATCGGCGCGAACAACAACGGACTGTTCAGCCATTCGACCTCGGCCTGCCAGCGGGCGTGGATGTCCGCGCCGTTGTCGGCGACCCCATGTCGCGACGAGTTCGGTACCTCGTTGGTCGACAAGATCAGATCCTCGACCTACCCCGACCTCGTGAACGCCCTGCGCCTCGTCGGCCGCGAAGCGCCGCGCGCACGCGTCGTTCTCGTCGGATATCCGCAGATCTTCCCGGCCACGGGTTCGGCGCTCTGCTCGGCGTCGTTGCTCACCACGCCCGGGGACACCGCATACCTGCATCGTGTCTTCAAAGCCCTCAACGACGCCATGCGCCGCGCCGCCGCAACCACCCGCGTGACCTTCGTCGACATGACCAAGGTCTCCGCCGGCCACGACGCCTGCGCGGGCGAACGGCGATGGGTCGAGCCGACGCTGGGTGCGGTCAGCTTCCCCGCGATGCACGCCAACGCGCGCGGTCAGAAGGCGATGGCCGATCAGGTGGTCGCCGCACTGCGCTGAGGGGCGCTCATGCCGGGGAGGACGATCACTTTGCCGACGATGCGGTCGTTCGCAGCCTCGGCGTGGAGTTGAGGCAGGTCCGACAGCGGTATCCGACGCGTCACCTCCACGGTCAGCGCGCCGCGGTCGACGAGGGAGACCAGTTCGGCGAGTCGTTCGCGGTTCGGTAGGACGAAGACGGTTGTCGCCGCCAC
>FKKE01008420.1_pt2 | contig 10390 bp, 7 predicted proteins | sample 1106331 | NCBI WGS metagenome assembly FKKE01 (sample SAMEA3931202, study PRJEB13176) | freshwater metagenome | biome: Drinking water system; feature: drinking water; material: freshwater | place: China | collected 2013-02-06 | reverse complement strand
ACCAATGCATAAATCCACGCACACCCAAGGCTTTTTTGATAACAACCTCCCCAGGAGACATGTAAAGGTGGAGTGTATTTACCAATACACCTGGTGTTTTAGTGTTGACCACGTCAACCATATCAAGTGTGCGCACAAAACCACGCGTCGCATCAGGAAAAAAAACTGGCAATTTAATTTTGCCGCCTCTGTAGTTAAATAACGAGCGCCTCATTGAAATTTTACTTAAAAGCACTATTAATTAGTACTTGTGGGTGACGGAGTAGTTGTTGGGGACACTCTTGTGGTTGGAGATGGACTGCTTGCAGACACTTTAGGACCAATTATTATTTGGATGTCAACGTCGTCAGTCTTGCCATCTTTAGATTCGACAGAATCATAAGCCTTTTTAAGTGCAGCTACGACTTCGGCTTTAATAGTATCTGAAACTTTATCTGAAAAGGTTACCTCGGTTGCCTTATAATCATAGCTACTAGCATTGCCTGTTGTTATACCTAAAAATCCCAAAGCTTCAACCACCTTTTTCAATTCACCTGCAGATCCTGGAATACCCGAACCATTTAAAATTGCCACTTTCAAATCTTTTTTAGCAGCTTGCACTACAGTTGGCTCCGGAGCAGGCTCTTCGCTATTAGTTTCTTGCTCAACGGGCGTAGGTGTAATATCCTTCATTAGGCTTTCGCTTGCCTCACCACCAAAAAACATTGAGTAGACAAAAAAAGCAGCAATAATTAGTGCCAAACCAATAAGTACTAAAACACCATAGCCACCCTTCTTACGTCTCGTAATTTCAGGGAAACCAACATCACTTCTGGGAGATTCTGTGCTTTCAGATTTGGAAGGCTCTTGAGCTGTATTATCCTCCATACTCGTCAGTATATTTTTACGAAGCTATTATGTCAACCTTACCGTCAAAGCTGCTCTAAATATTTAAGACCACCAACAAGGCCAGCTTTGTCACCAAGTTTACTAAATCTTACTTCGGGAACCTCCGAAACAAAAATGGCGTATTCTCGTACAAGGCTGTTGATTTTCTGAATATCAACGCGTTTTGCATTTATAATACCGCCCCCTAAAACAACCACATCTGGTGACCACATGGCAATAACATTGTTAATGCCAATTGCCAAATAATTTGCCACTTCGTTCCACAAAACCGGGTCGGCAATTAACTTAGGGTCTTTTTTAAACCTCCTTTGCAAATCGTCTCCGGAAATAAGTCTTTGTAAATAAGCTGCGCCGTTGGGATACTTATCTCTATCTTGTAAAAAATCCAAGTGAGCTGGAAAATTAGCATCGACAATTTGATAGCCAGGCTCGTAAGAAGATCCTACCATGTCAATCTTGCCGTCAACCACTCGTTTGCCACCAACACCCGTACTAATTGTCAGATAAGCAACTACTCGCTTACCAATCCCAGCTCCAAGGTGAGCTTCCCCCAATGCTGCAAAAGAACTATCGTTACCTATATAAACCGGGCATTTTAAAAAATCTTCCAAGTCGCCTTTCAGTGGTTTACCCTCCCACTCTGGCATATTTTTACTAAACAATACATGCGTTTTTTGAGCATCAAAAGTGCCAGGCAAACAACCAGCGACCATTTTCAATTCTCCACCCAATTTCGAAAAATAATTCTTGATAGAGGAAATCCCAGCCTCGTAACTTTGAGGGGTCTCAAAAATGACCACTTTTTCCAAGTTCTGAAAATCCTTTGATACCGCCAAACGAGTCTTTGTAGCTCCTATATCAAACACTAAATACATATGAAGTTATTTTACTGAATAACAAGCCTTGCAAATGCCAAGTTCCTCAAGCTTCTCCAAATAGTTTACAACAGTAGTGACATACTCAGCATGGCTCCAGGTTAAAGGTGATGCAGATAGATGTTCACCCGTTTCGGGGTGAACTTGTTCGGGTAATATACCTGACGGCCCAGCTCTTTTTACAGCCCAGTTAATAACCTCAATAACTTTCTCAAAGTCACTCTCTTTTTTGGCAATTTGAATATAGTACTGGGCAAGCCACATAGTTGTAATTATCCAGGGATTACCTGGGAAGTTTCCCCCTGTGGCATGATATGCATCCCCCAGATACCTGGCAACACCACCGACATCACTTTTAACACCTAAGGAGTTAATAGATTTTTCGAGTGCACTTTTAAGACGTAAGTCGTCTATTGGTAACACCTCAAATTTGTAAACACCAAAAACACTTGAGAAGTCGATTGTTGCATCAACTGCTGGTTTTACTCCAGTTGAATCAATTAGTTTATAAAAATAACCACCATCTTTGTCATACAAGTATTTAATTATTGCTTTTTTAATGCGCTCGGCTGCAGCTAAATATTTAGTTTCCGGGTCTTTTTTACCCAAAAGCCTGGCAAACTTAGAAGCCGCCACCAGTGCGCCATACACCGAGCTAGCTGTGTAGGTACTGATACCATAAACTTGCTCCCAAAGATCATAGCTTGCTTTTGGCAAACCAGTTTTATCATCGGTATAGGATGCCATAAAGTCAGCCGCTTTTTTAACAAGTGGGTTAAAAACACTTTCAACAAATTCGAGGTTGTGACTCAAGCGGTAGTACTCCCAAAGCGCCCATATAACAATTGCTGTTTCGTCCTCCTGAATGGGAAATTGGGCTACTTTTCCGCGCACCCAAGGGTGCCATGAGGCACCCAGAGATTTGTCGGGTCTATACTTATGCATAAAATAACCCTCAGGCGTTAAGGTGTCTTTTGCAAAATCGAAAAACTTTTTTGCGCTGTTAAAATCCCCGGCTTTGGCTAAAGATACGGCTGTATAGGCTGCGTCTCGAGGCCAAACATACTCGTAGTAATCACGTCCAAATTGCAACATCTCACTGTCCCCCGATGCAATAATGCCACCATTTCTCCCTGTGTGAGTGCGCATGTATATCAGTGATTTATTGAAAAGCTCAGTTGCTTCCTTACCTAATTTGTAAAAACTAAAACCCCTAACCCCCACCCATGCCTTCCAATAATCTTTAGTAGACTTAATGATGTTTTCAGGTTTTTTAGCAATTACTAAATCATTTAATTTCTTAGCGTAATTTATTGATTTTGCTATACAAAGGAAGTAGTGAAGTGTGGCTTCTGTTTTTGGGAAAACCTCTATCTCAACACCAACGACAGAATCGACTTGACCATGCTCAATGGGATTGCCGCTCAAGTTGCCATCTTCCGCGTCTTTGTAAGTTCCAGAATGACCTTCAATACCTAAAAGACCGACGCTGTATTCACTAAAACCACGGTCTTGATATCGTAAGTTCATAAGAAACACACGTCTGCCCTTGTAATGCACAATAACCTCACCCCTGGGATCAAAAAAGGCGGTTTCTCCGGCGTGGGTTTGCGAAATATCAAACTGCGCATTAAAAAAAAGCTTTATACGTCTACCGCGATCATAAAGGTTGCGCACCTTAATTTCCCTAACAAAAATGTTTTTCTCGTTGTATAAAACATCTTCAAAATGCAGCTCAACACCAAGTCGGTCGCAAGCCAAAGTAATATCACTCGCCATCGTTGCGGGGGCGGAAAGCACGGTAGCTATCCAAGTACCATCGTCAACCCAGGAAAAAGTGTCGTCAACAAAGACACCAATTTTATGTGTGCGCGCTTCGGTTACATGATTTTGCAAGCCCGGATAGTGATAATACAGGTCTTTAATTTGCCCAAAGCGGTCAAGACCAATGAGGGTTACTCCATTACCAAAAACTATTGATTTAGCCATATTTTGCCTTTCTTTTAACTTTCAAGTTATCGTCGACTAAAATTTTCAAATCACTAGCTGCATTCATATATGAAATGAATGCATCGTATGGTGTGTCATATGGGTTAAAGTATTTATGTACATCCCCATCCGCAAACCATTTTGTACACATATAGTAAAAATGGTCCGATGTCTGAAATTTTCGCCAAAGATCAATTAGGTCCCGCTTACCACTTCTCAAAACCTGGTCTCTTAAGCCATAAATATAATCAATGGCCGACTTTTGTATCATGTTGCCGGTCCAAGCTGACAGGTCACGCTCGGTATCGGCCCAGGTGACAACTCCGGGCACACTTATTTCACCAACGCTTGGTAGTTTAACTGCTTCCTTGGGAGTGACAAACTTACTACCCACATACTTTAATACTTCAACCGGCAAGCTTTCCAAAAAGTCAAAAATACCAGTATCCTCCCACTGGTGTTCGCCAAAAGTTTCATAATCCATAAAAAGGTTAGCAATAGTGGCACCTTCTCCAATATTTCTTAGCCAACCTGAAAACTTCTGGGCCGTCAGTGGCCACTCGCTCCACGAACGGTCTGAAAACCTAAAAGCGATATCGTCTGACAATTTGTAGTTTTTAAGTAGCAGCTTAATATTTTTAGTTCCGGCTGGGCGATAAACAAAATTCGGGCTTCGCCAGCCTAAAAAGCCATCCCAACCTTCAGCCAAAATGCCTTTATAACCCTTCTGGTCTGCCCACATACCCAAGCTATCCGTGTAAGCAAGCTCGGTGTTTCTAAAAACTTTAGGAATTACACCGAATATCTTCTTTATTTTTTCCTCATGCAGCCTTACCTGAGATTCAAACTCGGGTAAACTATAAAAGAATGATAGTGAATGGTAATATGTTTCGGCCAACACCTCTACCTGCCCAGTTGCTACAATAGCGCGAAAACTATCAAGCACCTTGGGGAAGTCTTTTTCAAGCTGCTCCAAAACCACACCCGATAATGAGTAGCTTATTTTAAACTCTGCATGTTTTTTTAAAAGTTTAAGAATTAACCTATTTGCTGGTAAGTAAGACTTTTCGGCCACCTTGGCTAGAACTGCTTTGTTATTTAAGTTATTTGCTTCTCTCCCGCCGAAATAATCATGGTCGCTCCCAACATCAAAAACGCGATACTTTTTAATTCTTAATGGCTGATGAACTTGAAAATATAAGCAAATTGCTGGCATAGCTTTTAATTACTAGTCATGGTGTTATAAATACTCAAAACCTGGTCGGCGCTTTTGTCCCAGGTAAAAGCCTCGATTTCCGCCTTACCGCCGCTAATCAATTCTTCTTTCAACGCCTGGTACTTTAAAACGGCAATAATTTTATTGGTAATCTCATCAATATCCCAAAAGTCTACTTTCAGAGCGTTTTTGAGAATTTCGGCAGCACCGGAAGTTTTTGAAATAATAATGGGTGTTTCATTCACTATTGATTCCAAAGCTGTAATACCGAATGGCTCAGATACCGAAGGCATGACATATACATCAGCCGCCTGGAAAATTCTGTCGCGCTCCTCACCCCGCAAAAAGCCTGTGAAAATGAATTTATCAAGAATCTTCAAGGCTGAGGCTTCTCCCACCATGCTTTCTTGCATATCACCCGAACCTGTAACCACAAAAACCGTGTTTGGGTAAAATTCAAGAGTTCTGGCTGCAGCTCTTACAAAATACTCAGGACCTTTCTGAAGAGTTATCCTACCCAAAAAAAGTACAACTTTGAAACCTCTTGACCGCAATTTCTCAAGAGAAGGAGCAACGTTGCGTTTAACATTATCGACCGCATTATAAACAACATGAATTTTATCGGAGTCTACCTGGTAATTATCAGTAAGAAGGTGCTTCATGAAGCCTCCCACAACGATAATGCTATCGGCAGCAGCAAAACCCTGTTTCTCAATGTCAAAAACAAATTTATTGGGATATATCCCCCCAGTTCTATCGATTTCTGTTGAATGAACATGTGCAATAAGTGGCACACCAAGGGTGTTTTTAGCGACAATACCAGCCGGGAAAGTCATCCAATCATGCATATGGACGATATCAAAAGGACCATACTTTTTAATAATCGCGCGCATATTTTTCGCATACTTAATTGAAGCTACTACAAAGTCTGGGGGCAAGGCTTCACCTACAGAAAACCTTCTTACAAGCTCACTACCCGCATATGCATGCGGGGCAAATGCCCAGTCATCACGATCGTTAGCAAAAACGACTCTCATATGAGAAAGGGTCAAATCAACTCTGTATGGCAAAACGAAGGTCGTCTGAATACCTTTAACAGAAAGGGCAGCAGTTAAACCTAAGCAAGCTTCACCCAAGCCTCCGGAGTTAAATGGTGGAAGCTCCCAACCAAGCATTAGAACTTTGAAGTTTTTTGTCATAAACTAGGCAAGAAATATAAGAGTAGCGGTACATTTCGACAGGAATTCTACTCGTTCCCACAAATAACTCTAACACCTTTGAAGCCGAATGACAATAAAAGTCGCAATATAATAAAAGCCTAGCGGTACATATTAGACTTTTTGGACTGAAAACTCCTCTTTTTTGCTACCAGCTAAAATCTTTATGGTGTCGCCCTCCTTGACTCGCCCTTCAAGAATAGCCTTACCTATTGTGTCGCCCAAAAAAAGATTAATAAGCCTTTTCATAGGTCTTGCCCCAAAAGCGGGCTCAAAACCATCGTTTGCCAACTTTTCAACAACTTTAGGTCCATATGTAATTTTTATATTCTTTGACCTTAGGTTTTGACCAAGCTCAGTAAGAAGTATCTGGGCAACTTTACGAAGGTGCTCGTGTGTTAAAGGTTCATAGACGACAACACCGTCAAATCTATTTAGAAACTCTGGCGAGAATAGTTTCTCAGCGAGTATGAAATCAACTACCGCCTTGCGCAACCCATCGCCTGAGAGACCCTCCTCGACCTTTTGGCGAATAAAGGCTGCTCCCGCGTTTGATGTGCCTATCACAAATAAATTCCTGGCGCTTACCTTTTTGCCGAAAGCGTCAAGTATATAGCCTTCGTCCAAAACTGTTAGAAAAAGGTTCAAAACCTCACGACTTGCTTTTTCTAGCTCGTCTAAAAGTAGGAGATTTGCCGGCTTATTTTTAATTTGGGTAGTCAGCGCCCCAGGCAAACCCCTGGTTACCGAACCAATTAAGCGCTCCAGCCCCTCAGAACCTGAGTATTCCGACATATCAAACCTGCTAATACTGTCTTCTGAACCATAATATACTTTAGCCAAAACCTTGGCTGTTTCAGTTTTTCCAACACCGGTTGGACCCAGAAATAGAAATGAACCCAGAGGTCTACTTTCCTTAACTACACCAATAGTTTTAGCACGCAGGGTTTTGCCAATTAAACCAACTGCTGCCTCTTGATTAATAAGTCGCTCATGGATTAAATCTTCAATTTTTGCCAATTTTTTGCCCTCGCTTTCAGTCATCTTGACAAAAGAGATACCGGTTTTTTCCGATAACACTGCATTTACATCATCGGTGGTTACGATATTTCCGCCTTTTTGTTCCTTATAAGAAACTATGCTATCGAGAAGCTCCATTGCCTTCTCCGGAAAAGGCGTTTCACTAATATAACGGTCAGACTCGTCAATAATTGTCCTAATTGCTGGAATGGTAATAGTAAGCTTTGTAATAACTTCCCACCTCATCGCAGCCGACAAGAGTATCTCCAAAGCCTCTTCTTTTTTGGCGGCGAGTACTTCCATTCGCTCAAAAAACTTAGCAAGCCTGCTATTTGGGAAGATAAATCGCTCATAGTCGGCATTTGATACTAAAGCGATTATCTTTAGTTTTCGCTTTTCAAGATGGCCCTCAATAATATCGGTAAAATCGTAGCCTTCAACTTCTCTATTGGTTAATCTTTGAAGATCTTTAATAACCAAAATTACGTTGCCAGCCGCAGCAGCTTCAGCAAAAATTTGCGACAGCTCCTGTTTTTTCTGATTAACATCGCTTGTTGCCGAAATTACCGAGTTATAGTCAAATTCCAAAACTCTCTTAAAAGACATGGCGCTACCGAATTCTCCATTTGCCGCTTTTGTGGCAAACTCATAAATTGTGGTCTTTTTACCAACCCCTGGAATACCTGTAAGCATCACATTACTACCGCCAGAAAGTATGCGCTCCATTCTAGAAACATAGTCCCCCCGGGCAATTAAATGGTGTGAAAAGTCCTGAAGTCTAGCCATATCGCTGACATATTTATCCAGAGTCGGCGTGTAGCCATAGGTCAGCTCAAGTGCAATCCCGGGTCTACCAAAGCTTGCTTCATTCATTTTCGTTTGCTCATAACGTTTTTGATCCCAAAGAGTGGCAGCAGAAAGAAAATCGGAAGCTGTCACTTTATTTTTGTGATAGAAGTCATCACTCCAAAGTGCGTCCGCTTCAATAAGTTTTTTCATGACGTCAAAAAAACCGTTGGGAGACAGGTTTTTAAAACTCACTTCCTTATCAACCGCTCCATTAATTGTATCTGTGGCGGTAAGATTAACATGCTCTAAAACAAACTTTCCTGCCTCAGTTTCAAAAATTGCCTTAAGTGCCAACTTACTTTCATTGGGCAAGCCCGCTATTAAGTTTTGGGTAAAATGACTAGGCTGCCTTTTATACTTAGCAAAGACTTCAAGACTAAGAAAAGGAAGTATGAGCCAAAACAAAAAACCAATTGCCCCACCCAGAGCCGCCACAAAGACGAAGACAATTCCGGAAACAATAAGAATTACACGAGTTATAAAACCAATAACAACCGATACGGCGTTAAAAGTAAAAGCTTCAAAACGTTTTTGAAAGTTAAAGCCCGGGGAAGTATCTATAGTTACCATACGTTTCCATGGTGAGAATAGAGTTTTCAAGAGAAGTGGTATGGAGAAATAGTGTAAAAACCACTTTATTGTTGAAACCACACTTTTAATGTAATAATCAACACCAAGCGAATAATGCCAGGAAATAAAATCCATATAAATTTAGGTGGTTTTCGACAATTTCATATTATCATCTGAACGACTTTCATACCATTTGTGATATAATTCTGAGCGTATGCCGAGGGTAAAAATATCCGAATACAAGGCAAAAAGTATTTTGTTACCACTTTTGGGCCAGAAATATACTGGCATCGCGCTAACAAAAGATACTCTTGGAAAAACTTCAAAACTTTCAAAGGATAAAAAATATGTAGTGAAAGTTGATGAAGGTATAAAAAAACGCGGAAAAGGTGGCCTTTTATATCTCAATGTTGGTCAAAAGGAGATTTCCAAGTCTGCTCAAACACTTTTCGAAAAAGGTTACTCAACACTGTTGGTTGAAGAATATGTGCCACACGCAAGTGCCGACGAAAAATACTTAGCACTTGAACAAACAAGAGATGGCATACTTTGCTATTGGGCTAATTTTGGTGGAATCGATATAGAAGAAAATGTTTCTGAAATTAAAAAGGCTATATTGCTTGATAACCAGCTAAATCAAATAAGCAAAGAGTTGAACCTAAGACTAAGTGACTTACAAAAAGTCATTAAGGCATTTGAGGATTTGTATATTTCGTTTTTAGAAATAAATCCATTCATTCAAATGAATCAGGAAATGAAAGTTTTGGATTTAGCTGTGGAAGTTGATAGTGCAGCAGAGTTTTTTGTTAACAACATCTGGAGTAGAAGCGACATAATAGATGGTCAAAAAAATAAAGAGCCTGAAGAATTTGAGGTTGAAAAACTCGCACAAGGAAGTTCGGCTTCATTTAAGTTGGTTGTTCTAAATCCCAAGGGGTCAATTTTCACAATTTTTTCAGGAGGTGGAGCTAGTATTGTGCTAGCCGATGAAGTTGGCAATATCGGCAAAGGTAAAGAACTTGCTAATTATGCAGAGTATAGTGGCGGACCCAGTGAAGAAGAAACTTATATTTTTACTAAAAACATCCTTTCACTTGCTCTTCGCTCTCCTGCTAAAAACAAAAAAATATATATTGCTGGTGGAGTTGCAAATTTTACTGATATACGAGCTACGTTCAAGGGAGTGATAAAAGCTCTTGATGAAAAGAAAAGCGAACTCAAAAAACAGGGTATCAAAGTATATGTACGCCGCGGAGGACCATATCAAGAAGAAGGTCTTGCCATGATGAGTGACTTTTTAGGCAAAGCTGGCTTAACTGGCGAAGTTATGGGTCCAGATAGAGTCCTTACTGAAGTTATTACAACAAGCTAGTTTAATATGTTAAACATAGAAAAAGTTAGAAATGCAGGTGCCAAGATATTAGTTATTGGCAGCTACTCATCTATTACCCAGTCTGTGCTTGATTTTGATTACTTGTCAGGTAAAAAGGCACCAAGCATATTGGGCATTATACGTGCCAATAAAAAGGGTGAGCGTTTCTTTTTTGGCGAAGAAGAGCTTCTCGTTCCATACTACAAAAATCTTGAAGAAACAGGTAAAAAGATTAATGCAGAAATAAATTACTTTTTGAATGTTGCTTCCGCTAGACGCGTGCTTTACACGACAGAGATTACAACCAGAACACTCCCCAATCTTATCGGTGGCACAATATTTGCAGAAAATACACCCGAGAAACACTCGCTTAAACTTTATGACTTGGCACGAG
>FKKE01006689.1_pt1 | contig 10394 bp, 8 predicted proteins | sample 1106331 | NCBI WGS metagenome assembly FKKE01 (sample SAMEA3931202, study PRJEB13176) | freshwater metagenome | biome: Drinking water system; feature: drinking water; material: freshwater | place: China | collected 2013-02-06 | reverse complement strand
CGACTCCGCGGAAGATCCTGGTTGCAGTCGCTTGGCCCTATGCCAGCGGCCTCCGACACATCGGCCACGTGGCGGGGTTCGGCGTGCCCTCCGACACGTTCGCCCGCTATCACCGTCTGCGCGGGGACGACGTCCTCATGGTCAGCGGGACGGACGAGCACGGCACGCCGGTCATGGTCGCAGCGGACGCCNNTCCGCGACCTCGGTCTCGCCTACGACCTGTTCACCCGGACGACGACGCAGAATCACGCGCGCGTCACGCAGGACATCTTTCGGACCCTCCACGACAAGGGCTACGTGATCGAGCAGGAGACGCTCGGCGCGTTCTCGTCGACCACGGGACACACGCTTCCGGATCGCTACATCGAGGGTACGTGTCCCATCTGTGGCTTCGGCAGCGCGCGCGGCGACCAGTGCGACAACTGCGGCAACCAGCTCGACCCGATCGACCTCATCGAGCCACGATCGAAGATCGACGGAACACCCCCCGTCTTCGAGCGCACGAAGCATCTCTTCCTCGACCTCCCTGCGTTCAAGGAACAGCTCACCGACTGGATCGAGGGAAAGGAAGGCTGGCGGCAGAACGTCCGTCGCTTCTCGCTCAACTTCGTCAAGGAGCTCAAGCCCAGACCGATCACGCGCGACCTCGACTGGGGCGTGCCGATTCCGGTGGCCGGCTACGAGGAGCTGCACGACAAGCGGATCTACGTGTGGTTCGACGCGGTGATCGGCTACCTCTCGGCTTCGATCGAGTGGGCCGAGAATCGCGGCCAGCCAGATGCGTGGCGGGAGTGGTGGCAGAACCCCGACGCGGAGCACACGTACTTCATGGGGAAGGACAACATCGTCTTCCACACGGTGATCTGGCCGAGCATGCTGCTCGGTTACGGCAGCGGCGGTGACTACGGAGCGGGCCGAGGCGGCCTGAACCTCCCCGACAATGTCGCGTCGAGCGAGTTCCTCACGATGGAGGGCCGGAAGTTCAGCTCGAGCCGCGGCGTCCAGATCCTCGTACGCGACTTCCTGAGCCGGTACGACGCCGATGCGCTCCGGTACTTCCTGACGATCGCAGGGCCGGAGACGCAGGACACCGACTTCACGTGGGAAGAGTTCGTCAGGCGGAACAACGACGAGCTCGTCGCGACCTGGGGCAACCTCGTCAACCGAACGGTCCAGAGCGCGTACAAGAACTTCGGTGTGGTTCCGACACCGGGCGAGCTCACGGCCGATGACGAGGCGCTCCTTCGAGACGTGGCCGCCGGTTTCGACTCCGTCGGGTCGCTGATCGAGGCCACGCGGTTCCGCGCTGCGCTCCAGGAGGCAATGCGTATCGCGGCCCTCGGCAACGCGTACGTCGCCGAACAGGCGCCGTGGGCGAAGCTCGAGACCGACCGCGAGCGGGCCGCGACGATTCTCTTCGTCGCGCTGCGCGTCGTCGACAGCCTGAAAATTCTGTTGCTGCCGTTCCTCCCGTTCTCGGGCCAGCGACTCAACGAGATCCTCGGGTACGACGATGTCATCGCCGGGCCGCTTGCGTTCGAGACCGTCACCGAGGACGGTGCCGAGCACGTCGTGCTCACGGGGCGGTACGAGGCGTGGACGGGACGTTGGGAGCCCAGCGAGCTCCCCGCCGGCCAGGCGCTGCGCGAGCCGGCGCCGCTGTTTGCGAAGCTCGACCCGGAGCAGGTCGTCTCGGAAGAGCTCGAGCGGATGGAAGCTGCCGCGGCGTGATCGACTCGCACGCGCACCTCGACGCGTGCGACGAGGACGCGGCGACGCTGATGGCGCGCGCACGTGCCGCGGGAGTCACGACCGTCGTCACGATCGGCACGGGCATCGACTCGTGCCGCGCGGCACTCGCGATTGCGGACGAGCACGACGGCGTGGTCGCGGCGCTCGGGATCGACCCACATCAGGCAGGCACGCCTGAAGCCGGCCGCACCGCGGAGCTCCGCGAGCTCCTCGATCATCCGAAGGCGGTCGCGGTGGGCGAGACCGGGCTCGACACCGTGCGGCGGTACGCAACTCCGGCGGAGCAGCGCAGCCTGCTCGACGCGCACCTTGCACTCGCCGTCGAGGTCGGGCTTCCGGTCGTCATCCACAATCGCGAGGCGGACGCGGACACAGCCGAAGCCCTTGCGTCGTTCGGCGGCGACGTGATCCTTCACTGCTTCTCGTCACCTTCGCTCGCGCATCTCGCGGCGGAGCGGCGGTACTACGTCTCGTTCGCCGGCAACGTGACGTACCCGAACGCGGCAGCGCTGCGGGCGGCTGCGGCCACGATCCCGCGCGAACGGATCCTCGTGGAGACGGACAGCCCGTACCTCGCGCCGCAGCCGGTCCGCGGAAGGCCGAACGAGCCGGCCAGCATCGTCCACACGCTCCGCGTCCTCGCAGAGGCCCGGGGCGAGACGTTCGAGTCGCTCGCCGCCGCGACGCACGAGAACGCCGCAGCAGTCTTCGGCCTCGCATGACCGTCGTGCCGAAGAAGAGGCTGGGTCAGCACTTCCTCGTCGACGAGAACATCCTCGGGGTGATCGGGCGCCTGAGCGCCCTCGACGACGACGATGTCGTCCTGGAGGTCGGCCCCGGGCTCGGCGTGCTGACGCGATATCTCGCCGATCGCGTTCGCCACATCCACGCAGTCGAGCTCGACCGATCGCTCGAGCCCGTCCTCGACGACGCTCTCGGGTCGCGCAGGAACGTCGATCTCGTGTGGGCGGATGCGCTCCACCTGGACATCGACGGCCTCGTTCCGGCCCCCACCAAGCTCGTCGCCAACCTCCCGTACAACATCGCCACCCCGCTCGTGGTCGAGTCGCTCGAGCACGCGAGCGCGCTTCGCTCGTGGTGCGTCATGGTGCAGCGTGAGGTCGCCGACAGGTTCTTCGCCGCACCGCGGACGAAGGCCTACGGTGCGGTCTCGGTGCTCGTCCAGCTCTCGGCGAGGAGAACCGGCTTCCACTCGGTCGCACGGACCGTGTTTCGGCCACCGCCGCGCGTCGACTCGGCGCTCGTCGCGTTCGAGCGGCGCGCGATCGCAGATATCGGGACGGTGCGGCCGATCGTCGAGGCGGCTTTCTCGCACCGCCGCAAGACGCTCGCGAACTCGGTCTCCGCATCCGGCTTGGCGCCGAGGTCCCGTGTCGAAGACGCCGTATCGAGCCTGGGCCGCGCCGCCAACGTGCGGGCCGAGGAGCTCGAGCCGCGCGAGTTCGTCGAGCTTGCGCGCCACCTCGGATGAAGGCGTACGCCAAGATCAATCTCGCGCTCGTGGTCGGACCGACGCGGGCGGACGGACTGCACGAGGTCGCGACCATCCTGCAGCGCATCGACCTCCACGACGGCGTGACGGTCGAGCCGTCCGCCGATCTCGTCGTCGACGGTTTCCCGGACGACACGATCGTTGCGGATGCGCTCTCGGCCCTGGGGCGGGCGGCGTCGGTCGAGCCCCACTGGCGTGCGACGATCGAGAAGCGCATTCCGGTCGCTGCTGGGCTCGGGGGAGGAAGCAGCGACGCCGCTGCGGCGCTCGCGCTCGCGAACGCAACACTCGCCGCGCCGCTGGGGCCACGGGAGCTCCACGCCGTCGCTGCGAGCATCGGTGCCGACGTCCCCTTCTTCCTGCGCGGGGGCACGCAGCTCGCGACGGGGGCGGGCGCAGATCTCGAGCCGGTCGAGCTTCCCCTCGACTACCACGTCGTCGTCGTGATTCCGGCGGGCGTCGAAAAGGAGTCCACCGGCGAGGTCTACGCACAGTTCGATCGACGAGGCGGCGCTGACGGCTACGCCGCTCGTATCGATCGTCTTCGCGCCGTCCTCGACGGAATCACGAGCCCTCGCGACCTCGCGGAACTGCCGGCCAACGACCTCGTGTCCTCGCCGCTCGCAGAAGATCTTCGGGAGCTCGGCGCGCTCAGGGCGGACGTCACCGGTGCAGGCCCGGCGGTGTACGGGCTCTTCCTTCGCGCCGAGGTCGCGCGTCGTGCGGCCGATGCGCTCCGCGACGACGGGAAGGTCTTCGTCGCTCGTCCGGTGTAGTGGCAAGATGAGCCTCGCGTTGGGGCGTGGCCAAGCGGTAAGGCAACGGGTTTTGGTCCCGTGATCCCAGGTTCGAATCCTGGCGCCCCAGCTCGCAGCTAGGTTGTCGTGTGCTGCCGCGCGCCACGACGGTGCGCGGGTCGGCGACACCTGACAGACTCGACGACATCCTGGTGGACACCAAGACAGGAAGAGGCGTGCGGTGACGGCGCACGGGGGCGCGTCGACGGGGGACGTCCTGGCGGGCGTCGACAATGCACACGTCGCGGACATGTCGATCGGCGACGACGCATGGATTGCAGCCGGCTTCGCGATCACGGAGGATGTCTTCCCGGGCACACGGGCAACCGCCCGTGCACGTCGGGCCGACGAGGAAGGGCGCGGTGGAGAGCGGGACGATTGAGCAAGCGCTTCCGGGGTTGGAGTCGATGACGGCGCAGCCCGAGCTCGAGGTCGGGCGCGCGCTGGCGCTCGCGCCGCAGAAGCGGCTCATGCTGTTCTCGGGCCGCTCGAATCCCGACCTGGCCCAGCGCATCGCCGAGCAGCTCGACATCGAGCTCGGCCACGTGAAGCTCAAGACGTTCGCGAACGGGGAGACGTACTGCCGCTACGAGGAGTCCGTCCGCGGTGCGGACATGTTCATCGTCCAGTCGGCGTGCGATCCGGTGGATCGCAACCTCATGGAGTTGCTGATCATGATCAACGCGGCACGCCTGGCATCCGCGAAGCGCATCACGGCCGTCGTGCCCTGGTACTTCTACGCACGGCAGGACAAGAAGTCACGGCCGCGCGAGCCGATCACCGCCCGCCTGGTCGCCGACATGCTGCAGTCCGCCGGCGCCGACCGCGTGCTGACGATGGACCTGCACGCGGGACAGGTGCAGGGCTTCTTCCACATCCCGGTCGACCACATGACCGCGATTCCGCTGTTCGCGCAGTACGTCCGGGACCTGAATCTCCAGGAGCCGATCGCAGCGGTCTCGCCGGACACGGGCCGGACGAAGCTCGCGGGCAAGTTCGCCGAGATGATCGGCGGTGACCTCGTGGTCCTCAACAAGGAGCGCCCCGAGCAGCAGGTCGCGCGCGTCACGACCGTCATCGGCGACGTCGAGGGGAAGATCGTCGTGATGACCGACGACATCATCGACACCGCCGGGACGCTCGTCGCCGGCGCCGCAGCGCTGAAGGAGGCCGGTGCGACGACGGTGTACGCGTGCGCGACGCACGGCCTCTTCAACGGCTCGGCGCTCGAGCGGATCGCCGACAGCCAGATCGACCGCCTGATCGTGACGGACACGGTCGCGATCGACCCACTCACGAAGCCCGACAACGTCGAGGTCCTGACCGTCGCGGGCATCCTCGCCGAGACGATTCGCAACGTGTTCGCCGACGACTCGGTCTCGGCGATCTTCGCCGGCGAGAATCAGCTCTTCTGAGCTGTCTCCGGGCGCCTGACGAACAGCGCGTTCCCCCACGCGAACTGCCTCGCGAAGACCGAGTCGGTGTAGAGCGTCGTGAAGCCGAAGCACCGGGCGGTCAGGTAGTCGAATAGCTCGAAGAAGCTCGCGTGCGGCTCGGGGCGGACACGCGCGAGCTCGCACTCGACGAGCACGGCTTCGACACTGCCCGCGAGGAGGAAACGTTCGAAGCCGGCGAGCACTGCGAGGTCGTAGCCCTCCGTGTCGACCTTGAGCACGTCGATGTGGGTGACCTCGTGGATTGCCGCCCAGCGCTCCCCGGTCGTGACATTGAGCGTCAGCGTCTCCGGTCCGGGTTCGGCGAGGTTGAGGAGCGAGTTCTGCCCGCTCTTCGCGGCCAGAGCGATCGTGGTCTCGTGCTCGCGGTCGCCCAGGGCGACCTGGAAGCACCGGACGTTGCCGGCGGACGACGTGCGACGGGTAAGGATCGAGTACGTGCTCGGCACCGGCTCGAGGGCGAACACGCGAGCGTCCGGGAACGATCGGGCGAACGCCAACGCCGTCTGTCCCTCGTTGGCGCCGACGTCGACGATCGTGGTGACGTCGTGCAGCAGGCGCCCGAGATCGAGCATGGGATCGAGGCCGTAGCTGAGGCTCCGTCGACGATGGATCGAGACGCCACGGGCGGCGAGCGCTCGCTGGATGCGTCGCAGTGGCACATCGACACCGTAATGCGCCGACTGTGGCTTCCGGCTCCTCGTGCACGGCTCCGCTGCAGCCGACTTCGACGTCATCGCTACAATCCGCCGCCGTGTCCGGAGACCGGATGAAACTCGAAGTGCGCGAACGCGAGGAGATCGGCTCGCGCCGGTCGCGGCGCCTGCGTAGCGACGGGCTCATCCCCGGTGTCCTCTACGGCAAGGGCCACACCCGCCCCATCGCCGTGCCGGAGCGTGAGCTCCGAGCCGTGATGACCGGCCCGTCGGGGCTGCATGCGATCCTCGACGTGGTGATCGAGGGGCAGACGACGGTGCACCCGTCGATCCTCGCCGACTATCAGCAGGATCCGATCCGCGGCACGATCTCGCACATCGACCTGCGGGAGGTTCGGCTCGACCAGCCGATCCACGCCACGGTGACGATTCAGCTCGTCGGTGAGTCGGCGGGCGTCAAGACGGGCGGCATGCTGTCGCTCGTCACGCGGGAGCTCCACGTCGAGGCACTTCCTGCCGACGTTCCCGAGCACATCGAGATCGACGTCTCGAGGCTCGAGGTGGGCGACGTGCTCCGACTCGAGGAGGTGCCGGCGATCGACAAGGTCACGATCCTCGACGACCCGCACGAGACGGTGATCGCCACGGTCTCCGTGCCTCGCGGGTTCGCCGAGCTCGAGGAGGCCGACGCCGAGGCCGCTGCCGAGGCGGCCGAGGGCGAGGAGGGTGCGGCCGAGGCTGCGTCCGCCGAGGCCGGCGAGCCCGGCGAGAGCTCCGAGCCCGAGGAGTAGCCCATGCGCCTCTTTCGTCGAGGCGAGTCGGCCTCGACGCTCGACCTGCTCGTCGCAGGCCTCGGGAACCCGGGTGCGCGCCACAGGGCGGATCGGCACAACGTCGGCTGGATGGTCGTCGACGAGCTGGCAAGACGGAACGACGTCTCGTTCAGGTCGAAGTTCAGCGGGCGTCTCGGTGAGATGCGGATCGGCGATCACCGCGTCGCGCTTCTCGCGCCGGAGACGTACATGAACGACTCGGGCCGCTCGATCGCCGCCGCCTCGCGCTTCTTCAAGGTGCCCGTCGATGCGATCCTCGTCGTCCACGACGAGGTCGACCTCGAGGTCGGCCGGCTGCAGGCGAGGGCAGGCGGCGGGCTCGCCGGGCACAACGGTCTTCGCTCCACGGCGCAGGCACTCGGAAGCTCCGAGTTCCTCCGGCTTCGGATCGGCGTCGGACGGCCTCCGCGCGGCGACCCGCGTGACGTCGCCGACTTCGTTCTGGCTCCGTTCGAGCCGCACGAGGATCGCGACACGATCGTGGCTCGCGCGGCCGATGCGGTGGAGACGGTCGTGACGGAAGGGCTCGAGGAGGCGCAGCGCCGCTTCAATTGAGGCACGCGTTGCGCTGCGCGGGGAGACCGCGCTCGTCGAGAAGTCGGTGCGCTTTCGGCACAGATGCGTGTCCCACGCGTAGCGCGCACTCGGCTATCGTCGACGTAGGGACACGGGAGTGCCCCTGGGGGTGTTTCTGCGGAGGGCTGGCTGCGCGCGTCGCTCGTTGCCGCGGCCGCATCCGTGTGCGGCGACGCATGACCGCGGCGCTACGATCACCCCGCGGGACGCCGTTCCCGCCCGTTGCATGGTCCCGACCTCGTCCGCCCTCAGCGCCCTCGTTGCCGAGCTCGCCGCGAGCGAGCGCTTTCGCGCGTTCGCGAGCGGCCTGCCTGCCGACGCGCGTGTCTCCGAGCCGGCGCTGCCGCTCCTGCTCGCCACGCTTCACGCGACCCTCGACCGCTCGCTCGTATGCCTGCTCTCCGAGGACGAGGAGGCGCGGGATCTCGCCGAAGCGGTCGGCTGGTACACGGACTCGACGGCGGTTGCGCTCCTCCCGAGCCGCGGCGTTCGCCTCGGGTCGGGCCTCGAGCCACCCGCGCACCTCGTCGGTGAACGTGCCCGCGCGCTCGACGTGCTCGACGCCGGTGGTCTCGTCTGTGTCTCGGCACGCGCCCTCGCGGAGGGAATCGCACCCGCAGCCGAGCGACCCGACACGATCAGGCTCGCGCACGGGGAAGGTCACGACCTCGACTCCTTGGTGGAGGAGCTCGCCCTCGCAGGTTACGAGCGAGTCGAGCGCGTCGAGGAACGCGGTCAGATCGCCGTGCGTGGTGGGATCGTCGACGTCTTCCCGAGCACCGGCCGCGAGCCGCTGCGCGTGGAGTTCTTCGGGGACGAGATCGAGCAGATCCGTGCGTTCTCGCCCTTCACGCAGCGCACGCTCCATCCCGTGGAGAGCGCTCCGATCTACCCCGCGCGGGAGCGCGTGCTGGCTGCGGATCCCGACCTCGAGCACGATGCCGCGGTAGGACCGCTCCTCAGCCGCCCGCCGGACTTCGTCTGGGAGCTGGACGACGTTCTCGTCGCGCTGGACGAGGAGGGCCTCGAACGCCCGCCGCTCGACGGCGTCGCGCGACTCGACGCGCTGCCGCGGTCGCAGCCGCACGTGTTCGAGGCGCAGCGCCCGGCGCTGGCGGCTCGCGGGCTCGCGGAGGCGGAGAACGAGCTCGCGGCAATGGTCCGGCAGGGCCGCCGCGTCGTCGTGAGCTTCCCGCACGAGGGCGAGGCGCTCCGCACCCAGCGGATGCTCCGCAAGGTCGACGCGTCCGTGACGGAGAGCCTCGACGCGCTTCCGCCGCAGCCCGGGGTGACATTCGTCGTGAGCCCGGCGCGGCGCGGCTTCGTCTGGCGAGACCTCGGCATCGCGTTGCTCCCGGACACACAGGTCTTCCGCAAGCGTCCACCGCGCGTCGACACGAGGCTCGGTCGCGCGCTCCAGTCGTTCGCGGATCTCCGCGTCGGCGACTACGTCGTGCACGAGGATCACGGCGTCGGCAAGCTGCTCGGCTTCGAGACGAAGGACGTCGCCGGCGTCACGCGGGACTATCTGTTCCTCGCGTTCCGCGGCGAGGACCGTCTCTACGTCCCCCACGAGCAGATCGCGAAGGTCTCGCGCTACATCGGCGCAGACGCCAAGGCCCCGGCGCTCTCGAAGCTCGGCGGCAAGGCGTGGCAGAACCTCAAGAGCCGCGCGCGCGCGTCCGTGCGCGAGCTCGCCGGGGAGCTGCTCGCCCTGTACGCCCAGCGGAGGCAGGCGCCCGGCTACGCGCTCGACCTGACGAACGAGTGGCTCGAGCGCCTCGAGGGATCGTTCCCGTACCGCGAGACCGAGGATCAGCTCCAGGCGATCGAGGCCGTGAAGGAGGATCTCGAAGCGGCGCGCCCGATGGACCGGCTCGTGTGCGGGGACGTCGGCTTCGGGAAGACCGAGGTGGCGGTGCGGGCGGCCTTCGCGGTCGCGCTCGCAAGCCGGCAGACGCTCGTGCTCTGCCCGACGACCATCCTCGCGGAGCAGCACTGGAACACGTTCCGTGACCGCTACCGGGACTTCCCCGTCCGCGTCGAGATGGTGTCGCGGTTCCGAAGTCGCGCCGACCAGAAGCGCGTCCTCGAGGAGTTCCAGGCAGGGAAGGTCGACGTCCTGATCGGGACGCATCGGGTCCTCTCGCGCGACGTTATCCCGAAGAACCTCGGCCTGGTCGTCCTCGACGAGGAGCAGCGCTTCGGTGTCGCCCAGAAGGAGCTGCTCCGGTCGCTCCGCCTCGAGGTCGACGTGCTTGCACTCTCTGCGACCCCGATCCCGCGCACGCTGCACATGTCGCTGTCCGGGCTGCGCGACATCTCCATCATCGAGACGCCCCCTCGAGGCCGGCGTCCGGTCCGGACGACAGTCGGCGAGTTCGACGACGAGCTGGTCAAGACGGCCCTCGAGCGCGAGCACGCGCGCGGCGGCCAGTCCTTCTACCTGCACAACCGCGTCGAGACGATCGAGGAGACGCGCCGGAAGCTGGAAGAGCTCTGTCCTGGCCTGCGCTTCCTCGTCGCCCATGGCCAGATGTCGGAGAAGGAGCTCGAGGAGCGCATGCATGCGTTCCTGGCGGGTGATGCCGACGTGCTCGTGTCGACGACGATCATCGAGTCGGGCATCGACATACCGCAGGCGAACACGCTCGTCGTCGAGCGGGCGGACGCGCTCGGTCTCGCGCAGCTCTACCAGATCCGCGGCCGCGTCGGACGCTCCGACGTCCTCGCGTACGCGTACCTCTTCTATCCCGATGCGTCCGAGCTCACACCGGAGGCGCGGGCGCGCCTCTCGACGCTCGCCGACCACA
>FKKE01001108.1_pt3 | contig 10402 bp, 7 predicted proteins | sample 1106331 | NCBI WGS metagenome assembly FKKE01 (sample SAMEA3931202, study PRJEB13176) | freshwater metagenome | biome: Drinking water system; feature: drinking water; material: freshwater | place: China | collected 2013-02-06 | reverse complement strand
CGAACGACAACAGCGGCGGCCCATTGCTGGGTGAGGAGCTGTGGGGCTTCATTCCATACGAGCTGTTGCCTCACTTGCAGTGGTTGACGCGGTCTGATTATCAGCATGTGTACTATGTCGACATGCCTCCAGTGGTAAAGGATGTCAGGATCTTCGACAATGATACGGACCATCCAAACGGATGGGGCACCGTGCTGATCGGCGGATTCCGGTTGGGGGGAAGCTGTGGCGCCTGTACTCCCGGAGGCGGAGGACCGCCCATGGGTGTGACTGTTAGCGGAACCGACCGGTATTTCTACAGTGCTTACTTTGTGTTGGATATTACCAATCCGGAAGTCCACCCAAAACTGTTGTGGTCGTTCTCGGACAGCAGCCTCGGCTTGACGTCAAGTGTGCCGACGGTCGTGCGGGTCAGTCCGTTGACCGACTTTCACGCCGACAACACCAATGCGAAGTGGTATCTGCTCGCCGGGTCCGGGCCGACCGGCTACGATGGCCGGGCCACGCAAAGCGCCAAAGTGTTTGCGATCGATCTGAAAACAGGGCCGGGGAGTTCCAATAGCCTGGTCAGCAGTTTTAGTGTCGGTTCGTGGAGTTCCTTCATCGGCGATATGACCGCGTTCGATCGAAATCTCGATTATCGCACCGATGTCGTGTATTTCGGCCGGACGATCACCGATGATACTCCTAGCGCTGGTCCTACGTGGAGGGGCAAGGTCTATCGCCTGACGATGGGAGCGACTCTTCCATTTGGTGGAGCGACGGGGCCAGGGTCCTGGGGAATCTCCGGAACAAGTGGAACCCGAGTGCCGACCGAAATGCTCGATACGATCGGAGTCTCATCACCGGTCGAGATGGGTCCTGTCATGGCCGCACCGGGTATTACGGTCGACGATGCCGCTCAGGCCTGGGTTTTTGTCGGCAGCGGGCGGTATTTCGGTGGCGCGGACAAAACCGATAAGTCGACACAGTACTTTGTCGGGATGAAAGATTCGGTTATTAATGGAGGGTGTACGCAGACGAGTACAGGGTGTCGAGAGAATGATCTGGTCGACGTGACTACTGCGACGATCTGTCTTATGGAGTATGGAAACTGCGGACAGGTATCCGGGACAAACCAAGTGACAGGTGTGACCGGTGCAACCACCATGGCGGAACTCATGAGTCTTGTCGGAACGAAAGACGGATGGGTTGCCAAACTTCTCCCAAGAGACTCGTCCGGAGCGTTGCTGCCAGGGGTCGGTGAGCGGGTATTGAGCGCCGCCACGGTATTCGGTGGCATCGTGTTTTTCCCGACCTTCACGCCGACGGATGATATCTGTGCTTCAACAGGAAGCAGCAGTCTGTACGCGCTCTTCTACAAGACAGGTGGCCCCCATACGTCACCCATCGTCGGTTCAACCGCGGGAACCGGAGGGATCGTCAATGTGAATCGGTCGACATCCCTGGGAGACGGATTGGCGTTCGGAGCGGTTCCGCACGTGGGTTCGGGTTCTGATGGAACCAGCCCCTTCAAATTGTTCATCAATACCAGCACGGGTGCGTTGGATGGAAGAGATGTGAATTTGGCGATCGATCCAAGAGCGCACTTTGCGTCATGGATCAACATGTAATCGGGCCGAATGGCTTGCGGCAGGGAAGGGGGTACTCCCCTCTCCCTGCCAGGTTGGATTCCCCCCTCATGCTGTTCATTATTCTGGTCGTGCTGACTGTCTTCTCCGGTTGTTCCCGGCCTGACGACGGGAATCCTGTACCAGCCGGTCCTCGGGCGACCAACCAACCGTCTTTCACAGGACTCGGAACGATCACAATTGTTCCCAATCCGATGACCCGCATGGAACCGCTCATGGTCTCGATCGAGAAAGGCAGGGCTCAGGAGGGAGCCCTACTCTATCGGTATCAATGGTTCGTGAACAAGATTGCTGTGCAGGGCGCGACCGCATCATCATTCGATACGTCAGCCCTTCGTCGCGGCGATCGGGTGCACGTGGTTGTGACGCTTTCAAACGTTAAGGGCGGGGATGCGTCATTTCAGACCTCATCCGTGACAGTTCCCAACGCTCCGCCCGTTATTCAGCACGTCATGCTCGAACAGGAGTCCACCTCGGCTGGCAGCCGCCTTTTAGCAAAGATAGACGCGTTCGACGCCGATCAGGACGACATGGAGTTCAAATTGCGATGGTTGCGTAACGACACGGTAGTCTTGGAGGGATCAGAACGTACAGCCGTCTTGCCGGATCTGGCCAAGAACGACATTGTGACGGTGGAAGTAATCGCGTATGACCATGACGGTTCCGGGAAACCGTTCCGTGCGAGGCCGCTGATCGTTGGCAATAATTCTCCGAAAATTCTCTCCGCGCCGATGATGATGGCCACTGCGGAATTATACGAATATGCCGTTCGAGCAGAAGATCCGGACGGAGACCCGGTGTCGTATGAACTGGAGGGCGCACCGAATGGGATGACGATTGACCCTGCCGCTGGACGTGTAGTCTGGAGGCCGGCTGCCGGCATCAACGGTACGCATCATGTCAAAATCATTGCGACTGATGGGAAGGGGGCACGAGCCTGGCAGGAGTTTGACTTGTCCGTGCCGACGACGCGATCTCAGTAACTGTCGCCAGCTGTTCGCAGAATACGTAACGCCGCCATATCACCCCATCATCCACTCTCTTGTTCGTGCATGGCGTATTTTGATAGAGTGTGTGTGAGAGAGGATATGAAGACTGAGTGTGCGTAAACTCAAACTACGAGAAGGCACCAACACTGCAGCCCTATTCGGTTATCACGACCGGCATCTCAAGCTTATCGAAGACGAGTTGGGCGTACGGCTTTCCGCACGAGGGGAAGAGCTGACGCTGGACGGTTTGCCTGAGGCTGTCCGCCAAGCAGAGCGCATTCTCCTTGAACTTGCTTCCCTGACACACGACGGCATCGTCCTCCAGGCGGAAGATGTCACGCATGCCCTCACCGCGTTGCGCCGAACGCCTGAGGCGCCCCTCCGAGACCTGCTCGATAAGTCGGCGATGATCGTCACCAAGAAACGGTTCATTGGCCCAAAATCTCCGACTCAAAAATCCTATATCGAAGCGATCGAACAACATGATGTCGTCATCGCGATCGGGCCGGCCGGGACGGGGAAGACCTATCTCGCGATGGCCATGGCCGTGAGTGCGCTACTGAACAAGGAAGTCAGCCGGATTATCTTGGCTCGGCCGGCGGTCGAGGCAGGCGAAAAGCTTGGTTTTCTGCCGGGTGACATTTATGAAAAGGTCAACCCCTATCTGCGTCCGCTGTACGACGCTCTCTTCGACATGATGGAAATGGAACGAGCCAACCGGCTGATTGAACGGGGTGATATCGAAATTGCGCCGCTGGCGTTCATGCGCGGGCGGACGCTGAATGATTCGTTCGTGATATTGGATGAAGCACAGAATGCGACGGCCGAACAGATGAAGATGTTTCTAACGCGGCTTGGATTTCACTCGAAAGTTGTCGTGACCGGTGATGTTACGCAAGTGGATTTGCCGAATGACCGAGTGTCCGGACTCATTCAGGTCAAGGACATCCTGCGTGGCATCGAAGGGATTGCGTTCGTCTACTTCGATGAAAAAGATGTCGTACGGCACCGGCTGGTTCAGGAGATTATCAAGGCCTACGATCGTCATCAGACCGTGCAGAACAGTGACCCGCGGGCGTCGAGAGAACAGCGTCCGCCGTCCCAGCGCCACAACCCTCGCCCTCGCAACTCGCCTGCAGCGGGACCGTCGGCCTCGACTGGTGCAGAGAGTTCAGACTGATGGCCGTCTGTCTTCGTGTAAGGCTTAGGAAGCACCTCGTTCGGCAGGCGCGGTTGGTCGAATTGGCTCAACGGGTGCTGTCGGTTGCCGGAGAGGCGCAATCGGAACTCAGCCTCGAACTCATCGGGGATCGTCGCATGCGGCGGCTCAATCGGGACTATCGCCAACGTGATCGTACAACGGATGTGTTGGCATTCTCTACGCGTGAAGCCGTTGTGCCGAAGGGACTATCCTGTCCTACGAGCTTGCTGGGCGATGTTGTAATCTCGTTGCCGACGGCTATTCGGCAAGCCAGGGCAGGCGGTCGATCGGTCGACGAGGAGTTGGCGATACTCCTGGTGCACGGGGTGCTTCATCTGTGCGGTTATGATCATGAACGGAATGCGCACGAAGCGGAGCGGATGTCGCGCCGAGAACAGGCCGTGCTCCGTCGTATCTCTCCGGTTCCTCCTCTTATCACCATTCGCCCAGGCCGGCGGATAAAGGGCGACTGACGATGGGTTGGTTTCAGCGACTGAGCAGCGGTCTTGGGAAGACGCGGCATGTGGTTCAGCAATCGCTGGATCGCTTCCTTGGTCGTACTCCCGACCAAGAATTACTGGAAGACCTTGAATCATCGCTGCTGACGGCAGATCTCGGGGCCCGGGTCGTCGATCGCTTGATGCGAAAGGTCAATGAGGAATCGCGTGGAGCTGAAGCGCAAACGACGGAGGGACTTCAAGGGGTCCTGAGTCGGGAGCTCTACGGGATCCTGAAACCCGTGGCGGATGTCACGCTCGACCGTCTCATCACTGAGGGTTCTACGCCGTTTGTCTTCCTGGTCGTCGGTGTGAACGGAGTCGGTAAGACCACCACGATCGCCAAAATGGCACAGCGGATAGCGCAGACGGGACGAAGGCCGTTGCTGGTTGCGGGCGACACTTTTCGGGCGGCCGCGATCGAACAGCTGCAAGTGTGGGGGGATCGCATCGGCGTGGAGGTTGTGCGTCAGCGACATGGCGCTGATCCCGCGGCCGTGGCTTTTGATGGGGTCGTCGCGGCAAGGGCGCGCAAGGTCGACGTGGTGCTGATCGACACCGCGGGACGACTGCACACGAAGTCCAACTTGATGGATGAGTTACGGAAGGTGAAGCGAGTGATCGGGCAGGAGTTGCCTGGTGCGCCTCATGAAGTGTTGTTGGTGTTGGATGCCACGCTCGGCCAGAACGCCTTGGCTCAGGCGCGTCAATTTCACGAGGCGGTGGGAGTCAGTGGTCTTGTTCTGACGAAGCTTGATGGAACGGCCCGGGGCGGGATTGTTGTGGCAATCGCCGAGGAGCTGAAGATTCCCATCCGTTTGATCGGTATCGGAGAAGGTGTCGAGGATCTGCAGGATTTCAATGCCGAGGCCTTTGTCGCGGCATTGTTCGGGCGGATCGAGACTCACACGTAAACCGCGCATTATCTTCTCTCACTCCCGTACCCTGTGCTACCCTTGGCTCTAGCAATCGGCGTTTTCCTCATGAACGAGGGAAGATTATGGCCACGCTCCTGATCGTCGACGACGATCAAATGAATTGTGACCTCTTGCAGGACTTGTTCAGCCGTCAAGGGTACGATGTCACCTGTGCAACGAGTGGGAGAGAGGGACTCGACCTGTTCCGCTCGATCAACCCAAAAGTGACGCTCGTCGATCTTCGTATGCCGGAGATGGATGGATTGACCGTGTTGAAGGAGATCCGGGCCCTCGATCCCCACGCGGCGGTGGTCATTTTGGGCGGTGGGGCGACTGACGCGCATGAAAATCAGGCGCGAGCTCTGCGGGCCACGGATTTCATACGGAAAGGGTTGTCGCTGGACATTCTTGTTGAGGCGGTGGGGCGGATCTCGCAGCTTCCAAGGCCGGCGATGGCCACGCAGTCGCCACTCACGAACAGGGAGATCGGGGAGCAGCTTGGGGAATCAGTCCTGGTATTGGACGACGAACCTCTCGTGTGTGATCTGCTCGTCCAGTTCTTGAGTCTTCGCGGGTACCGCACGCTCGGAGCGAGAAACGGACAGGAGGCGCTCCGGATGCTCGATGAGATGCATCCGGATGTCATTTTGGTCGACATGATCATGCCGGGGATGGCGGGAATCGATGTGCTCCGAGCCCTACGGGCCAGGGAATACCCTGGCGGCATTATCATTATGACCGGGAGTCATAACGAGGAGCTACTGCAAGAAGCTTGGAGCCTTGGGCCCCATGAACTTCTGGTCAAACCGGTGGACCTTGACCGTCTTTTGATGGCGATCCAGCTTGTACTCGTCTGCCGCGAGTGTTAAAACGCTTCCTGATGCAGGTCAGGACACAAGCGCTTCTTCTCAGCTTCATCATCTTGCTATCGGCCGCTGCCACAGAGAGACAGGCTGCGGCAGCGCCCCCATCGGATCAAGAGAGTCCACTCCTCCGTCATCACCTTTCCGTTGAGTTGATACCGGGCACGCATGAAATCACGGCGATCGATCGGATTGAATTGGAGATCGAGCCGAACTGCCCCTCTCTCAGCTTCACCCTTGCACCGACGCTGCGTATCGAATCGATAAGAATAGGAACCCCGTCTGCTGTAGGCAGGGACGGGACGACTGGTATGCCCGTCCCCTTCGCCCGGATGCGTTCCGGGGAATCGGCCGGTCAACAGGTGATCGTGACTCTTCCGCGGGATTATAGCCGGAAGATGGTCCTGACCTGGACCTATCGAGGGGCCATCAATGATCCCCCGAAGGAGCCCCGGCACTTGCGATTTGTGACGCCGAGTGAAACGGCGGGATATATCGGGGAGGAAGGGGTCTACTTGAGCGGGGAAAGCCAATGGTATCCGGACCTTCCCGGGTCATTCGGGACCTATCGCATGACGGCTCACGTTCCGAAGGGGTGGACGGTCATTGCCTCCGGACGGAAGGAAGGCGAAACGCCGAATGCAGGGAAGGTTGCCTCGACCTGGTTTGCGCAGGACCGATCGGAGGCCTTCACGCTCGTGGCAAACCATTTTGTGACCAAGACACGAGAGTGGTACAGTAGTACAGGGCAGCGGATCGACCTCCGGACCTATTTCTTTCCCGACAATGCCGCGTTGGCGGATGAGTATCTTGACGCGACCGCGCAGTATCTTGAGACCTATGTCAGGATCCTAGGGGACTACCCCTTTGACGCATTTGCGGTCGTGGAAAATTTCTTTGCCAGCGGGCTTGGAATGCCCTCCTTCACCCTTCTTGGCAGCGGCAGCATCAAGCGACACTATGTGCAGCCGTACGCGTTAGGTCACGAAATCGTTCACTCCTGGATCGGGAATTCCGTATTTAACCGCGATGGGTCCGGGAATTGGGTCGAAGGGCTGACTACCTATCTGGCGAACTATTACTGGCATGAAGTGACTCATGATGCTCGCCAGGCCTGGGAGCAGCGGCGCCTGATGCTGCAGGGTTACAATCTCTATGTCAAGGAGGAGGAGGATTATCCGGTCTCCCATTTCTTGAGAAAGCACGACGAGAAGGATAATGCCATCGGGTACCAAAAGTCGGCGTTTGTGTTTCATCTGCTTCGGCAGGAAATCGGAGATGAGCCGTTTTGGCGTGGGCTCAAGACGTTCATCAGGGAATATCGCAATGAGCCGGCGGATTGGGTGGCGATCGAAAAAGTGTTTTCTCGGGAAAGCGATCGGAACCTCCGATGGTTTTTTGAACAATGGGTCGAGCAATCCGGCGCCCCGATCATCGCCTTGGGGGACGTTCGTGCGCGCAAGGTGACGGGAGACAGCGGTAAGGATGCCTGGCTGCTCACGGTCCAGGTTCGTCAGAATGAGGGCCCCTTTCGGCTGGCGGTCCCCATCCGCATCATCATGAAGGAATCGACCGAAAGCCGGTCGGTCCGGCTCAGCCTCTCGCAGGCGAGTGTCGCTCAATTTGTTCTTCCCGATCAACCCTTACAGGTTGAGCTGGATCCTGATCTACTGACGTTTCGGCGGTTGGCGCGGCATCAATTGCCGCCGATGCTGAACGGCTATGTCACGGATCCGCACAAGGCCGTCCTGAGGGCGTTCGGAGATCCTGCCTCTCCGTTGCAACAGATTGTCTCGCGCATCGCCGATCACGAGCTGCCGGATTCCAAACGTGCAACCGGGATCGTGTCGGAGGCGTCGTCGCTTCCTCAAGAAGGGTCGGTTCTGGTTCTGACCGGGGCGGGTCGGCCTCAGAGCGTCGACAAGCTCGTGCGCGACTCTTGTGGAGACCGGGTTGATCTCAAAGAGACCGGCTTCCAGATCGACGGCCAGGCGTACGATGGACCAACGATGGCCGTCCTTTTTTCCTGTCATCGAGCACAGGTGCCGGGGAGCGTCATCACCGTTCTCTATGGCGTCACCTCAGGGGCGGTAGAAAAACTGTCGCGCTTTCTGTTCTATTATGGGTGGCACAGTTATGTGCTTTTTCAGGATGGGGCTGTCACGAAACGCGGTCTCTGGCATGGAACGCCGGAAATGAAGGAGGTAGGAGTTGATGCGACGTCGTAGTATCGCGCACCCGGGTGTGTGGGGAATCTGTATGGTGATGGGGGTATCACCCTTCGTATCGGCCGGTGATCAGTCTCAAGCCCCGGTTCTTCAGATCGCCTCCGGCGAGCGGCATCTCGCAAATATTCGGCAGCTGACGGTCGGACGCCAAAACGCCGAAGCCTATTTCTCCTTTGACGGGACAAAACTGATCTTTCAATCGACCAACAAGTGGCCGGACGACTCGCCGGGGAACACGCGGAAACCCGCGGACGGCGGGCTGGGCTGTTATCAGATGTACGTGTTGGACCTGGACAGTGACAGGGTGCGTCTCGTCAGCACCGGGAAAGGGGCCACGACGTGCGGGTATTTTTTCCCGGGAGATCGGCGGGTACTGTATTCCTCAACGCATGCCGCTGGGAACGAGTGTCCGCCAAAGCCGAAACGGGACGGCGCCTATCGCTGGGCACTGGACGACTACGATGTCTATTCCGTTCGACTTGATGGACAGCAGCTGCAACGGTTGACCTCTTCATCGGGGTATGATGCAGAGGCGACGATCTCGCCGGATGGGAAAACCATCGTGTGGACCTCCGTCAAGGACGGAGATCTCGATCTCTATACGATGAATCTGGACGGCACGCAGGTGCGCCGGTTGACGAACGACGTGGGATACGACGGAGGCGCATTTTTTTCTCCGGACAGCACGAGGATCGTCTATCGCGCGGCCCATCCAAGCGATCCCGCCGAAGTAGCCAAGTACCAGGACCTGCTGGCTCAACGCCTGGTCGAACCGGGCCAACTTGAAATCTTTGTGATTAATGCCGACGGTTCGAACAAACGGCAGGTTACATCGAACGGCGCGTCGAATTTTTCCCCATACTTTCACCCTGATGGCAAGCGCATCATCTTTTCCTCCAACCTCGAGACGAGAGGAGAAGGCGGTCGCCCCAGCTTCCATTTGTACCTCGCGGGTGACGACGGGACGGGCGTCGAACGTCTCACCACCGAAGGGCACTTCAATAGCTTTCCCATGTTTTCGCCGGACGGGAAACGGCTCGTGTGGGTCTCCGATCGACACGCGACAACACCGGGTGAGTTCAATGTGTTTCTCGCCGATTGGGTTCCATAGGCCGCGGCGAGCAGTACTGGGCGAGCGGTCGAGAGTTTCAGGATTTCACAGCCTCCGGTTCCAGTCGCAGCTCTCATGAGCGTCCCGTCGCAATCACCCAATCCTACGGCTGCCGTATTCGGCCAAGTTGTTTGTTCCTGCCTGGCCGTGGGCATCAGCCTGTTCGGTCTGGCCCGGTTTGATCTCCCGATCACCAAGTATGTCCGTTCGGTGACGGTTCATCTCCCCTGGGATCAACTGACCGTTCCATGGATGGCGTTGACCAGCAACCTGGGAGACTGGATCGGCCAAGGGTGGCATCTGGCGTTGTTCAGCCTATTCCTTCTTGCCATTGCCTGGGTTCTTGAAAAGCCGAATATCACGGCCGCGGCCGTTCAGACGTTGATCGCCCACGGTATCGCGGCGTTGTTGGCCAATGTGCTGAAACATCTCATCGGCAGGCCTCGCCCAAAATTCGTGCACTCAGGGGACTGGCAGGCCGGTGTCTCCTGGGTCTCCGGCCTCGACTCCTTTCCGTCCGGCCATAGTACGGCGAGTTTTGCCATCGCGACGGTGCTGGCGAAGCGATTTCCTGCGGCGAGTCCACTCTGCCTGGCGATTGCCCTGTTTGTCGGAATCAGCCGTGTGCTCCGGGGATCGCATTTCCTGACTGATGTGATAGGAGGGGCCATTATTGGAATCCTCAGTGGTTCTGTCGCGGCGGCTCCCTTACGGCAATGGCGCACATCATTGCGGGATGGAATCCACTATGCCGCGATCGCTGCCACGAGTGTGCTTGGTGGGCTCTGGACCTTGTCGCACCGGATGGAAGACGGAATGATCGGGGTTGTCTTGCTGTCGGTGGGGATTATCGCCATTGCCGCGGGGATCTGGAACAGGAAAAACCATTGGCTACGCGGTAACTGGTCTGACCAAGCTTCATCACCGGGGCGGGGGTCCATCCTGCTCATGGCCTTCGGGGCTGC
>FKKE01000005.1_pt1 | contig 10406 bp, 10 predicted proteins | sample 1106331 | NCBI WGS metagenome assembly FKKE01 (sample SAMEA3931202, study PRJEB13176) | freshwater metagenome | biome: Drinking water system; feature: drinking water; material: freshwater | place: China | collected 2013-02-06 | reverse complement strand
AATGAGAAGTTGCGGGAGCACTTTCTCAACCGCGAGCGGTTTGACGACTGGGCCCTGCGTTATCGTGATCGGTTGCGGAGTGAACACAGCCGTGACGACGAACGGTGCGAGCGAATGAATCGTGTGAATCCCAAGTACGTGCTGAGGAATTATCTCGCGCAGACTGCCATTGAAAAAGCGCAGAGCAAGGACTTCTCGGAAATCGATCGCCTCTTCACCGCACTCCGGACTCCCTTCGCCGAGCAGCCGGGCATGGAGTCGTACGCGTTGCCGCCGCCGAACTGGGGCAAGCATCTGGCGGTCAGTTGCTCGTCGTAAGGACCATCCGCATCGTATTGCTGCCGTTCATGGCCGCGTCTCACCACTTCACAGTCCCGAACGTCTGTTGTAGAGTGTCACGCGGACACGGCACATGTGTCGGCGTGATGCCCCTCACCTCCTAGACCCGAGATGGCCAAGAAACAAACCGATTCGAAAGTTGCCGTGGCAGGCGCTTTGACCCTGGTGCTGGCGCTGGCGGGAGCCATGCTGGTCAAGGAACCGCTGCGCAGCTCACGGCCGGTCGGCACGGGACTGGACATGAAGGCCGCGATTGAAGAGCAAACGGTCCGCGCGCGTTTGTGGGAAGATCCCGTCGCAGCCGTGCAACGCGGTCTTCGGGAAGTCAGGGCGAATCGACCGGTCTCAACGCCGTCCCCTCCGCTCACGCAACGACTCAGATCACTCCGGCAGGCCATCACCGAACGGGTCAAAGACGGACAGCACGTCACGGTCCTCCTGGTGACGACCAGTGGAGGCCCGTATGTGGAAAGCACTGAGTCGCGGATCCGGGATCGGTATGCGGTCGGAACGGCCCTTGGAGTGTCCTGTTATGTGCCGGAACAGGAGGGGCAGCTGTCGTTTGTGGAATGGGATACCCGGAGCCCTCTTCCGGCACTGCCGTATGAGTGGTACCGGCTCAGACGAACCAGGTTGTGTGATGAGGAATCGCCGCGTTCCCATAGCGTGCTGGTCGTCTGGTTTCCGGATGAAGCGCTCAGTCATGGCTTTTTCTCCGGTCTGACATCCTTCTCGCAGGCGCTTGTCTGTCGAGAAGCCGAAAAAAAGAGCGAGTGCCTCCTCACCGACGATCAGCGCAAGCTCGTTCGCTTGAACGCACAGCTCCAGGGGGCGGTCACATTTAAGATTCTCGGTCCTCGTAGCTCCTCGGCATTTCGGGCGCTCCTGGCCGAGGCGGGGGAGTCCTACGGCAAGCCGCATGGGGGAATCGGCGTTTGGCCGAATGCGGACGGCTGGATCGAGCTGTATTCCCCGTGGAACAGTGCGATGAAAGGGCTTCTAGCCTACGGACTCAAGCCAACCGGCGGGAAAGGGGTCGCCTGCGACTCGTACACGTCTTGCGAGCAGGAGTTCGCCCGTCGGCTCACGGGCGCGAATATCCGGTTGGCATACGAGGTCGGTTCCGATGACCGGCTGTTCGAATCATTGGTCGAAGAATTGGAGCGCCGGCAGGTTCGCCTCGGGTGGGATGCGGTGATCCTGATAGGCGAATGGGATTCGTTCTATGGACGGACGCTTCCGATCGAGTTTCGGGCCGCTGCGTGCAAGAAAATCGCGACCTTTCCCGAGCGGGACTTGGAGACGATCGAAGTGCCGGTGACGATCAAGCAGTGGTGCTCCGATATTCCGCATGCCGTCGATCTCCAGATTCGGCGGCAGGCCGACTATGAATCGTTGCGCCTCAACGTTCAGCGGTACAGCTACCTGAGCGGGCTGGATGGCGAAGTGCCCGGAGAAGACAGAAAACCAAAGCCGTACGTGCCGATAGCACGAAAGACAGCCAGCGTGAGCGTCCGGAGGGGACCAGTCAGGTGGACTATGTGCGGGCATTGGTGAATCGGATCCAGGATGAGGGTGAAGGAGCTCGAGCCATCGGGATTTTCGGCACCGATCCGTATGATTCGCTCCTGATCATCAAAGCCCTTCGCCCTGCGTTTCCACATGCCATTTTCTTTACCGTCGGTCTCGATGCCCGGCATCTCCATCCGAGCGAATACAAATGGACGCGCAACATGGTCATCACCTCGCCGTTTGGGTTACAGTTGGACGGCGGGTTGCAGCGCGATGTTCCGCCCTTCCGGAGCAGCTATCAAACCTCGACCTTTTTCGCGGTATTGCAAGCGGTCGGGCACGTCGGTTGTCGCCGCGAGCAGTCTGAGGGGGTGAGTAGCCCCTGCGCGACGACCTACCATGCCGCACTGACGCCGGAGGATCGTGTCTACGATGCCGGGCTGCATCCCAGATTGTTCGAGGTGGGACGGAGCGGTGCGGTCGACTTGAGCCTCGTCACCAAAGAAGGGGTCCGTACGATTCATCCGTTGCGATCCGATCTCGATTATACGGATGAATACGGCCAGTTACGACAAGGCGTCGGATTCGACAATACCGCCGTGGCGGCGGGAGCAGTGGTGGGGTTTGCGCTGTTCATCGTAGTGGCTTGGAGTAACCACCGCCTCTGGTCCGCCATTGTGCGCCATCCGCGTCTGCTGAGTATCACGGCGGTCGCGCTCGTCGCGCTCTTTGCCGTCTTTATCGTGGCCGGCGGCGCCGACGCGCTGCTGGCCGGGCACGACGAAGGAGAGCCGTTTTCATGGACGGCCGGTGTCAGTATTTGGCCGAGTGAGTTATTGCGATTCGTGGTGGTTGTGCTGTCCGTCCTGTTGTTCGTCAAGGGTGCTCGCGACCTCAAGAAGAACAGCGAACAGATCGACGAGAAGTTTCAGTTCGAAGCCCCTTCGGGACGTCAGCGGCTTTCCCCAAAAACGGTTTGGCTGAATCTCCGGCGGGTCTATCACCCCCTCGCCACGGTTGCTTCCATGAAAGTCGACCAGGCTTGGAGACAGTATCGAGAAGCGAGTCAGCTGGGCCAGGGAATGGCCCGGACCCTCCTCCTGTTCATCCTGTACATGGGGGCGATGTGGGCCATCGGGCATTTCGTGCTGGACGAGGAATATATCCATCCCTGCCGCGGATACCTGAGCTGCCAGGTCGATTCGGTCATGACGCTTGCCAGCGTCGCCATCGTGGTGTTGCTGAACCTGGCGGTGTTCGATGCGGTGATGCTCTGCCGTCGATGGGTCGGGTGGGTGGTGAGTTCGACGGGAGGGTGGTCCCGGCAAGTCCAGGAAGAGTATCTCCGCAATTATGGATTGGGAGAGGCGCAGAAAACAGAATTTGAGAAGTTAGCGTACCTTGCCGTGGTGGATCTGATCGCGCAACGGACCGAGGTGATCAATCGGCTGATCCGCTATCCCTTTCTTGCGCTCTTGATCATGATCGCCGCGCGCAACGAGTATTTCGACATCTGGAACTATCCGTTCTTATTGCTGCTGTCCTGGTCGGTCAACGCCGTGGTCGCGCTCCTGGGAGCCTTTCTCCTCTATCAGTCGGCCAGTCAGGCGAAAGCCGCCATGTTGGCCGGGCTCAACCGGCAAATCGTTCAGACCTTGGGGAACGGGAAGGATCACGAGATTCGGGTGAAGCAGATCCAACACGTCATCCGTGAAGTGGAAGACCATGAACAGGGTGCCTTTGTGCCGTTGTATCAACAACCGGTCGTCGAATCGTCGCTGTACGGCTTGGTGGCCCTTTTGCAATATTTGTATCTCAGTTAGCAGGATAACATGCGCGAAGCCTCACTCGGTGGACTGAAGGTCAGACTTGTCGGCGGATCGGACGGAAGGGGCGGAGGTGATGGCCCGGCCGTCGTGCTCCTGCATGGATTCGGTGCGCCGGGCGACGACCTGGTTCCACTCGCCGACGTCATTCAAGCTCCCCGTGGGACCCGCTGGCTCTTTCCGGAAGCTCCGCTCTCACTCAGTATGGGTTTTGGGGATTCCCGCGCCTGGTGGATTATCGACTTTGCGCGCATTCAAGCGGATCGCGACGCGGGCCGCATTCGAGATCTCTCCGTGGAGGTTCCGCAGGGACTGGCCTTGGCCCGGGAACGTGTCCTGGCATTTTTGAAGGAACTTCCACGGCAGTTGCCGATCGACTACAAACAGACCGTCATCGGCGGATTTTCACAGGGCGCGATGCTCACCTGCGATGCGGTGCTCCATACGGACTATCCCTTCGCGGGTCTGGTGCAGCTGTCCGGCAATCTGCTGGCCAAGGACGTCTGGAGTCCGCTGATGCCGAATCGCCGAGGCCTACCGGTTTTTCAAAGCCACGGCGTGCAAGACGACATTCTCCCCGCTATCGGAGCCGAACGTCTGCGGGATGCCCTGCATCGAGCCGGTCTTGCCGTAGAGTGGCACAGCTTCCGCGGCGGGCATGAAATTCCAGGAGACGTGTTGCGGCGACTGGGTCTCTTTGTCACGAAACGGCTGGGATAACACGATGACGTCGTTTGAACTCATTGGCGCGGACGGCAAGCGGATCAAGGGCGATCGTGCCGAAGGCACAGACCGGCAGATTCTCTTCATCACGGGATTTCTTTCCAAGCGGTGGGGGAACAAGAGTAAGGCGTTAGCGCAGTGGTGTCAGGAACGCCGGTGGGGCTTCTGTTGTTACGACGTGCGCGGCTTCGGCGATTCCGAAGGACAGTTCACCGATTATACGCTTTCCGATTGGATCGCCGATGCGCGCGCCGTCTTGAATTCCATCAAGACCGGTCCGCCGGTCACGATCGTCGGCAATTCGCTCGGCAGCTGGATCGGCTGGCTCGTCGCGCAGGAATTCACGATCGTCGAAGAACTCATCCTGATCGCGCCGGCGTTCAACATGATGGGCGAGCGCGCCAAAACCATCTCGAGGGAGCGGCTCCATGACTGGCACACTGCCGGATGGATGCCGTGGGACGAGGATCCGTCGCATCGAGACTGGCCGTTGTCCTGGAAGTGGGTCGAAGAAAGCGAACAGTATTGGACGAAGACGTTTGATGTCGTTCGTCAGGTGAAGACCACGATTCTCCATGGTCAGGACGATCGCGTCATTGCTCCGGACGGGAGTCGACGGTTCGCCAACGAACTCGCACGCCGATATCCCGACTTTCGACTCGACGTGAATCTCATTCCCGGTGATCACCGGCTCAGCGGCCCGGAACATCTCGAGCTGTTCCGGCGACTGGTGATGAAGCAAGAGTGAAGGTGGTCCGCGTTGTCTGGTGCGGGGCTATCATCCGCTCCGGCCCACTCACCCCGCTTCGCCGACTTTGCGAGGCGAGCATTCACCACTCACAACTTTCCGAGTTCACGCCTGGCGCAACATCGGATCGGCGATTGCGGCGGAAGAGTAACGACTCGTTTCCTTCGAGCACGGAATGATTCGTCAGGTTCGGTAACCTAATATGCCTGGCCCAGGAATTCGTTCTTGCGAGAGATACGTAAGAGGACTAGAATCCCTTCGTGGCCATGTCACCAAAGGCGACGAAGAAGCGTTGGTTCCGAACGCGACCACGTACCCAGGCGCATCACGCCGGGGATCACCCGGAAATCGCGGTGGAATCGGCAAGGGACGAACTCTTCGCAGAAGCCTTCCGCCTCAGTCCTCATCCCATCGCCATTACGGAGCTTGAAACCGGGTTTTGCCTGGAGGTCAACGGCGCCTGCCTCAGTACGTTCGGTTTTCGCCGTGAAGAAGTCATCGGTCGCGCCACCGTGATGCTGAAGCTCTGGCCCGATGCGCGGGACCGGGCCGGACTGGTTGATCGTCTCCGATCCCAAGGGACGGTCTCAAATCTCGAAGTGTCGATGCGGACTCGGCACGGTGCATCGCGACAGTTCCTGATCTCCGCACACGTGATTACCCTCCGAGGGAAATCGTGCGTCCTGACAATCGGCACGGACATTACGGATCATAAGAAGGCCGAGGAAGCCCTGTATCGGACTTCCGAGGAATTGGAACAACGTGTTCGGGAACGAACGGCGGATCTCAATCGAATCAATACGGCGATGCGGGAGAGCGATGAGCGGTTTCGTTTGTTCATTGAGCATGCGCCGGCTGCCATTGCGATGTTTGATCGGGACATGCGGTATCTGGCGGCCAGCCGGCGATGGATGGACGACTATCGCTTGACAGGCGACGTTCTTGGTCGATCGCACTATGATGTCTTTCCGGACTGTCCCTTGCGGTGGAAGGATGTCCATCAGCGAGGCCTGACGGGGGAGGTGCTCAGTGCCGATGAAGACCAGTTCTCTCGGAGTGATGGCTCCAGCCAGTGGATCACGTGGGATGTTCGCCCGTGGTATCGGGGTGATCAGGTGGGTGGGATTATCATCGCCACGGAAGACGTGACGGCTCGGGTCAAAGCCAAGAAAGCGTTCCATGAGCGGGAGGAACGGTCTGATCAGGTCGTTCGATTGGCCGGCTTTGGGATCATTGATCAGGACCATCGCACGGGGAATGTCTATTGGTCTCCGGTCATGAGGGAAATCTACGGAGTCGGACTCGATGTCCCTGCTTCGGTCGACGGGTTCCTCCGGTTGATCCATCCGGAGGACCGCGCCAGGGTGGTTGCGGCGATCGCGCGGGCTTCCGACCCCGTGGGCGATGATCTTTATTCGATCGAGCACCGTCTGGTGCTGCCGAACGGGCAGATGCGGTGGATCAGTTTTCGAGCCTGGACCTTGTTCGAGCCGGACGGTCCGGAGCACCGTCCGGCTAGGACGCTCGGCGCGATGATCGACATTACGAAACGCAAACAGGCCGAAGAGGCGCTGAAGATCAGCGAGCGCCGGTTCGCTTCCTTTATGGATAACTTGCACGGCTTTGCCTGGATCAAAGATGCCCGGGGTCGCTACCTGTATGTCAATCGACTCTTCCAGGAATCCCTGCTGGAGGGGAAGGACTGGAGAGACCAGACGGCTCAGGAGTTGTGGCCGGCCCATGTGGCCGAATCCTATGAGCGCAACGATCGGACGGTGCGGGAAACCGGAGTTCCGCTGCACACCGTCGAATCATTCATCCAACAGGGAGAGATTCGACACGCCCTGGTCAGCAAGTTTCCCATTCTTGATCAGCAAGGCGAGCCGGTCTTGTTCGGCGGGGTGGCCGTCGATATTACCGAACGTCAGCATACGGAAGAACTGCTCAAACAGCAGGCGGACATGTTGAACCACTCCAGCGATGCGATCTTGGCGTGGAAGATCGGCGGCGGGATCGTGTATTGGAATCGCGGGGCCGAAGAACTCTACGGCTGGCGGTCGCAGGAGGCGATCGGGCGCAAAAGCCATGAACTGCTGGGCACGAATCCGTTGCCGACGGTTGGGGACAGGGAAGCCTGCCTGGTCCGAGACGGTCGGTGGTCCGGCGAGCTGTCCCATGTCACCAGGGACGGGCGGCAGGTGATTGTGGAGAGCCGGCTGGTGCAAGTCACGTACGGCGGAACGGACTACGCATTGGAATCCAATCGTGATGTGACTGAACGCAAGAGTGCGGACGAGACGCTGCATCGTAACCAGTTGGATCTGCACCAGCAACAGGTGCAATTGGAGGAGTTGACCTCGAAGCTGTTGAACGCTCAGGAACAAGAGCGTCAACGTATCGCTCGGGAGCTGCACGATGACGTCAGTCAACGGCTGGCCGCGTTGGTATTGGAAGTGGCCTCGTTGGAACAATATCCGGCCTCCGTATTGGGGGAGTGCGGCCAAGCGCTTGCCCCGATCCGAGAGCAGCTGGAGCAGTTGTCCGATGATGTGCACACGCTGGCGTATCGGCTGCATCCCTCGCTCCTGGAGCATGCCGGGCTTTGTCCTGCCGTTGAAGACCATGTTCATCAGGTATCCCGTCGCGTCGGGTTGCCCATTTCTCTCAAGATTACCGGGGTGCCGGCCGTGGTCTCGCTCGATCACGCAACCTGTCTCTTCCGCGTGATGCAGGAGAGTGTGCAAAATGTGGTCAAGCATGCCCATGCGACGGCAGTGACGGTCCAACTGCGAGGGTCGTCGAAAGGCGTGGGGTTGTCGGTGACGGATGACGGCAAGGGATTTGACCTGCGCGATCACCGCGCCCTTCAGCGGGGGTTGGGGCTGAGCAGTATGGAGGAACGGTTACGACAACTGCAGGGGTATTTTCAGATCCGGTCTCAACCGGACGGAGGGACAAAAGTCTGTGCCTGGCTTCCCTGTGAGGCGGCGACCCCATGAAACGGCCACGCATCTTGATGGCGGATGACCACGCGATTGTTCTGGCCGGGCTTCGGAAGCTGGTCGAAGCCGAGGGTGAGGTGGTGGGGATGGTGGAAGACGGACGCTCGCTGGTTGAGACCGCTCAGGAGCTCCGTCCCGATATCGTATTGCTTGATATCTCCATGCCGCTCCTGAACGGATTGGATGCGGCTCGTCAGTTGACCAAACTGGTACCGGAGAGCAAGCTGATCTTTCTCACCATGCACGCGACTCCTACCTATGCCACGGAAGCCTTTAAGGCGGGCGCCGCAGGGTACCTCATCAAACGCTCGGCAGCCGTGGAACTCAAGCAGGCGATCCAGGCCGTCATGCGAGGCCAGCACTATCTGACCCCGCTCATCACCAAGGACGTCTTGGCGGCGACGCTCCATTCCGCGGATGGCACATCAACCAGACCATCAGTGAATTCTCTGACCCAACGCCAACGTGAGGTGCTGCAGCTCATTGCCGAGGGAAAGGGGACAAAGGCGATCGCCTCCCTTCTGAACATTTCGGTGAAGACCGTGGAGTTTCACAAATTCAAAATGATGGGCGAACTCGATCTGCATTCCACTGCCGAATTAGTAAAGTACGCAATCGCCGAAGGCCTGGTCAGCGTCTCTTCCTAGACGAATACTTCCAACGGTGTACTCCGAAGAAAGCTCCCCGTAGCACGGATGTGGCGGGGAGCGCCCAATTCTGTTCTCCGACAGTCGAATCAGGATGGCGGTCGACGTGACTCCGGAATCAACCCCATCTACTAGTAAGATCTCCTCGTTGGACCAGTGACTTTCCTAGTTCACAGCTCAACGGAAGTCCACGTATAGTTTTGAAGGAATAGTGTAAATGGAAGAGAAGCTGCTTGGCATCGTGCCTGTCGGTTGATTGCTCGGAGTAGCTGAAGAATCTAGCTCAGTTATCTTTCTCTGTCAGGAGGTGCCGTGCTGGTAGCAGCGATCATCGAGCGAGTTCATCGTGCATTGGAAGAGTACGGTAAGGATTGCTCGATGGAGGAAGTCGTGGGGCTCTGTCCGGACCTCACCTGGAACCAAGTCTATTTGGCAATCGATTACCTGAACAAGACCGGAGTAGTCAGCGTCGCATTGGATCCGAATCGGACCTATACGATTCATGTCCGCCCGTCGTTCAGCGAATCATCGCAAACAGCACCTCAGCCACGTTCTCTGCAAAAGACCGCATCGTAAGCGAACAACGTCGTAGCCCGTCGTTTCCAAACAATGTGAAACAGTCTCAGCTCACGCACTCCACTTGGAGTGGTAGTCAAGAGCGACTGCCTGGTCCTTCTGCAAGCGGTGAGGGTGAGTCGGCTCAATGAAGTATTGCCGCATGTACGGAGTTCCGATTGCAGGCCCGGCGGAACGACAATCATGGAAAAAGATGGGCCTGGAGGGAGGCGGAGAGCTGAAAGAATTCAATGGAGGCCGCATATGGAAACGCCGGGGGATCGACCGGTTTGCGAAAATACCGATTAATTTTGGTTGCTTACATCATGACGCAGTTTGTGGGGATCCGTAACAAGCCTTCGCGACCAAGATCAAAATATTGATAATCAGCTACTTGACAGCGGATTATGAGCGGCATAAATATAGCCCCGACATTGGTTCCCGAAGGTGCGGTGGGCCGAGTTGTTGTTTGACGTCAAACCCCTGTTGATGTCTCCTGCAGCTTAGTTCAGGGGGAAGATGTCCATCGGTCTCCTTCCTTGGGGAGTATGCTGTTTTCTACTGAGTTCGTTGCGTGACGGGTCCGAACGAAAGGAGTAGGTATGGATACTCTCATCATGTTCATCATCGTGATGCTCATCCTGTTTGTCGGTGGTCTGTTTGTGTGGAAGAAAAGCCAGTAAGGTTTACCTGAGCTGCTTCCAAGAGGCCATTGCTGCGGGGCAAGGTGACCCATCTCGGCTGGTGATCAGCAGGTGGTCGGGATGGGGCCTGGTCTGTCTACGTATGGTGTGCGCGGCGACGCATTGCGCTGTCTCGTTGAGACGAGCTCCACGGTCTTATTTCCTGCCTGTACTGTAGAATCACGCGGCGGACTCTACAGCAGGGTCGTCTCCGGCCGCTATTCCCCTTGTCCGACGTGGAAGGGAGACTGTGGCAGACCGGAAGAGGCCTGCCCGTTGGGATCACCAGAACCGCAAGTTATTTGGAAGTCACCGGTTTTCCCACACTATTCACGGATGGCTTTTGCTCGCTTCTGCAGGTAGGCATTCCT
>FKKE01003525.1_pt2 | contig 10407 bp, 8 predicted proteins | sample 1106331 | NCBI WGS metagenome assembly FKKE01 (sample SAMEA3931202, study PRJEB13176) | freshwater metagenome | biome: Drinking water system; feature: drinking water; material: freshwater | place: China | collected 2013-02-06 | reverse complement strand
AAAATTGTGTGTGGTTTGACCAGCCAAGTCTTGAAGTAAAAGCGGCAAATATTTCTCCTCATTCAGAACTGGTATAACAATTGAGAAGTTTAGGCTTTTTGTCTTTTCCATGTTAATGTGTATTGTATGGGAGTAAACCCAAAAAAGTCTACACTAGTTGAGTTTGGCACATTCTTAATTGCACTTCTTTCTTTTCTACTTGCCCTCAGAAGGCGTTTTTTTGGAAAGCGCCCTTCCTAGGTTAAGTATTTTTTTATTATGCCGGCCACTTCGCTGGGGCGCTCAAGAAAAACCAAATGACCGCCTCCTGTAACCGGAATAACACTAACTTTGGGCTCTCTAAACAATATATGCTTGACACTTTCATAGTTTGCAATCTTATCCCCGGTTCCCTGAATCAAAAGTGTTCTTTTTCTACACCTCCGAAGGGTATCTGCTAAGTCCATGTTGTTTGTTGATATGCTCATATCAACAAAGGCTTCTTTAGTCATCTTCTTTTTGCCCGACAAATTGAAGCTGTCAACCAACCGTCTGTCGAATTTCTCCATATTAACAAGCGCGCAGGCACAGTACACCCAAACTTTTGAGGTAATTACCATTTTTAAAAGCATGGTAATTAGTTTGTAACCTCTAATAGTCTTTAAAAATGTTTGATAGAGACGAATAAGCCATTTTTTCCAACCAGTTTTAAAATAGGCGCTTATAAGAATAAAGGTTTTTGCGCTTTGAGGATAGAGTTCGTTCAACTTGGCGACGACGCTGGCTCCCATGGAAGTACCGACAAAAGACTCGGGCTTGATTTTAAGTTTTTTTACAAACTCGTGTACACATCTTGCCTGGATACTAATTGTATAGCGTGGAAGCGTTCCCGAACTGCCATAGCCAGGAAGGTCAATGAGATATAATTTGTAACTTTTTTTCAATGCTTCTGCTAAAGGTGTCCAGGTTAACCAGTCGTTGGTCAACCCGTGTATAAAAACAAGCACCGGTCCACTACCAACACAAACATAGTTAATTGTCGTTTTCGAAAGCTTAAACTTTTTCTGAGTGAAGTCCATCATTGCTGACAAACTGGACACCAGTAGGTTCCCCTGCCTGACAAGAAGTATTTTTTTATCTCAGCCTTCTTACACCTTGCACAAACCCGCCCATCATGACCATATGCCAGCGTGTGATTTTGATACTCACCTTCTTCACCGTCTGGTGTAACAAATGCCAGCTCGCTTGCCCCACCGTATTTTAGACCGGCACTTAGCACGTCAAGAATTGCTCCATGCAACCTAACCGTCTCACTAACAGTTAACTCTTTTGCTGGTGTTTTGGGATTTATTTTGGCAAGCCACAAAGCGTCATTAGCATAAATATTGCCCACTCCACCCATTTTTTCCTGATCCATAAGAAGAACTTTAATAGCACGTGACGTTCTAGTAACTAAATCGGTAAATACATCCTTGGTCAAACCTTTAAATGGTTCGGGTCCCAGTTTACCCACAAAGCCCGTTTTCTCCACGTCCTCGGTCTTTATAATTTTAAGCCAACCAAAACGCCTGACATCGTTGTAGTACAGTTTACCCTCCTTATCTAGGTTAAATATGACATGAGTGTGTATACCCGGTACGCCACCAACCACCTTTTTAGAAAGCTTGGAAACGGTTTTGAGATTGGGACCACGGTATATAAGTTGGCCGGTAAGTTTTATGTGAATAACTATCGAACAATCACTATCTAAATCAAGAACAAGTACTTTACCAAAACGCCTTACACCGTCAAATTTACTACCGATCAAGAGTTTGGGGTCACCCTCAAAGTTTCTATAGTTAATCTGGACCTGCTCAATTTTGTGACCAACAAGATATTTTGTTAACTGAAGTTTAACCGTTTCAACCTCTGGAAGCTCTGGCATACTATTAAAGTATAACTTATTTAGCTAGCACCTGGGCCAGATAGCTTTTAAATTCATTTATGAAGCGACTTTTAGAAAACTTAAGCGCTCTTTTTTTGATAACTTCCCCGCTCCAAGACATTTTGGCCAACTTATGGGTGGCAACTATAATTGTTGTTTGCTTGGTATTATTAACAAATAGACCTGTTTTACCACCAATCACGCTCTCCCGATAACCGCCGCCGCCAAAAGCGATAACAGGTGTCCCAGCAGCCATGGCTTCAACTGGAGTCATACCAAAGTCTTCCTGTTTTGCTAGACAAATTAAGCCAAGCGCCCCAGCATAAAGTTCATAAAGCTTCTGATCACTTACCCTTCCCAGGAATTCAATATTTTTGACATTTATCCCCAAGTTTTTAATTGCCCGCGCTGTGTCGGACACACCATGCGCCTCACCAACAATTTTCAATTTATATTTAGCCATTGATTGATCGCCAAAAGCTTCGACAATCGATTCCAAACCTTTAGCACCCACCAGCCTACTAACAACTAAAAAGTATTTTTGTTCACTTTTTCTAATGCTTTTTGCTACTTTTGCTATTTTTTCAACGTCAACGGGTGGATAAATAACTACCGACTTCTTGTTATAAAATTGCCAGATGCGCTCCTTTACATTTCGTGAATTTGCAATCCAATAATTAATAGCCCGTGATACTCGAAAGTCATATTTCTTCATAAAATACCCAACAACGCGCGCATAAACTTTAACTGGCCAATATTTGGTAAAACCCACAGAAGTTTCAAAGCCGTAAAGCCAACGGGGTGGCGTGTGGCAATAAGCAACAACGCGCGTCTTTGGCCCAACTTTAAAACCACGCGTTATATACCAACTGCAAGAAGTAATTACCAGGTCATAATTCGAAAGGTCCATGCTCCCCCAAACAATGGGGGTTAAAAATCTTAATGGACTATAAAGTTTGGCTATCTTCAGGAGTGGAGCAAGCCAACTTTCTATAATTTCTGTATTTCTAAATTCTTTTTGTGCAGTACTTCCTTTTACTGAAAACGCAGTGTAAATAGGCGCTTTTGGATACATTTCAGTCAAAACTTTTAACACTCTTTCAGCGCCACCAAATTCTCTTAAGTAATCGTGTACTAATGCCACCTTCATGTTTATTGTTTAAAAAAGTTTCTGTTGGGACTTTTCGGTTATTTGTTTTTTTATTTTGTGGTACTCACTCCATCTACCCATTTGGGCGCTGCATGTTAACTCAAATTCCAATTTAGTGACCGGTACGGTTACTCCCGAAATTGACAACTTGGCAACCTCGCTTTTTTGAGCACTATATTTTGGTGACCACTCGGCTGGGCCTTTTTTTGAGTTCTCCGCTAACTTAATTTGCCACTCACCCATGACTTCAACCAAAATCCCGCTCAGGGTAAACTTTCCAAAGTAGGATTTAAAAATGTCTGACACTGAATAATCCACTTTTTGCACAAGTTCTTTAGCAAACAATTTATTAATGGCAAGTGCCGCCTCTTTGTCACACAAAATATCAACATCGTCTACACCCATATCAAGCTCCTGGAGGACCATACTTGCCGTTCCCCTTACTGCCCACTGCTTTCCCCTTAACCTTTTGGCTATTTCTAAGGCAACCCTCTGTATATCTTTTTTAGTAATGTTCTTTTTAAATTCACTTTTTAACTTACCAGTACCTACTTTTAAAATTTGCCTGCCTATTTCCTGGCTACCGTTTTGATAATCAATTGTCCTCTGGGTTAAAGTTTTGAAACCATAATGAGTAAAAAGTTCTACCGCCTGTGGTGAAGCAATTTGCCACTTAGCCATGGCGTCAAAATCAAAATCGAAAGGTCCGTCCTCAACAATTTTTGCTATTTTGAATGATAGCTCGCCCTGCTTTTTACCATGAGTAAGCTTTTCTTGCACTCGCCCTCCAATTTTATTTAAGTTTTTGTATATGCCGGGAAAACTTCCAAACTTCTGCAAGAGAACAGTCGCTGTTTTGGGACCAATACCAACCACTCCCGGATAATTATCCGATGGATCACCCACCAAACCCTTGTAATCAACTATTAAGTTGGGTGCCACACCCATCTTTTCGATTACCTCGGCTTCACCAAAAAGCTTGCCACCAGTTAATCCACCTGCTGGCATAAAGACCTTAACTTTTTTATTTACCAGCTGAAACTGGTCACGGTCCCCTGTAACTATAACCACTTCCATTTTGGAAGAGGCTTTTTTTGCAAGCGTTCCAATGACGTCGTCTGCCTCGTAACCTGCTTTATCGTAAAAAGGTACGCTCATAGCAGAAAGTACGTCTCTTGCTTTGGAAAATTGCGACGCAAGGTTATCTTCAACTTCCGGGCGCTGAGCCTGATATGCGCTAAATAATTTATTTCTAAAGGTTTGCTCTTGTCTGTCAAAAGCGAATGCAACATGAGTTGGCTTAAATTCCGAAAGAACACGTATAAGCATGGATATCATGCCATAAACAGCGTTTATAGGTTCTCCTTGTTTTGTTTTTAGTGGAGGAAGAGCGTGATAGGCTCTGTGGAGTACAGCGTTACCGTCAAAGACAACTAATTTACCCATGAGGCTATTGTAGCAGGAAGAGTGCGTTTAGGTGTTTTCTTTCCTGCCAACTATTTTTTCAAATTGTTCACGGTCAAGAGTCTCTGTTTTAATAAGTTCGGCAACGACCTTATCAAGGGATTTTCTATTTTTCTTAATTAATTCAACTGCCAGTTTATAACTCTCCTCAATCATACTTCTAACTTCATTGTCAATTTTTTCCTGCATTGCTGGGGAAACACGGGCTTCTTCATACCACTCCATTTGCCCAAAGTCCCCCAAGCCTCTTTGTGGTCCCAAGTTTACTGGCCCCAAAGAACTCATGCCCCATTCAACAACCATAGCTCTTGCCACTCTAGTTGCTTGGTCTATGTCATTACTAGCACCCGAAGTCATTTCATTAAAAACAACCTCCTCGGCAGCCCTACCTCCAAGCATTGCGGTTATTTGTTCCAAAAGCCTACCTTTTGTCTCGTGGGTTCTGTCAGCTGCAGGGGGAATAAGGGTGTGACCCAAACTCATACCGCGAGCAACAATGGAAATCCTGTGTACAGGGTCGGTCTTGGGCAAAAAGTGTGTAACAATTGCGTGACCCGCTTCGTGGTAAGCGGTTATTTTTTTATCCTCATCACTTTGAATTTTTCGCTTTGCAGGTCCAAGCTTAACTTTAGTTGCTGCCTCTTCAATATCGCTCATTTCGATTATTTTTTTATTGGCCCGTGCAGCATAAATTGCCGCTTCGTTAAGCATGTTTTCAAGATCAGCCCCCGAAAAGCCGACTGTCCTATCGGCAACTCTGTCCCAGTTAATTCTGGGCGCAAATTTCTTGCCACGTGCGTGAATTTTCAAAATTCCACGCCTTCCATCTTTATCGGGCATATCAAGCATTACGCGCCTATCAAAACGGCCAGGGCGAAGAAGTGCAGGATCGAGTAAATCCCCCCGGTTGGTTGCTGCCATTACAACTACGTTGTCGTTCGGGGTAAAACCGTCCATTTCAACAAGTATCTGGTTTAAAGTCTGTTCACGCTCATCGTGTCCCCCAATAAAACCTCGACCCCTTTGTCGACCAATAGCATCTATTTCATCAATAAATATAATTGCGGGGGCGGAAGCTTTTGCTTGACCAAAAAGATCTCTTACACGTGAGGCTCCTACCCCAACAAGCATTTCCATAAACTCGCTTCCAGCCATCGAGAAAAACGGCACTCCTGCCTCTCCGGCCACCGCGCGGGCAAGCAAAGTCTTTCCCACACCTGCAGGTCCAAAAAGTATTACACCTTTAGGAGTTCTCGCACCGATTTTTCTATACTTTCCGGGATTTTTAAGAAAATCAACAATCTCTTCAAGTTCTTTTTTTGCATCCTCGATACCGGCAACGTCGTTAAAGGTTACCGACTGCTTTCCTTTTGCAAAAAGTCTTGCTTTACTTCTGCCAAAAGAAAAGATGTCTTGTGCTCCACGTGTTTGAGCCCGCAGTATAAAAAAGAAGAAAACACCCATTAGGATAAGTGGCAAAACAACACTCAATATTTCAGCAAAAGCCTTTGAAAGTGACCTATCGGCAACAGTATATTTAATAGTTGAGGGGTCAACTCCCGACTTTTCCAAAAGATCGGCAAAGCTTTCAGTTTCTTCTTTAGTGGCCACCCTAACACCACCTTCTTTGTAGGTAACCAAAAGTTTGCTGTCTTGTACAACTACTTCCTGAACCTTGCCCGCTTTAACATCGGCAAGTAGCTGGGATGTTTCAAGTTTAGTTTCGAGTTTCTGAAATTCAAAAATGGATATTACAAAAGGCAAAAAGAAAATAAGCAGGAAAAAACCAATTAGAATACGCCAAAGATTGATTTTGAGTCTGAATTCAAACTTTTTTTTGATATTTGCTTTGGGAAGATTTGGTAATTTGCCCAGCACTCTCTTGGGTTTCATATAGCTAATTAAATTTATGAAGCTAAGTTTAACAGAAAGAGCACTCAAATGCTATCGCACATGCGTCCCATTGGGAACCACTTCTTGAAGCTGAAAAATATATGGTCGCTCGTCACCAGCTGCCAGCATCATGCCATGGCTAAAATCGCCCTCGTGGCCAATCTTTTTGGGCTCCATGTTTACTACAAACGGAAATTGTTTACCTTCAATATCCTCCACCTTGTAGTCTTTCATCAAGCCAGCAAATATAACACGCTCGCCAACCTCTGGGCCCAAATCCACAGTCAACTTCATAACCCAATGGCTCCACCCTGGAACTTCAGCCTTAGTAACCGTGCCCATCCTGATATCAAGCTTTTGAAAGTCTTGTACTGTAACTTTAGTGTCTGTCATAACAATTTGTTGCCAGCTTTAGGTCAAACCCATTTTTAGCCTTACACCTTCCACAGTATCCTTTGCAATCGCTCTTGCTTTTTGAGCACCCTCTTTTAAAATACTGTCGACCAATGAGGGATTATTCTCATACGTTTTCCTTCTCTCCTGAATAGGCTTAAGGTCGCTACTAATTGCTTCTGCCAATTCGCTTTTCAAATCTGCGTACTTTATACCACTAGACAAATAGGCTTTCTCGTAGTCCTTTCTTCTGCCTTCGCCCTCAAACAGTTCGACAAACTTCAGAAGACTAGAAACGCCACCTTCTTTTGGAACTTTGTCACCTTTTCCAGAATCAGTAGGTGCTTGTGCCAGTTTCTTTTGTATTGTTGGCAGATCATCAGTCAAACTAATGAAACTCCCCTCTACGCTTTTACTCATTTTGCCCTCCCCCAAAAGAGATGGCACATATTCCCCCTTGGTAGCAAAGCGGGTTGGTTCGGGAAAATCAGTGCCATAAGTCTCGTTCATTTTTCTTGCTATTTCTCTAGCAACTTCAAGGTGTGGCTCTTGATCAATACCTACCGGTACAAGGCCCGCTTTATAAATCAAGATATCCGAAGCCATGAGTATCGGATAATTAAGTAGCGCAATAGTAGAAGCCCCCGGATACTGCTTAACTTTTTCTTTATAAGTTGGCAGATGTTGCATTCTTGCAATTGTCACAACACTTGAAAAGTAAAATGCCAGTTCACCATGTAAACCCACTTCTGACTGCTCAAAAATAATAGACTTTTCGGGGTCAAGACCAACAGCTAGGTAATCCATAACCATCTCTCGTCTGTTCTTACGCAACTCCTCCGTTTTATAAGGTGTAGTAATGCCGTGCATGTCGGCAACCATATACAAAGTCTCGTAGTGTGCATCGTTCTGAAGAGCCAGCATGCCTTTTGCCCCACCCAAATAGTTTCCCAGGTGCAGCCTGCCTGTTGCCCTCATGCCAGAGAGTACTCTCTTTTTGGAACTCATAATCATAATATTAGCATCTGGGGTAGTCTGAGGAAAATTAAAATTAAAAATGGTGCCGGCGACTGGATTCGAACCTGTGACCTTCGGTTTCGTAGACCGACGCTCTATCCAACTGAGCTACGGGCGCGTGAGCGAGACAGCGTAGCGGCGCCTCGGCCGTGGACGTTCGACCGGGTGGGAGCGGCGCCGGTCATGGCCGCCGTGCGTGCGCCGATGGGTGGGCACCACACCCGACCACTAGGGGAAATCCATGCAGAAAGTCCAAGGACGGATTGCGGCCGGCGTGCTGGCCGCGGCGGCATCGGCGCTGATGCTCGCGGGCGTCGCCGGCGCCAGCCCGAAGGGCAAGACCACGATCTGCCACCACACCTCGTCCGCGACGAACCCGTGGGTGAAGATCACGGTTTCGAACGCCTCGCTGAAGGCGCACCACAGCAACCACGGGGACGTCATCCCCGCGCCCGCCGCGGGCTGCCCAGGCGGCGGCGGTGACGGCGGCGGTGACGGTGGCGGAGGAGTCCCTGAACCGCCCATCGGCTGACCCGGACCCGGCGGCCGACTCCACAACGAGCGGCTCCGAACCCGTCTGGGACAGCCCTGCCCCCCTCGCGATCGATCAGCGCGTCGATGACGCGCGCATCCTCCCGACGCGCACGGACAGTCTGGTGCGAGAAGCGAGTTCGCTCGTCGGCGGGCCGGTCGGGGCACACGCCGTCATCGGACGCAGCCGGCATCTGACTCCGCTGCGAGTGTTGTTCGCGCTCGCGTTGTGCGGACTCGCGCTCGGCTGGTTCGGCAAGGCCGGGTGCCTGCAGCAGGCGCCGGCCGACTCCGGGGCCAACGGCGCGAGCGCCGAGATGCGACTCGACTGGGACGATCAGCGCCAGTTCACCAACCTCTGCTACTCCGACGTGATCAGCCTGTTCGGGGCGGAACGCCTCAACCGGGGAGCGCTGCCCTACCGCGACTTCTGGTTCCAGGAGGGCTCCGAAGGCGAGACCATCAAGCGGTACATGGAGTATCCGGTCGTCACCGGGATGTTCATGTACGGCGCGGCGCAGCTGACGCAGGGCTGGATCTGGGCCGAGGCCAACTGGGGTGTCCCCGGCGCGCTCGACGTCGTGCTGTTCTTCACCATCGCCGCCCTGGCGTTGGCGGCGTTCTGGCTCGTGACCGTCTGGGCGACGGCCCTCACCGCGCGAACCCGCATGTGGACGGTATGGCTGGTGGCGCTGTCCCCCCTTGTCGTCGTCCACGCGTTCACCAACTTCGACGCCATCGCCACCGCGGCCGTCGCGGTGGCCCTGCTGGCCTGGTCGCGGGAGAAGTTCTGGGTGGCCGGCCTGTTCATCGGGCTCGGCGCGGCCGCGAAGCTGTATCCCGCACTCCTGTTGGTGGTGCTGGGTGCGCTCTGTCTGCGCAGCGGGAGAGTCCGCGAGTTCGGGATCACGGCTGCGACGGCGATCGGCGCCTGGCTGGCGGTCAACCTGCCGATCCTGATCCCGTACCCGACGGGGTGGTGGGAGTTCTTCCGATTCAACGGCGATCGGTCCGCGGACCCCGACACCATCTACCGGATCGTGGCCGACTCGGCTGGTTTCACATGGAACATCGGTTATCTGAACGCGTTGTCGGTGGGTCTCACGGTCGCCGTGATCGCGGCGGTGGCCGCGATCGGAATTCTCGCGCCGCACCGACCCCGCGTGGCCCAACTGACCTTTCTCGCGGTGGCGGGCTTCCTGCTGGTGAACAAGGTGTGGAGTCCCCAGTACTCGCTGTGGCTGGTTCCGCTTGCCGTGCTTGCCATTCCACATACTCGACTGCTGCTGGCCTGGATGACGCTCGACGCCCTGATCTGGGTGCCGCGGATGAGTCTGTTCCTCGAGGCCGAACGTCGCTGGCTTCCCGACCAGTGGTTCACCGCCGCCGTCGTGCTCCGCGGACTGATGGTGCTGGTCCTCTGTGCCGTCGTCCTCTGGCAGATCTGGCATCCGCGTGACGACTTGGTCCGCCGAGGGAACGACGGCCGATGGTACGACGATCCGGCCGGTGGTGTCCTCGACGGTGCTCCCGACCGAATCGGCCGCCGGGCGAGAACGCTCGGCACGGCGGAAGGTCCTCGGGAACCGGCCCCGGTGGGCGGATGACGGTCACCGAACGCGACGGAACCGAACCGGGCCCCGCTGCGTCCAAACGACCATGAAGCACACCACACTCGCTCTCCCCGACGATCTCACCGACTGGCTCTCGGCGGGCGACCGGGCCGCCGAACTGCACTCCGACACCGTCGCCGTCGACCGGCAGTGGTGGACGGACGCGCTCGCCGAACACGGGCTCCCGGATTCGTTGCTCGGCAACGAGATCAGCAGAGCAGACCTGTTCGCCCTGGGGTCTCGGGCCACCGACTCGCCCGACGACGCGATCGGGTTGCTGTGGAACGTCGTCGCGTTCTGTCTGGGCCGCCGCAACTCCGACGGCAAGAAGCGGATCGCCGCGGTGTCCGCCGACCGGAAGTACCTCGGCGGGCTGCTGAGAGACGCGGCCGAGACGGGCCGCGAGGAGCCCGGCGCGGCGTATGCGATGCTTCGGCCCGACA
>FKKE01026688.1_pt1 | contig 10420 bp, 9 predicted proteins | sample 1106331 | NCBI WGS metagenome assembly FKKE01 (sample SAMEA3931202, study PRJEB13176) | freshwater metagenome | biome: Drinking water system; feature: drinking water; material: freshwater | place: China | collected 2013-02-06 | reverse complement strand
AGATCGTAGGGCCGCAGAAAGAGATGAAGGAAGTCGTGATCGTGTCCGGGTTGGTGTTGTTTCTCGGCAGCGTGCTTGCCACAGCATGGTACTACGGCCAAACCAGTGACCGGATTGCAGCCACCCCAGCCACGGAGTCGATGGGGACAATCACTGTGCCTGGAATCGTCAAACAAGCCAGCGACTTGAGCGAAGCCAACGCTGCTACTGCAAAATCCACCTCTGTCAGCACTCCCATGGTCACACCGCTGGATGACGTCATCCATGCGGACATTTATTTTGAAGTGGGCCGAAAAGGTCTGACGGACGACGCCAAGGCGCAGCTTGCCGCCCGAGCTGAGCTGCTGAAACGCAACGAAGACTACGGGGTGTTGATCCAGGGCTACACCGACCAGCAGGGATCGTCGACGTACAACAAAAAGCTGGGGATCAACCGAGCTGAAGCGGTCAAGACCGAACTGGTGGATGCCGGTGTGGCTGAGCATCGGATGAAAGTGCTAAGCCTGGGCGAAGAGGGCGTGCTCTGCGTGGACAACAGCGACATCTGCCGGCATGTCAACCGTCGCGTCCATCTCGAAATTCGAAGGTTCGGACAAGAGCACATGATCGTTCCCGCCACGGCCAACTCCACCAATCCCGATGCATCCGGGACCGATGCGTCGACCAAAGGCCAGGATACAGGACTCTCAAACAAAGACATCCAACCCCTGAATCCTGAACCGATTCCCGGCAGCTAGAGGAACCTCACACACCGCTCCTGCGTGAAGCTGACCGCTTCTGGCAGGAGCGGCCCCTCACACCTCAAGAGCGCGACCTGCCGACGATAGCGTGATTCCGTGTGAAAAAGGTAGTGGGATTGCGGTGGGAACTCGTGACGGTGTTACGTGGGAAAACTAATTGGAAAATTTCCGGCTGGCTTTCTTCGGTGCTTTCCACTTCCACGGAGGTACAGGGTTCGGATCCGCCCACAGCCCGACTTTAGCAGCCCGCGCCAATTCCTCTTCGTCGCTGAAGCTCCGCTCCTCTGTCGATCCACCGCGTGACCAGGCAAGCCCTTCCCTGACCAATTCATAAGCGACATTCCGCCCATCCTGCAGGACAACGTCGGCAACTGCCCGGCCCTGCCGGTTCCGCTGAATGGATTGAATCACCACGTCACGAGTTCCCACGTAGGCCTGCGTGACCTGTCTGGCTTTCTTCCCGTAAGGCTGCTTTAGTTCAGGACAGTCGATGCCTTTTAAAAAGATTACCTCTTTGCGACCATCATGGTAAATCGTGAGGCGATCACCCTCGTGAACCGTAACTACCTTTGCCATGAAGCCGGCCCGCGCGATCGTCGGCTCAGCCAAGGCCAACGACAAAGCCAAGAGGATTACCAGGGTTTTCATCGTTCCACCATGCTACCTGTCTCAGATAATCCCGCCAGTCATTTCTCACTTTTCGCAAGGTCCAGGTCTGCACAAATCCCGGTGCATGACACGAGCGCACAACGGCCCACCACCCTTGTATGCTCCTTCATTCGCTATCTAGGCTCCCATATGCTATAGTGGACTCACGCGAATTCTGGTCCTCGCGCTCTCCCTCCCCGTTCCGATCCTGCGCGATTGCGTTGATCAGTTTCCAGCCACTCGGTGCGTCAATAGGCCTCGGATCAGCGATCGTTCGCCCGGACCGCTGCTCTGGCGCACTGGCCGTAGGGCGACTGACAATCAGCGTGGTGTCAGTCCACACGGTGTAGCCCGTATCGGCCGGGCGAGTGTCCTTTGTGCTAACGCGAACACACGATGGCGAATCGTGCTCCGCAGGAGGGATGTGTATGACCGTGACAAAGAATGACCGACACACATCAGCGCAGCCGTGGGTCCGTATCCCCGACGGAACGAGAGTGCGGCATCGATCTGAAGCCTATGAAGGGGTGATTGACGGATTGACTGAGATTGTCTCTGGCCCGGATCGAAACCCTGACGGAAAGACGCAGTACCGCGTGAACGTGGGCGACAGTACGCGGTTGCTCACTTCAGAACATCACCTCAATATTTTGCTCGACAATAAGAACTTGGTTCTGGTTGGTCGTGAACCTGAACTCTATCGTCGGTCTGTCACCAACCGGCTCCGAACAGTCTTCCCAGAAGATCGGTTCGTGCCTGCTACACACAAAGGCCCTTTGCCAGCCGACAAGTCGCGGTGAGTGAGCGGCGGACTCGGACCACCTTGTCATAGTTCGCGCGAAGTGTGTCACAAAATTTGACACCCACGGGTAGCATCCATGGCCGCTGCTGTGCTGCGAACCGAATGGTCGAGTTTACTATGCTGAGGGTGCCACGCCACAGACCGACACGCAATACTCGCTGGGGTACACGGCGGTCAAAGAGACTTTGCCGCTCCGACTGAGTCGATCCACCGACTGGAAGACTTGTCCCCACTCAAAGCCCGTCGACATGGCAAGCACCTTGATTGTTTGAGCCCCCTTCAGCTTCAGCAGACGAAGCAATTTGCGATCAATCGATTGTGAACTCGACAATTGGTGGTGTGTGTGCTTCATGATCCCTCCTCCGAGCGAAAGGTAAGAAGCAGATTGGTAGGTTTACAAGAATGCTTCTACGCTCATTGTGAAAATCATGCAACCATGTTCTGGATTTGGAACAGACAAGGGGGGAAGACTGAACGCAGTGCTTGGACCATGCGGATTTCTGACAATACATCTGCAGCTCATGGCAGATCGTGCAAAAGCAACGCACCTGCCGAAACCACACACAACCAGAATTTCCACACCCCTGATCCCCTTGGATTTTCCCCAGGCCTTCGTCGACAGGCAGGGGGCTTGCGTAGGGACCCCGGCGGTTAGCCGCACATCTACGGCGCTGCATTCTAAGACACCCCATCTTGTTGAAACACGTCCTCTGTTGGCTTTGCTCCACTCCCATAGCAGCCCCAGCTATTGATCACCCACGAGCCTTTCTTGGCCCCTCTCGCCTTATTCTCCAACCCCTCCACCACTACATCGGCGTCGTATATTTCGGTATCACCATTTGGCTGTTTTGATTACCTCGCTAGTTCGGGGGCAAGTTTTAAGAATTCGTTGACACTAATTTAGCCCACCGTATGCTGGAAGCAGCAGGGAGGTTTGCTCATGGAACCTCAAGTAGAGCTACGCACCTACGATCGTTATCCTGTCCGATACAAAAGCCTTTATTCTGGTGACGGTACGCAGATAGAGGAAGGGTTCGTGCTCGATCTCTCCTTCGGAGGGTGTCGCATTATGAGCAAGCTGCCCCCTCCTCAGGGTACCAGCCTAGAACTTCAGATTCGGCCCGATCATCACGCTCCCGTGTATATTCCCCGGGCAGTGGTCAAATGGATAAAGGAAGATGCATTTGGTGTCGAATTCGCCGAGCTATCTGAACCCGATGCGTTAACGCTAAAACGGCTGTTGTGCTTGTTGCCCACATGAGGATGACGGTGTCGCACCCTCCCACGGCGACACCGGCCTCTCCTCGCATACAATCTCTCGCCGCGCGATACCCCTTCGTCTCTGTTTCCGCCGCGCCATTCAAACTCACCCAATCCACAGGTACAACGCGACAGCAGCTCGCGCAATCAGACCTCAAATAGCGGTGACACGACGGATGCCGATGACGGAATAGGGGGATGCTGAGGGGGAGGAAGCGGTTTCCACCGGAGATGGAACGAATCGCTGGAGCCGACGACCCGGATTGAAGAGGCGACCTGCGGTTTACTAGTTTCAGCAGCCCCTACCCCATACGAGGACGCCCCCGACGGGGGGCATGATGGGCCGGTTTGTCCTCTCCTGGTAGCAGTGTGGTTGCAGATTCCTAACTTGTATTTCTCCTACAACCTTGCCAATCGGTATGAGGCCATCCAGTCGTACTGGCGACCTCACCCCCTTGAAACGGGTCCAGATCCTCTGTGAGGGGCGGGCCGACTGACGCACCCCTGCATGCTGGGTCAACTACAAGGGACAGGCGACTTCTCGATCGTTTCAGGTGTCACCTCCATCAAAAGTGGACCGACAGCCCTCCAACACCGTGGACGGCGTGCACCTTCAGATCGAGCGGCCCTGTGGCAAAGCCACTTTGAAAATTCATCCGATGTGTAGCGTGGGTGTATTTGCCCTCACCAAAGACGGCAATGTGTTTGGTCAGAAATACTTTGACCCCCCATAATCCCTGAAACGCTCCTGCAGTGTCACTGCCCTCCGATGTTGTTCCCGACGCCTCAAAGGTGAGCCGCTGCGCTCCCCCGCCGACGCCGACATAGGGGAACCACCTTCCATTTGGCAATTCCTGCGTCACACCCATCGGGACGCGTGCCAGAAGATTAAACCCAAAGTAAGTGGCGTTCAGCTGAAGAGAGCCGGGCGTGTCTGGATTAAAATGGGTCACATCGATTTCTGTCCCGATGTCGATGCCCAATGCTTTCCTTGGGGCGGTGAACCACATGCCAATCTTGCCGCCGAAGGAGGGCGAACTCTCCATCTCCAGATTATTGTTGACCGATGTGAACCGAGATAGAAGATCAGCTTTAAAGGGGAAAGAATAGCCCCCGAATCCAGAAAGATAGACATCTATCGGTCTGACTTGTACCCGATCTTCTGCCTGGGCAAACGTGGCGAAACCAGGGATGCAGAGAATCAGGACCAGAACCAACCTAAACAATCGCATTTGACATCTCCTCTCCATAGTGAGGACCAAAGCTATGGAGCCGGCGACCCGGATTGAACGGGCGACCTGCGGTTTACGAAACCGCTGCTCTACCAACTGAGCTACGCCGGCATCCGACAGAAGCGCGTAAACGCATCGGCCATTCCGAGGCTGGGCCGACCCGCAAAGGGGTCATGATACTGGCCGTTTGATGGGCTGTCAACGAAGGAGCATCCGGATTTCCATCATTACGGTCGGGGCCCCACCTCCATCGGTTTTGAGGCTTGCGGATGGGTGCCGGCCGGTGATCCTTCTTTCTTGGCTGGCTCGACTGGCTTGGGGTTGTCCCCTCGGGCCATGGGATGAATCCTGATCACCGCACCCTGGCCTGGCGGCGGCGAACAGAGCGGATGCTGTGCATTGCCGAAGTGCTGCCTGGCCACACGACCAACTTCTCCGCGAGCATAGGTGCAGAGTTCACCGGCGACGACCGTTCCATCACGATCGATATCGGCCAACCCCTGCAAGCCTCGCAGGAGATGATAGGTAAATAGCCCGTGTTTCCCTTGCTCGTAGACATGCGCCTCTTGGAGGGCCTTGTTACCTACCATCCACATCACCTGGTCTTTTCCATCATCCAATCCATCGCCCCAATCAGCCTGGGGCGTTGAGGCCGGGTTTGCTCCCGGCGTGGGATCCAACGACACTTCGAATATCATAATGATTCGGCGAGTCGGAAGTTTTGAGAAGACTTCCTGCATGCGACGGACGGGATAAAGCCGCTTGACCGACGCCGTAGTGCCATCGAACGGCACGAGCGACACGCCTCCGCTCTTGCCATCGACCACCGCGCGACCGGCGAAATAGACATACACGACAGTGTCGGCATCCACCCGCTTCGGCAACCACTCCTCAAATGTTTCCACGAAATCTTCTCTCAACGCATCCTGATCGAGCAAGAGGCGGGTCCTCTCCGCAGGGACCCCTCCAATGGCGCGCAAATAGCCGGACACAATTTCCGCATCATGCTCTGCATATTTGACCGGCGTTACACGCGCATCCCGAAATTTCCCCACCCCAATCGCAATGACGAGACTTCTCGTCTGCTTCGCCGCCACGAGGGACTTCGGCGCACGATCGACATCGAGCGACCCTAATTCGAGCTCGGGCTTGTTCGGCCTGATTTGCAGGGCAAATCGCTTGGCCTGTGGAAGCGCGGTCAGGGCCGTCGCGCTTCGAAGACTCAACGTGATCTCGCCTTGGACCGGTTCTTTCAGATCCATCACTCGATGGGTCATCGATACATGCTTGATTTCGCCCGGCTTCACGGTACCAATAGCGACCGTTGGGGGGAAACGGTCCATCAATGCCCCCCCCATCACGACCTCGACCCCGGTGGCTTCAACCGGTCCTTCGTTCTTGACCTCTACTTCGATCGTGAGAGTCTCGTCTTGCTGAAGCAAGTGATCTTGGTTTTCATCCCGCACAATGGCATGGAACGTCAGCGCCGTAGCCTGCGGGCCTGTTCCGTGGTGAACTGCTGGGCCGCTGGTCGGTACGGGTGAACTCTCCGATAGCATACCGGTCGGCGCAAGGGCAGACACAGTACCGGTGGGTTGGGTTGGAGTTGGAGTTGCCGCTATTGGAGGATGCGCCTTCTGATATGCGGCGTACTCCCGAATTCGGGCTGATGTCGACACCTGGTTGACCACATCGTCGACAAGGGTGTCAATCGCCTTCTGAACGATCGGCTCTAACCCCTGCACCTCACACGAGTGGTCCGACACTTCCACTTGGCCCTGACCGCGCTCTTGTCGTTTTCCGCTGAAGAGGAATGTGCCATCCTGAGCCAAAACTACCAACTCCATGCCCAGTGTCACAGTGGCAGGATACGCACCTTTGACCTGGCCGGGAATCTCAAGGTCAATCTTCTTCTGCCCTAACCCAACCTCGATAAGGCTATCGGAGGCGGGTGTCTGTTCGGTCCCCTGTTGGGGAAGAATACCCGTGAATACGCGTCCAAGTTTCTTGGACAGGGTGCCCGCCAGCAGATCTGCAACAGGGACAGTCACAGACTGGCCGCATGCATTGCGATAGGGGAGGCCGGCACTGGTCGCACTCGGCGAAAGCCAGAGCGCCGGTGTCAACGATATCACACCCGCACTTGGCTCAGGCACTGTCTGGCTAGGCTTCGCGCCCCCGCACCCCGCCCAAATCAGCGACAGTATTGCGAGCGCGCCGATGGCGAACGCCCGGCTCCTGCTCAATGGGGCACTCTTCACAAATACACACTCCTTTACCCAATTGGTTATACCGAAATCGGGCCACGAGGACAATCGCATCCTGTCATACGCAACCGGGAAATTGACAACCCTCTGCCTCAGCGGCTAACGTTTGGCCCATGACGACGGGCTCGTGGCATGCGTCCTCAACTCCATCCGGTGTGCCCTGGTCCGCACTGGCTCGGCTGGTCCGTCTTCAGAACCAAAGTGGAACGTATCTCTTACTATTGCCGACACTGTGGGCGCTGGTCTTGGCCTCGGAAGGATTGCCTCCGCTCCACCTCATGGTCGTCTTCATTGCTGGATCGTTCCTGATGCGAAGCGCCGGGGTGATCCTCAACGACCTGGCCGATCAATCCTTTGACCGGCAAGTCGCCAGAACCAAGACCCGCCCGCTCGCATCCGGCGAGTTACACCGCCACCATGCCTTTATGCTCCTCGGCCTGCTGTTATTGCTGGCTGGCAGCCTCCTCTTCCTGTTGAATCCCATCGTGTTGTGGCTCGCTCCCATCGCCCTCTTGCTGGCGACGCTCTACCCGTTTTCAAAACGCTGGATTCATATTCCGCAAGCAGTTCTTGGTGTCGCCTTCGGCTGGGGAACGGTCATGGCCTGGGCAGCTGTGCGAGGGCAACTCGATGCCCCGGTCTGGTGCCTCTTTGCTGCCACCGCAGCGTGGGCGGTCGCGTACGATACGATCTACGCCATCCAAGACCAAGAAGATGATCGGCGTATTGGAGTCAAGTCCGCAGCCTTGTTCTTTGGACCGTCTATCGGCCTGGGCGTGGGGACCGCGTTCACCACCATGCTCGTTCTTTTGGGGACTGCCGGCTGGCTGGTAGGGATCGGATGGGCTTACTACGTCTCGTTGCTCGGGCTGACCCTGTTCTTCTCCAGTCAAGTCTGGCAACTACGGGGTGCGATCTCCCCTCCCCAAGCATTTGCGATGTTCCGCGCACATGTCTGGGTGGGGATCGCCGTACTTGTTGGTTTGCTCGTTGGGCTATCGGGCTAAGGAGTTTCGACCGGCTTCTCCACCGCAGGCTCCGTCTTCTCAGCCCGCAAGGTCTCAACATACAAGGTGACAGCCTTGGCGTCCGCATCGTTGAGTCCTAACGCCGGCATGCGCGTATGAGCGTCCATCGCCTGCGGATTCTTCAGCCATCGATAGACCCACGTGGCATTCAGCCTGAATCCCGCCCGGTCGAGGGCCGGCCCGATCTTGCCACCCTCACCACCAACATTGTGACAGGCGTTACAGCCGTATTTATTTTCATAGAGCCGTTTCCCGCGCTCAACCAACTGGGCGACTTGCGCCGGAGGAGTCTTCAAATCCGGCCTAGGGATACTCAAGCCTTTACCGGGTCTCGTTGAAAAATTGTTCACAGCGACCTGCGCCGCATCCAGTTCTTTCTTGGCTTGCCCCATGGCAGCCTGCTCTGCCGCATAGGCGGACTCATCCACTTCGACGTCTTTCTTCAACTCCTCGCTCTTCTTCTCCGCTTCGTCACTGGCTTTTTTCTCCGCCGCCTCATAGGCTTGTTTCGCCTGCTCAAACTTCGCCTGTGCAGCTTTCAGGCCTTCCTCAAGGGAAGTCTTGCGCGCGGCCACGTTGTATTCCATCTTCATTCCATGCAGGGTGCGCACATGCCCAACGATTGCCCACAATTCATCCTCAGACAACGTGTATTTGAATGTCGGCATCGTGGGCACCGCGAAATCGTCGTCGCCAATTTCATCGCCGCCCTCTTCGCTGGTGTCGAGCATGTCGCGTGAGATGGTGGCGAACAGCTCCTCGTCCTTGAAGGTGCTCATCTCCCCCTTATTGGAGAGGTCCTTCGGCTTCGGGTCAGGCATGGACGACCAGTTAAAGCCCTCGTTCTGCTTGCCGCTCTCACCGTGACAGTCGCTACAGTAGTGGGTGTACAACTCGTGCCCGCGCTTTTCCTGTTCATTCGCGCAGCCTCCGGCAAGCAACACCGCTCCAACGATCAGCCCCACTGCGAATCCCATGACACCCAACCGTGCCGCCTTCATGCTCACTGCCCTTTCTTGAGTTTTCGGATCAGGACAAACTGAAAGCCCAAGGCCAATGCCGCAGCAATCGCCGCGTACATATAGCCGGAATAATCCGGCGGAGCATCGGCTCGGAAGTACCACCAGGAGGAGACCGCCTTCTGTGAGCCTTTCTCAACGAGCTCTCCTGAGCCATCTTTTCGGCCATCCCACACTGCGAAAGCAATACTGATGAATTGCCCCGGAGTAATTTGGACATCTTCTTCAGCATGACCGGTCGACAAATTCCTGGAGAACACGACTTTCCACGTACCGTTTGAATAGGCGCCCTTTGCTTTCACGTCTTGATGTTCCTGCGGCTTCAGTGTCCCAAAGCCTTTGGCACTCATGTCCACGGCTTTGTCTGATTTGTTCTTCCAGAACCAAATATTGACCGGTCCTCCTTCGACCTGCAGCATGGGTTGGCCATGAGCGAAATGTGCCTTCTTATCACCCACCATAAATTCTAAGGCTGCGGCATCATCAGGATCCTGGGTTGGATCGGCGTATTCGAGCAGCACCACCATCTGATTGCCGTCATGTAAGGCCCGCACAATCACATCTTTTACGGTGACTTCCTGGATCCGATTTTGCCAATGGACTTGTGGCGACATGGGAAATGTCGCAGGCGGCGCACTGCTCCATACCGCAGCGTTGGGATCGTCCAGGGGCAGGCCACCGGTCATCAGGGTAGCCCGGACCGACACACTTTCCTGTGCGTAGCCGAGGGATGCGCCGCCGATCATCATCGCTACGATGGCGGCCGTCCCATATCGCAGGACCTGTCTTCTCTTCTGATTCGCCGGTTTCATGCTATCCTCGTTCCCTCTACACAACTCAATCCGTACACGCTCTTCCCTCTGTTATTCCCACGTCCGTGGAGATTGATGGGCTCCGTCGTATTCGCCCATAATGATTTTCCAAATCCATTCGTCAGGCAATTCCACTTCCCAACGCGGCATGGCAGACTTCCATGGCGTACCTTCGATCGGAAGGCCAACTCCACCCTTCTTGATGCGCCAAAACAAATAGCTTTCTTGCAACATGGCAATGGTCGTGGGGTCGGCAAAATTCGCCGGTGCTGGAACAAATCCACGAGCGGCAGGGCCTTTGCCATCGAAGTTTCCACCATGACAGGGTGAACAATAGGCTGCATAAAAACCCTTCCCCTGCATAATGTTGTCTGGGGTCTTGGGAACAGGGTTTGACAGGCCGGTGTATTCCCCAGGCGGGGCAGGATGAATCGTTCTGCTTTCAATGGGTGGCAGATCGCTGACCGCCGTACTGCCATAGGTTTGCCATCCGACCAGCAAGGGGAACAGAATCAGTACGCCATAACGGAGCGCTTGCAAACCTCCGAGATTTTCCCCAGTCAAGAACCGTTGCATGGGTCCCCAGAAGGCGTCTTTCGATTCCTTGCTCAA
>FKKE01001718.1_pt3 | contig 10421 bp, 8 predicted proteins | sample 1106331 | NCBI WGS metagenome assembly FKKE01 (sample SAMEA3931202, study PRJEB13176) | freshwater metagenome | biome: Drinking water system; feature: drinking water; material: freshwater | place: China | collected 2013-02-06 | reverse complement strand
GTGCCGCTGTTGGATCAAATTGTCGCTCCCCTGGCAGGGATCTCGATCGCGAGCAAGGTCTTGGCAATTGATGGATGGGCGCTAGCGCCGGTAAATGTCGAATTCTCAAGCCTGTCCACCCCGGTCCTTGCGTTGCTGCTTGTTGTGTCGGCGATATTGGGATTGGGACTCGCCGTCGTGTTCGGTGGTCGTCTCACAACACGCCGTTCAAAATCTTGGGGCTGTGGGATCACTCTCACACCACGGATGGAATACACCGCAACTGGTTTCGTCCAACCGATCAAACGAGTCTTCAGTACGATTTATCAGCCGACGGTGAAACTCGAAACGGAGTTTCTCGCCGAATCACGATACTTCTCCAAACGGCGACACTTTGGATTTCACATTGAACCGATCTTCGAGAAGTATCTCTATGATCCCTTGGTGGCATTCTTTGGGACGCTGGCCGACCGCCTGAAAGTCATTCAGGCCGGCAGCCTGCATCTCTACCTAACCTATATGTTCGTCACCCTGATCGCCTTACTGCTGCTCGCGGTGTAACTGATGTTCGACACAATCTTTCTCCTCGTGGCCCAAACCACCGTCTTACTAGCGTTTTCCCCGTTTCTTGTCGGTCTGATCCGAAAAGTCAAAGCCCGGTTGCAATTACGACGAGGTGCAAGCGTCCTTCAGCCATACGCTGACTTGGCCAAGCTGTTCCACAAGCAACCGGTGATCTCAACCACCACCTCCTGGATCTTTACGGCGACACCATACATCGTATTTGCCTCTATTTTGACTGCGGGTCTGCTGGTCCCCACATTCATCTCGCAGACACCTATGAATTTTGCTGGAAACATCATTGCGCTGGTCTACCTCTTGGCCCTGGGCACGTTCTTCTTGATTCTCGCGGGACTCGATGCCGGATCAGCCTTTGGGGGGATGGGGAGCAGTCGAGAGGCGATTGTCGCGTCACTGACCGAGCCGGCTATGATGCTCGCGATCTTTGCAATTGCCCTCACCAATGGGTCGACGAATGTGAGCACCATTGTTCATAAGACTGCGTTACTAGAAGGCATTGTTACGGACCCGTCACCGCATTTGATGGCACTGGCCGCCCTCTTCATCGTGGCACTCGCCGAGACCGGGCGGGTGCCGGTCGACAATCCGGCCACGCATCTGGAACTGACCATGATTCATGAAGCCATGGTCCTTGAATACTCAGGGCGCTATCTGGCCTTACTCGAATGGGCAGCCGGTCTGAAACTCGCGGTGTTCCTTTCTTTGATCGTCAACGTCTTCGCGCCGTGGGGCATTGCGACAACAGTCACCCCGACTGCGATAGGAATCGGGCTCCTGGTGTACGTGGTGAAGACAGCAGCTCTCGCGGTGTTCATCGGAGTCATCGAATGTATGTTCGCCAAATTGCGGTTGTTCCGGGTCACGGATCTGTTGGGCGTGGCGTTCATCCTCGCCCTACTCGGGTTGCTGTTCTTTTATATTCTTCGGAGTTGATCGGATGCAGGGGCTTTCGTCCGTTGGATCACAACTGGTCGACTTGTGCTCAGCCTTGCTCTTATTGACCTGTTTCGCGATCGTGGCCCAGCGGCGGCTCTCGGCCTGCGTTGACTTGTTCGCACTGCAGTCATCCTTTCTCGTCGTCACTGCAACGCTGGTCGCTTTTCTTACCGGGAACCAGCACATCTATATCGCGGCGGGGCTGACCGGCGTCATTAAAGTACTCATCATTCCTCGAGTCCTCAAGAAAGTCATTGATCACCTCAACGTCAAACGGGAACTGGTGATGCACGTGAACGTGCCAACCGGACTGTTGATCTGCGGCGGTCTAGTCATGTTGGCATTTTTCATCGCGCAGCCGATCCTTCCACTAGGATCCCTCCTTACGCGAGATTCGTTAGCGATCGCTCTTGCGATCGTACTCATTGGATTGTTTACCATGATCGCAAGACAAAAGGCGGTCTCCCAACTGGTGGGCTTTCTCGTCCTGGAAAACGGACTGTTTTTGGGCGCGACCGCCGCGACCTATGGCATGCCGTTGGTCGTCGAACTCGGTGTGTTCTTCGATGTGCTCATTGCCACATTGATTGCAGGAATCTATACGAATCGCTTGCAGGATGCATTCGACAGTGTGGATACAGACCGACTCACCGTTCTAAAAGAATAGCCGAGGTTGTCGTGACAATCGCAGTCCTGGTTGTATTGATTGCCCCGCTGCTCGCAGGAGGGCTGAGTCTGGTCGTCCACCGCTCTGCATGGCTCCACGGGATCAATCTCACGAGTATAGGCGCTCTTGTCACCGCAGAAACCGTGCTCACCCACACGGTGTTGAGCGACGGTCCCGTCACGACGTTGGGCGAGTTGGTCTATCTCGACGCGTTGTCGACCTTTATTCTCTTCATTATCGGCGTGGTGGGACTGGCGTGTTCCTTCTATATGCGTTCGTACATGGACGAACAAGTGGCGCGGGGCGTGATCGCGCCTGGACGTCTCAACTTGTTCTTTTTCCTCTTCCACATGTTTCTCCTTGCCATGGTGGTCGCGACCGTTGCGAACAGTATCGGAGTCCAGTGGGTGGCGATTGAAGCGACGACGCTCGCCACCACCTTTCTGATTGCTTTTTGGAAGCGACGAGAGTCGCTGGAGGCTGGGTGGAAATACCTCATTCTGTGTTCGGTCGGCATTTCACTCGCCTTGTTTGGTGTCGTGCTGCTGTATTACTCGTCACTCCATGTGCTGAGCGATGCCAGTCAAGGATTGAACGTGACGGCACTCCTGCCTGTGGCTGATCGACTCAACCCCCACGTGCTTAAGTTGGCGTTCATCTTCATCCTGGTGGGATACGGCACCAAGGTGGGACTCGTCCCGATGCACAGTTGGCTGCCGGATGCCTACACCGAGGCCCCGGCGCCGGTAGTGGCCATGCTCGCCGGTGTCCTCGAAGTTGTGGCGGCCTATGCCATCCTGAGGGTGAGAGTCATTGTTGATCACGCCGTTCCGTTTGCCTTCGCTGGTGAGTTGTTGGCGTTGCTTGGCTTTGCCTCATTGGTGACGGCGGCGTTCTTCATCCTCATCCAGCACAACTATAAACGGTTGTTTGCCTATTCCAGCATCGAGCATATGGGGATCGCCATGATCGGGTTTGGGATTGGGGGACCGCTGGGAACCTTCGGAGGACTGTTTCATCTCATGAATCATGCGCTGGCGAAGTCGATGGCCTTTTTTGCAGCGGGCAACATTCACCGTCGCTTTCGTACCGTGGAAATCGAACACGTCCAGGGACTGGCGATGGCGCAGCCTTGGACAGCCACGGCGCTGATGATCTCGGGATTAGCCTTGTCGGCGCTTCCCCCGTTTGCGGCATTTGCCAGCGAAGTTCAGATCCTCACGGCCTTGGCCTCGCAAGGGGTTCCAGGGATGGAGTTTGCTGGAACCTCTGGCATGGTCACCGTGGCCGTATCGGACCAATTCAGTCGGGTTGCACTCGCTTCAGTGTTTTTGATCGCGGCGGTTCTTTCGTTCGGCGGACTGCTGTACCGCATAACCGGAATGGTATGGGGAACACCGTCTGAAGGCATCGTCCGGGGAGAACGCTGGACACTGGGTCATCTGCCGATCATTCTGCTTACCGTAGCGCTTATTGGATTCAGCATGTTTCTGCCCCAGCCCATAAAGGAACTCTTGGAACAAGCGACCAGCATTCTGGTGATTCAATAGGAGAGGATGAGCATGTCAGAAGCCATATTCTGTGACGATCTTCTCACCGCGGCGTTCCCAGGCATTCTGAAGCATGACCCGATTTGTGCAAAGTCTTCACATTTCACGGTTCCCAAGGACCGTCTGCCGGCCATCAGCCACTATATTCATACACAACCAAGCTTGCGTGGTCGGCTGACGCTCTTATGGGCCTGTGATGATCGCCCTATTCGTGACAGCTACGGGCTGTACTACTTGTTTACCTTGGAGGCCTCTCACCACTGGGTGGTGCTGTCCACTGAATTAGCTGGCCACGATCGGCTGTTTCCCTCTATTACGCCGCACATTCATGCCGCTCAGTGGTATGAGCGCGAGATCCGCGATATGTTCGGATTGATTCCTCAAGGCCATCCGGATCTCCGTCGTTTGGTTCGACACGAGCATTGGCCGAAGGGAACCCATCCGTTACAGAAGGACTTTTCGTGGAACAACGTCTTGGAACGGCAACAAGGTGAATACCGTTTCCACCATATTGAGGGCGAGGGGGTCTTTGAAGTTCCGGTCGGTCCGATTCATGCCGGCATCATCGAGTCTGGACATTTTCGATTTTCCGTGGCTGGTGAGCCGATCATGCAACTGGAGCTACGGCACTTTTGGAAACATCGCGGCGTTGAAAAACTATTTGAGCAACTCACGCTGACCGACGCGGTGCTGCTGGCAGAACGTGTGTCTGGAGACACGACAGTAGGACACGCACTCGCCTATTGCCAGGCGGTAGAAGTGCTCCTGCACCTTGAAGTACCTCGGCGAGCCAATTACCTCCGTTCCCTCTTTTTAGAACTCGAACGACTGTACAATCACCTTGGCGACATTGGTGCCATGTGCAATGACACGGCCTACGCGCTCGCGCACGCCCACTGCGGCCGGTTGAAGGAGCGGATTATGCAGCTCAATGACAGGCTGACAGGGTCGCGGTTCCTTCGGGGGGTCATTGAAGTCGGAGGAGTGACTCGGGACATCGAGAGCAGACAACTGGTCGAGATTGTCGAAGAGCTGAGCCACATCCAGTCGGACTTCTCTGAAGTGGGAGCCATCGTTTTTGCCAATGCCTCCCTCACCGACCGACTGGAGACGACGGGAGTCCTCAACGAACGAACGGCGTGGGATCATGCGGTGATCGGTATCGTAGGTCGGGCATCGGGCAGGGATTGTGATCTGAGGCGGGATCGCCCTTTTGCTGCATATGATGAACTGCCCGTGAACGTGGCCCTCTATCGCTACGGCGATGCACGCGCCAGATTACGGGTTCGCGGTGATGAAATCCATGAATCCATTCGGCTCATTCGAGAAGTGCGCGATAAAATTCCGAATGGTCCAATCGCCAGTCAACCCCGTTCCTTGCCAAAGCCTGGCGCATGGACACTGGCAGCGGTTGAAGGGTGGCGCGGCGAGATCTTGTATATGGTGATGGCAGGGGAAGACGGCCGGATCCATCGATGCAAGGTCCGAGACCCGTCCTTTGTGAATTGGCCTGCGATTCAATGGGCGGTGCTGGGCAATATTATCCCGGACTTTCCGCTCATCAACAAGAGCTTCAACCTCTCATACGCTGGGAACGATCTATAGGGAGGCCGAACATGTTCCGCATCATCAAAAAGAGTCTGAGGATCGGAGTCGTGACGGGTCGTTATCAGAAAGCGGAAAAACCTGAACTGCCGGTGACGCCCGAGGCTCAGGACAGAGCTAGACTCTTCAAACGATCGCTCGCGATCCGTGAAGTGGATACCGGATCCTGCAACGCCTGCGAAATGGAAATGAACGCACTCTTGAACCCTGTGTACGATGCTGACCGATTCGGCATACACATCGCTGCATCGCCACGCCACGCTGATGCCTTGGTGGTAACGGGACCGGTCACCGTCAACATGGAGCGAGCGTTGAAAGATGTACACAAGCAAACGTCTGATCCGAAAATCGTCATCGCGCTCGGTGACTGTGCAATCAACTGTGGCATATTCAAAGGCAGTTATGCCGTGACAGGGCCAGTAGAACGGCACATCCCTGTTGATGTCCGGATCCCCGGCTGCCCGCCGCGCCCGGCAGAAATTCTTGCGGTTCTGTCCGAATTGCAGGGGAAAGACAATACGGCGTAACGATGCGCATTCCAGCATCGAACAGTGGGCCCTGGTTGACGTACGACATGGACAGGGGCGAGAGTTAAGAAGCACGGAAAGAGTTTTTTCAACAACCCGCTACGCGGCCTTTTTGCCGTCGAGCACGTCTCGAACTTTCTGAGTGAGGACATTCGGCGTAAACGGTTTATGGAGAAAGGCGGTCTCCCGCTTGACTCCTCCCTGGTCGAACACCGGATGGTCGGGATAGCCGGACATATACAGAACTTTCAGCTCAGGCCGCACCACCGTCAACTTCTCCGCCACCTCCGGCCCGCTCATCTGCGGCATCGCCACGTCGGTCAAGAGCAGATGGATCGGCCCCAAATGTTTAGCGCCGGTCAAGAGCGCTTCAATGCCGTGACGTGCGACCAGCACCTCATAGCCACTGAGACGGAGGGTCTCCTGCACAAGACCCCGAACCGACGGATCATCCTCGACCACCAGAATGGTCTCCCGCCCGGTCGCTCGACTGATCGATCCACCGGCGGCCGGAGCCGCTTGAACGGCTTCGTTCACTTTCGGGAAAAAGATCTTGCAGACGGTTCCCTGTCCCATCTTGCTTTCGATCGCGATCGTCCCGCCGCTTTGCTTGACGATCCCGTACACCGTCGACAACCCAAGCCCCGTCCCCTTCCCCTTTTCTTTCGTGGTAAAAAACGGCTCAAACAGATGTGCTTGCGTTTCTTCACTCATGCCCTGGCCCGTATCCCTCATCTCGAGCAGCACGTAGGCACCAGGCTCCAGCATCACCGTCTGACGTCGAGCGCCTTTGCCAATCGTGACATTCCTGGTCTGAATCGTCAGCTTCCCGCCCGTCGGCATGGCATCGCGCGCATTCACCGCCAGATTCATGATCACCTGCTCGATCTGTCCGGGATCCGCCTTAATGGCCCAGAGCTTCTGATCAAGCTCCGCGGAAAGCTCTACGACATCCTCTCCCAACAGCCGCCGCAGCATCCCGTCCATATTCATGACGAGCGCATTCAAATCCAGGACCTTGGCCGCCACGAATTGCCGCCTGCTGAAGGCCAGCAGCTGACTGGTCAGACCTGCCGCTCGATCCGCAGCCTTCTTCACCTCGTCCATCTCCCGCCGGGCAGGATCGCCGGGCGCCAAGCGCCCCAGAACCAACTCGCTATACCCACGAATGACCGTCAGCAGATTGTTGAAATCATGAGCCACACCACCGGCGAGCCGCCCGACAGCCTCCATTTTTTGGGCTTGCCGGAGTTGCGCCTCCGTCTGGCGCAAAGCTTCCTCCGCCCTCGTCCGTTCACCGAATTGCCCGATCTTCAATCCAACATCGGCGATCATGCTGATCAACTCTTGATCCGACTCGCGGATCTGATGACTGAAAAACTCGACCACCCCCTCGATGTCCCCCCCGATCCTGATCGGAAACCCGAAGGCGCTCCGAACCCCCGTCTTGCCGGCCAAGTCGGCTCGGACAAACGAGGGATCCATCGCCACATCTCTGATCCAGAGCGGACACCCACTCTCTAAAATCCTCCCCGGTAATCCGACGCCCGGTTTAAAGACTCGAGACTGCATCTCGGCGATGAACGCATCGGTCGGTCCTGCCGCAACTTGCCAGAAGTTAAGGCACCGCAATGTTCCCGACTGTTTCTCCAGTCTCCAAAAGACCCCGAGATCCCATTCCAAACTCTCACCGACCGCTTGGATGATTTTGGGAACCGCTTGCTCCAGGGTGATCGATTCAGAGAGCACACGCGTCACCGCATATTGGGAAGCCAAGCGCCGCTCGGCTCGACGACGGTCCGTGATGTCGCGCACAAATGCGCTGAAGATGTAGGTCTCTCCGATCCGCGCCGGTGAGACGGCGAGCTCCACCGGAAACTCATGGCCGTCACGATGCCGTGCCGCAATTTCTATCCGCCGATTCAGCACCGGACCGACTCCGGTCTTGAGATACTCCCGGATCCCGCTCGCATGGGCATCCCGATCACGTTCCGGAATAATGGTTTCCGACAACAGCTTGCCCATCGCCTCTTCCCTCGCCCAGCCGAAGATGGCGGTGGCCTGCGCATTCCATTCGGTCACGAGGCCGGCCGCATCGATGGTGATCACGCCGTCGAGGGCCGTGTCGACGATCGCCCGATTGCGTTCCTGGCTCTGCAGCAACGCCGCTTCCGCGGCACGCGCCCACGCGCTTTCCTGCTGAGCTTGCCGATATTCCGCCCGCAGTCGACTGGTCGACCAGAGCAGCAATACCAAGAGGGGAAGCCAGACGGCAGCGACGATACTCCGTTCCACACGAGCAAGCATGAACGTCCCCACCCCAAGGGTCGCCAACGTGAGAAGTACCATCACAAAGGTTATCCACTCATACCGCCGGGCCGTGGAGGGTGTCCGCTCCTCTGAATGCGTCATGTGGCCGTCCTTGCTGCGATCCAGGTCGTCAAGACTGCGGCGGGATGATAGGCCGCTTTCGCCGCACGCAGCCCCGGAAGCCCGGAATCATCCATGGCATTGATCCAAACCGCCCCTTGCGCCAGCGCCGTGCGACAGGTGTCGCGGAAGACCCACTGGGCAAGACCGGGAACGGAACGATCCGCAACCTCCAAGAGAACACACCACGTCTCTGGAGTCAGCCAGTACCCGAAGGTATAGGCGACAACCTCGTGGTTCACCCTCATGACCCTGCCGGAGACACCTATCCGATCATGTTCTCGAAACACCAGCTGGTGGGCAGGTTCTGCATCCTCCAACAGCAATTTGCCCAGACAATCCTGGTTGTCTTGACACTTTTGCTCCGCCCATCGTCGATAGAGCATCTCACAATCGGCCTGATCCGATGCGCGATAGGGCTCGGTCGTGATCACATGCTCCCTTGCCGCACGATTACAGAGGGCCCTGTGAGACTTGTACGGGTCTCCGGCTAAGGCTGCCAGCGCGGCAGCAGAGTACAGATAGTCTCCGTCTTTCGGACGGAATTGAATCACGTCAGTGGTTATCCTCGTCTTTTGTACATCCATCACGGATTCGATGCGACTCACCGGCGAGGGACCGTTCCACTGCCGCATCAGCGTAAAGGCCTGCTCCATCGCTTGCTCCAATAAACCTGGGCCAAGCGGTGGAAGAGGCATGAACCACCCATCCGGCGATTTCGCAAACAGGAACCAGGTGCCGTCTAATTCCATCCGCCAATAGGAAAGGACCGACGTCCACATGTAGTGAAAGGGGAAGGCAAAGGCCGCCGGGGTGTCAGGGTGGAGCACATGAGCACGTTCCAATGCAGCGGCAAATGCCGACGCATCCGACGCGGTGAGCGGACGGAGTCGCGGATCGGTTCGCTGCTGAGCCAACCGAACCGTCAGATGCGGAAGCGCGTTGAGCACAATCACGTCGTCCTGGAACGGCCCGATCAGCCGGGGATAGGCAGCAAGTTGTTCAATTGTGGCGTCGCTCCGCAACACCGCCTCAACCTGTTCAGCATAGGTCCGAATCGAACGAGAAGGCTCGTCTCGCATGAACGGGCATTTGGTATCCCAACCAAGGAGCACTTCCTTCCCGGATTGGTCCCACATCAATGCCAAGGGATACAGCTGACAGTCCAACGGCCGTTGCTCATAAATTCCGCACCGACCCGACTGTGCATCAAACGCGGGACAGAGGTACCCGTCGCCCTGTGGGTGTTTGACAAGATCAATTTGCGAGCCGGCCTTGTCCGGGAAAAACGAAGGCGAAACGCCGTGCGCCACGGCTTCGGTGATTTCGCGCCTCGTAAAGTAGGGACGAAGAAAACTGTCGGCTTCCGGGAATCGGCAACAGACGTCGCAGCGGGAACAGGTCGCCCCCGGCACGAATTGCGGCAGAGTCTTCGTCATTCGTTTGGAATCCGCTGTATGAAGGACCACTGAGAACACATCATACGATGAGCATCAGATGGTGGCAAGAACGTTCACATCCGACCGGTACGCCACTCCGATTTCACCATATCCATGGGCAGCGAAAAGCCGGCCACTTGTCGACCTGTGTTGTGCATGTTAGCATCTGGCCCGTTGGAGCAGGGAAGATCTCTTCTGCTCACTTGATTCGAAAGTCACCCAGTAGGACTCCTTCACTTGGTACCGACTGCCTCCCCCTGCACTGAGCTCGCAACCGAAGCCGCACGTGATCGCTGCGTCACCATTCGAACACGTCTATCTCACGCCAACCTCTTCGGCTCTCCGCCGGCTGACTCCAGTTCTCATCAGGCCCCCACACCACAGGCAACCACGACCTGGCGGGTGAGCCCATGCCCCTTCTATGTGTCTCCGGATCAACTGCAATTCTTCACGGCATTAGGGCCACAGCTGCTTTCATTCTATCGCGCCCTGAACCGGCTCTACAGCGAGAGCGTCAAAGGGAGACAGCCGGCCTGGGTGGCTGCCTCTCTCGATATAGGAAAGCCAGACGGCCTCGTGCAGTACAGCCGGATGAAGCGTTTTCGCGACGAGCTGCCTGCCGTCATTCGTCCGGATGTCATTCCTACGGAAGACGGTATGGTGATCACCGAACTGGATTCCGTTCCTGGCGGGATCGGACTCACCG
>FKKE01006793.1_pt1 | contig 10432 bp, 8 predicted proteins | sample 1106331 | NCBI WGS metagenome assembly FKKE01 (sample SAMEA3931202, study PRJEB13176) | freshwater metagenome | biome: Drinking water system; feature: drinking water; material: freshwater | place: China | collected 2013-02-06 | reverse complement strand
CGCGGCGGCCCTCCGCACAGCGGGTGATGTGCACGACGACCTGTACGGCTTCGGCGATCAGCGGTTCGATGGGTTTGGGATAGTCTTGGTTCATGCTGATATACAGCGCCAGCTTCGAGAGCCCGGCTCTCGCATGGTTCGCATGCAAGGTCGCGATGCCCCCTTCATGTCCGCTGTTCCAGGCCATGAGCAGATCCAGCGCTTCTGGCCCTCGGACTTCTCCGACTAAGATGGTGTCGGGCCGCATGCGCATGGAAATCTTCAAGAGCTTCGCCATCGTGACATCCACGGTAGTGTGGTACTGCACGCAGTTGTCGGCCCGGCATTGGATTTCGGCGGTGTCCTCGAAGATGAACATGCGCAGATGGGGAAAGCTGTCCATCATGGTGTCGATCAGCGCATTCACCAGCGTGGTCTTGCCCGAGCCGGTCCCGCCGACCACGAGGATATTTCGACGAGTTTGTATGGCGGTGAGGAGCACGTCACGTTGCCGAGCCGTCATGATCCCTTGCTCCACATACTGTTCCAGTCGAAAGACCGCGAGCGCCCGTTTGCGAATCGCAAACGTCGGAGCGGGCACGATCGGCGGGATCTGGGCGGCGAAGCGGGAGCCGTCGAGGGGAAATTCCCCGTCGAGGTACGGAGACTGGCGCGTGATTTCCTTGCGATGAAACCCCGCCACGGTTTTGATGATGGCTTCCGCGCGGGCGGCGGGAAAGGTTCCAAGACACTCCATCCCCTGCCCGAGCCGTTCACACCAGAGCCGACCATCCGCGTTCAGCATGACTTCCACGGTCCGCGGGTCATTGAGGGTTCCGAGCAACGGTGCGCCCATATCCCGTTCAATCATCCGGCGGGCGCGCTCTCTCGTCGAGGGTCCGTCATCCATGCGAGGCCGTGTGCTCACCATTTACGAGATATGCTTGCAAAACAGCGTACGTATTGTACCTATTAAGTATTGCCTACTCAGTTTTCGTTTGCACTACTACGCGGATGCATCTCGCATGTCAAGATACTATTCTGCATAGAGCGATAATTATTTCTGCAGTGTATGGTCGTGTAGGGACGGGCCTCTACAGAAAGGCCGTATTTACTGAAAAGTGTAGGCGGTGGAGGACAGTGATTCGGACGGGTTACTTCTGCAGCGCTTTGGACATGTTCACGATCATGATCGGGGCTTGGGCGATTCCATATGCGATATGGGCCGCCGCACCCAGATTCACGAAGGCACGAGGCTTCGACTTATTCCGAAGGGTGGCGAGATACCATTCATGCGCTTGGTTCTTGATCCGAAAACTGACCTGGTAGCGCTTGTTCGGAAGCGCCCACAGGGTGATTTGTTCGACGCCTGACGCGTGAGCCAGCGCCCGTAACACATCGTATCGGGCACAGACGGTCATCTGCAGAGTCTCCGTCTGTTCTGTGAGATGACGGACAGGGCTGGACACGCCACTGCCCTGTCCAGCTCGGGATGAGCTGGTCGACTTTTTCCGTGTGATTGGCTGAGGGTGCGACACAGACACGGCGCACGATCCTTTGTCTTAAGATGCAAAGGCTAGTACATCTGTGCCCTTGCGCATAGATCCAAATAGCCCACAAGTCTCATGCTGAGATGATACACCATTCAGCCAACAGAGCCTCTTGCAACGTATATATACTTATGTATTGTCTATTTCTAGAGCCTTCTCCCGCGCACTGATCCATCTTCCCTCTCTCCTTCGTGACACGAGGTCGATGTTCAGCGGTGACGCCGTACTGATAGCCTATCCTGTTTAAAGGCTTAATATATCAAAGGCTTCTCGGTCACTCTATGGAGGTGGTCGGCACTAGCGCGCGGAGCCGATGTGAAGGACAGGGTAGTCACTGGCAATCGCTTCGAACGCCGAGACCGAATCGTGGGGCGAGACCGGGAGGTGCTGACGGCCACTGGTGGCCATTTGGCACCAGGCCTTGAGGATGGGGGCTCGCTTGTGTGGCAGAATTTCTGTCAGTCTTACCGGATACGATTGGCCACGCTGAATAAACGCCATCCCCCCGTTGTCCGTAGGTTCCATCCCCATTCCTCCTCACCGGAGGCGACGCTGAGAGGCATCGATTGGCAAGACACATGCCGTATGCTTGAGCGCCCTCCAACAACGATTGTGAGGTAGGAGCCGATGGGTATCCAACTGCATGGAGCCCGTAAACAGAACATACCGGCATTATTGGTTGCGATGGGCTTGTTCGCGAGGACGGGAACACGGTTTCAAAGAGTCGAGTGAGGATTTTTATTGCGTCGCTCGGTGATCACGTCTTCAAGATCTTGCGTCGTACCCAGGCTCATTCTGTTCCAACCGTTCGACGATTGCCGCGAGCTCTCACATATGAGACATGGCCAACTCTTCACTGACATTGATTCCCAGTCGCTGCTTAGATGGCCCTCATTTGTTCTCGGATGTATCGGTCGAGGCGCGCTTGTGCCTTCCCGTCCATCACCAACGTTTCAAGACCACACTCCTCCCCTCTGACCCATCGCACAATCCCGGCCGACACCGAGATCTGTATGTTCGTCGGGAGCAGGATGGTCAACGAGCACACATCACCAAGCGCCAACGGGAGAGTTCCCGACAGCCGCCATCTGGTTGGTGAGAGATTCCAGACAATGCCCTCTCCTTCTTGCAGCCAGTGCTCATAGGTCGCCGAGAGGACGACAGGGACGCGGCGATAGGGGTGAACCACAAACGGCATGGGAACCTCGATAGGAGGCCGAGATAGTTCGTCGACTCCTCGACCGCACGGCGGACGGTGTGGGCCGCCACGTGAGAAGGCGCTTATCCACCCGTCGCGGCAGGCTGCAACTCCTCCTGGATGACGTGCAGCAAGACAGCAAGATCAATCGGCTTCGAAATGGTCTGGCGAGCCCCCAGCCGCTTGGCCTGCTGCAACTCTTCGGAGGAGATCCCGCTCATGGCGATGATCTTCAGGTCGACGCACAGACGGGTTAATTCCTTGATGACGTCCAGACCGTTCATCTCGGGCATCTCCAGATCGGTCAGGACGAGATCCATGGGATTCTCGGTGAACCGTTGGAGTCCTTCCCGCCCATTTGCGGCTTCACAGACCTGATACCCGGTATCTTCCAGCACTCGTGCGAGCAGCCTGCGCACGGACGCGTGATCTTCAATGATCAGGATGGTGGCTGGCCTCATCGCATCCTTCCGTTCTGACGCCTCGAGAGAGGAACCAATTCTAGGTGGGGCCGGGATACTAAGGCTATAGGGCTTTCGAGGTGTCCCTTGACAGATCCGGGAAAGCATGTGACATTATGTCACATGCTGCCTGGATCATTACGGGAACTCCGAAAGACGCTGGGGATGACGCAGGAGACCCTCGCGCAGACGCTTCAACGCACTCGCCGATCAATCATCCGCTATGAAGATGGCACTGTTCCGATTCCCATGACGGTGGAATTGGCCCTGATGCAGCTCAGCTCCGCCCAGATTCCGCTCGCCGGAGTCGTCGCGGCGGGGGCGCCGATCGAACCGATTCCTCAGATGGAACGCGTCGAGGTGCCGAAGAGCATGGTCGGCCGTGGCGAGTCCTTCGCCCTTCGGGTCAAAGGCACGTCCATGCAGAATGAAGGGATCTTCCCGGGTGACATTGTCGTGGTGCAGAAGCAAGCGACCGCCCGCAATGGGCAAACCGTCATTGCCTTGGTGAATGGCGAGGCCACGATCAAGACCTATCAGCGCAAGGCGGGAACGGTGGAACTCCATCCCGCCAATGACGCCATGCAGCCGATCATCATCAAGCCGTCAGACAGCTTCCAGATCGAAGGGATTGTCGTTGGCGTCATTCGTCACTTGAGAAAGTGAGGCCTTTGCTGTTGGCACCATGGACCGCCAGATTGTGTGCTTCGGGATTCCTGCCTTTGAAGTGGCCGTCGCTCGGCTGCATGATCCCAGTCTCTCGACGCGACCACTTGCGATCGCTCCCTTAAATACCTCACGGGCGCTCCTGCGTGAAGTGTCCTCCGAAGCCGAGCAAGCAGGTCTTGGAATCGGCATGTCCGTCGAGCAAGCGCGACGGGTCTGTCCGTCCCTGCACGTCCTCTCTCCAAATCCATCGCGAGTCCGCACGGCGGAGGCGTCGTTGCTTCACATCGTGAGCCGCTATGCTCCGGTTTGGGAACCGGTTCAGCCCGGCTCATTCGTGATGGATCTGACCGGGACCGGACGCCTCTTCGGACCTGCGTATGACATCGCGGCAAAAGTCCAGCACGAAGTCCTCGCCCAGTATCGGCTCGACGGGGTCGCTGGTATGGGGAGCAACAAGCTGGTGGCTCAGACTGCGGCGACGTTGATTCAGCCGTCAGAACTGTATGATGTCCGCCCAGGGTCGGAGCCGGTGTTCATGGCACCGCTGTCGGTACGCACCCTGCCAGGCCTGCAGCGGCCCTGCATGCGGCAAGTCCTGTCACGGCTCGATGACCTGAACCTCGACACGCTCGGCGACGTGGCGGAGAGTCCTGTTGAGGCCTTGGAAGTGGCGTTGGGAGACTATGCCGGGCAGCTCTCCCGCTGGGCGCAGGGAATTGATTCATTGCCGGTGTTACCGCCGGCGAGTCAGCCCCATCTCGACGAGACGGTCCTTCTCGATCCAGATGAGATCGATGACCTTGTGCTGACCGGTCGATTGCTGGATGCGCTGCAACGGCTCTGTCGGACGCTGCGGAACCAGCGTCGCGTCTGTGGCCGTCTCACCCTGACGATCCGGTACAGCGATCACCTCGAAGTAACAAGACACGAGCGCGTCACTCCGGAGACCTGCTGGGAATGTGATCTGTCCTCCGTAGTGATATCACTCTTTCAGAAATGCATGCGTCGGCGGATTCGCTTGAGAGCCATGACGCTCAGCATGGCGGGCCTCACCGGCTACGCCGAGCAAGGCGTGCTGTTCGATGCTCGGCCACTTGATGAGCAGCGTCGGCAGGAGCGAGCCAAGAAGCTATCTGTCGCCCTGGACATTTTGCATGCTCGATTCGGTGAGCAGGTCATACGGTATGGGAGGAGTGGGTGAGTGGCCTTCGTCCATCTGCATACCCATTCGTCATCTTCGCCGATGTGGGGTATCCCGACAGTGGAGGCCCTCTGTCAGACAGTCAAACAGCAAGGACAGGACTTTCTCGCCCTTACGGATACAAACGGGCTCTACGGCGCGATCCACTTTCTTGATGTCGCGCGCGAACATGGATTGAAACCTATCATCGGTACAGAACTGGTCTCCGGCCCGCACCGGGCCGTGTTGCTCGCGAAGAATACTATTGGTTATGCCAATCTCTGCCGGATTCTTTCGGCTCGCCACTGCGATGCGTCCTTTGAGTTCATCGAGACGGTGGCGCATCATCGCACGGGAATGATGATCCTCTCTGCTGATCCGGTCGCCGTGGCCGCCTGGCAGGTACAATCGCCAGAGAATCTCTACGTTGAGCTGACACCGGGTCCAGCGCTTCCAAAAGCCGTCGCGTTGAGCCGCCGGCACAGACTGCCGCCGGTAGCCACCACGCGAGCCGCGTTTCTCCATCCTACCGACTATCAGGCCCATCGACTCTTGCGTGCCATCGCCGAAAACACCACGCTCTCACGACTGGAGGCCAAGCGCTGTGCGCTCCCCTCTCATTGGCTGATGTCGGAACCCGTGCTTGCTCGACATCTGCCTCACGTTCCAGAGGCCGTCGCAAACACGCGACGGATTGCTGAGGAGTGCCACACGGCCTGGGACTTCAAACAGACCATCTTTCCCTCCTTTCGTCAACTCTCCTCAGATGCTGCCTTTGAGGCGTTGCAGCAAAAAACGTATGACGGCGCCCTCTGGCGCTATGGGACCTTGTCAGCAATCGTCCGAGAGCGGATCGAAAAGGAACTCGCGGTGATCAGAGAGAAGGGCTATGCCGATTACTTTCTCGTCGTCGATGAAATTGTCCGCCAAGCTCCACGTACTTGCGGCCGAGGCTCCGCCGCCGCCTCGATCGTCTCCTATTGTCTCGGCATCACTCATGTGGATCCCATTCGGCACAATCTGTTGTTTGAACGGTTTCTCAATCCCGGTCGTCACGATCCGCCCGACATCGACGTGGACTTTCCCTGGGATGAACGACCGGCCATCCTCGACTGGGTCTTCAAACAGTATGGGCATCAGCATGCCGCGATGGTGGCCAATCAAAACACCCTCGCTACGCGCGCCGCCTTGCGCGAGATCGCGAAGGTCTATGGTCTACCCGCTGCTGAAATCGGTAAGGCGTTGAACTTCCTCCAGCGGCGGGCGGACTTTGTCGATGTGCAACCAGGCAAGACCGTGCAAGATTGGGCGCGGGACGTCTGTCGGGCCTTGAACTTGAGAAATCCTTGGCCGGAGATCCTCTACTGGTCCACGCAGTTGGATGGACACTTCAGGAATCTTGGTCTGCATCCGGGTGGCGTCGTGTTAGTCCCCGATGAGATTCGACGCTATGTCCCGGTCGAAATCTCCGCCTCCAACCTACCAGTGATTCAATGGGAGAAGGATCAGACGGAAGAGGCTGGGTTGGTCAAGATCGATCTGTTGGGCAATCGCTCGCTCGCGGTCATTCGTGACGCGGTCGCGGCTGTCGCCCGCAATACTGGCCGTGTCATCGACTATGCGACGTGGGATCCAATCACTGATCTAACCACTAATGACCTGATTCGGCGGGGTGAGACGATGGGCTGCTTTTATGTGGAGTCTCCCGCAACGAGGCTCTTACTGAAGAAGCTGTGGGGTGGGATGCCTCCGGAGCGACGAGCCGTGGCGGATGTCTTCGAATATCTTGTTGTCGTGTCCTCACTGATCCGTCCGGCGGCGAATACCTTCACGGTAGACTTTATCCGACGGGCCCATGGCGAGCCCTATACTTCGCCGCATCCCGTCCTGGATGAGATTCTTGCCGAGACTCACGGCATCATGGTCTACCAAGAAGATGTGATGAAAGTGGCTGTGGCCTTGGGCGGCTTTTCGGTTGAAGACGGAGATCAGCTCAGAAAAGTCCTCAGTAAGAAGCATAAGGCCCGGCGGCTCCGCGACTATCAGGTGCAGTTCTACAAGGGTGCCCTGAGCCGTGGCATCGAACTCCCTGTTATCGATGCCATTTGGTCCATGATCATGAGCTTCGCGGGCTATAGCTTTTGTAAGCCGCACAGCGCCAGCTATGCCCAGGTCAGTTTCAAATCAGCCTACCTCAGAGCCCACTATCCAGCCGAGTTCATCGCCGCGGTGGTGAGCAATCAAGGCGGCTATTACTCGGCCTTCGCGTATCTGTCGGAAGGGCGACGGATGGGCCTCACCATCCTGCCGCCGGATATCAACGCGAGTGTGTGGGCCTACACGGGATCAGGAACCACCGTTCGAGTTGGTCTTATGCAGATCAAGTCCTTGCAAGAAGACCTCGCCAGGCGAATCATTGCGGAGCGAGAACAGCATGGTCCCTACCGATCACTCTCAGATTTCCTCAGTCGCGTGAAGCTCGACTACGCCCAAGCCAAGTTGTTGATCAAAGCCGGATGCTTCGACTCCATTTCTGGTGAACTGACCAGACCGGCCCTCCTCTGGCGCATCTTTGCCGCAGAGGCGACGAAGCCACCGACTTATATTCCGATTCCCACGGAATACTCGAGCCAGAAGAAGATGCAGCATGAGCTCACCCTCTTCGGCTTTCCAGTCCACTACCATCCCCTCGATCTGTTCACAAAAGCGCTGAATGGTACCTCACGCATTCTTGCAAAGGATTTGGATCAGTATGTGGGAAAAGAAGTCACCCTCATCGGCTGGCTCCTGACGGAAAAGATTGTCTCCACCAAGAAAGGTGAGCCGATGGAGTTCATGACACTGGAGGACCAGACCGGGATGTATGACGCCACCGTGTTTCCCAATATTTACCGGGAATACTGCCATCTCCTAGCTACGAACCAAGCCTACGTAGTGACAGGCCTGGTCGAAGAACACTTCTCGACCGTCACGGTCACCGTGAAGACATTACAACTCCTGACCACCGGTGGAATCCCGGCATCGAGTGAGCCTCTTGAGGAGCTACGCGTGTAGACAGTACACTTCCGCTCCATGCCACTCTCTCCCCTGATTCGGTTCGGGACCTCAACCTGGACCTACGAAGGCTGGCAGGGACAGGTCTACCTGAAGAAGTACGCGAAGACCGCTTTTGCGCGGGAATGTCTCGGTGAATATTGTCAGTATCTCCACAACGGTGAGCCTTGCTTTCGCACGGTCGGCAATGACTCCACCTTCTATCGTCCACCGACCGCGAATCAGCTTCGGCACTATCTGAACCAAATCCCTGAAGATTTTGAGATGTGCTTCAAGGTCTGGGAAGAGATCACGATTCCCACCTATGCGAAGCAAGCTCGGTATGGGATCAAGGCCGGACAACCGAATCAGCACTTTCTCGACGCGAAGCTGTTCAATGATCTCGTGTTGACTCCTTATCGAGAAGCCAAGTTCGAGCCACACACCGGCCCATTCTTGTTTGAGTTCCAACGGCACGGGATGTCGAGTGAGGAGTTTTGCTCTCGGCTCGATACCTTCTTTGCCCAACTCCCAACGGACTTTCGGTATGCGGTCGAGATCCGCAACGCTGGCTTGCTGGGTCCTGACTATCGCAAGGTCGTAGAGCATCACGGCGTCGCCCATGTCTACAATCATTGGTCCTACATGCCCTCATTAGCAGAACAGCATAAGCGGATGGAGGATTTCTTCACAGCACCGTTCACCGTCTTGCGGCTTCTGACGCCGCTTAAGATGTCCTATGAAGCCGCGAACAAACGAGTGGAGCCGTATACGAAGATAGTGGAAGAGCTGCCAGAGATGCGGCGAGACACGGTGGAACTAGTGAAGAAAGCGGTGGGAGAGCAGCGAAAGGCGTACGTCTTGGTGAATAACCGCAGCGAAGGGAATGCGCCCCTGACGATCCAAGCCCTACGGACTGCGCTGCAGGCCGCGGAGAACTGATCGTTAGCTTTTTCTGTCTTAGCTCGTCCTATGCTTCAACGAGTCCGCACGCGTGTGTTGAACGATGAGCTACGGCAGATCTTTTCTGGCTGGTGTCTAGGGGTGGCACTCGTGCGGCAACCGGCTCTCAAGGAAGCGGCGTAGCCCCTGGTTTGAACACCTCTCATAGTCGGCTCGGATCTCCACACTGGTGATGCGGAGATGGTAGGAAGGGCTCGGTGATCTCCGGATAATTCACATTTTGGTGGGAGTGCATCTTCACGTATGGACAACCCGCAATCCATTTGCGACCGCTAAGAGTTCACTCACTTCGTGGACGAGGACAGCCATGGCCACGCTAAGGAACCCTCCAACCGCTAAGGGGATCAACACCCCCAGCAGCAAGAGAGAAAAGACAATGTTCTGTGCGCTGATTCGCTTCGCTTTGGCTCCCAGCCGTAGTGCCTCACCCACCTTCGAGAGATCGTCAGCCATCAGGGCTACGTCAGCGGCTTCGATGGCGGCATCCGTTCCCGCAGCACCCATCGCCACCCCACACGTGGCGGCTGCCAGGGCCGGGGCGTCATTGATCCCGTCCCCAACCATGAGTACAGCGCCATAGCGGGCTTCCAGATCCTTCACCGCTCGGACTTTGTCTTCTGGCTTAAGATCTGCCAGGTAGGAGTCGATTCCCAGCGCTTGGGCGACGCTGCGCGCCGTTCGCGCATTGTCCCCTGTCAGCATGACGACGCGGGCCCCCATCGTATGCAGGCCAGCGATGACATCGCGCATGTTCTCGCGGATGCGGTCCTGCAGCGCGAGCAAGCCTCGCAGGCTGTGTTGAGTTCCAACGAGTACCACTGTTTTCCCGTCTGTCTGAAGCGCTTGCACCTGGTCCTCAATCGTCGCCAGGTCCACGCCGAGCTGTTGGAACAGATCGGGACTCCCCACGTACCAGCTCTGGCCTCCCACGAGTGCGGTCGCTCCCGCACCCATCATAGCTTGAAACGCTCGGACCTCTAGCGGGGCGATCTGGGCGGCCCGTGCTCGGTCCACCACCGCTCTGGCCAGAGGGTGCTCGGAGCCATATTCCAGGCCAGCGGCTAAGGCCAGGAGCTCCTCTTCGGAACCGGTGAACGGAATGATCTCAGTCACCTCTGGTCTCCCATATGTGAGAGTCCCGGTCTTGTCGAACGCGACCGAGCGAACCTGGCCGAGGTGCTCAAGGTGCATGCCCCCTTTGATCAAGATGCCGCGCTTGCCGGCTGTGCCGATCGCGGCGGCCGTGGCGACCGGTGTGGACATCACGAGCGCGCAGGGTGCCGCTGCGACGAGCAGCACCACGGCTCGCATCGCCCAGTCAGCCACCGGCAATCCGAGGAGTCCTGGCACAAGAAGAAACCCGAGGGATGTGAGCAGGACCAACGGGCTGTAGCGGCGA
>FKKE01011564.1_pt1 | contig 10442 bp, 11 predicted proteins | sample 1106331 | NCBI WGS metagenome assembly FKKE01 (sample SAMEA3931202, study PRJEB13176) | freshwater metagenome | biome: Drinking water system; feature: drinking water; material: freshwater | place: China | collected 2013-02-06 | reverse complement strand
TTTTTGTATGTTATTGACATTTTATATAAATATGATATAAATTAGAAGCGAATACGATAAGAAAAATAAGTCCTTTCACACCCAATGGGAGGTATGTCATGATCCATCAACGCACATTGGTAGCGGTAACAGCCGAGTTCTACGCGCTCCTCATCGAGCAAAACCAGGTGACGCTTGAAGTCAATTCCAAGCGTCAACTGCTCCAGTCCTGGAAGGACAGGATGGAATGTTCGCAGCATCAACGCTCTGAACACGGCAGGTATTGGGACCATGCCGGTGCGATCTCCATGCAGCGGGTATACGAAAAGGAGGCCGAGGAAGCAGAGAAAAGGTTCAGGAAGAACCAGGAACGGCTGACGACGCTCAAAGAAGAGATCGTCACCCTGACCCAAGAACAGTCTGCGACATCCAACTAGGGCCGGACCACCCAACTACCCCCGCTACACCCGAAAAGGTGTAGCGGGGGTTTCTTTCATTAATACCCCGTTCCGCCTCCGCTTGTACCGCTTCCTCCCGTATTTCCACCCGGATTAGTTCCGCCCGGATTGTTGTTCTGATTATTTTGACCAGGAACCGGGACTTCGAGTTTTATCGAGGGATTAGCATCCTGTTGCCGCGTGCTTCCGCGCAAATAGGGCAGGCCGTACATAAAAAGAATAATGAGAAGAACCAGGGCGATCACGACGCCGAGAATTACGCCTGTGCCGGATCCCGGCTCATTATCATTACCCCCGCCCTTCGGATTGTTGATGATGGTTGTCATATGAAAAGAGTTAAGAATAATCCCTATATTGTTTAGACGATTGATAGCTGCAGTTATGACAAATAAAAATGCGGCTCGGAACGGTCCGAGCCGCGGATTAAACACGGCTGACACTGATCAGCAATCGACAAGCTCAGGACGCTGGTTCAGGACTTGCGCCACAGGAGAGGCGAAACCTCGAAACTCGCGCTCTTCGCTTTTCAAGAAGACGCCGACCTTGTGACAATTCTGAAAGGCGAGCCTCACTCCGTAGAAGTCTTCAATGGCAGTCCGGATGGACGTACTTGCCATCATGCGGAGAAGCTCGCCTCGCGTCTCCTCGTTCATGTGAGGCGGATCGTGCACCACTGGCCCGGGCATCTTGTCGCAGATCTTCTTTTCGAGAAGGCCTCGAACGATAGACCATGCGCGGGGAAGAGAAAGTTGAATGATTTTAAGGAATTCTTCTTCGTTCAAAGTTCTTCTTTCGCGTACGCGATCGACGAGGTCAGGTGAAATGTGAAGAGACACGGAGCACCTTCCTTTCTTATGCCGAGTTAATTGAATGTGAACGAACTAAATCGCAAGGCGGGAAGCGATTGAAGGAAATGGAAATGAGGCATCCGCCTGTTTCCGAATATCCTCTCCGACTGCCGCACTTGCCCAGCTTTCAGCGTTTTTAACGTGAAACTGAATCGTCTGCATATAGAACTTATCCCAATCCTTTTCCTGCCTGTCAACCGCTTCTTTCATACGATCAAGCGCACGGATATTTTCCGGTTCAAGCCCGCCAATCGGCAAGCGCTCTCCTTTACTGATCGAACGCACGTATCCTGATCGGGCCACATACCCAAGAAGGCGATCACCGGCGTGCTCTTTCAGGAATCTGACGTCATCGTCATTTTCGACTTTATTCCCGACGGCATAGATCTGAACGCCATATCCTTCGGCATACTGCAGGTACTGCCGGAAAACGCTAACCGAATGTATCGTCGGCTCAAGCACCAGGAACGTGACGTCAAATTTAGTGAACATCCCGGATGCAAAAGTATCCGCGCCGGCGGTCATATCGACTAATACATATTCTCCTTTCCCATCGATAAGATGATTCAAGAAAAGTTCCACCGCTCCCACCTTCGAGTGATAGCATTTTACGCCTAAGTCTTCCTCGGTAAACGGGCCCGTCGCCATAAGACGAACACCGCCTGCCGAACGCTCAAAATACTCATAGATCGGATTCGCCTCCGCTATTGTCAGTAACCGTGATCCTGGACCGGGCGGCGTAGTCTTTACCATAGTCTCCGACGAGGAGATATACGGATTTGTACCGCGTAAATATTCTTTAATACGCGCGACCTGGATGCCCATCGGAGGGATGGCCGCCGCTTCTTTTTCCGGCATACCGAGCATAACTCCTAAGTGCTGGTTAATATCCGCATCAATGGCAAGCACGGGAAAATTACCCGAAGCAAGATAGCGGGCAAAGAGTGATGCAAGAGTCGTTTTGCCGGAGCCTCCTTTTCCTACAAAAGCAATCTTCATACGAAAAACAATTATAAGATTGATATTTGAAATTTACAATCAGTTCCATTACTGTAAACCAACAGGAATAGAGTTATGTCAAATACTCACGCGAAAAAAGTCATTGTCGGCATGTCCGGAGGAGTCGACTCTTCCGTGACCGCGGCGCTTCTGAAAGAGCGCGGGTTTGACGTGTGCGGCGTCTATATGAAGAACTGGGCTGATCCCGAATGGCCATGCCCCTGGCAGGAAGAGCGGCGCGACGCCATGGCGGTCGCTGCAGAATTGGATATCCCATTCGAGACCTGGGACTTTTCGAAAGAATATTACGAGGCCGTTACCGAATACATGATCAGGGAATACACGGAAGGGCGAACGCCGAATCCAGACGTCATGTGCAACCGCGAGATCAAATTCAAGGTTTTTCTGGACCGAGCGCTTGCGGAGGGGGCCGATTTCATCGCAACCGGGCATTACGTCCGCCTGGCTGAAGACGACGGCCTTCTCCGCCTCTTTCAGGCCAAGGACGAAAACAAGGACCAAAGCTATTTTCTCTGGACGCTCACGCAGAAAGAACTCAAGCGCTGCTTGTTCCCGATCGGAGGTTTCACCAAGCCGGAGGTGCGCGAGCTTGCGCGGAAATTCAAACTCCCCACGGCTGAGAAAAAAGACAGCCAGGGCATCTGCTTCGTCGGCGAATTGAATGTGCGCGAATTCCTGAAGACCAAGATTCCTGAGCGGGCAGGGGAGATCGTTACTACCGACGGCACGGTCATCGGATCGCACCCGGGAGTTTCGTATTTCACGATCGGCCAGCGGCACGGCATCGGCGTGCCGGGCGGCGGCGAGCCGATGTATGTGGTCAGGAAGGATATCGACGCCAACCGGCTTATAGTCGGAGGGAAACAGTCGCCCGAACTCCATACGCGGGAGTTTTCAATAACCGATGCTTCATGGATTACGGGACACGTCCCTGGAAAAGAGGAGGTAGTCCTTGTTCGAACACGCTATCGGGCACCGCTGCAGGAATGCACAATCTCCGAAACCGGAAAGGGAATCTGGACAATCACCTGTAAAAACGATGAAAAGGCTGTTACACCAGGCCAGTCCGTTGTTGTCTATAAAAATTCAAGAGATCAAAAAACCCTCGAAAATACTGTCGAAATGATAGGCGGAGGCGTGATCTGCAACAGATAATCCACAGGTTTTCCCAACACCCCCTTTGCGCCGGTAAGACTTTGGGAGTATGCTCGTCGATACGTTAGTTGAAGTAGCTTCATTTAAAACCCAAGCAAGTACACTTCTCTACTCGCGCCGTGACGAACGGCGCCACTTAGCAGAAACGGTGAACTTGTGAGCGAGAAGGCGAGCGCAGATCGCACACAATGACTCGGAAGTACTGAAGACAGACTGCCTGGGGGAGATCACATCAAACCTATAGAACAGCCGGTCGAGGTGCTGAAGGGGAAAAGTGCGGACTGAGAACCACTGAAAAAGGAGGAAACTCCAATCAGCGGAACTTGCGAAAGGTGAAGCGTGCATGGTTACGAGGAAACTCAGCCATGTATGCGCTGTACGACTAGATTCTGTGGGAACACAGAATCTTACGTAGAGATTCGGTCCTGGATAAGGATCGATAAGTAGCCTCAGCAAGCGCGCCCTTAAAAGCGCCCAACCCTTGGACATCCGAGCTCAAAAGGCGAGGATATGTCTGGTAAAGACGGACATAAAGAACGGGGGTTGATCTGAAAAAGTTGGTTTTGGGGTCGTCCAGACTCCTACTGCGGGGTAAGCATCGTAGCAAACGCGCGTTCCTTCGGGAGCGTTCAGATGCGACGAAGGCCGAATCCGCCCTCCTTTCTCCGCTCACGAGATCACCTAGAAGGGCCCAATGTTACCGCAAGGTAGCTGAGGGCCCTCTTTTTTTTCATGCAAAAATCTGCTTCAATTAACGTCTAAGCAGATATGCTTATGCATTCGAAAGAAATACGCAAAAAATTCGAAGATTTCTTTCGAGAACGCGGGCACACAATCGTTCCCTCATCCTCGCTCATACCCGACGATCCGTCGGTTCTTCTGACTACGGCCGGCATGCAGCAGTTCAAACCGTACTACACCGGCGAGGCAGACCCGATCCGCGACTATAATTCAAAAAATACGGCATCCGTCCAGAAATCGTTCCGCACCTCGGACATCGATGAGGTGGGCGATGAATCGCACCTGACGTTTTTTGAGATGCTCGGAAATTTCTCGTTCGGCGGATACTGGAAGAAAGAGGCGATAACCTACGCCCATGACTTCATTACAAAGGTCATGAAGCTCCCGATCTCATACGTCACGGTCTTTGAGGGCTCACACGGTGTGGCAAAAGACGAGGAATCGAAGGAGATCTGGCGCGCATTGGGAGTCACTGATATCCGCGAAGAAGGAATCAATGATGTTTTCTGGGGCCCTACGGGCACCTCCGGCCCGTGCGGTCCCACGACCGAGATCTATTGCCGGAACACTGAAGGAAAGGATATCGAGATCTGGAATATCGTCTTCAACGAGTTCTTTTTCCCCGGCTCGCGCGAGGAGCTTCTGTCCGGGCATTCGCGCAAGGAACTCCAGCCGCTGAAGATCAAAGGCATTGATACGGGCATGGGCTTCGAGCGTCTTGCCATGATCTCACAAGCAGTCCCGACGATTTTTGATACCGATCTTTTAGCACCCATCGCATCCTTAGCGCCGGAAAAACTTCCGCTCCGCAAAAAGCGCATCATTGCAGATCACGTGCGTGGCATGACATTCCTGTTGAGCGACGGACTGCGGCCATCCAACAAAGAGGCAGGATACGTCCTGCGGCGGCTTATGCGCCGCGTGATGGCCTATGAGAAGATCGACAATATCCCATCGCATGTCATCGACTCAATGGTGCATGAGGTCATCCATGAATACGGATCGATCTATCCCGAATTTTCAATCAATGCGACTGCCATCCAGAAAGAGATCCGCGATGAGCGCGAGCGGTTCGGCAAGACGCTGGACCGAGGCATCAAGGAACTCGAGAAAATGCTCTCGATCGATGCCGCGGACGCCTTCCGCCTGTACGAGACCTTCGGCCTGCCGTACGAAATCATGAAAGAGCTCGCGGGGGAGAAGGGGGAAGCGCTCACGCACGAGAAATTCGACAAGCAGTTCAAAAAACACCAGGAACGTTCCCGCGCGGGACTCGAGAAGAAATTCGGCGGGCACGGGCTTATTCTGGACACCGGCGAACTCAAAGCGGGGAACGAGCAGGAGCTCACGACAGTCACGCGCCTCCATACCGCAACGCACTTGCTGAACGCCGCCCTTCATAAAGTGCTTGGAGATACTGTCGAACAGCGCGGCTCGGACATCAACCCTGAACGCACACGCTTCGATTTCCTGTTCCCGCGCAAACTGACGCCCGAAGAGATCGCGAAAGTCGAAGAACTCGTCAATTACGCGATCACGCAGGATTTCCCGATGACTATTCAGGAAATGGATCTCGATGAGGCGAAGAAATCGGGGGCGCTCTTTTTCTACAAGGGACATTATCCGGAACGCGTGAAGGTGTACACGGTCGGCAACGACCGCGAGACATTCTCAAAAGAGCTCTGCGGCGGCCCGCACGTCACGCATACCGGCGAGATCGGCAATTTCAAGATCATCAAGGAAGAGGCGAGTTCCTCGGGCGTGCGGCGCATCCGCGCGACTATCAGCTAGCTGTTGATAATTCATCACGCGACTTTTGCGTACTGTGATATACTTGCAGTAACAAATGGGGATTTTTTCCGACGATAAAAAGAAAATTCCGATACACCATCCGCGAACCGAATCATCCGATCCGGTCGTTTCCGACATCATCGATCTCCGCAAGATGCGGCAGAAAACCGGGGCAGCAGAGCCGGCCCCCGCGGCACGCGCCAAATCAGCCCCTGAACCCAAGCATTCCAAAGCCGCATCGGACAAAAAATTCGATGAAGCGGCAAAGAATTTCTTCAAGAAGGAAGGGCCGAAAGTCGTCTCATACTACTCGGAAAAACCGAAGAGAAGCCTCCCGTCATTCTCCCGCCGCGCATGGTATAGCCTCGCGGGCGTGGGAACGGTAGGAGTCGCAGCACTCGTCCTTAGCACGGTTTTTGCACGTGCAACCGTCATCGTCCAGCCTAAGCGCGAAGACTTCACGCTCTCAAAGATCGCCGTCACCGTAGATCCGGCCGTATCGCTCCCAGACACGAGCTCACGCCGGATTCCGGGCGAGCAGATCCAATATACCGAAGACGTCACGATGACATTCCCGACCACTGGGGAGAAATATGTCGAGACGAGAGCCAAGGGAACTATCATCATCTCCAATAAGTTCAGTTCGAGTTCGCAGTCATTGGTACAGGCGACCCGATTCCAGGAGACCAAGACCGGCTATATCTACCGGCTCACCAAAGCGGTCACCGTTCCGGGCGCTAAGATCGAGAATGGAAATGTCGTTGCCTCATCGATCGAGGCCGAGGTACAGGCGGACCAGGTCGGCGATACGTACAATATATCCTCCGGATCGTTCACCATTCCCGGATTCAAGGACACCCCGAAATACAACGGTTTCACCGCAGTCCTGAAAAATCCCGCCAGCGGCGGATTCAAGGGAACATCGCGCGTGATCTCGAAAGACGATCTCGCAAAAGCGGCGGATGCATTCCAGAAGGAAAGCTATGCGCGCCTGCAGACGAAAAGCCTGCAGAATACCCCTGCGGGATTCACGCTCGTACCGGCAGCGGAGAAATTCGACATACCTTCACAAAATGTCCCGGCAGTAGGGCAACCGGGCGAATCATTTGCCTTGAGCGGCAAAGCACGGCTCACCAATGTCGGATTCCAGGAGAAGACCTTGCTCGAATTCTTCAACCGGATCGTAAACGGAGAAGCGTCTGAACAGAAAAAGGTTGTCCAGAGCAAATCAAAGCTGACATATGATACTGCCTCAATCGCCAAAGATGGCCGCATGAGCCTTTCCGTCTCAGGAACGCTCGCAACCGAAGCCGCCCTTAATCCGAGTGCTATAGCGGCAGCGGCGATCGGGAAGTCGCTCGAGGATGCCAAATCCAGCTTGAGAGATATCCAGGAAATAGGCCCCTTCGGCATCAAAGTATTCCCATTCTGGCGCTCCACCATCCCCAGGGATTCCTCGAAAATCGTGGTTGAAGTGGCCACGGAGAGCTAAAAACGCCCTCAATTAAGAGTCTATTGCAAAAAACCTGGCCTTCTGATAAAGTGGGGTCTTGTGAAAGGCCTCATATTTTGTTGAAGCGCCTTCCGAAAAAATCACGTTATGAACGATACGATCGAAAATCAGAAAGATGCCGAAATCGCGATGACTGTCGCGGATGAGGACGTCAATGCAATGCTTAAGGCGGGAGTCCATATCGGACACGTCCCGTCGAAAACCCATCCCAAGATGGCGCCGTTTATCTTCGCCAATCGCAACGGAATGGCCATTTTCGACCTTATCAAAACCAAGGAAAAGCTCCTTGCCGCCGAAGCATTCATTTCCAAGCTCGTCGCCGAAGACAAGCTCATCCTCTTCGTAGGAACCAAGCCGAGCGCGAAGGGCTTCATCAAAAAGATCGGCGAGCGGCACGGCTATCCCGTTATTGCAGACCGATGGATCGGAGGCACGCTCACAAACTACAAGGTAATTCTCGGCCGCATCCAGGAACTCGAGCGCCTCGAGCGCGAGAAAGCGGAAGGCGGATTCCGGAAATACACCAAAAAAGAGGCGATGGGCAAGGAAGAAGAGATCGCGCATCTTGAAAAATCATTCGGCGGACTCCGCAAGCTGAAGAAAATCCCCGATGCGGTCTTTTTGGCCGATATCGACGAGAACGATCTCGCCGTCCGCGAGGCATTCCGCATGCATGTCCCCACGATCGCCATTACCGACTCAAACACCGACCCGACTCCGATCAATTACCCCATCCCCGCAAACGACAACTCGACTCCGGCCCTCGAATACGTCTTCGGACGCATCGAGAAGGCTATCGAAGAAGGGAAGAAAGGAATCAAGGCTCCTGAATCGCAGGAACTCTAATCTAACGACATAGAAATATGCTGGATCTTATCAAGAAACTCCGCGAAGCGACCGAGTGCTCGATTGGCGAATGCAAAAAGGCCCTTGAGGAAGCTGGGGGCGACTTCGAAAAGGCGAAACGCGTATTGACGCTTTCCGCATCCAAAGCAGCCGCTAAGAAAGCGAGCCGCGAAACCAAAGAAGGAATTATCGCCTCGTATCTGCACCCGAACAAGAAGATCGGCGCAATGGTCGAACTGGCCTGCGAAACCGACTTCGTTGCCAAGAATCCGGCATTTTACGACCTCGCATACAATATCGCTATGCATGTGGCGGCCATGGCCCCTATCTATATATCTCCTGACGACGTCCCGGCAGACACGCGCGAGCTCGTGCGCAAAGACGCCGAGACCGAGGTGGCTAAAATGAACAAGCCAGCCGAAATCGCCAAGAATATCGTAGAAGGCAAGGTGGCGAGCTACTTCGGCGCACAGAGCCTTCTCGCGCAGCCGTTCATCAAGGATCAGAACAAGACCATCAAAGATCTCATCGAAGAGACTATCGCCAAGTTCGGCGAGAACACCAAAGTCACTCGTTTCGCCCGCTTCGAAATCTAACTATTTATCTCAAATTTAAAATCTCATATCTCAAATCTTCCGTGCAATATCATAGAGCTTTGGGATTTGATTTTTGAGATATAAGATTTGAGATTAAAAGCCAACTGCCGTGCTTACCATCTATTTCATCGTATTTGCAGCGTCAATCATAGGAATGTCCTGGATGATTATTCGGATTTTCCCGGAACTCTCGCAAGTCACGGTCGCGCATCATAGAAAGTTCTCATTCCTCGGTATCGAGGATGTTCATATTCTCGAATACAAAGCGCCGGCGGATCTCGCCAAAAAGAAGGCATTTCTCTTCCTTGAGAAGGGGCTTCGCCGCGTGCGCGCACTGGTTTTGAAGCTGGACAATTTCCTTACCCAGCATATAGAATCGGTACAGCAGAAAAACCAGGCACTGAATGCTCCTAAGGCTCCCGAACTTCTGGAGGAAGGGGAGCACGACGAAAAATAAATCTTGGACAGGCCTGCCTACCGTAGGTAGGTGACAGACCACCGCTTGCAGCGGGGCCCCGCCGAAGGCGGTGGGTGATCAATTCTGCTTAAGTTAAAAATAGAAAGCGAAGAAAATATATTATCATGGGCAGGTGACAGAGTGGCTCAAAGCAAACTGCTTTGCTTTGAGCGGGTTTCGCCCCCTCCCATCGGAGCGGGAGGGTCTCAGCGAAACCCCGGGGAGCGCCGTCAAAAGCGCGACCTGGCTGGAGGCCCTATGACGGAAGTTGAAATCAAGCTAGAAAGCGAAGAAAATATATTATCATGGGCAGGTGACAGAGTGGTCAATTGTACCTGACTGTAAATCAGGCGGCCTTGCGCCTACGAAGGTTCGAATCCTTCCCTGCCCACACCCTAGGAAACATCATGCTTTTTCGCATGGTGTTTTCTTTTTAGCCTCTAAAAAGGCCATTAATCCTACGAAAAAAGGTTCGAACCATGTCCTGGGGGAGTTCAGGACGGTTCGAACCTTTTCCCCTTAACCTTCTACGCTTGTTGACCGAATTTACAAAAAGTCCACAATAAAGAAAGAAGTTCTGTACCTTTTCAAAGAATATGGAGGTGTTATGCCGATTGAAACCGTTGGCTCAGCGGAAGCAATCTTGCAGCTTGTCGCGAGTTTTCAAGGTCTAGAAGGAAAGGGCCCCGATCCGTTAGAGATATGGTCTAGGATAGTACGCTACACAAGCACTGGAGGAACATTTAAATTCTATCCTCTCATCGAATNNAGCCTGCGGGTGAATTCCTTCTCGACATTACTGACTTACTCAAGAGAGGTTTGCTCCAACTATTGCCGGATGGAAGGATTGAACTTACTTCACTCGGTCGATGTTTTACTTTTGCCAAAACCTTGCCAGTTTCACTAACCCCATTGGAAAAAGATATGGTGATAACATCATAAAATAGACACCAAACGAAGAGGAGGATTTGAAAGGTCCTCCTCTTTTATTTTATCCACTCCATGCTACGCTCTCGCTCATGTACATACTTTACGAGG
>FKKE01004597.1_pt1 | contig 10445 bp, 12 predicted proteins | sample 1106331 | NCBI WGS metagenome assembly FKKE01 (sample SAMEA3931202, study PRJEB13176) | freshwater metagenome | biome: Drinking water system; feature: drinking water; material: freshwater | place: China | collected 2013-02-06 | reverse complement strand
ACGATCGGCGTCACGCCGGCGCCCCGCTCCGCGCGAGACGGCGGAGCGTGGCTGCGGCCGCGGGTTCGGCAACCAGGATGCCGGCCATCATCACCGCGCATCCGAGCCAGCCGATCCACCCGAGTACCTCGTCGGCGAGAAGCACGCCCGCAAGGGCGGCGAACGGCGCCTCGAGCGTGAAGACGAGCGCAGCGCGCGCGGCCGTCGTCCGCGCCTGCACCCACGTCGCGATGAGGTAGCCGAGCGCTCCGGCGAAGACGCCCGTCACGAGCAGCGCGCCCCATACGGTCGCGCCACGCGGGACCTCCAGCTCGCCGAGAGCGAGGGCGATGATCGTGAAGCCGACGAACGAGGTGGCCATCATGAGGAACGTGAGCGCGCGGGGGTCGTAGCGCGGCGCGAACCGCTCCATCGCCGTGATCTGGAAAGCCTGGAAGATCGCGTTGCCGAGCACGAGCGCGTTCCCGAGCGTCGAGCCGCCCGGCACGCCGTTCAACAGCAGCAACCCGAGCACCGCCAGCGCGACGCCGACCCAGAGGATGCGGGGCACCGGCGTCCCGAAGAACGCAAGGGCGAGCAGCGGCGTGAAGACGACGTAGAGACCGGTGATGAACCCGGTGCTCGCCACGGTGGTCAGCTCGAGCCCCGCGGTCTGGAGCCCGTAGGCGGTGGCGAGCAGCACGCCGACCCCGACGCCGGCGACGTACCCGGAGCGCGGGAGCGTCCTCAGCGAGCCCCACGCGAACGGCGCGAGCACGAGTGTCGAGATCGCGAAGCGCACGGCGAGGAACGCGAACAGCGGATAGAGGGCGATCGCGTCCTGGACCTGGACGAACGTGACGCCCCACACAGCGGTGACGGCGACGAGCGCGAGAAGGGGGAACCGCTGCAAGTGCGCGATTCTCTACGCTCCGGGCGGATGAACGTTCTCGACACGCTGGGACGCCCGGTGCGCGACCTGCGGATCTCCGTCACGGACCGCTGCAACTTCCGGTGCGTGTACTGCATGCCGAAGGAGGTCTTCGGACACGAGTACCGCTTCCTTCCGCGGCGAGAGCTCCTCACGTTCGAGGAGATCGAGCGCATCGCGCGCGTGTTCGTCGATCTCGGCGTGCGCAAGCTGCGCATCACGGGCGGCGAGCCGCTCCTCCGGCGCGACCTCGAAGTGCTGATCGGCCGTCTCGCCGCGATCGACGACGAGCTCGACGTGACGCTGACGACCAACGCGGCGCTGCTCGCACAGAAGGCCCAGGCTCTGGCGGAGGCTGGTCTGTCGCGGATCACGGTCAGCCTCGACTCCCTCGACGACGAGGTCTTCCGCGCCATGAACGACGTGGACTTCCCGGTCGCGCGCGTGCTCGCCGGCATCGACGCGGCCGCCGAGGCGGGTCTCCCCGTGAAGGTGAACGTCGTCGTCAAGCGCGGCCTGAACGAGGGATCGATCCTCGACATCGCGCGTCGCTTCCGCGGCACGGGCCACACCGTGCGGTTCATCGAGTACATGGACGTCGGCGCGACGAACGGCTGGCGCCTGGACGACGTCGTCCCGGCAGCGGAGATCGTCTCGACGATCGGCGCCGAGTTCCCGCTCGAGCCGGTCGCATCCGCCTATCGGGGTGAGGTCGCGGAGCGCTACCGCTACCTTGACGGCGCCGGCGAGATCGGCGTCATCGCCTCGGTCACGCAGCCTTTCTGCGGCGACTGCACTCGGGCACGCATCTCGGCCGACGGGAAGCTCTACACGTGCCTCTTCGCGGTTCACGGCCACGACCTCCGGGCACTCCTGCGCTCCGAGGAGGTCGACTCCCTGGAGGGGACGATTCGTGGCGTGTGGGCTCGTCGGGCCGATCGCTACTCGGAGCTCCGCACCCTCGACACGAGCGCGTTGCGCAAGGTCGAGATGTCGTACATCGGCGGCTAGCGTCACGACGGGCGAGGCGAGCCTCGCCCCTACGCGGTCGGCTCGGCCGCGGCGGCCGCGATCGGCGGGCGCTTCGCGAAGAGCCCGCGGCCCGGCTCGAGGCTCGTCCCGCCCGAGCGGAGGATCACAGCCACGGAGACGAGCACGGCGGCGCCCGCGACGACCATTTGCGCCGTGACGTCCTCGCCGAGGATCAGCCACCCGAGCGTGACGGCGACGATCGGATTCACGTACGCGTACGTCGAGACGAGCGAGGTCGGCGCGACGCGCAGCAGCCAGACGTACGCCGTGAAGCCGACGAAGCTCCCCGCGACGATCAGGTAGCCGAGCCCGAGCACCGCGCTCGTCGTCCACACGGCCTCGCCGATCTCGCCGGAGACGAGAGAGTAGCCCGCGAGCAGGATTCCGCCGCAGAGCGAAGCGAGCCCGGCCGAGACGAGCGGCCGGTGAGGCAACGGGGCGTCACGCGAGTAGAGCGAGCCGACCGCCCAGCACATCGCGCTCGCCACGATGACGAGCGCCCCGAGCCGGTCGACGGATCCCGACCCGAACGGATCGAACAGGAACGCGAGGCCTGCAAAGCCGACCGCGATCCCGACATAGGCGCCGACCGCGAGTCGCCTCCCGAACGCGACGCGGTCGAACAGCGCCATCCAGATCGGGATCGTCCCGACGAGCAGCGCGGCCACGCCGGCCGGCACGGTTTGCTGCGACCACGCGAGCGCGCCGTGCCCGGTGACGAAGAGGAGCCCGCCGAAGACGAAAGCGGCCCCGATCTGCCGTCGGCCGATCGGATCGCTCGCGCGATCACCCCGCGGGAGCGCGAAGAGGAGGAGCGCGGATCCCGCGACGAGGTGCCGCACGGACATCGCGAGAAACGGCGGCAGGTCGCGGACGACGATCGCGAGGGCGATGAAGGTCGACCCCCAGACGAGGTAGACCGTCACGAGGGCGAGCCAGACCCTGACGCCGTGTCGCGCCACCATTGCCGGATGGTCACGGACGAGGTCGATCAGCTCAAGTCGAATCAGCGCGCGCGTCGATCAGTCGGGCTGATCTCCGATGGCGCCGACCGGCCCGCGGACCGCCTCGTTAGAATCGCGTGGTCGTGTCGAGCTTCGTCGCCGAAACCAACCGGCGCCTCCCTCGCGGCTGGGCGCACCTCGCCTTCCAGTTTCTGATCTGGATCGGCTTCTACGTCGCGTACCAGATCGCACGGGGCGCGGCCGACCGGGACGTCGCCGTCGCATTCGCGAACGGCGAGTGGATCCTGCGAACGCAGGACCAGCTCGGCGCGCTCTTCGAGCCGACGGTCCAGCGCTTCGTCGACGGCTCGACGCTGATGGTGACGCTCACGTCGTACACGTACTGGCTGTCGCAGTTCGCCGTCGTCGGTCTGACGCTGCTCTGGGTGTACTTCAAGCACCACGAGCGGTTCGCGAGCTTCCGGAACTGGCTGATCGTGGCGAACCTCATCGGGCTGGTCGGCTACGTGGTCGTCCCGACGGCGCCACCCCGCATGTTCCCGAGCTGGGGCTTCACGGACACGCTCGCGCAGTACTCGTCGATCAACCACGAGTCGGGCCTCATCGCCTGGGGCGCGAACCCCTATGCAGCGATGCCGAGCCTGCACGCGATGGACGCGCTCATCGTCGGGATCGTCATGTTCAGCGTCGTGCGCTCGAGAGTCGCCAAGGCACTGTGGCTCGCGTGGCCGGTGTGGGTGGCGTTCGCGGTCATCTCGACCGGGAACCACTACTGGCTCGACGTCGTCGCCGGGTTCGCGCTCGCGCTCGTGACCGGCTATGCGCTCACGCGCGTTCGCACCCTGCGCCTCCGGCGCGCATGAGCGAGCAAGAGCCCGCGCGCGTCAACCAGCTCGATCGCGTCAAGCAGGAGTACACCGCCGCCGCGCGGGAGATCCTCCAGCGCTCCATGCGCGGCGTCGCGAAGACGAAGCTGACGCCGGACATGCTGACGCTGGCCGGCGTCTCGCTGTGTCTCGCGGGCGCCGTGCTCGTCGGCTTCGAGGAGCGCAACGAGAAGCTCTTCTTCTGGCTCGGCGGGGCGTTGTTCGTCATCGGGTCGGTCGCGGACATCCTCGACGGTGCGCTCGCCCGCGCCGCGAGCAAGGGAACGGTCTTCGGCGCCTTCCTCGACTCCACCTTCGACCGTCTCGGCGAGGCGGCGATGCTCACCGCGATCGGGCTCGTCTTCATGCGCGAGGGGAACGAGGTCGCTCTCGTCGCGACGTTTGCCGCGGTGATCGGCTCGTTCCTCGTGAGCTACACGCGCGCAAAGGCCGAGGCGCTCGGGCTCCGCGGCGACGTCGGCTTCGGCTCGCGCGTCGAGCGCGTCGTCCTCATCTCGGTCGGTCTCGGGCTCGCGCCGTGGGGGCTCCTGCAGTGGCCGATATACCTCCTCGCCGCGATGGCGTGGATCACCGTGGTGCAGCGGATGCTCTTCGTGCGCCGTCAGCTGCGCGAGCTCGCCGAAGCCTGACTTGTAAGGAGCGCCGCACCTCGGCACCCTTCGTATCGTGGAAGCTCGACCATTCGCGCCGGCGCGGCGCGCCCGAGGATCTGTAATGTATACTCCGCTGTATGCGTCGGAAGCAGATCTACCTCGACGAGGCCAGCGAGCGCTCGCTCAAGCGGCTCGCGGCGCGCACCGGCCGCTCGGAGGCCTCGCACATCCGCGAGGCGCTGCAGCGGTATCTCGCGACGGGAGCCGCGACTGCTGACGACCCGCTCGAGCGCCTGATAGGGCTCGTCGCCGACTCGGACGGGCCGGATGACGTGGCCGAGAACCACGACCACTACCTCTACGGTGCGGCGAAGGAGCGGGGCTGAGAATCGTCTACGCGGACACGGGCGCGTTCATCGCGCTCCTGTGGCAGCGCGATCGGGCGCACGAGCGGATTCGCGCCCACTACCGAATCCTCCGCGACGCGGGCGACGTCCTGCTCACGTCGAACCACGTCATCGCCGAGACCGCGACGCGGTTGCGCTACGACGCTGGGCTCCCGGCAGCGCTCGGCTTCCGCGAGCTGCTCGACGAGGCTACCGAGGCCGGGCGCGTGATCGTTCGCCACGCGGATCCCGATCTCGACGCCAAAGCATGGGACGTGATGGCGCGGTACGCCGATCTCGCGCTCTCGTTCACGGACTGCGTCGGCGCGGTGACCGCACGGGAAGCGTCGGCGGCGGCTGTCTTCGGGCTCGACGCCGACTTCCGCGTGCTCGGCTTCGCGCTCGAGCCGTAAGCGCTGAGCAAACACTAGGGATTTCCAGGTTTCGCGGGGCCCTGCGAGCTGGGACGCTGAAAACGAGCCGAGCTACCTCGTCGAGTCGTACTTTGCGGGCTCTCAGGAAGCGGTCGAGGACGCCCGCTCGCGGGCCCGCCTGGCCGCCGAGCTGGGAAATGACGTCCGCTACCTGCGGACGACCGTCCTTCCGACAGACGAGGTGATCCTGCACCTCTTCGAGGCGCCTTCAGAGGAGGCGCTCGACGAGGCCGGCAGGCGCGCGGCATTGCCATTCGAGCGAATCGTGGAGGCGGTCGAGGGGTCCGCCGAGACACAGAAGGAGGAGAGATGAAGAAGCGCGACCTGATCGCCGCCGTGGTGGGTGGGGCGATCGTGATGGTGCTCGCGGGATCGGTCGCGTGGGCGGCGATCCCTGCCCAGCCGGGCGGCGTGATCCAGGGCTGCTACGACGGCGGCGGCAATGTCAAGGTCGTGGAAGCCCTCCCGTGCCCCAAGGGCCACACCCCGTTCCAGTGGGACCAGCAGGGCGTCCAAGGGATCCAGGGGCCAAAGGGTGACATGGGTGACATGGGCACGCAGGGAATCCAGGGCGAGCAAGGGATCCAGGGCATCCAGGGACTGCAAGGCGAGCAGGGGCTGAAGGGTGACACGGGCGAGCAGGGGATCCAGGGTCCGCAAGGGGGGCAGGGAACGCAAGGACCGCCGGGCCAGGCAGGCCAGCCCGGCGTCCAAGGCCCGCCCGGAGAGCAGGGTCCCGCCGGGGCCACCGGATTCGGGTTCTGGAGCGACCAGGACATCGCGAATGCGGCCCCGAACTCGACTGCGGCCGCCACGGCGCGCTGCCCGCATTCCCTCGGTCCGGGCTGGTTTGTACTTCACGGCGGGTTCTAGCTGTTGGGTGGAACCGCCATCTACAGCCAGTTCGCACCCGCTAGCAGTGATCCAAACAATCTCGGTAGACAAGGCTGGAGGGTCGAAGTCGCCGCGCCACTTCTTGGCCAAGCTTCGGTTATCGCCTACGTAACGTGTGTCAGGTTCAAATGAGCTAGCGAGCTTTTGTGGGTTGCGATATGCTGCTAGCAGTTTGACTGCTAGCACTTCTCAGAAACGAGCGGGCATCCTGGTCAGGATGCCCGCTCCATTGAAGGAGGCGCTCGTCCGCGAGACCGCCCGCCGCGCCTCCAACGTCAATGACGTGGCCGTCGGGATCCTCGCCGACGCGTTCGGCGTTCCCCACACACCCACCGGCCGCCGCCGCAAAGTGCTAGCAGGCTCCAGCCCCGTCCTCCTCCTGCGCGTCCCGCAGGAGCTGAAGGACGCGATCCATGCGGAGGCGTCGCGGCGCGACTCCAACGCGAACGACGTCATCCTCGCCGCGCTCGCCGACGGCCTCGGCGTCCCGGCCCAGAGCAATCGAAAGGGAAGGAAACTCATGGCCGCAACGAACGGCTCGAAGAACGGCGCGCGCGCGAAGGACAAGGTGCGCGTCGCGATCATCGGCGTGGGCAACTGCGCCAACTCGCTCCTGCAGGGAGTCGAGTACTACAAGGATGCGAAGGCCGAGGACACCGTCCCCGGCCTCATGCACGTCGACCTCGGCGGGTACCACATCTCGGACATCGAGTTCACCGCCGCGTTCGACGTCGTGAAGGGCAAGGTCGGCGTCGACCTTGCCGACGCGATCTGGGCGCACCCGAACGACACGATCAAGTTCTCCGACGTGCCGAAGACCGGTGTGAAGGTCTCGCGCGGCATGACGCACGACGGCATCGGCAAGTACCTCGCGCAGGTCGTCGAGAAGGCGCCCGGCCAGACCGACGACGTGGTGAAGATCCTCAAGGAGACGGGCACCGACGTCGTCGTGAACTACCTGCCGGTCGGCTCCGAGGCCGCGACCAAGTGGTACGCGGAGCAGATCCTCGAGGCGGGCGTCGCGATGGTGAACTGCATGCCCGTCTTCATCGCGCGGGAGCCGTACTGGCAGAAGCGGTTCGAGGAGGCCGGCTGCCCGATCATCGGCGACGACATCAAGTCGCAGGTCGGCGCGACCATCACGCACCGCGTCCTCACGACGCTGTTCGGTGACCGCGGTGTCCACCTCGACCGCACGATGCAGCTGAACGTCGGCGGCAACTCCGACTTCCGCAACATGCTCGAGCGCGAGCGCCTCGAGTCGAAGAAGATCTCGAAGACGAATGCGGTCACGTCGATGCTCGACTACGACATCGGCGAGGACAACGTCCACGTCGGCCCGTCGGACTTCGTGCCGTGGCTCACCGACCGCAAGTGGGCGTACATCCGCATGGAGGGCTCGTCGTTCGGCGACGTGCCGCTCAACCTGGAGCTCAAGCTCGAGGTGTGGGACTCGCCGAACTCGGCCGGCATCGTGATCGACGCCGTCCGGCTGGCGAAGCTCGCGCTCAACAACGGGATCTCGGGCTCGCTCGAGGCGCCGAGCGCGTACCTCATGAAGTCGCCGCCGAAGCAGATCCGCGACGACGAGGCGCGTGAGGACATCGAGCGCTTCATCGTCAAGAACGCCGTCTCCAAGAAGAAGGCGGCCGCGAAGGCGTGACCAGAGCCCGCTACGCGCGGATCTTCTGGATCGGCGCGGCGGCGATCCTCGTCGTCGCCGCGCTGGTCGCCCTCGCCGCGGTGCTCCGTGGTGACTTCTCTGACACGGACGGCCGCATCCTCGGGACGCTAGCTGCGCTGCTCCTCGCCGCCGGGACGCTCATCAGCGGACTCGCGCTCGTCGAGCGCGACGAAGCGGTGCTCGGTCGCGCAGCGGCCGTGCTCGCGCCGGTCGGCTTCGGGCTCATTACGTACGCGATCTGGGACTTCGTCTTCGACGGTGGCGGCGGCAGCTGGCGACTCGGCTGGATCGGCGCGCTGCTGCTGGTTGCGCTCATCCTCGGCGTCTCGGCCCGCCTCGTCGCCGAATCACCCTCGCTCACGCCGCTCGCGTATGCAACGGCGGTTCTCGCCGGCGTGGCAGCCACCGTCTCCGCATACGCGATCTGGACCGAGGACGTGCCGGATGCCGTCGGAAAGGTGATCGCGGCCCTCTGGATCGTGACGGGTGCCTGCTACCTGCTCGTTCCCATCCTCGAGCGCTTCCGAGTTCCCGCGAGCGACCCCGACGTCCGAGTCATCGCCGCGCTCGACGACGTCGAGCTCGTCATCGCCCGCTCCAACGCCGGGCTGATCGTCGAGCTCGCGCCGGGCGAGCGCCTTCTCCTCCGCCGAAAGCCCTAGACGCGCGCCGCGGTGTCGTCCGCGACGAACCCGACCTGCCGATGCGACTTGTCGCAGAACGGCTTCGTCTTCGAGTGACCGCAGCGGCAGAGGACGATCGCGTCGCCCGGCGGCAGCACGAACTCGTTGCCGTCGGCATCGATCACCCGCACCCGCCCTTCTACCTTGTACGGCCCATTCGCCCGCGCCTTGATCGTCACCTCACCCATCGCGCCAGTGTAGGGGCGAGGCTTGCCTCGCCCTAGACTCAGCCCGGTGAGCCTTCGGATCTGCTTCGTCACCCCGTTCGCGTGGTCGCAGCCGCACGAGGTGAACGCGCACGTCGCAGGCGCAGCGAACGCGCTCCGACGCTTGGGCCATGAGGTGACCGTCCTCGCGCCGTCGTCGCGGACGCGCGACCTCGTCGCCGGCCGAAGAGCGCTGCAGCGTGGAACCGACGAGGACGTGATCGCCGTCGGGCCGTCGGTGCCGCTCTCGCGCCGGACGAACATGGGCGTCCCCGTCGCCGTGCGCGCGAACCTGAGGCTGGCACTCACGAAAGGCCGCTTCGACGTCGTGCACGGTTTCGAGCCCGGGCTGCCGAGCATCTCCTACCTGGCTCTGACGTCGGCCCACGCGCTCACCGCCGCGACGTTCTTCTCGGTCGACCGGCTCGGCTACCCGGCGCGGAGATCGCGGCGCGACCGGCTCCGGACGCGCGTCGACGTGCTCCTCGCGACGTCAGACGAGACCGCTGCAGCGGCCGCCGAGCGCTTCGAAGGCGACTATGCGGTCATCCCGATCGGGGTCGATCTCGCGGCGTTCGCGCCTGCGAAGAAACGGAAGCTCGTCGTGATCGAGCTCGAGCCGGCGGGTCGGGCAACCACGCGGGCGCTGCTGCGCCTGCTCGACGACGCTCCGTGGGAGGCAACGCTCATTCACACGAAGCCGCTCGGCTTCCGGCCGGTCATCCCGCGGCGACTCCACTCCCGCGTACACGTTCGCTCCACGCGCACGTCGGCCCAGCGAGCCGACATGCTTGCACCGGCGGCGATCTTCGTGGCGGCGCCGGGCGGCGAGGAAAGGCTCGCGCTCGAGGCAGCCGCGAGCGGCGCCGCGGTCGTCGGCGGCGACGTCGACGCTGTCGCGGCGCTGATCGCGGACGAGACGAGGCGGACGCAGGTGTCGGCGGACGGCCGGCATGCGGCCGAGCGGCAGAGCTTCGAGAAGGTCGCCGTCGAGCTCGACGCCGTCTACACGAGGCTCCTCCGCAAGCGCCGGCCGTCGCGGGCCGTGCCCGACGATCCGCTCACCGACCGGGACTGGCTCACCATCGACCTCCACATGCACACGGAGTGGTCGCACGACTGCTCGATCCCGACCGAGGAGCTCCTCGACCATGCAGAGGAGATCGGGCTCGGCGGGATCGCCGTCACCGACCACAACACCTTCGAAGGAGCGCTCGAGGCAGTCGAGCTCGCGGGCGGTCGCGACCTGATCGTCATCCCCGGCGAAGAGATCAAGACCGACAACCAGGGCGAGGTCATCGGCCTGTTCCTGGAGGAAGAGATCCCGCGCGGGATGAGCTTCGGCGACACGGTCGCGGCCATCCGCGAGCAGGGCGGCCTCGTCTACCTCCCCCACCCGTTCGACCGCCTGCACGCGATCCCGGATCCCGCGACGCTCCATCGCCATCTCGCCGAGATCGACGTCTTCGAGGTCTACAACGCGCGGCTCCTCCGCGACTCGTTCAACGACGAGGCGCTGCGCTTCGCGCGCAAGTACCGGCTTCTCCAGGGAGCCGGCTCCGACGCGCACGTGCTCCAAGGCGTCGGCACGGGAGTCGTCCGCATGCGCCGCTTCGACGGCCCCGAGGAGTTCCTGCTCTCGCTCCGCTCGGCCGAGATCCTCCGCCGCCCCAAGTCGCTCGCGTACCTGCAGTCGCTCAAGTGGGTGGCGCAGGTCAAGGAAAAGGTTCTCTGAGCGAGAACCCTGGACCCGACTCCGTGCCCGCCGCCG
>FKKE01000539.1_pt2 | contig 10453 bp, 9 predicted proteins | sample 1106331 | NCBI WGS metagenome assembly FKKE01 (sample SAMEA3931202, study PRJEB13176) | freshwater metagenome | biome: Drinking water system; feature: drinking water; material: freshwater | place: China | collected 2013-02-06 | reverse complement strand
ATGCGCTTGATCATCTCCTCATACAGTTTGGCTTGATTTTGCTTGTCGACGGATTTAAGGGAATCTTGATTGATCGATTCAATGCCCATAAACATCGCCGAGCATCCGGATTCCTTAAGTGTCTTGAGCAATTCCGGATGATGGGCGACGTACGTGGCACTCATCTGGCTCATCCACTTTTTCCCAAGCGGCTTCATGGCTTGGCACAGCTCTCGGGTATAGGCCGGGTCGGACAGCAAGTCGTCGTCCCAGAACATCACCATCGGCCCGTTCATTTTCTCGACCAGCTTCACCACATCCGCCGGTGGTTTCTTTCTGAAACCGTATTGGCCGCCGCCTAAGGCCAAATGAATCGAGCAAAACGTACAGCGATAATTGCACCCTCGTGTGGCCGTCAACGCATCGCGGAACATGTAACCTGGCGGCAGCAGGTCCCAGCGTGGTGGCTTCTCATCCCATTTCTCGACCATGTACGGCATCCGATACTGCTGTTGCATCTGGCCTTTCTTGAAGTCCTCAATCAGTCTCGGAACGGTCAATTCGCCTTCGCCAATCACGATCGCATCGGCATGTTGAATCGCTTCGTCGGGCAGGGTCGAAGGATGAATACCGCCGAGGACAACCTTGGCACCTCTCTCACGGAACAGCCGGGCGACTTCGTACGCTCGAATGGCCACCACGGTCGTCACGGTAATGAACACCAGGTCGTAGTCGGCCTCAAAATTCAGCGGCCCGACGATTTCGTCTTGAATCTCGATATCCCACTCATCCTCGGGGACCAAGGCGGCGAGGGTAGGAAGGTTCAAGTTCGGGGTGCGGAATAGTTTCCAGACAGAATCCCACTTCTGATCTTCAGGATGCGGAATAATGAGTCCAAGCCTTTTCCGTCCCATGGCACCTCCCTGTGGTGTAGTCACCGTCTGCACATCCACGCGCGAATAGTATCGTGTTCACAATCGCGTTGGCTGCCTCATCTGAGCGTTCGTTCGGATCACCGTTTTTCCGTAAGCCAGCTACGCCCAAAGTGGTTCGTGGGGCTGTCTAGGGCATATGGATGGTCGGTCTCGTTCTGGCGGTTAATCGCGTCGGGGAAAAACGGGCTCCCAAAGTGGCCGTAGATAGTCGGAGATGGACCGGAATCGGATAGGTATAGGCTCATCCGGCTCCGATCGCTCCCATCCGAAAGGGGTGAGAGCGGTGCGGCAAATGCATCATAATTTGTCGCGGATCTTGGATGATACGGATTGGTGTAGGACCATGGTTGATCAGCCAACGACTCATCTCCGGAGGGCTTCTCGGTGAGTGAGCGCTCGCTCGTCGTCTGGTCGATCTCGTTAGCGGAGAGAGCTATCGATTCGGCCGTATGGCCGTTGAGGGGAAGAAGCGTGAGCATTAAACTGAACAGATATCGCATGTCACACCTTCAAAACTCCGCGCAGCCTAGCCTTTTTGATGAGGCAGATCAAGCACCTCCTGGAGAGCCTGAGCGGTGACTCTTGATACGGTTACCGTACTTCATGTAACTTAAGTAAGTTTGTGCCGCCCGGTTGTCCCACTCGACTCCCAGAGAGAATCACGATCTTCTCACCGGTCCTGGACAGTCCTTCCGCCTTGAGCCGCCGTTCTGCCTCTTCCACACGTGCATCGGTATGCTTGATCTCTGCGATTGCGTGGGGACGGACGCCCCAATAGAGTGCCATCTGCCGCTTGACGGATTCGAAGGGAGTGAAGGCAACGATCGGTGCTGCCGGCCGTTGCTTGGAAATCAAACGAGCGGTTGTCCCACGCTCGCTAAACGCCACGACGGCACTCGCAGTGATCGCTGTGGCGGCCGATGATGCGGCGATGCAGATCGCCTCAGGAAATGAGAGCTGTTCGATATCCATGAAAGGTTTGTGATGCACGCCGGGCTTAACTTCCCCTTCCGCAGTGCGAATGATCCGATCCATCACCTGTACGCTTTCAGTCGGATGCGCGCCAATCGCCGTTTCTGCGGATAGCATCACCGCATCGGTCCCGTCGAAGACGGCATTCGCCACGTCCGAGGCTTCGGCCCTTGTCGGCCGTAGGGCACTGGTCATCGACTCCAACATTTGTGTTGCCGTGATGACCAGCCGGCGTCGACGGTTGGCTTCGGCGATGATGCGTTTTTGTAGGATCGGCACGGCCTCTGGCCCCATTTCCACGCCAAGGTCGCCGCGGGCGATCATGACACCGTCCGCTTCATCCAAAATGGCGTCTAACGACTCCACCGCCTCGACCCGTTCGATCTTGGCGATAATGGGCAGATCACCACCGCATGAGGCGATGAATTTCCGAGCTCTACGAATGTCCTCTGGTCCCCTGACAAATGACAGTGCCACATAATCTACGCCCTGCATAATACCGAACCGGATATCCTGACGATCCTTTCGCGTGAGGGCCGGCGCACTCACACTGGTGCCGGGAAGATTGATCCCCTTGTGCGTGGCGATGCAACCACCGGTCACGACAGTGCAGTCCACCCTATCGTCGGTTATGCGACCAGCCACCAATTCGATGAGCCCGTCGTTGATTAAAATCCGGGCCCCGCGTCTGATATCGCGCGTCAATGATAGGTAGGTGACCGGAATGTCGGGGATCTGTGATCGATTTGCAGGGGAGGGGTGCCTGCCTTGCACAGGTCGTGTCAGAGTTGATGTGGTCCTCAACCGCACCGTTTGACCGGAGCGAACCTCGATACTACCCCCTTCGACCAGGCCGACTCGTATTCGTGGCCCCTGCAGATCTTGGATAATTGCGATGGCCCTACGTTGGCGTTTGGCAGCCCCGCGGATTGCCGTAATCGCCGTCGTGTGGGACTGATACGTGCCGTGCGAGAAATTGAGCCGTGCCGCATCCATGCCAGATTGGATCAGGCTGTTCAGGATGGTCGTTGAACTACTGGCGGGACCGATGGTACAGACAATTTTGGCTTTGCGCATGGCCGGTTCCTCGTCCGCAGCGTATCATCCGCTACGTTGACCCTACCGCGGCGATGCATTCAAGAACAAGGGGGGCGCTTTATGGAATCCTGAGGCCGATTGAGAAGGTAGTGGCATACCCGTCGGGAGCCGGTGTTGGAGCGAGCATCAGACGGTCACCGCCGTCACGAAAGATGAAGTCCTGCCGATTTCTGACTCGACGTGGTCCCCGCGAGGAGTAGGAAAGGGCGGTATGAACCTGATCGGTCAGCTCATCGGGAAAGTAGACCTGTGAGGTAAACTCAAATCTCTTATTCGACACCGGCGCGGTTCGAATCTTAAAGTGGATATGGATGGTCCTGATCGGGTACCAGCCGGGATAGATTGTGAGGAATCGAGCGATGCCTCCGGAGTCGGTGATCTGACATCCGCGTAAGAACTTCTGTCCCAGCGTGGTGAACCCAGGATCCTGCACACCCGAATAGGCCCCCCGGGCATCGCAGTGCCAGATATCAACGAGCGCACCCGACAGCGGCAGGCAAGATCCGGCGCCGATACGCACGACCTGAAAGTTCACCGTCAGCGGTGTGCCCACTGTAACCTGCCCGGTGGATGGATCGGAACGAATATCGGAGCGGTTCAACTGCTCATCGACAAAATAGGGGCCTTCGGTTTGCTCAGGCCGAACGATACAGGAAGGCTCCGCGGTACCAGCGAACGTCAGCCGTGGAACGAGGCCGCCCCCCGTCAACCAGATTCCTCCAGTCGCAGCCAGGAGTTTTACCACGTCACGGCGGGAAAGCACGGTTCTCATTCGCACATCGAATTCTTTCAATTCAGCCGACCTTCGCACACGTTCGCACGATCACGGATGATCACGGTTATCGACCCCGAAGGCGCGGGTGAACACTCCGCGGAGGCAGTGGAGGAGGCGGCGCCGACCGTGGTGCGAGGTGCGGTGAGGGGCCATAGAACCCGCGGCTTCCCCAATATCCACCCAAGGCCCCTCCATACCCACTGTACGGATAGAACCCGCCCCAGCCATAGGGTGGAGCGTAGAAGCCATAGTCTGGGATGCGATCCCTTCGTCTCTCGGCAGCGATACGACTCCAATCGATAATATGTTTGATCTCAAGCAGGGGATAGGTGTAAGAGCTCTCATCCAGTGGTCTACTGGTTTCACCTTTTACCGTACCAATTACCGTGACAGGTGTTCCTTCCGGTAGACTTGCAGGGTCAAGGAACGCTTCTCGGACAGCTAGAAATCGGCCTTCCGACCGAAGTCGGTCCTCTGTGAGAGGCTCGTTATTTTCCGCCGGCAGCTGCAATACCTCCACTTCGGTTCCCGTTGCCGTCCGTTTGGCCCGGATGACCGTGCCTCCAAACATAACCGTTCGTCCAATGTACTCGCTGGGCATGCTTTTCAGGTTCGCAAAATGCACGCTGGTGTCGATCTCTTTTTCTAGCCCAATCGGAACACCGAGGAGCTCTGTGTCGCGTTGGACCTGATGAATAGATTCCGCACAGGCGGACAAGAAGATGACTGCGCAACCCAGGGAAGCGTGCACAATCATACGACGCATGGCAATACTCCTCACCTAGAAGTGGTACGACAGCCCGCCAAGAATATGCTGTGCCCGGTAGTTTCCGCTAAATCCACCCAAGGCACCGAATGCGTGATCGAAATGAAGCGTGGCGCCGGAATACTTGTATTCTCCGAACAGGGCAATCGTTGGTGTGACAAATGCGCGCAGCCCCACCAACACATTCCACACCGCTGTCAGGTCGGTGTCGCGCTGTACGGTAGAAGTATTGCCGATATGGGCGATGCCCGCCCCAATACCGGCCCCGATATATGGTTGAACTGTGCGACCTGGATAACGTGCGACAAAATTAACTCCGATTGTCGTCAGCCGAAAGTGGATGCCGGCATCGGGATCAAAATTCGTCGTCGTCGGATCGTCGGCGAAACTCTTGATATGTGGGGTGGTGTGTAACACCTCTCCTTCGATTCCGTACCAACGATGTCCTGGGAAGTATCCAACTTTTCCCCCATACGTAATTGAGTTTTGAAGGTCGAAATCTTGGAGGGGGCCCGAAACTCCGGCTGAAGGGCCTGTTCCTGCAATGCTGTTGATGCGATCGGCGAAATTGATTCCGGCTACTCCTGCCACATACGACTCTGCACGTGCAAGGGAAAGCGATCGGCACAGTTCTATCCCCACACAGATGCAGAGAACGGCCAGGGCTATAAGCTGTTTCGTCTTCATAAGATGACCGCCAGCATCAGAGCGACGCAGTCATCATACCAAGCGATTGGCACGAAGAACATGGCCGGAACAAACAGGCCTGAGAGCAGTATTTTGCGTGTTTTGACAGGCTGAGGAGGGCTGCTACACTTACTACAGTTCATGAACTCTATGCGAAAACTCTCTACTCAGACTCAATGAACCATGGATAGGCATACGGAGGGATAGCCTATGTCTCTGAGAGCACTTCCGGCGAGAACCATCAGCTTTGCCTATTCATGCGCCGTTTTGCTATTGGCCGTCTCAGGTTGCACTGGTGGGCACGCAGCAGGTGTGACCTCCGATGATACTCACTATCCGGCCGGTGAACGACTGACGAATAGCGAGATCGCCGGAGTCTCTCCAACTCTGGCAGCCTATGCAGAGCAGAAACGACGACCGGAAGACCCGATCTATGTCAATCTTGCACCGCTCGCCCTGGATAGCAAGATTCGCCAGACGGAAAAACCAAAAGGGACTATTGGACAACAACTTCGCGAGGAATTTGCCTCTGACCCAATCATTCAACTCCTTCCAGATCCCAAGACCAAGCTAGGGCGTAAGATGTCCCAATCGATTCCACCAACGGCGGATGTCGAAGTGATCTCAAGAGTTTCGGTTAAGGAGATACTTGGACCGAAGGGTCCAACGGGCAAACCGAGCAAGACGCTTCGGGTTGTCTATGAGGCCACCATTACATCACAGTCACCCCTGGCTTCCTACGTGGTCTCAGAGTCCGGTCCCTTGCTGCAGCATCGTGCCGTATCCAAGCGGTTCGCGCATCAGATCCGTGAAGTAATTGTTGGAAACATTGGCCCACAAATTCCTGCCCGTTAATCCTCAGAGCATTTGCACCACGTTTCATAGTCATTATTTTGATAGTTTATCGACTGGTGTGAGGTATGTGTCGGCTCGTGGATAGGGTTCTGTTGACATCACGATAGCGTTAGGGTAGAGAGCTTTGAGGACATACGATAGGATACAGGCTATGAACGGGCAGATGGCCACAAGTTGACATAATAGCTCTTATCAGACCATGACCCTCGAATTATTCGGACGACTCCACAAAGAGCTTTCAATAACCGGCAGCGCCTTCTATGAGATGATCCTTGCAGTTTCGGAACGCGTCAATCGCAAGGTTCAGATTATTCGTCTCCACTGGCATGCATCAGCGCTCCTTCAACGAATCGATGAACTTACCGGAGACCTCGGTCGGCAACTCGTGACCCACGTTTCCCGTCGCTTTCTTCTCCACGGTCAGCCCAATCCTGACCTGAGCGATCTGGATTCCACCTTATCCAATACCACCCTTCGGGTTCATGAATTCAAGCGGTCGCTGCTGGAGATCGATAGTCAAATCCGGGATCTCAAACTCGAAGCTATTCATGAGGATCTTCTTCGACTCCACCATGATCTCAAGCTTCGATCAGCACGAATCGATCGGCTGACGGTCGTCAGGACCTCTGAGGCAGTTGGCCAATCTCCCGACGCCGTGCCTCAACCCTCTTCGGTTCATGTCGCGGCAATCTTGCGTGGCCCCTTTGTCCTTACTCCGTCGAAGAACTTGACGTTTCGCCCAGATGATATTGTCATCCTGATTGGAACAGAATCTGATTTGGATCACGTCGCTCGCTGGTTTAGCAGTCACCGATCGCGACAAGCCCCCTCAACTCAATCTGCCTAAACTTGGTGGGGATAGCCTTCAGAATCCGTTAGAGTCATACGAATAGATTGCTGAGCCTTCATGTCATACCTCTGCCGGCGAAGACCTTTTGTGGGGATGCTTCTGGTCCTGATAGCGTTCCAGGATCCGGTGTCGCTCCATGCAGAACAGGGCACTGGCACGAGCACGCACGCATCCTCGGGGCTTCGCCTCCTGGAAGAAATCCAAGGCGTCATCACCGATTTGGCAGAACGAGCCACCCCATCGGTCGTTAATCTATTTCCGCTCACCGCGAGCAGTCGGACTCGCGACCGGACAAGCGAGCGCACGCCGAATGCCTCCGGATCAGGGTCCGGTCTCATAGTGGACAGTACAGGATATATCGTCACGAATAACCACGTCATTGGGGATGCCGCCGAGATCGAGGTTCGATTCTCCGACAAGACGAGATTGATCGCCCAGGTGGTCGGCAAAGACCCCGATACGGACCTGGCGCTCCTCAAGGTGACACCAGATCGGGCGTTGCCGAGTGCACGATTTGGCGATTCTTCGGCGGTGAAAGTCGGACAATGGGTCCTGGCGGTCGGAAATCCCTTCGGTCTCGACCGCACGGTCACGCTTGGGGTCGTTAGCGGCATCGGACGAGAGAATATCAACTTGTCACGCTACGAAAATTTTATTCAAACCGACGCATCAATCAATCCCGGCAATTCTGGCGGTCCCCTCCTCAATCTTCATGGGGAGGTCATTGGAATCAACACGGCCATCATCAATTTCGCCCAGGGGATTGGATTTGCCATTCCGTCAAACATGGCGAAACAGGTGATCGAGCACCTTCAGACGAACGGGAGAGTGGCACGCGGCTGGCTGGGGGTGAGCATTCAACCGCTGACCCCGGATTTGGCTAAAAAGTTCGGAGTGGCTGAGAACGAAGGTGTGCTGGTTAATGAGGTATTCCCTAATGACCCAGCGGCGGCGGCTGGCATCAAGCCCGGTGATATTATCGTCAGAATTGATGGCCATGCGGTGGATTCTCCCAATAAACTGTCACGTCTAATCGGGACGCTCACTCCGGGCGCCACGTCAAAGATCGATATTGTTCGTGATCGCAAGCGACTGCTTTTGGACATTTCCCTCAGTGAGCGGCGTGAGACGGTAGTCGCCGCGCCCCCTCCTCCGCCCGGAAGTGAAATGAAACTCGGTCTTGAGGTGCAAGAATTAACCGCTGCCTTGGCGGATAAGTTCAACCTGCGTGACTCGAAAGGAGCACTCGTCTCGAAAGTGGAACCAGGCAGCTTGGCCCAGGCCGAAGGTCTGCGGGAAGGCGATCTGATAAAAGAGGTCAACCGCAGCGAGATTCTCTCCGTCGAAGACTTCACGGCAGCCATAGGCCGCATCCGACGCGGAGACACGATCTTGCTCCGAGTGCTGCGCGAGACTCGAGCATTCTACGTCGTACTGAAGCCCACGGACTGACTGGCCCGTCAGTGTATGGCGACGGCGTGCCGTTCCGCCTTGTGCTGCTCGATGATCCTGACACTCAGATCGCGCGGCACTTCATCGTAACGGGAAAACTCCATGACATAGCTCCCCCGCCCGCCCGTCATACCGTTAAGAGCCGGCGCATACTTCAACAATTCGACCAGTGGAACGAGCGCGGTGATCCGCTCCTCATGATCGTGTGCGCTGACTGAAAGGATGCGTCCACGCCTCCCGCTCAGATCACCCATCACGGCACCGACGGCGTCCGTCGGCGCGTCAATCTCGACTGTCATCATGGGCTCCAGCAGCACCGGGTGCGCCGTTTCCATGGCCTTCTTGATGGCCATAGATCCGGCAATTTTGAAGGACATTTCCGACGAGTCGACCACATGAAAGGACCCGTCATAGACGGTTACACGGACATCGACGACAGGATACCCACCGAGTACGCCCTCATGCAGCGCCTCGATTACCCCCTTTTCCACCGCTGGGATAAAGTTCCTGGGAATGGCCCCTCCGACGACATGATTCTGGAAAATAAATCCCTGCCCGCGTGGCAGGGGCTCCACTTCCAGCCAGCAGTCCCCATACTGGCCATGGCCCCCGGTTTGTTTCTTGTATTTGCCCTGGGCACGGGATGTAGCCTGGAGCGTCTCGCGATATGGAATTTTCGGCGTATGCAGAATGACGTCGGCACCAAACTTGCGGTGTAGCTTCTCCAGAGCCAGGTCGATATGCAATTGGCCTAATCCGCTTAACACCATCTCCTTGGTGTCCGGATTGCGGGTAAACCCTAGGGTCGGATCCTCCTCGATCAACTTATGAAGGCCGAGGCTGACCTTGTCGATATCCGACTTCGATTTGGCCTCGATGGCGAACGAGAGGACCGGTCGGGGGAGTCCCAAGCCCACATAACAGATGGGATCCTTTTCCTGACACAGCGTGTCGCCGGTTTGAGTCTCGCGCAATTTTCCAATTGCGATGATATCACCCGCCTGGGCGGCTCCGATTGCTGTGTGCCGCTTCCCAAATAGCGAGTAGAAATGGCCAAGTTTTTCACGCGCCCGTTTCGAGGCATTCCAGACCGTTGAATCAGCCTGCACGGTTCCCGACATGATGCGGCAATAGGACAGCCGCCCCACGAATGGGTCGATCAATGTCTTGAAGATGTACGCGGAGAATGGTTCCTGCGCGCTTCCCTTCCGCTCACACGGTGTGGCGGTTTCTGGATGCGCGCCGACGAAAGGCCGCTGGGCTCCGCGTTCGTCTGGTGAGGGCACCAGGGTGCGTATCGCATTGAGCAATGGCCAGATGCCGACATTGCGTAGTGCGGAACCTGCATAGAGCGGAAAACACTGCCTGGTCAGAATGCTCGACCGCAACCCATGCAGAAGATCACTCTCAGAGAGATCACCGCGAGCGACATAGGCATCAAGGAGAGTCTCCTCGTTTTCAGCCACTGCTTCACAAATCCGTGTTCGACCGGCCTTTGCCACCGACTCGAGATACTCCGGAACGGCGAAGGCCTCCCCTGTGGGGGAAGTGGGACTTCCCTGAATCATGCGTTGATGGAGAAGGTCAATCACGCCCTCCAAGTGAAGCCCCTGCCCGACTGGCGCAACCATAGGAAGGGGAGAACAATCCCATTGCTTCTGGCATAACTCCAGCACAGGTTCGATCGAGGTTCGCTCTCGATCTAATCCATTAATGAACAACAGACACGGCAAACCAAGTTCGGCGGCTCGTGCCCAGAGGCGCGCCAATTCCGTTCGAATGCCAGCGGTTCCGTCAAGCACAACGACAACAGCATCGACAGCCCTCAAGGCCGCGAGCGATTCACCGAGCAGGCTCAATGCTCCCGGAGTATCGAGCAGCGTAATGCGTGTGTGGTTCCAGACAAACTGAAGAACGCTGGTGCTCACCGAGGTTCGATGATGGAATGCTTCCGGTTCAAAGTCAGAAACGGTGGTTCCTTGGGTGACGGTCCCAAGCACAGGTATGGCCCCACCCGTATAGAGGAGTGCCTCACTGAGGGATGTCTTGCCTGCGCCGACATTGGACACAATCGCGACATTTTT
>FKKE01010829.1_pt1 | contig 10455 bp, 9 predicted proteins | sample 1106331 | NCBI WGS metagenome assembly FKKE01 (sample SAMEA3931202, study PRJEB13176) | freshwater metagenome | biome: Drinking water system; feature: drinking water; material: freshwater | place: China | collected 2013-02-06 | reverse complement strand
TACACCGGCTTCAAGGTCAATTCGGGAGAATACAAGGTCATGGGCCTGGCCCCGTACGGGCAGCCCCGCTACGTCCCTCTGATTCTTGAGCATCTGATCGACCTGCGGGACGATGGATCCTTCCGGCTCAACCAGGAGTACTTCGGGTACCTGACCGGACTGACCATGACCAATCAGCGGTTCCACCGCCTGTTCGGAGGGCCACCCCGGGTGCCCGAGTCCCCCCTTACCCAGAAGGAGATGGATCTGGCCCGCTCGGTCCAGGATGTCTGCGAGGAAATAATGCTTCGCATGGCCCGAACGGTTCATCGGCAGACCGGACTGGAGCAGCTCTGCCTGGCGGGGGGAGTAGCCCTCAACTGTGTCGGCAACGGAAGGATCCTTCGGGAGGGCCCCTTCAAGCAGATCTGGATCCAGCCGGCAGCGGGAGATGCGGGAGGGGCGCTGGGAGTGGCCCAGCTGGTGTGGCACCGCCAGTTCCGGGCCCCCCGGAACAGCTGCGGCACCCGGGATGGAATGAAGGGGGCGTATTTGGGGCCCCGGTTTTCCAGAGAAGAAATCGAACAGTTTCTGCGGGATTCCGGCGCCCGATACCGGGACCCGGGCCGGGAGGCCCTGCTGCGGGAAACCGCCGCTCTGCTCGGCTCCGAAAAAACGGTTGGCTGGTTTTCCGGTCGGATGGAGTTCGGGCCCCGGGCGCTGGGAGGCCGGTCCATCCTGGGCGATCCGCGCAGCCCCCGGATGCAGGCCCAGATGAACATCAAGATCAAGTTCCGGGAAGGGTTCCGCCCCTTTGCCCCCAGCGTCCTGCGGGAGAAGGTGAGCGATTATTTCGAACTGGACTGCGACTCGCCCTACATGCTGCTGGTCGCCCCGGTGAGACGCGACCGGCAGATTCCCATGACGGAAGAACAACGGCAGCTCTGGGGCATCGACCAGCTCAACGTGCCCCGCTCCGACATCCCGGCGGTTACCCACATCGACTATTCGGCCCGAATCCAGACGGTGGAGCAGCAGGCCAATCCGGACTACTACGACCTGCTCCGGGAATTCGAACGGCAAACCGGGTGTCCGGTCCTGGTGAACACTTCGTTCAACGTGAGGGGCGAACCCATCGTCTGCACCCCGCGGGACGCCTACGTCTGCTTCATGCGAACCCACATCGACGCGCTGGTGCTGGGTCCGTTTCTCCTGCTCAAAAGCGAACAACCCGAATGGTCGGAGGGCAAAGAATGGCAGAAAGAATTCCAGCTCGACTGACCCCGGCGGAGGGCCGCCGCTTCGCCTTCCCGGTCGGGGCGGTCCTGCTGCTCATAGCCGGGTTGTCCTACTGGCGGGGGCACTACTGGCCCCCTCGCGTCCTGGCGGGGGTGGGAGGTCTTCTCCTGGTTCTGGGAGTCCTGGTTCCCGGCCGGCTGGGACCGGTGTACCGCGGCTGGATGGGTCTCGCTCACCTCCTGTCCCGGGTTACCACGCCGATATTCCTCGGCGTGGTCTACTTCCTGGTCATGACCCCCATTGGACTCCTGCGCCGGCTCTTCGGCCGAAACCCGCTTCGGCATCGTGCCAAGGACGGTTCCTACTGGACCGACCCGCCTTCGGGCGGGCGGAGCGACTTGACCACCCAATTCTGAGGACTGAAATGCCTAGATCGAGTGTAGTGGGCCAGTTGTGGGCCTTTCTCAGGGTAAGGAAGAAATGGTGGCTGCTTCCCATCCTGGTGGTGCTCCTCCTGGTCAGCGCGCTGCTGGTGTTTGCCAAGGGCTCGGTGCTGGCGCCGTTCATTTACACCATTTTCTGAGTCGATGACCGCCCCGGGGCACTACCACTTCACCTGGCGGGTCTTTCCGCACCTCGACCTGATGCAGATGTCGGGTTTGCTGACCGGAGTAATGGCGCTGGTGCGGGATGGCCTGGTAACCCTTTCGTTCGAGCCGATGGATTCGGTTCCCGATCTGCCGTACTCGGCTCTCGAATTCACTCTTCGGAAACCGGGCTCCGGAGAATCGCGCCGGGTGGTGTGGGAATTCTACGATCGATCCGATCGCCTGGCCGATTCCGGCCTCGGTTTCGCAGAGGTCTATTTCAAGCGCCAGATGGCTCCCGCCACGCGAGCGCTGCCCCAGGCGGCCGGGGTCCGGCCCCTTGGCCTTACCGTACCGGGTTTTTCCCTGGGAGCCTTCCGGCTGGTTGCCGCCGCGCTGCGGCGGACCCTCTCGAGTCGGGAAATCCGGCGGCACCGCTCTGGTCCCGCCCTGGTCCGGGAATGCCTCTCGCAGCTGGTCGACTGGGCCCGGGCCCCCCACCCCGATTCAGCCCTCCGGCGCAGCACCGATTCCAAGGAGGCGCGAATCGTTTTCCAGCCCCGGCTCTGGGCCCAGAGCGGGGACCGGCCCGAACCGGCCTACGAAGAGGCAAATGCCGACCGGATCAGGCTGGTAGGAGAGCTCCGGTCGGCTTTTCCGGGCGAAGACCGGATCGGCCTGGTGCACGGTGCAGCGGCGGACCAGCTGGCACCTTCGCTCCGGTTGGCTCGCCGGGTGTCCATGGAGGAGCATCGCCGCCAGCTCCGTGGTTCGACCATCGCGGTCAATTGTACCGGGCTCAGCGGAAGTGTGGGTTGGAAGTTCGCCGAGTACCTGGCGGCGGGAACCGCGGTTGTAAGCCCGCCGATCGAGACCATTCTTCCCGAACCGATCCAGCCGGAAGTCCACTACCTGCCCTACACCACCGCCGAGGAATGTGTGGCCCAGTGCCGCCGCCTCATGGATGAGCCCGGCCTGGCTGCCCGAATGGGCGAAACCAATCGGAGTTACTACCTGAGGTGGGTGCATCCCCCCGCTCACGTCCGGAGCCTGTTCCAGCGGGCTTTCGATCCCGAGACCGCCTAGTCCCGCCGGGTAGGCTCCCAGATCGGCTGGGACCGGCCCTGCAAGGCGCCGACCCAGGCCAGCAGCCCCGCCAGGACAGAGCCGACCAGGTATCCGAACTGCGCCAGCGGCAACGGAGGCCGGCGGTGGTCCGGCCAGGCAAAGCTCAGCAGTCCCAGCAACGTTGCCAGGAGCAGGATTGCCAGCGCCCACCGGGCGGGGCCCCAGTGGGGCACCAGCAGGCTCAGGCCGGCCACGAGCAGAGGTGCGGTGAGAATCGCCACCCAGCGGGCCAGTTTGTGGCCGAACAGCATGAAGGCAACCAGGGGATGGCGGATTGGGTTCATCATTCGCCGGAATGACCACAGGGTGGCGAGCCCCCGGGTCATGGTGCGGACCTTGCGCCGGAACTCGACCCGGAGCGATCCCGCCCGAGGCACCAGACAGACTGCATCGGGTACCAGGACGGCGCGATAGCCCTGTTCGGCCGCCTGCAGGGCCGCGGCAAAGTCGCGGCTCAGTCCGGGGGGGAACCCGGGATCGTAGAGCGAGCGTCGGGTAGCGTAGAAGCATCCGCTCGCCCCCACGATGCTCCCCATCCGGGTTTCCAGCCGCCGCAGCCCCATTTCATAGCCTACATAGGCCGATTCTCCCGAAGCGCCCGGCAGGCGGCCGGGCATTCCCGTCTCCAGCTCCCGGGAGCCGACGCTCACATTATTGCCGGAGGCCAGTCCAATCCTCGAGTCAGTGAACACCCGAACCAGCGCCTTCAGAGAAGCGGGCAGAATCCGGGTGGTGGCGTCGGTGCCGACGACCAGTTCGCCTCGAAGCATTGACGCAGCGGCATTCTCGGCTGCGGTCTTTCCCGAGCGCCGGGGGAGACGAAGCAGGGTGACTCCCCGGGACGCGTAGCGGCCGGCGATTTCGTCGCTGCGGTCGGTCGATGCATCGGAGACCACCAGGATGTGACGCCGATGGGGCGGGTAGTCGAGCGCCAGGAGGGTCTCCAGCGCACCCCCCAGGGCCCGCTCCTCGTTGTACACCGGAAGTACAATCGTAAGCTCCGGCCATTCGGAAGGGTGCCCGGCCGGCAAGGGATAATTGCGGAGCCGGCCCAGGACACCGACTGCCAACGGGTAGACCCCGTAGGCGTAGAGAAAAACCCCGACCGACAGGAGCAGCAGAATCCAGCCTGCGGTCGACATTCAGCCGGTCGGTGGGGGAGGAGAATCGAGCCCCCGCTTATACTCGGTGGCCACCCGATTCACCGCAAAGGCGAACAGGCTGCCCCGGATGGCCCGGCCCATGATCGGGGGCGTAGGGTAGACTCCCAATGCCCGGTAGGCCGCTCCGAGGGGATAGCGGAGCAGCCAGTAGTGCCGCCACCAGAAGCGGGAAACCTTCTGGTTGAACCGGCGCAGGGCGGGAAGCAACGGCAGTTTCCAGCGGGAAAGCAGCCGGTTGGTCTCCAGGAATTCCAGGTACTCCCGCCTCAGCTCGCCATCCGAAGGCAGGTTTGGGATCGCCCACTCCACCACCGACGCGATCTTGGTCCGGCCAAAGCTCTCGCGGGCAATTCCGGCCGACTCACCCATCCGCCGCGGTATGGGCCGGTCGTAATCGTTCCCGAGGCGCCAGGGCGCCATTTCCTCCGATTCGGTTATCGCCACGATCCGGTCCCGCCGCCGGGCACCGAGAAACGGCAAAGCTGCCTGCACGTACCCGGCCCGAAGTCGCACCTCGGTCAGGCCGTGAGTACCGAGATCCCAGCGGGCCAGCCCCGGATGCATGGTGTCGGAATGCTCGGTAACCCAGCAGCGTCGGGTATACCAGATCTCTCCCAGGGTCCCGGTGAGGAGCAGGGCCGGCGGCTTCAGATGGCGGGTAATCTCGTGCAGGTTGGCGTCCTGGTTCTCGCTGATTGAAGCATGGAGGTAAACCTCCTGCCCCGGATCGGTACGATAATGGTCCCGGTCGATCGAGATGATCGGGGCCAGACCGAGCTGCCGGGCGATTTCGGTACCATCGTCATTCTCATGAGAGGCACCCAGCCGCCCCTTGCCCCGGGTTATGGTAAAAACACCGTCCAGCCCCTCGGGCGCCGCCACCACGTTGATGGCGGTGGTATCGTAACCGCGTGACTGGGTGCTGTAGAGTTTCAGGGGCCGGGTCCGCCCGGGGTCCCGGGCATTGCGGGCCAAAAGCTGGTAGCTCTGGTCGAGGTAGCTGCGATAGTCCTGGTAGCCGCCAAAAGCGGGGGGCTCCGGCTTGGGCTCCCGGGCCAGTGATCCGGGCGAGCAGGAAAGATTCCAGTGAATCAGGCGATAGACCTTCCCCCCAGCGGTCGGAATCTCGCTCCGGTATTCGAAAATACCCCGGGTGAGGCTCTCGTTGATCCGGTGATAGTCGGGGAAGCCGGGATCGAGCCGGTCGTCCGTCGCCGCCAGGAGGAGGCTCAGCGAATTGGCCACGGTCACGCCGTTCTCGACCGGCCGATAGTACAGGTAATCGGTGGTTGCCACCGCGGACACGAAGCAGACCGCGTCCTGACGGACTACTGCCCCGCTCCCGAAGACAACCTCGGTGCGGTCGAGCTTTCCCGCCTCGAAGGGTCCGCCCCAGGCACCCTCCACAAAGAATCCGGGCCGGCACTCTACCCAGGTTCCGTGATCCACGACCATTTCCATCCCGGGCCAGTGGAGCCGAGCCAGCCAGGCCAGGCCGGGTAGAGCCGGTCGGTGCCGGTAGCGGACTGACAGAGCTTGGGCCGGAGCGGGCAATCGGGATCCTCGCTATGGGTGGGGCCGGGCGCTGCTGGTCCGCAGCAGACCGACCACGGTCCGGATTCGGCTTCGATACAAGCCAAAAAGAACCCCAAGGTAAGCCAGTGCTCCGGCCCCGATCTTGATTACCAGTCGGGAAACCATCGGGTGGTCATCGGGAAGCAGAACGGAGACCAGGCCAACCGCCGCGGCCATTGCCAGGGACCCGTTGACCGCCGGAGCGAAACTTCCCGCGAATTCCCGGGCCCGACACTCGATTGCTTCCAGAGCCGGCCGGACCAGGGCCAAACCCGCCACAATGGGATAGGCGGCGAGCCACACCAGAGCCACCCCCACAATCCCCCATCGAGTCGCCAGAAGAAACAGCGGGGACAGCAACAGGGCGATCAGCATGGTTCCCCGGGCATTTGCCCGGGGACGGCCGGTTGCCACCAGCACCTGGGATGGGATGGATACCAGGGATCGAGCCACCGCGGCGAGCGAGAGTACGATCAGGGGGGCGATCGCGGGTTCCCACTTGGCGCCAATCGCGGTGATCACGAAGTCGCGGGCTACCAGGGCCATGCCGATCGCCATTGGCATGGTCGCGACGGCAATGCCCTCGNNCCTCGGTCAATCCCAGGAGATAGCGCCGCAGCAGCCGGGGCTCGGATTGAACGGTGGCAAGGATGGCGGGTGACACCCGGGAAATGAGGCCCACGACGCGATCCACCGGAATCGAAGCCAGGGTGAAACCGATCGAATAGGCGCCCAGAGCAGCCTTCCCAAGCACCCGTCCGACCACCGCCAGGTCGGCATTCCGGAAGGCGTACCATGCCAGGTTTCCGGTAACCATGTGCCATCCGAAGCTTACTGCCGGGCGAATCTCCTTCAACGGTGTGGGCCACGCCATCGGATGGGGGCGCACCACCAGCAACAGGACCGTCGTCAGCAGGCGGCCGGCCAGAGCTCCGATCACCAGGGCCCAATAGCGGAACCCGAGGAAGGCGAAAGTCACGGTGGTCGCGGCCATCAGGAGATTCTCGGCGGTTTCGATCTTGGCCAGGGTCCGGAACCGGTGGTCCTGGGCCAAGAGCGACCGGGGGATTACCTGAAGACCGGTCAGCAGAAACGTGCTGCTCAGGACGACTATCACCAGGACCAGCTCCGGGGCATCGAAAAAGGCCGCCACCGGACCGGCGAGGGCCAGCGACAGCGCGGCGCAGGCGGCGGCAAAGAGCATTGAAAGCCCTGCCAGCCTGGAAACCTGGGAGCGGCTCAGGTCCCTTTGCTGAACCACCGCGGCTCCGAGGCCGAATTCGCCCACCAGCTGGACCAGGCCAAAATAGGTACCGGCCATCGCAATTATGCCGTAGTCCTCCTGCTGGAGGAGCCGCGCCACCACCAGGGTGGAAAGCCAGGTCAGCCCCTGGATCAGCCATTTGGCGCCCCCAATCCAGACCAGCCCGCTAAGCAGGGAACGGTCGAGCTGTTCAGTTGCTTCCGGGGACCAGGACTCGATTCTCCCTTGCGGTTCCGGGGAATCGGGATCCGCGGAGGCGCCGGGCCGGGAAGAACCTGATTGCAATGGAACGCCCCGGTCAGGGCTTCGGGTTCAGCGGGGGCGGCGTCCCGGTCGGCAGCCCTTCGGCCGATCGGTCGGTCGGTGCGCCGGAGGCTACCCGCCAGTATCGCTCGTAGACGCTCGCAGCCGCGAGGGCGTATTCGTAATTCCGGACCCGGAGCCGGGTAAGCCAGTAGGCCGCGGCAATGGCAGTGCGGTTGAGAATCGCGGTGGGGAAGGGACGCTGGGCCAGCAATTGCCGGGTGTTCTCCAGCAAGGCCCGCCGCCGGGCCAGCCGGCGCGGATTGGAGCGCCAGGGTTGCCACTGATATCCCAGTCCGGGCGGGGCGGGCAGGGGACAGGGCAGGTGGCCGGGGTAGGTCTGCCAGGGTACCGACACGGTGACGGGAGGGAAGAATCGCAGGACCTGGGAGTAGAAGCCATGTCCCAGGCACCAGTCCACGGGGGTGGCAACGATCACCCGCAGGAACTCCGAATCGAAAAAGGGAACCTGAAATTCCTGGCGATGACTGTCCAGGTCCTCGAAGTGGGGCAGCAGGTGGCGGCGCTGGTCATTCTCCAGCAGGAAAAAGAACAGCAGCCGGCCCGGATCATCACACTCATACCCCGCCAGTTCTTCCAGCATGCCTTCGGCAATGGTCCGGTCCGAATTCGGCATGGTGGACGCGAGGTACCGGTTTCCCGGGCCGATCTGATTCTCGGACCGGAAGGCCGCCGCCGCCTCCTTCAGTTGTCCGGATCGGGACAGCTCCATCATGGGGCGGGTCAGGTAGACGTGGCCCAGGGCTACGCTTCCTCCGTCGCCGGTCCAGATCATCCGGCCTCGCCCTCCCGGCCCGTCGTCCGGCTCGAGCTCCGGGTAGGCCCAGCTGCCCGAGGGCATTGCGACCCTCCGGTGCCGGGTTCCCGCCGCCGCAGCGAAGGCCTCGGCGAACGCCAGCTCCTGGGAACGCTCCAGGCCATAACCGTAGGTGGAGACCCGGCATCCCTGATGGCGGAGCTCGCTGACCACACAGCGGGAATCGAGGCCTCCGGAAAGAAAGGCGTGCTGAACCTGGCCTCCTTTCCTCCGGATTCTCACCGCCTCCGCGAATCGCCGGTAGGTTTCCCCCGCCAGCTCGGGCTCCGGGGCGATCGAACTCTGAATGGTGTCCCAGCGATGGTATCGCACTGAGGTGGAGCCTTCCGGAGTGACCCGCATGAGCTCGCCCGCCCTCAGATAACGAATTCCCAGGTAGGGAGTGCGGTCGCCCAGGGAATAGCCAAAGGCCGATTCTTCGGCCACCCCGCGGACATCCATTCGCTTGGGGATCTCCGGTATGGCTTCCAGAATTCGAAGTGCACTGGCAAAGACCGCCAGGTCATCGTCCACCCAGGCAAAAAGGGGACGCGCTCCCATCGAATCGGTGGCGAGCAGGAGGGTCCGGGACACCGGGTGAACGCAGGCCAGGGCAAAGGTGCCCCGTGCCCGGGAGATGAGGTCGGTCCTTCCCTCCACCAGCTCAGCGGTCATCGCCCTCAGGTCGCCGGCCCGGTCTTCGCCCGCCCCGGCCAGGGGCTCCCCGCAGAGAGCCGCGGCCCGGTCGGGGAGATCGAGCAACCCGCTCGACCCGAAAAAGCCGAAGTCGATCTTGACGATCAGGAAATCCGGCCCCTGCAGCCTGGACCGGGGCTCGCCGGGGTTGCGGGAGACAGCCCGTTCCAGCCGTTGGGCAACGGCCTGGAACCGGGGTGCATCCGGTCGGCGCCCAATGACCCCTGCCATCAGTGACACGGTCTCACCTCGGCGTCCTACCGGCGGATTGCGTTGAGGAGAACCTCGAGGCCGCTCACAATCCGCACCAGCTCGGGAAAGCTTTCCGGCGCGCTGAATCGGGGAATTGCGAACGCGGCTTCGGGCTGCGCCCTAAGGGTGTCAGGTTCGAAATAATGGTGCTGGGCCGAAACCGCCCCAAGCAGGCCGGCCCGGGCGCAGAGCTGGATTTCCCTCGGGCCGAAGTCCGGGGGCTTGCCATTGGGAAAGCAGAAGATCGGCACCGGCTCACTGAGCTCCTCCCGGACCCGGCGCCAGGACTCCGCGATTTCGTGCTCGGCCCGGGAATCCTCGACCCGGGAAAGAATCGGGTGAGAAACCGTGGCGGGACCAAACCGGATCCCCAGCCGCTCGGCGATCCGGGCGTCTTCCCACGTCATTCCCCGGTATTCGGAGGGAGGCACCTCCGGAAGCTCACAATGGCAAGCGACGGCCACGGCCTCGATGGTGGTTCGCATCAGGGTCTGGGGCACCTCCTTGCAGTACTCCACCAGCGAGTTGATCGCCCCAATCCGGCCCGCCTCGGTGGACAGGTCGTACCTTTGGACCGGACCCGAGGGGGCCACGATCTCCAACCGGGGTACGTCGGCGCGCTGGACCAGGTATTCGATCTGGTCCCACCACATCCAAAGCTCCCCGTCGGCGAAGCCGGACGTAAGGAAAAAGGTGGCTGGGACGTCATACTCGGCAAGCAGGGGCAGCCCGATCTCGAACTGATCGAGGTAGCAATCATCGAATGTGATCGCCACCGCCCGCCGGGGAATGGGCCGGCCTTCCAGTCCCGCCCGGACCAGCGTTTCCAACTCGATCAGGTTGAAGCGATGGGCCCGCAAGTAATGAAGGCACCGCCGGAAGAAACCGGGAGAGTGGCGATCCTCCGAGACCGCAAAACGGTGGAACATGAGAACGAGGGCTCGGTGGCCCAGAAAACCCGACCAGAGCGGCACGACGGGAGAAAGCGTCAACCCCCGCAGTATGCCGCGCCTGATCCAGGAAAACCTCGGGGTTAGTATTGCCAAGAGGTTCCTTGCCTTGCGGCGGCCAGCGAAGTGTTGCGTTAGTGCAACAGGCGGCGTAAGTGGCTGGCCGCCTAGTCACTATGGAGTTGACCGGCGTCAATCTTGCGATGGCAACGGCCTGCCTCTTTGGGCCGCCCCTGGTAGAAAGGCCGACTGAATGACCACCCCGGAAACGAATTCCGGACCCCGGATCGAAACAATAGTCCCGTTCCGGGGCAGGACGGGAAGTGGGGCAGCGCAATTCCCAAGCCGGTCAAGGACGGGGAGTTCCGCGCCGGAGCGGGTGATTGGGAACGGGACCAGTGCCGCCCTTCCCGCCCGGCTGGGGTTCTCGGCCGACCTGCTTCACCTGACGCTGGTGTTGCTGGTCGCCTTCGCGGTCAGCCGGGTTCATGAGCAGTATTCC
>FKKE01002767.1_pt2 | contig 10470 bp, 13 predicted proteins | sample 1106331 | NCBI WGS metagenome assembly FKKE01 (sample SAMEA3931202, study PRJEB13176) | freshwater metagenome | biome: Drinking water system; feature: drinking water; material: freshwater | place: China | collected 2013-02-06 | reverse complement strand
AGATTCGTCAAGCGTCAATCGTCATGCGTCATTCGAAGGGAAGAAGGTACTGCGGGGAGAGTCATGTCGTCAATGTAGACAAGGGGGTGGATAGTGAGATTCCACGTTTGACGTTTGACGAATGACGGGTTCTGGGGACTATACGATCTTCACCCCGGCCGGTCGCTCAATCAGCTCTATCTCGTAGCCGTCCGGAGCATCAATGAAGATAAAGCGGCTACCGGACGACGATGTCGTCGGACCATCGGTGATCTTGATCCCTTGCGTGGCGAGCGATGCCATCGTGTCCTCAAGGCTCTCTACCTGAAACGCAAGGTGGACAAGGTCTTCTTGGACCTTCACTGGCCCGCTGGGTGGAAAACTGGTGAGTTCGATCAGTTCGTCGCTATTGGGCACTTTCAAGAAGGCGAGCTGTGATCCACGCGGAGAGGTTTTGCGTTCGATGACCTCGAGGTCCAAGACAGTGGTGTAAAACCGGATTGTCTCGTCCAAATCGCTCACCCGCATTCGGGTGTGGAGGAGCTTCTTGACATTCATGAGCAGAGCTTATAGCAGATGATATATGGCTGATGGCAAGGCCCGCATGTAACGAACTCTTCTACCATTCGACAGAAGCACTCAGCCATCAGCGATCATGGTCATGCTCAAGCCCATCCCACGCGCGTTTTTTAACCGGCCCACCCTTACCGTGGCACGATCATTGGTTGGGAAGTATTTGGTGCGGGAGAACGGGAAGGGGACTATTGCCGGCAAGATCATTGAAGTCGAAGCCTACATCGGGTCGAACGATCAAGCCTGCCATGCTTCCAAAGGTCGGACTACCAGAACGGACGTCATGTTCGGCTCGGCCGGCATTGCCTACGTGTATCTCATTTACGGGATGCACCATTGTCTCAACGTCGTGACGGAGCGGGAGGAATTTCCTGCGGCGGTCTTGATTCGAGCGGTAGAGGTCGACGGTCAATTGATCGATGGGCCTGGCCGTCTGTGTCGTGCGTTGGAAGTCGATCGCTCGCTCCATCGGCTCGACCTCACATTGGGCCGAAGTCTGTGGTTCGAAGATCGTGGAGCCAATGTGCCGCGCGGCCAAGTTGGACGGTTTCCGCGTATCGGTGTGGAGTATGCGGGTGAATGGGCGAAGAAGCTCTGGCGGTTCCGGTTGCGGTTATCGAAGTAAGATCAACGGTGCGGAAAATACAACGGGGGTACCGTCATATGACGGTACCCCCGGTTTCATTTCAGCAGACCACTGTTTACGGAATTTTCCGCTTATCGGTGATCTTCGTGGCGGAGGTGACCGGTGGGGCAATCTTGATCTGCGGGCCTTGCACGCTCGGGAGCCGACCGGCGCCCTGTCCTTCGGTGATCCGGGCATTGTCGGTCTTCATGAGTTCCTGCTTACTGTGCTTGTCGTCGAATCCCGCTGACTTCAGGAGGGATGCTTCGCCACGGGCATCCGACTGGCCGGGATCGTTGGCGGTCGGTTGGCCCGTCACAGGGCTTCCCGAGTTCTTCATCGGATAGCCTTCATGTTTCGGAAGCAGCGCTGGATTGGCTGAGGCCATCGACAGCGCACAGAGGACAGCGGAGGCGGTGGCAACCGCGGTAATGACAAGTTTCATGTTCCTACTCCTTTGAGGGAAGAAATGGTGGCCGCACGCTTCATAGTCAAGAGGTGTGAAGTCGAAATTCATTGAGAGCGAGTGGAATCATAGCCACGCTGAGCGTTCTCTGTCAAACCGGAATGCATGATTTCGGCAGCGGATGAGTTCGTACTCAAAATTCAACACTCACAACTCAACCCTATCGAGGGTCAGCTTGGCCGGCGATGAGGGCGGCGCCCGCGTCCGCGATGACGGAAGGCCGGCCCGCGGCTCACCCCGGGCAGGCGGATCGTGACGCTGGTGCCTTCACCCGGTGCGCTGCCGATGGCGATGGAACCGCCGTGTTCTTCAACAATCTTTTTCACGCTGGGGAGTCCTAAGCCGATTCCGGAGCGCTTGGTGGTGAAAAAAGGCTCGAAGACCTTGTCAACGAGGTCAGCAGGAATAGGGGCTCCGTCGTTCTTGATGAGGATCTGCACATCCAGCCCTTTCCCGGCTCGGTGTTGCGTCACCTGGATATGCAGATGACCCCCAGGTGTCATCGCCTCGCAGGCGTTCTTGAAAATGCTCAAAAAGACCTGTTGGAGCTTCGCTTCGTCGGCGCGCACGGGTGCGATGAGACTCGGGTACTCCTTGGTGACCTGAATGCGGGTTGCCTCCAAGTCCGTGGCAAGGACGACCAGAGAACTGTCCAAAACTTCCGGAATTCGACAGAGGTGACGGTTCAGCTCCAACGGCTTGGCGAAGTCCAGAATCTCGTTCAGGATCGCCTCAATCCGGATCAGGTCACGCATAGCGTTCTCCACGCGCGTCTGTGGATCGAAATCCAGGATGCCTTCTCCGGTCACTTCTTCAAGTTGCGAACGAATCGAGGCCAAGGGCTCCCGGATTTCTGTGGCCAAGAATCCGCTGAATTCCCCAATGGCGGCTTGGCGCTCCTGTTTGCGGATAATCGGTTCGGACGGTACGGCCGCTTCCGGTTGCGGTACGGGCTCGCCTGGGCCTGGGGCGGGGGCGGAACTCGGTTGAGGGATCGGCGACTGCAAGAGGTCCGCGAGTTTGAGAATGATGGGCTCCAGCGTGCGGGCATCGGTGCTCTGGTATCGCTGAGGCTCTTTCGATCCCAAAGTGAACGTACCGCCGACCTGGCCGCGCACGAAGAATGGGACGACCAGAGACGATTGGAACCGGTCCTTGAAGAGATGTTTGTGGTCCAAAAAGCGGCCTTGTGTGGAGGCGAGGTCATGGTCCACGCGAGGCTTGCGGTGACGGACTGCCCACCCTGCCGCAGAGCTGTCGAGTGTCAGGCGTTGCCCAGGCTTGAGATCTTTCTTCGCGTCTTTTTGATCACTCTTGGCGTCTCCGGCGACGCCCAGGACCTCGACGTTTCCGGCAAGTGGATCGTAGTAGCACGCCCACGCACGATCGTATGGAACGAGGGGGATCGCTTCCATCAGGACCGTCTCGACCTTCTCCTGGAGTTCCGGAGAGAAGTGCGCGGTGAGCGCGGGAAACATGTCCGTTCCGGACGGCGTTGGGGGAGCCGGTTCCTGGGACACGTATGAACGGCCCATCACCGTGTTGGTATTGAAGAGCCCTTCCCGTTCGAGCGCTTTGGTAATCCCATCGCTTGCCTGCTCCAACATCACTTTGTCCTTCTTGGCGAAGGTCGCGCCCTCTTTCCGGCCGATGACCAGATAGCCATAGGTTCGATTCAGATGGCGAAGCGGGATGCTCAACAGCGACTTGGCGCCGGGTGTGACCATCTTGAGCCGTATGGTGCGCCCACTCTCGGTATCGTGGCTTGGAGGCGCTACGGGCGCGACGTCAGAGGCCGACAACGTACGGACAATGGCTTGGACGTCTCTCGGCGTAAAGTTTCGTGCAGCGTGTTCGAGCAGCGGGCCGTGTTCCTGGCGGAAGATTGCCGCCAGTGCCGAGTCCGCTGCCATGTCGTTCAGCGCGGCGTTCAGCGTTCGTTGAAGATGGGTTTCTGGTGCCGATTTTGTTCGCGCAGTCGGAGTTGTCATGGGTTCGTCAGCAGTGTCAGGGCGGCATTGTAGCCGGAACGTGGATGAATATCTACTCGCGGATGAAAGAAACAGCACAGGCTCCTCCACAACTCAGGATCAGTGCCATGGCATGCGATTCATGCGTGTATCAACGTACAGGTCCCAATGTGTCTCACTGGATCGACTACTCTGGATTGATGATTTTGGGAGGTCGGCGAGGTTCATCGGGCGGTTCAGAGGGGCCACCGGATCGACGGTCGACGGTCCAACTGTTGAGGATCGTCGAGACGAGGCTAATAACCAACGCACCGCCGACCGCGGACCAAAATCCCGACACACTGAAACCTTTCACCAAATAGGCAGTCAGTTCCAGCAGCAAGGCGTTTAGGACCACGAGGAAGAGTCCCAGGGTGAATACGATCAGGGGGAGGGTCAGCACGAAGAGAATTGGGCGCAGGATCAGGTTGAGAAAGGTTAGCACGATGACAGCCGCGATACCCGACATGACGCTGTCGGCTTCGAGGCCGGGGATGGTCGCGACAGCGAGAAAGACCGACACTCCGGTGATCAGGACCCGCGTCAACGCGTGACGCAGTCCTCCATGGAACGGAGATTCCCGAATCACCCGAGTGAAATGGATCGTGGCCATGCATCCCGCCTATTGGGGTGTGCTCGGTGCCTGCCTGATAGCCGAGTAGTACACGATTGTGGCGACCAGCTTCTTGTTGTCTTTTATCGCCTCGATAATGACGCGGTCTCCTATGTCCGGTCGGTTGGTCGAGGCCGGACTGGTCTTATTCTTGAACTGCACGCTCTTCGTGAGTATCACGGAAACCGGGACCGTTCTATTCGGTGTCTTTACTTCAATGTGCTTGTGGTCGATCGCGGTTACAGTCCCCACGACGTGTTGCACACCCTTGGTTGCTGACACCGGCGTGGCGAGCAGGAGAATTCCCAGAAACATGATGCCGAAAATCATGGTCCATTGTACTCCTATTGGCTTACCGCTGGCTGCCTCATTGAGCACCCTCAGCCGTAGGGCTGTCTGTCCCCTGCATCGCATGATTCCCACCCCGAGTCAATGCCTTCTTCGCGGGCTGACTGGGGAAACCGGCTTTGCCATGTTCCGGAAGGACGCCCTCGGAACGGCACTGGAAATGCGGGTGTCGGTGGCGTCAACGTTCCCCTGTGTGAATGCCGTCGGGATACGAGGCGGAGGGCATCGTCTGAGGATTGATGAGGCGGAACAGCAGCAGTGCGAGGACCGGCAGATGCATCAGAAGGCCGCTCAGCCCCATGAACGATTCACCGATCCAGAAAGTCACGCTGAGATTGAAGGCCAGGACCCCGTAATACAGTCCGACTCCCAACAGCACGCGCGGGGTCACCGATGTGGGAAGGTGCAGCGCCGGCAACCGGCGTTCGAGAGGGAAATAGAGGGCCAGCGACAGGATACCGACAACGGCCCATCCGACATAGTTGGCGAAGGGGACGCCGAAGTGCATGCCGGGATCCGGGTAGTAATAAATCTTGCCGAGGAACCAGCGATCACCGCGCAGGGCGACCGGGTCGATCACCATATCAATAAACGCGAACAAAAAGGCGCTCAGCGACAGGACGGAGAGGTTGGTGCGCGCAGCCACATCGAACCGTAAGCGCTTCATGCCTGGTTTGGTGAGTACTGGTGAGGCTCCTTCGGTTGGCAAAAGCAGGCCCAGCGCCACGCAGTAGGAGGCGTAGAGGAGGAAACTGAAGGAGATCGAATCCATGAACGGGACGTCGGCGAAGTAAAGCTCTTGTCCAACTGTAGAGCCGTTGTAAAAGTACCAGCCAAATGGAATGCCTGTGCGTGTTGAGGAGTATTCGCACACGAACGCGGTTCCCCAACTGATGAGCCAGAAGCGCCAAGTGCGGCGCCATCCGATCAATCGGATCGCAGCGAACAGAAAGGCGGCAAGGAAGACAAAGACGTATGGACGGAGAACGACCGTATTGAGGAATAGGATCAGCAGGTCCATTGATGGGCTACCGTGAAAAGTTCGGGGCGGAACTTAACACCCTCGATCGAGGCGGTTCAAGATTGCGATCGGCCTACGCATAACCGTGCGATCGAAACCAGCGCACGGCTTTGTCGAGGGCAATTTCCGGAGGAGTCTGTGGGAGACCGAGTTCGTGGATGGCCTTACTGCAATCGTAGTGCATTTTGTATTTAGCCATCTTCACCCCTTCGAGCGGGATACGGGGGGGCTGGCCGGTCAGATTTGCGAACCAGTAATTAGCATAGGCAAGAGGCAGCACCGCCAGTCGAGGCAACTTGACGGTGGGTGCCTTAATGCCCGTGAGCTTGCTCAGAATCTCGAAGACCTCGCGCAACAGCAGATTCTTGCAGCCGAGGATATACCGTTCGCCGATGCGGCCTTTCTGCATCGCCAAGAGATGGCCTTTTGCCACATCGTCGACATCCACGATGTTCATGCCGGTTTCAATGTAGGCCGGCATTCGGCCCTTCATGAAATCGACGATCACTTGTCCGGTTGGCGTGGGTTTCACGTCGCGTTCGCCGACCGGCGCACTCGGGTTGACGATGACGACCGGCAACCCTTCTCGGGCCATCCGGAGGACTTCTTGTTCGGCCAGGTACTTCGATCGCTTGTAGTGCCCGGCCATTTGTGAGAGCGACACGGGCGTCTCCTCGGTGCCGGGCCCACCCTCCGGTGGAAGTCCGATCGCGCCGATTGTGCTGCAATACACAATACGCTCTGTTCCGACTTGCCGCGCTGCTTCCAGGAGGTTCTTCGTGCCGTCGACATTCACCTCGTAAAAAATGGCGGGATCTTTGGCCCACAGGGCGTAATGGGCGGCGACATGATACAGATGTTGGCAGCCACTCAACGCCTGTTTGAGCGAGGCCGGATTGCGCAGGTCACCCGCGACTCGTTCAACCGGCAACCCCTCAAGATTTCTGAGATCGGTATCGGATCGGGCCAACACGCGGACGTCGGTCCCTGCGCGCAAAAGTGCACGCGCGACCGCGCATCCGACGAAGCCCGTGGCGCCTGTGACGAGAGCTTTCATCTTGATGGCGGGAAAGGTGAAAGGTGAAAGGTGAAGGGGAAACCGCAATGCACGGCGGGAGCGGATTTAGTAGGGTTGCATCTCACGTTTTACGGTTCACGTCTCACGTCAATTCTTCCGCGAGGTGATATACCGCGCGATGTCGCGAAGGGGATCGGCTGCTGGGCCGAATGAGTCCAACCGCCCGATGGCTCGTGCCACGCACTCGTCCGCCAGTTTTCTGGCGCCATCCACGCCGTAGAACGTCGGATAGGTTTTCTTCCCTCGTTCGGCGTCGGTGTTCGGGTTCTTGCCCAGTTCTTCGCGCGTGCCTGTCACATTAAGCACATCGTCGGCGATTTGAAACGCGAGGCCAATGTCTTCGGCATAGCCCGTCATGTCGTCGAGCTGCCGGTCTGTCGCACCGGCGGCGATTGCGCCCATTCGTACGGCTGCGCGCATCAACATGCCGGTCTTGTGTTTGTGGATATTCTGCAGCGAGGGCAAGTCGATGTCTTTGTTTTCGGCTTGGATGTCAAATACCTGGCCGCCGACCATGCCCACGTTGCCCGAGCCGTAGGCAAGTTCCTGGATGATGCGCACTTGCCGGACAGGCTCGCAGCCCTTCATGAGATCGGGACGGCTGATGAGATCGAAGGCCATTGTCAGTAGCGCATCGCCGGCCAATATAGCCATGGCTTCGCCGTAGACTTTATGATTGGTTGGTTTGCCACGTCGAAAGTCGTCGTTGTCCATCGACGGCAAATCGTCATGAATCAGCGAGTAGGTATGGATAAATTCCAGTGAGCAGGCCACGGCCATCAATCCGGGCGGCGTTTGGCCGAGAGCCTCGGCAGCTGCAATCGTCAGAATGGGCCGGATGCGTTTGCCGCCCGCCATGAGGCTGTAGCGCATACTCTCATGGAGCGTGGTCGGCGGCGTCACGGCCGGCGGCGTCACCTGATCGAGGTATCGATCGACCGCGATCCGTTTCTGTTCGAGATAGTCCTTGATGTTCATGGAAGTCCGGTAATTGGCGGGCCGACAGTGACCCGCGCGGAGAGTAACAAACGATTTGGGGATGAGTCAAACGGGGAAGGGGAACGATTGGCAGAGGGCCATCGCTTCTCATCTCTCAGAGCGACCCTTCCGGATTCAGCCGGGCGGAAGCCTTCGGAAATTCCCTCCGGGGGCTCCGGTCAGTTTCCGCTTTCCTTCCCGGCTGAATCTCGATGGGCCCCCGCTCTTCCGATGAAGTCGCTTGGCTCTCTGCCAAACGCTTATAGGGGATAGGAAAAAGAGGGCTGGTGGTCTCCTGTGCTCGCGCACTCCGCACACCGGATTGATTGAAGGTTATATCAGGAGCGGTCCTCGGTGCATGATTCGACCTGCGCAACTTATTGAAACGGCACCAATCATGGCGTATGGTTCACAAACCGAAGAAGAATACATGGCACCGAAGAAACCATATGCTGAGTTGACGGATCTAGAGAAACTTGAAAAACAATGGCGAAAGCTGTCCGGTTTACATGGTCGGGAGGAATGGTCGTCAGCCATTGTTCGAGCGGCAACGGCAGCGGAAGTCGCTGCAAATTTCGCTATCCGGAGAGAATTTGAAGCAAGAAGCAAGCTGAGCGTGAATTTCGTAAACAATTTATTGCGCTGGGCAAATGGCTTGGCGGGGAAACTTGATCGCTTGCTTGTTCCGTTATCAGAGGGAAGCCCCAAGAAACACAAAAAAATGAAGCAGCTCAAAGCGCTTGCGGATAAAGTCAATTCAAAGAGAAACGCAATCGCGCACCAAGGAGAGTTTTGTAATGAGAGCGAGGCAAAGGAGCATATTGAGTGTGCGCGGGAGTTTATCACCACCTTGGTTGGCTTCTATGACCAGGAGTTCCGGCTCAAGGAACGAAAGCACTAATAAGCGTGTCGGGTCAGACTCGCTGCACCGGCGCTTTGGGTCGGCATCGCTCGCCGTTCATGCGCAACATTAGGACTCAGGATTGGAGTAACAATGGCTTGGATCAATCAAAGTCAACTCGAATCACGCAAGTATCGTTGTGGATACTGTGGCAATATCGTTGCAACCGATAAGGGGTTCCATGACAAAGAACGAGCATACCGGGCCTATCTATGTCCGCACTGCAATAAACCATCATTTTTCGATGCGTCCGGTAAGCAGACACCAGGCATTGCTCCCGGCAATGATGTAGCTGCCCTTCCCACGGAGTTGGAGGCTATTTACAGCGAGGCACGTCGTTGCGTTGCAGTTAATGCGTTTACGGCCTCGGTTCTCGCATGTCGAAAGCTGCTTATGCATATAGCTGTGGAGCAGAATGCAGAGCCGGGCAAAGCGTTCATCTTCTATGTAGAGTACCTGGCAAATAACGGCTATGTTCCACCGAATGGGAAAGGGTGGGTGGATCACATTCGGAAGAAGGGTAATGAGGCAACTCATGAAATTGTTCTCATGTCGGCTGAAGACGCTATTGAGTTAATCTCTTTCTCGGAAATGCTCTTGAAGTTTATCTATGAGTTTCCCGCCCGTGTTCCAACAAAGTAGCAACAGACTCAACAACGAAATGCAAGCGCTAAAATACTGCCGCGCCTGAACCTGAGCGTTAGAGCGCAACCCCCCATGGATTACTTATCGTTGTTCCAAATGCCAACCCCGATAAAAATCACTGGAAGATCTTCAAGCATTACGAACGCATTCATCAATTCCATAATTCCCGTCGTTCCGCCCAGTGCGGACGAAGTCAGACAGGCCTTGGAAATGCTCGGGATGACCCCAGAAACGTTTCAGTGCGCATATTGTGGCAGCGTTGCTTCGGAATGGGATCACCTTCGACCGCTTGTCAAAGGCAAGAACCCAACTGGGTATATCTCGGAAATTCACAACCTTGTGCCATCCTGCGGGAAATGCAATCAGTCGAAAGGCAACAAGGACTGGAAAACCTGGATGCTCAGTAACGCGAAACTGTCGCCAACTACACGCGGCATTAAAGACCTCCCAGAACGAATCAAACGGTTGGAGGCTTACGAGAATTCCAAGGCTCCAACAAAAATGGATTTTGCCGCCATTGTTGGGGAGGATCTCTGGGCGCAACACCAAAATAATCTAGAGCGAGTGCAGTCCCTTATGCGCGAATCGCAGGAGCTTGCAGCCAAGATCAATGCCGGAGTCGCCAATGCATACAAAGCGCTCTAGCCCTTACTCAACCGCGTTCCCTTCTGTCGCTGGAGGCTACGCGATAATGCCGCGCAGCGCTGAACAAGATACGGGGCCGCATCTTGTTCTGTGCATGCGAGGAAGCAGGGTTCGACGGCATGGCAGGCTCCAATAGGTTTTTCACTCAATCTGTCCGCTTGTTTTACTGACGACCGTCCCGCTATACTCCCGAACCATGAGCATTCGAAAAGCGGGCGGCGAATGGGAGCCGATGCTCCTTGGGGTCGAGGCGCGGCATTGCAAGGTGTGTAAACAAGGCCTCTATCGGGATACGACGCTATTTCGTGGCGGATGGTCCCGATGCACGGTCTGCGACGAATTTGTCCATTACAGTTGTCTCGCCAGTGGAAAGGTTTCATTCTTGAAGGCACGGCCTCGTATTTGTAAAGATTGCCGGGCCGTTCAAGACGGTACTTCTTCTCCTTCTTCCAGCGAAAAGCATGAGATCCCGACAGCTGTCGGCTCATGATCTTCGGATCGTTATCCGGTTTCCTTCAGCGTGATTCAGGTTGGGGTTGCCATGGGGGGTGAGGGGCGATGACCAATATCGTCCGCAGTGGAGCGTTTC
>FKKE01000279.1_pt1 | contig 10478 bp, 14 predicted proteins | sample 1106331 | NCBI WGS metagenome assembly FKKE01 (sample SAMEA3931202, study PRJEB13176) | freshwater metagenome | biome: Drinking water system; feature: drinking water; material: freshwater | place: China | collected 2013-02-06 | reverse complement strand
GATCGTCGTCGCGCTCCTCCCCATGCTGATCATGTGGTTCCGCGCCGTCCATGCGCACTATGACGCCGTGGCGCAGCAGGTGGGGCTGACGCGCGATACCCGCCCGCCCCAACCCCGGCGCAACACCGTCATCATCCCCATCAGCGGGGTCAATCGGGCCGTCATTCGCGCCGTGGACTACGCCCGCGGGCGCGGCGCCGATGTGCGCGCGGTGCTGGTCGACATCGATACGGAGGAGACGGCCAAGACCGAGATCAAGTGGGCCCAGTGGGGCTGCGGCGTGCCGCTCATCGTGCTGCCCTCTCCCTACCGATCCATCTTGCGGTCGCTGCTGGAATATATCGAGGAACTGCTCAAGAAAGATTCCGACGGCTGGGTGACCGTGGTCATTCCCGAAATCCTCCCCGCCCGCTGGTGGCAGAACATTTTGCACAATCAGCGTGCGCTGATGCTCAAGGCTGCCCTGCTCTTCAAAGAGCGCGTGATTCTGACCGACGTGCCGTACCATCTGACGAGGTGAGCTCCAGTGAGAAATGGAAAATGCAAAATTAAAAAAGTCGTCCGCCCTTTTTGCATTTTGACTTTTGCACTGTGCATGTGCTGGCCTGTCGGGCAGGCGTTCGCGTTCAAGATCGTGTCGCCGGCCGATAGCGCGATGATCAAGTCCGGGCAGCTCGTGACGGCGTCGGTGGACCCCGGACAGGACAGCGGCATCGTCGCCGTCCGCTACTATTGGTATCCGGAGTTAGGGGAGACCCTCGTCGAGCAGGAAGATTTCCGCATCCGGGAGCCGGGCGCCGGACGATCGTCCAGCGGCAAGGACTCGCTCTCAGACTCCACCGGGGGTGGATCGGTGGTCGCCGTCGCCACCCTCGTGGCCGGGTCGGACCAGACGCCACCCTTCGGTGGCAAGCTCCAAGTCCCGAACGATGCCATCGGCCGCATGCGCTTGCTGGCCGTCGCCGAAGTCTCGCGCGGCCGTCTGGGCACGCGTACGCTCTTCGATGAAGTTGTGGTGCTGGTCGAGCCCAACGCGGAGCTGGTGTCGATCGACTTCGAGACCGACAAGCCCTTGCGTCTCGGCCGCGCCGGCCAAGCCGCGACCTACGGGCAAATCGATTCCATGGGCAAGACCTTCGACCTGCCGGTCGTCGGCACCTTTGCCGATGGCGTCACGCGCGCCATGGCCTCCCCGTCCGCCGGCACCATCTATGAATCCTCGAATGAGAAGGTCATCAAGGTTCTCCCGGAAGGCCTACTCCAGATCGTGGGAAACGGCAAGACCACGCTCACTGTGCACAATCATGGTAAGCAAGGCACCTTGGATGTCTCGGTCGATGTGAACGATGAGCCAAACAGCACCCCCACGGCCGACGCCGGCCCCAGTCGAACCGTGAAGGCCGGCACCAAAGTGAAGCTGAGCGGCTTAAAGAGCAAGGACCCGGAGGGGGAAGCACTCTACTATTCGTGGAGCCAAGTGCGCGGGAGCAAGGTGTCGCTGCTGGATCTCAACATGGCCGAGGCCTCCTTCCTCGCGCCGCAAGTCTCTGAAAAGCGCCTCTACCGGTTCAAGCTGCGGGTCACCGACAAGAAGGGGGCGGATTCACCGCCGTCGTACGTCGACATTACGGTGGAGCCATGAGTTAAGACTCTTCTGGAAATTGTGTGATCGGTGAAGTCGATGCCCCCGGCTGGCGTGACTTAACATGTTCAAATCTCCACAATTTCCGGATGCGCCCAGAATCATACCAAGTGTGCAATCGATAAAGCACGCCTATCATGATTTCAGCTCCTCAAAGAGTTTCTCTCCATCTTCATGGCTAAACCGCCCGTTTCCCAAGAATGGCAGTAGGACTACGCACATTTCTCCCAATCTTGCCACTTTGACTCGATTGCGCGTTCCCCTTACAAGTTCGAACTCGTTCTCTGGGAGCCCAACCACCTTGCAGTAATACCTCCAATGTTCCTTTCCATAGGCAATCAAGTATCTTGGCTTATGCCTAAAAACTAGAGACTTGATGGATGGAATCCGAGAGAGACGTTGTTCCTCTTCGTACTTTGCTCTTTTCCCAAAATGTCTTTTGTGAGACTTCGTCCAACCTCTCTTGCCTCTTGAGCAAGCTGGAACGGGAAAGAATTCAATCAGGAATGTTTCCTTATGCCTAAGAGAGCCCAATTTCTTGTCTACCCGAACATAATCCTTAGCCTTCTCAAGGTTGCTCCAATCACAGGCTCCTTCATAAAGTAGCTTCCGGGCGAGCTTCGCCATCCAGATCCAGACCCGAGATAAATTCCTCTCCCCCGTGAGTAAATTAAATCGGGAAAGCAATCGGTGGGCCTCATAGAGATCCATCGTGGGCCCGAAGCGCGATCGAGTCTGGAATTCTTTGTCTGGCTTTACATCTCTAGGCAGTTTCTCCTCCATGCCGAGGAACCAGATTTGAGCGGATAGCCTCCCATAGCCAAGGAAAGACAGAAGCCGTTCTTTTTCTCCTTTTGTGAGTCCCATGTGTGGTTTCCTCCCCTCAATGCGCCATTGGGCTCGTACAGCACCTCGCCAATCTCCGAATCACTATCGTCACCACGCGAGCCCTCATTCGATTGCCTTCGCGCCACAGTCATGCAGTATGATTCCTGGACGGCGTCGAGAGGGCACCGAGAAGCCTAGGCTTTCGCGTTCAGCGATCGCGTCATCCGGCCTGGACGCCTCCCGTCGTTGAGTTTTCAGCATGGCGAGGCTCCTGAAGAGATGGAGATCGCTTGGCTCGACTCCTTCATGTGCGCACTGGAGCAACGCGTTGACGACAATCTCCTGAACATAGGCCATGGAAAATCCCCCACAGGCCTCGGCTGCCCGAGTCAGCGCTTCTTGAGAAAAGCATAGATGGCCCTTCTGAGAGAGCAACGAATATCGCAGTTTCTCGTCGGGAAGAGAGAATTTCCACACCCGATCAAATCGGCTCGGTCGATGCAGGAGCGCAGGATCCAGGTCTTCTGGATGGTTGGAGGTTGCGATGACCAAGATTCCATCGAGCGACCTCAGACCATCAAGGGCATTCAATAGATAGGCCATCGAGAGTTCTGTGGATTTGACGAGCCGATCAAGGTCTTCGAGAATCACGACGGCCGGAGCGTATTTCCTGGCCATGGCGAACGCCCGATCAATACAGCTTTCGTCTAGATCCGCCCGCATGTGCACCGCGATAAAAGTCGCATCCGTGGTGTTTAGCAATGCCTTCAGCGTCAACGTCTTGCCGCAGCCAGGGGGGCCTGAAAACAGGAACCCTCGGCGGAACGGTAGACGCAGGCGTTGATAGCGCTCTTGACTCTGAAAGAAGCCGCGCACGTTGGCGCGAATATCCTCCTTCATCCCGGCCGGCAGTACCACTTCATCCCAGGTTACGGGAGCCACTGAAATTGAAGGACCGTTGGCCACCAACACTTCGCGATGCGACTTGTTTCTTTCGCGGCTCCGCACATAGTCTTGGAGCGCGTCTCTCAAATCTCGTAGCGCCGCATGACTCTTCGTGGCCACCATGACGAGATGCTCCACAGGAAACACCGATTCGAGATGCTCGACGCATTGGATATGGATGGCGAAACCCTTCCACTCGATTTCGAGGACGCCCAGCCATTCAGCACCATTCAGCTCTTTCTCAACGTTGTGCTCCCCTTCTCCATGCAGACCAGCCATTTCTTCAGTTGCGCCCAGCCAGTCATTCTCTGCAATCTCTTTCACGGCGAACCGCTTTCGTATCGTTCCTGGATGCCGGTCTCGGAGAAAGTCCAGGAGACTGCCCAGGCTGAACTCCTCATTGAGCGATTTTTCAAACTTATACACGTGCCAGCCATCTTGGCGAGCGTGCGCCGATACAAAGGCGTCGAGTTGCTTGCCGATCGCAATTGTTTCCATCACAGCGTCCTCCTCTTTGGTAATACGACCGCCACAGGGCAGCCCCTCTTTCTGCCTTTCAGGATGCTTGTACCGCGGATGTGTGACAGAAAAGGTCACGCAAACGGTCGAGGCCGCCATGATGGGAAGGAACGCTTACCGCTGAGAGGACTGATACAGCTCGTGGGCCGCGGCTAGCTGGGATCTGACGGAATGAACCAGTTCGGGCGGTTCCAGAGCGCAGGCGTTGGGCCCCCACGATAACACCCATGCGGCGATCTCCTGGAGTCCCCCTGCATAGAGGCTGACAATCACATCTCCACCGGGGAGCGACTGGATTTTTTGGGTAGGGTGCCAGGTACGTTCTCTCACGAGATGGGCGATCTTCTGCGAAAATCTGATCTGAACCGATCTCGGAGGCTCATCAATGATGCCAAAGGGACGATTGCAGAGAAATGCATCGAGGGCATCCTTGCGAATCTCAAACCGTTCCGTCGTCACTTCGGCCTTTCGAATCCGTTCCACTGCATACTTCCGGAGACCTTTGGCCTCAGTCGAATAGGCAATCAGATACAGTCCATTCTCATGAAGCAAGAAACAATAGGGATGGACTTGATACTGGATTGGCTGCGCTTTTCCCCCACTCGCATGAGTAATGACGCTGGCCTGCTGCAGCAAGAGCGCCTGGCGTAAAACTGCGATGGTTTTCTTATGCGCCGAATAGGCTCGAATGGCCTTTGGCCGTGGGACAAATATCTGGAAGACACGTTCCAGGTGAGCCACAGTCTTACGGGGTAAACTTGCCGTGAGCTTCAGAAACACCCGCTCCAAGTCATCATCAAAGGAAGTCGCGGCGAGACAAGCAAGGGACGTTCGCGCAAAATAGAGCGACATCAGCTCATAGGGAGATAAGGTAACGGGCGGAAGGCCTCTATACCCCAAAGGCAATTGCCACAGTCGTTCCTTGTCTGCCTCATCATGCGTGAGCGGATGCCCGTCCTCTTCGATTCGCGCCAAGTCTCTATAGACCTGGCGGCGGGTGATTTTCAGCATCGCCGCTAGCTCATTGACCGTGACCGCTCTCGCGGACAGTATACGCATCATCTCAGCCAGACGCGTTGCCTGGCTATATTTGGCAGAGTTCCTGCCGATGCGCCCTTGCATGGCTGTGATCCTAGGAGCAGATCGAACCGGGATCAAGTGGAGAGGGAACAACCAATACGTGTCAGGAACCAATCAGCGACGCTTCCTGATCTGGCCACGTATCCACGTTGCCAGATGTTCTTTCGACAGTTCACCCGACGCGACTTCGAGAGTCCTCGCCTCCAGTTCCTGGGGAGCCATCGTCAACTCGACACCATTTGCGCGCAAGAATGCCAGGGCGGACATCACAGCCGCACGCTTGTTGCCGTCCACGAAAGGATGATTTTGCGCGATATGGAACAGATAGGCCGCGGCCATGGCGGCGAGATCTTCGTGCAGATACTGCCCACTGAATTGTTGACGCGGCATGGCGACTGCCGCGTCCAGCAGACCGTGGTCTCTGATCCCGTGCGAGCCGCCGTCGGTATCAATGGTGTCGGCGTGGAGGAGCAACACATCCTCCACGTTTAAGAAGACGATGGACTCCACAGCTCAATCTGCCAGCCGTTTCAGCATTGGTCCGTATTTCTTGCGGATGTCCTTGATGATCTCCTTCATGCGTTCGGGACCGACACCCACATTGGCCGGCGTGATGATCAACGCATTGCCGTTGACCGTCACCTGGAGCGGCGTCGCTTCCGTAATGCCGAGGGCCTCCATCACCGGCTTTTCGATGACGAGCGCCACACTGTTCCCATGTTTTTGCAGCCGCTTAATCATGTCGTCCCTCGTGACTTGTGATGAATATGAATGGCGAGTCCTTACAATGTTAGTACACGGAGGGCTACTTGTCTAGCGGAAGGATCCATACACTTTTCGGGCGGTTTCCAGCTCCTTCCGATGGCGCGTGAGTTCCCGTCTATACTTTGACCGCAGTACCATCTGATCAAACGGTGCGATTCGTTTCTGAACCCTATCCATCTCTCGTTTGAGTGACTCCACCAGATTCCATCCTGAGGCAGTCAGCCAGCCGAGGCGGCGGGCATGAGCCAAGGCTCGGAGCGAGCGGCGCGCCAACGCTCACTCTGTTTACCCCTTCAGATTCTTTCCAATATACTGAGAAGGATCATAGCTGGGGAGCAAAGGAGTCAGCGAGATGACAAACATTACCGTCTCCCTGACCGATGAGGAAATGCGCCGGCTCCAAGAGCTGAGCAAGCGCGAGGGGTTGACCGTCGAGCAAATGGTTCGACTCGGCATCCACGACTTCATCGGCCAACCTGATGAATCTTTCCGCACCGCCGCCAAGCGAGTGATGGAGAAGAACGCGGAGATCTACCGTCACCTCTCGTGACTCGTAGCGTCAGCAAAACTCCGCGACCTTTACTGCACTCTCAACTCCTCTCGACGGACGGCTCCACAACCCACTTCCCAAGCTGACGAAAGTCGTCGTCAAATGCAAAGGCTGTCCGCATCCCGATACGCTTCATCACGGCGAAGCTTGTGCAATCCACAAAGCTGAATCGCTTGTCCTGGTGCTGCCGGAACAGGTCCCATGCCCGCCGTTCATCTTCCGGCGTGACCCGGATCACCGGCATGACGGATTCAACCAAGAACCGACGTCCGAATTGCACGGCCGGGTCATGCCCAAGGCGCATTCTGAGCAGCGTGATGGTTTCGTGGACGACAACGTTGCTGGTGACGAGAAGGCAGTCTGTGGATTCGACGTACCGGACTGCAAGGGAATGACATCGATCAGTCTGATCCGCAAGAGCAAAGAATGCCGAGGTGTCAACGAAGACGGACGTGCGAAGGGAATGAACGGGCGGACTCAAGGCTTCTCGTGCAGGTAGGTGTCATGCTCGACGCTGATATCGGTAAACCCACTGGCCCCAATACCGGCGAGGGACAGAAGGGCTTTTTTCTGACGTGCCACCCGCTGTTGCAGACCTCGCTGCTGTATGCGCGACAGTCGCTTGGCATGGGATTTTTTCTGTTTGCTACGGCGCGCCATGATCTTTTTCCCCGCTGGTCTCATTGCGTATCACTGTACCACCATTCGACGGCCTCTCGCCAATCAAATTACTCCGCAGAAAGACTACACCCCATCATGGTCAGATTGTGCTCAGCTTCACGGACCCATAAGCCTGGCGGGCGGTGCGAAGTTCGTCAATATGCCGACGGAGGACGGGGCCGAATTGGGAATGCTGCACCACTCGCTTATAGGGCGCGAGGTTCTGTTCCACCTTTCCAATCGTTTTTTCCAATTGACTGACTAGCTTCCCACCTGAGCCGCTAAGCCAGCCGAGTGTCCGGGCATGGGCCAAGTCGCGCAATGAATAGTGCACCGAGGCTACTTCTTCCATACACCGGAACCGCGCGCGCAACAGTTCCTCCTCTGTGAGCCCAGTTTCTCCCCTCGCCTCTCGCCCATTGCCTATTGCCTTCCACGACGACAGTCGCTCGAACAACATCGCTCCCATGGTGAACGTGAATGTCGCATGGAGAATGCCGCGGATGGGCCGCAGGCTCCGCCGCCAGGGGGAATAGAAGATTTCGTCCGTATGGTCTCCATTGAGAAAGCGATGCTTCCGCAGCAGGAGATTCAGATGGTGGTGACTGTTCTCATGAATCAGATCGTCGATCAAATCCAGCGGCGTGCGGTCGAAGACATTGATAAAGGAGAGGCCAGGCCGGTGACGGTAGCTGAAGCTGACGACGCCACGGGCCTTGAGCGGCACAATACGACTCGTCAGCAACCCCAGTAACTCGGCCCCCTCAGGCCAGGCCTCTTCGATCACATGGAGCGCGCGACGGATTTTCGTCCCGATCCCAGGTTGTGTCGGATCGACCCGAATCGGCGTTCGATCCTTGCCGTAGACCAGCGTCGGCCCCAGGGTCAGGCCAGGCCTGATCCACTGCTCGGCCTGATACCGCCAGTCACGATCGACGAGTTCTCCCTTTGAGATCAGGAGCGAGGTCTTTCGACCACGCTTCACGGCCAGGCCGTCGGCACTGATGTGCAGCGTCGCCCCTTGAAGGAGCCGAGAGCTTGCTGCTCGCAGGCCGGCCCCCTCACAGCCAACTGCGATTGTGCCCGCCGCAATGGCCTGCTCGAAATCGGCCCCGCCCTCCCACGAAACGTCCCAGGTTCGCCGTTTTTGGTTCGCCACCCACTCGCAGGCGAGATCAGGAATCAAACTGATCGACTCCTGAATGGCCGCCCGTGCCAATCGACCACAAAGTAGAGTGAGCCGGCGGTCCAATCCGCCGGCCTGTGCAGCTCCAGACGGGAACAATTCATCCAGATAGCTGTTTTCGTAGAAGCGGGTGCGGCAGTCCTCGAAAAGGGAGTCAGCGAATCCACGACGGTCACGCTCAGCGTTGAACTGCGCCCGCACGTCGATAAAAAACAGCAGGTCGTTGAGGCTTTCGATCCAGCCAACCGCCTTCCAGTTCGAGTAGGCCTCGCCGGGTAGGCGCTGTTCGACGAGCCGCCAGTACTCCAGAGGCAGGTGAAACTCGGTGACGGTGGAAGAATAGGACGCGAGATCGCGGCGGAGATCGCGGAGCAGTCCTCGCATTGAGCGACGCAGCTCGTCGAGGAGCACGGCGACGGTCTGTGGGTCAAGAAAAGACGGCAAGGGCGATCAGGACTCTGTCAATCGGCGTCGCAATTAGAGAAGATCTTTCGGCCGGTCAGCGCCTGCCGCCGATCCGCCGGATTTTTCCAACAATTCACGGCTGACCCAAATCGGGGCCTTGAAATGCACCGCCAGCGCAATAGAGTCGGAGGACCGGCTGTCAAAGACCTTGGTCCCTTCTTTGGTGGCGACCGACAGCGCCCCGTAGAAGGTGCTGTCTTTCAGTGTAATCACCGTCTGCGTCACCTTGGCGCCGAGCGAATCGAGGATCGTATGCATGAGGTCGTGAGAGAGGGGCCGCGGCATCTGGCGGCCGGTCAAGGCTGCCTGAATGGACCCGGCGACGGTATAGTCGACAAAAATCGGAATCGTTTTCTGCTCGGCTTTCAAGAGCACAACCGGCCCGTGATCGGACGCGCGCACCTCTACTTCTTGAATCCGCACCTGATCGACTCCCGCCCACCCGTCTTGCCGAAGAACAGTCAGAGCACCCGCCACCAGCCAGAGGAGCAGCCAACGAGGACTGTGCTGTGTCATGTGTTCCTCCTCTTTTCTCCCCACTCCACTCGTCGCGAATGGACCGAGAGTCTGTGTACACGCCGAAACCGGACGGAGTGGACCAGAGGGTCACGCGCTGGCGGCTCATCGATACTCAGCAGCCGCTGTCACTGCCGACGCGCCGGCCTGTGGCCGCCCCGGCCACGCCTTCGAGGCGCGACGGCCAATCCCCTGATCACAGTAAGCCAATTGTGTCTCACGCATCAGAGCGAGACCCGGATGCTCCCACCCGTCGTCAGGTGAGGCGACACGTCTTAGCTGCTCCATACTCTCCTACGCCTTCGCCCGCACGTAGCCGTTCTCTTCCTTTTCGAAGCCGATCATCGTTTCAGCCCCGTGGCCGGTAATCACCAACGTCTGTTCATCCAGCGTGTACAAGCGCTCGCGAATCGACCGCTCGATCGCATCGAAATCCCCGCCCCACAGGTCCGTGCGCCCGATCGCCCCCTGGAACAAGGTATCCCCGGCCAGCACCAACCGCTCAGTCGGGAAGGACAGGGACAGCGAGCCGGGTGTATGGCCGGGCGTGTGGAGCGCCACGCCGGACTGCCCGCCGACTGGAATCTTCTCCTCGTCGGCCATCAGATGATCCGGCGCCGGCGCCGTGCCTTGATAGGTGATCCCGAAGGCGCGGCATTGGAGTTCAAGCATGTCCCAGAGCGGACGGTCGGCCTCATGGAGATAGATGGTCGCGCCCGTGGCCTGCTTCACCGCGCCGGAGGCCATGAAGTGGTCGAAGTGGGCATGGGTGTGATAGATGCCGACGATCGTCAGGCCCATGCCCTGGGCCTCCCGCACAATCCGCTGCGGATCGCCGCCGGGATCGACCACGATGCCCTGCTTGGTGACCGGATCGCCGAGAATCGTGCAGTTGCAGCCGAGGGGAGGAACGGAGAACGTCTTGCGGAGCAGCGCCGGAGCGAGAGCCATGGATCATCCTACCCACATCGCCCCTTGCAAGCAACGGGGTCAGACGTGCAGACTGGCGGCATGGCATCGCGTGATCGAACCAGAGACCGATGCGCCCTCACCGCGGCCGCCGCGTTTCTCATCGGACTCACCATCGGATGGCCGCTGATGCAGACGTTCGCCCAATCGCCGCATCACCACCAGTCGGCGCCGGTGAGCCCTGACATCATCTCGCAGATCGCAGCGACGACCAGGGCCGAGCCGATGATCGAGATCCCCGCCGGCGGATTCCTCATGGGCTCGCTGCGGAAAGACGACGATCCGTTCGGCATGGCGGCGCCCTACGACGACACCGAACAACCCCAACGGCGCATTTGGCTCGACGCCTATCG
>FKKE01007597.1_pt1 | contig 10483 bp, 16 predicted proteins | sample 1106331 | NCBI WGS metagenome assembly FKKE01 (sample SAMEA3931202, study PRJEB13176) | freshwater metagenome | biome: Drinking water system; feature: drinking water; material: freshwater | place: China | collected 2013-02-06 | reverse complement strand
AAAGTTTACCGACCTCTTTGAAAAGTTAACTCCCATACTTTTGGTCGCGACGATTGCTCTTTCTTTTACGGTTGGAGTTTTGTGGCAGAAAGTCAGCTCATTGGAAAAAGGTGGCACAGGGACTGGGGCGGGGACAGGAGTGGCACCCACAACCAGCCCGCTTGCAGATCTTCCGAAAATGGCGGCTACATTGAAAATTGATAAAAACAAGTTTAAGACGTGTTTTGCATCAGAAAAATACGCCGAAAAAGTTAATGGTGATTATCAGGAAGGTACTGCGGCCGGAGTTACTGGTACACCCGCCAGTTTTATTGTGAATGCCCGGGGTGACGTTTGGTTTGTGCCTGGCGCTTTCCCATATGAGAGTGTTAAAACCACAATTGACATTGCTTTGGGGAATGCTCCCGAGAGTACACTACCCACGCAAATTGTTAAATTGGATGCCGCAGCTGCCGGGGCTTTCCCTAAGATGAAAGATAGTGACCATGTCAAAGGTGATAGGAGCGCTAAGGTTGCCTTTATCGAGTACTCTGACTTCCAGTGCCCATTTTGTCAGCGATTTCACCCTACAGTACAACAAATTACCAAGGAATATGCCAGGGATGTTGCCTACATATATAGGCATTATCCTTTAGATCAAATTCATCCATACGCACGTCCAGCAGCGGTTGCTTCTGAGTGCGTAGCTGAAATCGGTGGTGAAGAGGCGTTTTGGAAATTTGCTGACCTAGCTTTCGGTAACTAGCTTCCCAATTTTTGTGTTATCATAAAATTACAATGCCTTCAAAGAAGATAGTAGGTTTTGCCCACCCCGTTTTGGTCCTTCTTTTTATTTTCATTGTAGTAGTGAACATATTTGTTGCTGGCTACCTTAATAGCAAAGAACTGGATACTGGCGTCAGTTTGGCATATGGAACAATTGGTGGCCGTCCAGGAAGGTGTGCCCAGTTTTTTGACTATTGTTCAAAAAGCAAACCCTGTTGTGACTCTAGATTTGTTTGTCAGGCGCAAGGAGAAATGATGTCCGGTGCCAAAGTGTGTTCGTGGCCACTTGATTGGTGTGGAAATGTCGGCGAACCATGTTGTTTCGGTGACCCCAAATGTTACGGAAACTTAACTTGTGCAGATGAGCGCGGTGGTCAGTTTTGTAGAGACTTCGGGGGCACTAGATAGGTTTAAAGTACTTCAAGGACTTTGTAGGCAACGATAGCTGCACTACCCCATACATTAAAAGATTTATTGACTCCAAACATGGGAAATTCAACTACTAGATCAGCTTTTTTTAATACTTCTTTACTTACACCATCGGTCTCGTGGCCGACTACAAGAGCAACTGGGAAGCGCAGATGTTTATTAAGTTCCAAGTAGTTTACTGCTTTGGCATACTGCTCAATTGCTATTACTTGCACGCCCGACTTTTGCAATTTTCTAATGGCGGCGAGCGCATTGCCATATTTTTCCCAGGTAACCCAGTTCTCGGTGCCGACTGCAGCTTTGTGGATTCTACTTGATGGGGGATATTCTATGTCGCCACAAAGCAATAGTTTTTGGGCACCTATGGCATCGGCTAAGCGAAAAAGCGAACCAATATTGTAAGTATCCATGACGCTATCAAGGACTAAAAATATAGGATTTTTCTTGATACTTTTAATACCCCTCCTACCAGGAAGCGTTTTTCTTAACTGTTTGGCGTTCATTTTCATAGGCCTTATTTGGTGAAGTTATCTGAAGAGAAATCGGGGAACCTTTTTAGTGTAGTCGACATATTTTTGGCCGAAACGTTTTTTAAGTTCGGGTTCTTCAACTTTTATAACAAAAACAGGTATAAAAATACACATAGCCAAAAAATACAAAAGAAGTGCCAAGTGTCCGAGAAACAAAAACTCACCCAAAAATATTGCTAGATAGCTCAAATGCATAGGATTTCTGGTATAGCGGTACGCACCTGAGGTTATTAATACTTCTGGTGGGTCAATCGGCACTGGGCTACCACGGCCCACTACTGCAAAGATACCAGAGCAGTAAGAAAAAAGTCCACCGCCAACTACTATGAAAATTACGCCGACAGGTTGCAGGAAATAATGTCCAAAAACCGGCAGGCGAAATATATCGTTTGCTTGAACAAGGACAAAGGGAAGAGCAAGAAATAGTGTGACGCCAACCGTAAGGCCGTAAAGAAGTGAGGATAACTTCATAGCGCTAATTATATACTAGTGGCCATTTTTTTTGTGAGATGATATTATTTCTAATACCTTAATATGGCTAAAGAAAATAGTTTTACACTAGGTCTTATAATTGCTAGTATCCTACTTATTATTGGAGGAGCCGTTTTTTTTACTAAACCGAAAACTGTTGAGCAGCCCCGAGTAGTGTCTTCTGAAATTTTGGTACGCAGCGATAGTAGTAAGATAGTGGCGCCCAACGAACAAAAAGTTTTAGTCGAATTTGGAGATTTCCAGTGTCCAGCGTGTGCCGCATACCACGACCTCGTTAAAAGTGTGCTTGAGGAAAATAAAGACAGCTTAACTTTTGTTTTTAGAAATTTTCCACTATCACAGCACAAGTATGCAAGGCAAGCAGCTTATGCAGCCGAAGCAGCGGGTGTACAGGGCAAGTATTGGGAGATGTATGCCAAACTTTACGAAAATCAAACAGATTGGGTAAATGCCGAGAGTCCTGTTGACACCCTTTTAACATATGCGAAAGAGTTGAGACTGGACGAAACCAAGTTTAAAAGCGATATGGATTCCAAAGAAACAAAAGACAAAGTAGATCGTGATTATGTTGATGGTGTTGCCGCGGGTGTAGATTCAACACCCACCTTCTTTGTTAACGGCACTAAAATAGATAACCCCTCAAGTGCTCAGGAGTTTAAAAGTCTCATCGAAAGCCTTTAAATAAAGCACAAAAAACCTATCCACAACAGAAAAGTGGAAAAAGCTAGCAAGCAATTAAAACCATTGCATTAAAGCAATGGTTTTAATTAGTTTCTTGATCGAAATCCGCCTTTGCGATCTCCTCTTCTATCATCGAAACCTCTTTGAGGTCTTTCGGGTCGTTCTTCCATAGGACGAGCTACGTTAACAGCAATTTTTCTGCCGTCCATTTCGCTACCATCCAAAGCCTTTATTGCTTTATCAGCATCCTCGTCATTTTCGAACTCAACAAAACCAAAACCCTTTGATCTACCTGTAAATTTGTCCGTAATTACACGCGCAGAGGAAACAGTTCCGTGTTGAGAAAAAATCTCTTCTAGTTTCTGGTCGTTTACCGCCCAGGGAAGTCCGCCTACAAACAGTCGTTTAGCCACAATTAATCACCACCTCTCCAAGCCGAAGGCTTTATGGGCCCGTGGCTGTAATTTTGTATATATAAAAGAAGCGTCCATTAGATATTAATAGATATTAAATTCCAGAAGTAGGGTCTCCGTCAGAGTCTTTTTGAAAAGCGGCATTTATGTTAGTATCCAGATTTTTAAGCTCTGCATCAATATCACTACTTGTCCCGGTTTTTTCTTCTTGAGTTTCAGGACTCCCGGTAGCTGTTTCGACTTCGGTGTTATTTGTATCCTGGCCAGTGATAGTTGCTTCAAGGGACATTTCTTGCGAGGTTTGGGTCGTTGGTTTTATACCTTTTTGCCAAAGAAAGTAACCACCCGTAAGAATTATTACAAGAGCGATAATAATTGATAAAACGATGCCGGTATTTTTCATAATTTGACTTAATTCTCTTTATCTTCTGTTAAAACAATAGTTGGCGAGATAAGCGATTTCTGTTCCTTTAGTTTTCTAATCTCGGGTCTGACCTGATTTTGCCAAATATTTCTAATTTCTTTGGTGTCGGCAGCTACTACTCTCCACTGTTCCTGTGCCTTTTTGAGAGCGTCGCGAAATGCACCCTCTGAATTACCACAGGCATACTGTTTGGTGTCTTTTAGAAGATTTATAAGTACCTTTGCATCCTCGTGGCGTTTCAAGATGGCATTATTCAAGTTTTGTAGTGCTACCTTTAGGTCTGTAAGGTCGTAGCCTTTGCCCTCCAGCCTTTTGAGCATGTTTTGTACACTCACCACTACACCGTTGTAGCCTTTGTGCTTACCAGACTCATTGCCTTCCCATCTTGCAATTTGATTATCTATTTTTTCAGTAATGCGCTCACAGGAATTTTCGACAACCTTATCGCGCAAAGGCGTCTTGTCATAATCTGTTGTTGCAAGAGTAGTGGTAGGAAAAACTAAGAGGGTAACAAAAGCTAGAAAAGCAAAAAGCCCCCCGAAACGTGTCGAAACCATTATGGTGATTGTAACAAAATCTGAAGCTTATGGCAATGTCAGGACAGCTTTTTGGGGTTAGAGTTTACCCACGAAGCGATAAGTGTGGTTGTGGGTACCGCAAAAAGTAGCCCCATGCTACCGACAAGGGTTCTGGCAATTTCTTCAGCAATTAACTCGCTATTAATAATAAACCACAAAGGATAACCTTGGGGATTTAGAACAATGAAAAGGAAAAGAGGGAGCGAAGCGCCCGCATACGCGAGAATGAGGGTATTTACCAACGATGCTATGTGCTCGTGACCAACAGTTAACCCACTTCTAACTAAACTGGAAAAAGACAATTTTGGATTTACCTTCTTGATTTCGAAAATGGTTGCTGACAGTGAGGTTGTGATATCATCCAAAACTCCCAAAAAGCCTATGATCATGCCACCCAAAAAAAGACCCCTAAAATTGATGTTTTCAGTAATACCTATTTGAAGTGAAGTGGCCTCCTCGCTGCCCAGGCCAGTAAGTTTGGCAATGTTGACAAAGGCAATTGAAAGCAAACCTGTTAAAACCAATGTTAGGGATGTTGAGGCAACAGCAACGCTTGTCGATTTGGAAAACCCATGTGCAAGATAAATACTTACGATAAGGATAAATATCGAGCCCAAAATACTAACCGTCAATGGATCGGACCCTTTTAGTATCTGCGGCACAATAAACTTAACAATAACCAGTAGGCTTATTAGCATGCCCATTATTGAACCGACGCCTTTTGTGCGCGATAGAACAACAACAGCTGCAAAGAACAGGAAAGTAAGGCCAATTATATGGTTTAAGCGGTACTTATCAACTATGAAGTATTCAGGTGTTGTTTCCTGGGTGTAAATTTTGGTTAAAACAACTGTTTCGAAAAGGGCAACCTTTTGATATGCGCGAATACTAAACTGCCCCCCATGGTTAATTGTTATTTCCTGGCCGTTGTCATAACCGTCAATAATTCTAACTTTAACAATTTGGTAAGGTGAGAAGATGTCTCCACCGGGAAGGTCTATCTTTTTAGTGCCGTTCTCAATAATCTCAATAACTTGCGCTTTGACCACTTGTTGACCGTCTTGACTCTCGGCTTTTGCGGTAACTGAAGTGGGATTTAGTATGGCAATTAGTAGGTAGGTAGCGATAACAAGACTTAGTTTTTTGAACATCAGCTTATTTTTAGAGCTCTTTTAAGAATGTAAGAAGAAACGTAAAAGACTACACTTATTAATACAACCATTGCTCCGACTGGTAACTCGACAAGTGCAGAGACTGAAATACCGACAATTGCCGAGATAGCACCAAAAGTTGCAGACATTAAGAAGTATTCATTCATGCTTCTAGTGATGTTTCTGGCAGCGACAGCCGGGATAATTACCAAAGCACCCATAAGAAGCGTTCCTACAAACTTAATGCCCAGCGAGACAATGAGACCGACCATAAGCATATAAATTAAATTGGTCCTTGCTACGTTAATGCCGGTGGTTTGTGCAATTTCGGGAGAAATAGTTGATATGATGAGACCTTTTGATATGCGCTTAATTGTAAGAAAAACAAGTAAAGAGAGACTAATGGTTATTAGACCCGAAACAGTTGTTGTGTTTTCCAAGCTACCAAAAAGCGCTTCCAAAAGTTCCAGCTCATCGGTAAGCAGTACCCCAAGTGCCAAACTTGCAGTAAAAAAGACGCCAACTAATGCCTCAGGGTAAGTACCGCTAGACTTTTCCAGGTACCAAATACCTACAATTACCAAGGTTAGAGTGATAAAGGCACCCACTAGAGGATTTGCGTTTATGGCAAGAGCTATTGCCATGCCGGGTAGGGCAACATGTGTTAAGGCATCTCCGACAAGCGCCATGCGTTTTAAAACCATTATCGAACCGATATAGCCTGAAACTGCGCCGACAACAGCACCTACCAGAATTGTTAGCAAGAGCGTTTCGTTCATATATTAAAAATTATGAGTATGACCTTTGTGGCCATATATACCGACTTCTTCACCAAAGAGTTTTTCTAGGGTCGACTTATTGATAACTTTGGCAGGTGGACCAAAGCAAATGTTTTCTTTGTTGAGGCAAAGTACTTTGTTGGTAAATTTGTAGACTATATCAAGCTCGTGCGAAATAAGAAGAATTGTTAGACCTGTTTTTTCTTTAAGGTGGTTAAGCATTGCATAGACAGTTTCCTCACCGATCAAATCAACACCTGAGGTGGGTTCGTCGTATAAAAGAACGTCCGGGTCTCCGAGAAGCGACCAAGCTATAAGCACGCGCTGGAGTTCACCACCTGACAAATTACCAAGCCTGCTTTCAAAAATATGTCTTTCAAAGTTGTCGGTATAGCTATCTTTATTGTTTAAACCAACGACATTGAGGGCCGCCAGAATCTTTTTCTTGTCTGCACTTTTTAATTTAAAAAACTCATAAGTTGTTAAGGGTAGGTCGTTTTCTATGTAAAGTTTTTGAGGGACAAAACCAATCCTTATGCTTTTTTGCCAGCGCACACCGCCAGAGTGGGGAGTTAGTCCAAGGATTGCTTTAAAAAGAGTGGTTTTGCCGGCACCGTTGGGGCCAATAATTGCAACCGTGTCGCCTTTCTCAACTGAGAAACTTACACCATCAAGTATGGTGTGATTATTTTTGATTACTGTTAGGTTGTTAACCTCCAAAATGTTTTCCGCCATAATTATTGGCAATTTCTGCAAAGACCGTAGAACTCTAATGTATGGCTCAAAACTCTGAATTTGGTTTTACCCTCAACACCCTTTATTAAAACATCTTCGTTTAGAGGAATATCGGAAACACTGCCACAATGATCACAAATTAAATGGTGGTGGTGATTTTTCTCATCTATAAGCTCGTACTTTGCCTCTTTGCCTTTAAACTGTGTTTTGCCCACTAAGCCAAGACCAACAAAACAATTGAGTGTCCTATAAAGCGTGGCGCGGTCTATATCGCTACCGGCTGACTTTAAATTACTATAAATTTGAGAGGCGCTAAGAGGAGGAGACAGCGAAATTCCTGAAAGTATTCGCTGTCTTTGTTTGGTCACCCGAAGTCCGCTTGCGTGTAATTTCAAAGTTATTGGGTACATGTTTAATATATTATTGCAACTGAGTCGCAATAAGTCAAGATTGTTTTTACACTTTTTTTAAGTTAATATTCTCTTTACGTCGAAATATGAGAATGTTTGTCCCCGTCATTTTGGCTGTCGCTATCCTGGGTATTTTCTTCACAGTTTTTAAAGGCAATGGTTTACAAATGAACGAAAATAGAGAAATTACAAGTGAAGAGCTGGCAACTCATGCCACAAGGGAGGATTGTTGGTTGGCAATTGAAGGAACGGTTTATGATGTTACTAAGTTTATTCCCATGCACCCCGGGAAAGATAATATAGTTATCGGCTGCGGTAAGGACGCAACAGCTCTTTTTGCTAACCATGGTCGAGAAGGGGGAGTGCCACATTCAGAACGCGCCAGACAAATGCTTCTAAAGCTCACAAAGAAAGGCACACTTAAAAGTTAGTCTTTCTTAAGTTGTTTTTTTGCAATTTTGATAATTGCCTTGTCCATAAGTTTCCCCAACTTCATAATATCGCCTGTAAGTAAAAGTGCGCGTACTTTTGTCGCAGACACTCTTCTACCTCTTGTGTGTCTTGCGATTAACACTTCTGTGTGAAACTTGCCTCCTAGGGTCTTTAGGTCTTTTTTACTACCACCCACGAAGTGAAATATAGTACCAAGCTTGCTTTCCAGTTTTTTAATATTTGTTAACCAAACTTCATCACCTTGCTTGCTAAATTTAACCAAGTTGGGTGTTGAGTCGGGTAGGGGTAAGACTCGCAATTTGGGATAAAGTGTTTTTATCATTAGTTGTCGCACCGTAAAGCTAAAGGGCGTGCGGATATTTAGTGAGTTTGATGAGCCAACAAGAAGTAAACAATTTTTAACGCCATAAAGGGCAAGCATTTTTTCAATTATCATTTGGTGACCTTTATGGATGGGTGAAAATCTCCCTAGAAATACATGCGTTATCTTCTTTGATATGACACCGCCTTGGTTATTTTTTGTTTTTTTGCCAGCCATACTTCCAGTTGAGTAATTATAACTAGAGGGTATAATCACCACAAATGACTTCAGAGTTTGAAAAATATATTCCTGAAATACAAAAGCGTAATTTGGGTGAAATCCCTGAAGGCCAAATAGTTTTAGCTAGAAGGCTATTGGGAGACTGGGTCGTTAACCTTAATCCCACAGATAAGCAAATGGAAAACGCCAGAAATTATTTGGCCAGTCGTTTAAAGGTAAAAACTGAAATGGTTTTTGCAACGATTATTCACAATATGGCCGCCAAATATATTTCTCAAATTTTAGCCAATCACATTCAAATGGTTGATGGTCCAACGTCGGGGCTATTTTCCTATAAAGTAGGCCTTACACCCAATAGAATCATTCAGATAACTAAAATAAGAAGTTTAAGAGACGGTGCTATGGGTGCTTTGGGGAGTGATCACTTTATTGAGGCCATGTGGCAGGACAATGAAGACTATTTGAAACCCACCTGGTCAATAGTCCAGTTGCAACTTTAATAAGAAGTGGCATAGATGAAATGCCGGAGTTGCCGAAAGTGGCGGATGGTACTATGGCGCTTATTTCACCAAGGCCATTCATGTTAAATGAGCTTCACGACATTGGGATCTTAAAGGCGCTTAGGAACGATACTAGACTTTACTTTTCTCATGAAGTGAAAACAGTTCTAGAAAGACACCACGAAGCAATAGAGGTTCAAGGTGTAAAACCAGGAATTGTAAACCCGGTCTCTGCCATAAAATCAGACGGTGGATCTTACGCAATGTTTAGACTTCTTGCTGGTTACACCTACGCCACAAGTGGCGCCAGTCTTGCCACCGATTTTAGGATCTTTGCAAATAGCGGTCTGAAACGAGTCGGAAAACTGATATCTTTAGTAAATAAAACTAACTTTTAGATCTTTCGAACCTTCGTCTATCAAGAGAAGACAAAATTTTCTTGCGCAGCCTTAAACTCTCGGGTGTGATTTCCAAAAGCTCATCGCTTTCCAGGAAATCGAGACATTGTTCAAGAGAGAATATTGTTGGCGGAGTAAGCGTTATATTTTCGTCTGAAATCTTAGAGCGCATATTAGTTAATTTTTTGCCTTTACAAACATTAATTGAAATATCGTCTTCTTTTGCGTTTGCCCCGATAATCATACCTTCGTAAACTTTGGTGCCAGGGCTAATGAAAGAAATTCCACGGCCTTCAACAGTTTGTAAGCCGTAGGAAAGCGCTTCTCCAGCTTGGTCGGCAATGAGGACACCTCGGCGAAGTTTCGGTAGCGGCCTGCCTTCTTTTTCGTAGCCCGTAACGATTGAGTTATAAATGACAGTACCTTTGGTTAGTGTCAAAAGAGCACTCCTTAAGCCCAAAAGTACACGTGTTGGGGCACCATAGACAAACTCAGTTTCGCCTGTTGTTAGGGGAGCCATGTGGACTAAATTGGCATAGCGTTTACCCATCTCAGTAGTAATAACACCAACGTGTTCACTTGGCACAATTATTGACACTTCTTCAAAAGGTTCACTTTTAATACCGTTTTCGATTTTCGTAATTACTTCAGGTTTACCGACTTCCATTTCATAGCCTTCTCGCCTCATGGTTTCAAGAAGTACCGACAGGTGTAGTTCTCCTCGTCCCGCAAGAACAAATTTACCAGTTTCTGACTTTTCTACCCTTAAACTTAAATTGCTTTCCAGCTCTTTTGTGAGACGCTCCTCAATTTGGCGAGATGTAGAGAATTTTCCTTCCCTACCTGAAAATGGGGAAGTGTTTGGTCCAAGAGTCATGCGAAGTGTCGGTTCGGCAATTTTAACCCCGGGAAGAGGAGTTGTGTCACTGGGGTCGGCAATGGTATCACCAATTTTGATATCTGCTATACCCGAAATTCTCACGATGTCGCCGCTACCGACTTCGTCGACTTCCTTATTGCCCAGGCCTTCATACACCCAAAGCTTTTCTATTTTGTAGGCTTTACCATTAGAAACGACCTTGGCACCTTTAATAGCTAATCCTCGATAAACCCTACCTATGACAATTCTTCCTAAGTGATCATTGTAATCAATAGAGGTGGCAACCATTTTAAAACTTCCTGGATTATCTAGCGGAGCGGGAAT
>FKKE01007252.1_pt1 | contig 10488 bp, 11 predicted proteins | sample 1106331 | NCBI WGS metagenome assembly FKKE01 (sample SAMEA3931202, study PRJEB13176) | freshwater metagenome | biome: Drinking water system; feature: drinking water; material: freshwater | place: China | collected 2013-02-06 | reverse complement strand
ACGGCTTGCGCCGAACTCTCAGGCCTCGTCGGAACCCCGATTGGGGCGACCATCACGACGAGCGATCCCCGATTCGATCGACTGATCTCATCGGATACGGTGGTCGAGAAAATTGCGGACGGGTTGACCTGGGTCGAAGGGCCTGCCTGGAGCCGTGAGGGGGGACACCTCCTCTTTTCCGACATCCCGAGCAATCGCATCATGAAGTGGAAGGCGGGGGAGGGGACCAGTGTCTTTCTTTCTCCCAGCGGCTACACGGGCCACGCGCCGTTCGCCGGCAAGGAGCCGGGCTCCAACGGCATCACCATCGACCGTCAGGGCCGCGTGGTCTTCTGCGCCCATGGCGATCGACGCGTGACGCGTCTGGAGGCGGATGGCGGCCGGACCACCCTCGCGTTTCGCCACGCGGATTGGCGCATCAACAGTCCCAACGACCTGGTCTTCAAGTCCAACGGCGATCTCTATTTCACCGACCCGCCCTTTGGGTTGCCCGGCGTCTTCGATGACCCGAACAAGGCGCCGGTCCAGGGTGTCTATCGCGTCAAGTCGGATGGGACCGTCGCACTGCTGATTGCGGACATCAAGGCTCCGAACGGGATCGCCTTCTCGCCGGACGAGAAAACACTCTATGTCTCCGATGTCGATCCCAATCGGGCCGCCTGGTTGGCCTATGACGTGCGGTCTGATGGCACGGTCGCCAATGGGCGGGTGTTCTTTGACGCGACGCGCTGGCGCAAAGATCCCTTCTTTGGACCAGATGGGTTTAAGGTGGATCGGGATGGAAACCTTTTCGGAGCTCGGCCTGGCGGCATCAGCGTGATCGCCCCCGATGGAGCATTGCTCGGGACGATCGACACGGGTCAGCCGACCTCGAATCTGGCATGGGGCGAAGACGGATCGGTCCTCTATGTGACCGGCGGCAGCGCCGTCTATCGGATTCAGACCAAGACAAAGGGGGCGGGGTTCTAAATTGAGTCGGCAAGTCAGAAAGTCTGAAAGTCGCAAGTCTGTTCGTGCGGAGGACTTTCTAACTTTTGACTTTAAGACTTTTGACTTTCGACGGTTAGTGATGCGTAACGAACGGTCCGACACCGAGACTACCTGGCAGCCCTGCCCGCCGCTCATGGTGTGGTTCCGGCAAGGCGACGAGGCATCGAAAACGGTGGAACGAGGCGACTATGTCTACTCACTACGACGTGATCATCATCGGAACTGGCGCCGGGGGAGGCACGTTGGCCTATCACCTCGCCTCCTCCGGGAAGCGCATTCTCCTGCTTGAACGTGGGGGGTACCTCCCTCGTGAAAAGGACAACTGGGATTCCCGATCCGTCTTCGTCGAGGCCAAATACAAGGCCAAGGAAACGTGGCGCAATAAGGACGGACAAGAGTTTCATCCCGGCATCCACTATTACGTGGGCGGGAACACCAAGGTCTATGGCGCGGCGCTGCTCCGCATGCGCCGGGAGGACTTCGGCGAAGTGAAGCACCATGGCGGTGTCTCGCCCGCCTGGCCGATCGACTACGAGGACCTGGAGCCCTACTACACGAAGGCCGAGCACCTCTACCACGTGCATGGCGAGCGGGGAGAGGATCCCACCGAGCCCAAGGCGAGCGCGCCGTACAAGTACCCGGCGCTTCGCCATGAACCACGGATTCAAGAGTTGCATGAAGATTGGAAGAAGCTAGGGCACCGCCCGTTCCACCTGCCGGTCGGCGTCATGCTCAACGAAGCTCAGCGCGAGAAGAGCGCCTGTATTCGCTGCGGCACCTGCGACGGATTTCCTTGTCTGCTCAACGCCAAGGCGGACGCCCAGGTCGTCTGCGTCGATCACGCAGTGCTGCAACCGAACGTGACGCTGCTGACCCATGCCCAGGTCGTCAGACTGGAGACGAGCACCTCCGGACGTGAGGTCGCGGGTGTGGTGGTCGAACGGAACGGGCAGCAAGAGACCTATCGAGGCAGTCTGGTCGTGGTGGCCTGCGGCGCCATCAATTCGGCGGCCTTGCTGTTACGGTCCGCCGATGACAAACATCCGAACGGGCTCGCCAATGCCTCCGGTATGGTCGGGCGCCACTACATGTGCCACAACAACTCGGTGCTGCTGGCCATTTCCAAACGGCCGAATCCGACGGTGTTCCAGAAAACGATCGGGCTGAACGACTTCTACTTCAAGGGGCAGGATTTTGACTTTCCGATGGGACACATCTCCATGGTCGGCAAGCAGGACTTGGAAATGCTCCGGACGGGCGCCCCGGCCTTTGCGCCAGGACTGGCCCTGGACGTCATCGCGCAGCACTCGATGGACTTTTGGATGACGTCCGAGGATTTGCCGGATCCGAACAATCGCGTGCTGGTGGATAAGCACGGACGCCTGACCCTGGAGTATCACGAGAACAACCTGGAAGGGCACAAGCGACTGGCGGCCACGCTCAAGGGGATGCTGGAGCATCTGGGGTGCGAGCGCGACCATCTTCTTCCGCATCACGTCTATCTGGGTAAGAAGATTCCCATCGCCGGGACGGCGCATCAATGCGGCACGATTCGGTTCGGGCGCGATCCACGCACGTCCGTGTTGGATGCCGACTGTAAAGCGCATGACCTGGATAACCTGTATGTCGCCGATGCCAGCTTCTTCGTGTCCAGCAGCGCGGTGAACCCATCGCTGACGATCATGGCGAATGCGATGCGGGTGGGGGATCATCTCAAGGAACGGTTGAAGTAAGGAGTAAAGGGTAAGGGGGCAGCGAGGGGTGCCAGGAAGGCAAGGGAGGCGAAACGGTCGAAGCGGGCGCGAATCGCGAGAGGGAAGCGCGAACAGGCTGAATCCCGAAAGATCTGTCCTCCAAGATTAGTGAGAGGCATTACATGCAACGGTTCAATTTCAGACCCGCGCTCTCTCTACTCGTCGCGCTCATCACGCTTGTCTCGCTCGCGCCGTCTTCGCAGGCCCAGCTGGTGTCCGCGGTCGAGTCGGTGGGGATCACCGTCTCAGATATGGATCGGTCTGTGGAGTTCTATGGGAAGGTCCTGACCTTTGAGAAAGTGTCCGATGTCGAAGTGGCGGGCGCGGAGTATGAGCATCTGCAGGGAGTCTTCGGGCTGCGGATACGGGTGGTGCGGATGAAGCTTGGCGGCGAGATTTTGGAGCTGACCGAATATCTCGCGCCGAAGGGGCGGCCGATTCCGATCGACTCGCGAAGCCATGACCGCTGGTTTCAACATGTCGCGATCATCGTGAGCGATATGGATCAGGCCTATGCGCGGCTGCGGCAGTTCAAAGCGCAACATGCCTCCACCGGTCCGCAGCGTATCCCGGACTGGAACAGGGGCGCGGCGGGCGTCCGAGCCTTCTACTTTCGCGACCCCGACGGGCATCATTTGGAGATCCTCTGGTTTCCGCCCGACAAGGGCGCGTCCAAGTGGCAGGCCAAGGACCGGCTCTTTCTCGGGATCGACCACACGGCCATCGTGGTGGGCAACACAGAGGAGAGCCTCAAGTTCTATCGAGATACCCTTGGGCTGCGCGTGGCCGGCGAGAGCGAAAACTACGGGACCGAACAAGAGCACCTGAACAATGTGTTCGGCGCGCGGCTGCGGATCACCAGTCTCCGGGCCGCGGCCGGCCCCGCCATCGAGTTCTTGGAATATCTCGCTCCGCGCGACGGCCGGCCCTTCCCCGCCGACGAATCGGCCAGCGACTTGGTTCATTGGCAGACGAAGATGGTCGCGCCGCATCTCTCGGATGCGGGCGGGGGGGGCCATGGCGTTCGGTTCCGGGACGTTTCGCCCGGCACGGTGACACTCTCCGAAGGGGCGCTGGGCTTTTCGAAAGGGCGTACGGTTCGCGATCCGGACGGCCATGTGATGCAGCTCATCGAACGGTGAGGGTTTTGTGAGACCTAGACGCGTCGGTAGGACCGTGTCCGTGGTGGCGATCGGGATCCTGCTCTGGCTAGGCGGCGCTGTCGGCCAGGCCGGCGACTGGTATGTCCAAGATGGACTGGCCATTGGCGGCTACGATCCGGTGAGCTACTTCACGGAGCGCAGGCCGGTCATAGGCTCATCGTCCTACACAGTCGAGTATCAAGGGGTGAGGTTTCAATTCTCCTCCGCGGCTCATCGAGAGGCCTTCCTGTCCGACCCGGATCGATACGTTCCGCAATACGGGGGCTACTGCGCCTACGGCATGGCGAAGGGGTACAAGGCCTCGACGAAACCTGAGGCCTTTACCGTACACGGAGGAAAGCTCTACTTGAACTACAATCTCGCGGTCCGTGAGCAATGGCTTGAGGATATCCCGGGCCACGTGTCTCGCGCGGATGCACAGTGGCCCCGCGTGAGATCCAGTCTTCGTGTCATTCCCTGACCTGCATCCCTGCTGCAACTCGCCCCTTGTTCCTGTAACATAGCCCCCGTTCGTCTACCGCGACATCTCTCTGGAGGGGACTATGCCGGCCACCACACCACGAGACCTACATACGCTCTTCACCCAAGCGATGAACGAAGGAGACCTGCAAGGCCTCTTGGCCCTCTATGAGCCGACCGCGATGCTGGTGCCGGAGCCGGGCAAGGCGGTGACCGGTAGGGACGCCATCGGGCAGTCTCTTCAGATGTTCTTGGCGATGAAGCCGACGATCCGAATCGAGACGGCGGGAGTCGTGCAGACCGGGGACTTGGCCGTGCTCCAGTCCAAGTGGATGTTGAATTGCTCATCCCTGGAAGGGGCGCCCATGCAGTTGACCGGCCATGCGACCGAGGTCGTCAGGCGACAGGGGAACGGGCACTGGCTGTACGTGATCGATCTGCCCTATGGGATGGATTCGGCACCGGTGACATGATGTCGATCGCCTTGAGATACGATGTAGCCCATTTACTTGTCGTTAATCATTCATGTGGTACTTGAAATACTCTGGCAGCGTCTCAGCCAGCTTCAGCTAGCGATTCATTGCTCGATGATGCAAGCGATCGCCGGATTTCATCAAGACGAGCAGGGCGACTGGGTTGCCGACCTGACATGTGGGCATGGCCAGCATGTCAGGCACCAGCCGCCCCTCTCGGTTCGACCCTGGGTGCTCTCACCCGAAGGGCGGCGGCGCTATCTTGGGACGAAACTGGATTGCAAGAACTGTGAACTGACTGAGGACTGAGGACTGAGGACTGAGGACTGAGGACTGAGGACAAGGAGACCTCTCGCTACCCGATCGTCGTCGCATGCTTCGGGACGGCGACCGTGACATCAAGTCCGGCTCCGTCCCACGGATGGAGCCGAGGACCTTCATACCAGTAGCCGCCCTGGACCGGATCGTCGCTCAACAGCAGCGGCGTGTCCAGATCGAGCACGTCGAACCCGCCCAGCCCCAAGACCATCGCGAAGGAGCAGCCCATCGCGATGCGCGCCTCGACCATCCCGCCGATCATCAAGCCGAGCCCGGAGGCCCGTGCGAACTGCGCGATCTCCAACGCCTCGACAATGCCGGTTTTCATGATCTTGATGTTGATGACATCGGCCGCCTGCTGTTTCAGCACCTCGCGGGCATCCGGCAGCGAGCGCACCGATTCGTCGGCTGCGACCGGAATACCCGTGAGGTGCCGCAGGGCCTGCAGGCCTTCGAGGTCGTCGCGCACCAAGGGCTGTTCCAGCAGCACAAGTCGGCCCCCGAACTGCTTCACGCCGCTAGTGAAGGCCAGGCATTCCTCTCGGGAATAGCCTTGATTGCCGTCTCCCACGAAGGCGATGTCGGGGAGCGCTTGGTGCACGGCCTCCAGCCGGCGGATATCGCCCTCGACATCCTTTCCCACCTTCATCTTGAGCAGACGAAAGCCCCGCTCATGCCATCCACGCGCGAGGGAGACGGTTTTCTCCCGGTCGGTGATCGGAATGGTGATGTCGGTCTCGCGCGGCCGCACGTCGGCGCCACCCCAGAGGGCCCATAAGGGAAGACCGGCGGCTCGGCAGCAGGCATCCAGGATGGCCGTTTCCAGTCCACACCGAGCTGCGGGATAGCCGCCGATCGCCTCACGGAGCACATGGCCCAACCGCGTCCAGTGGGTGACCGACTGTCCCACGAGCGAGTGGGCCGCGTCGCCGGCCGCTCGCAGGCTGGCGGGCCGGTCCTCCCCACCCACCTCCGGGAAGGGCGCGATCTCGCCGAAACCCTGCGCGCCGTTCTCCAAGGTCACCCGCACGAAAATATTCTCTGCCACCACCCGCGCGCCGGTCGCGACCACAAAGGGATCGGTGATCGGCAGATCGATCGGCCAGAGGTCGAGTCGAGAGATCCGGGAGGCGCTCAGAGTCGGCAAATTGATGGGAACCTTTCTTCGTGAGGATGTGGGGTCGGACTATAGCCGAAGTTGCGTGTCCTGCCAATGACCATCTCTGAAGAGCGAGTCGTGTCGGTTGGTGCCCATTGCTGCACGGCCAGATTGGGGGCTGTCTGCTAGATTTGTCCAATTGGACGGTGTGCCGTGTGAGATCGGAGGAGGGCCGGCCGTGCATTGGATCGAGCCCCTGAAGAGGCGGTGGAGCGCCGGGCTGCTGATGGCGGTCGTCACCCTCTCGACGCCATCCATAGGCCTTGCCGAGGACGGTGGAGGCGTGAGCCTCAACGAGAGCCTTACGGGGGAGCCGGGCCAGCTGGTCGATCTGTTGGCCAACGGCGCCAATCTCCATCACGAAGGCGTCTCGGATCTCTTTCAGCACGACGGCGATCTCAATCAAACCGTCGACCTCAATCAGACCCAGGTGCCGGCCAACGCCGGGGAAGTGACGCCGGAACAGATGGGCCGGGCGTTGGAGAATCGGTCGCTTTCGGACCAAGGAGCTGGAGGGCGAGGGGGGAGCGGCTCCTCTCGGTCTCGGTAGGGTATACAGACAGACCCGCTGCCTGTGCTGTGCTGGCTTGCAGTGGGAGACGCAGCAAGGATGCATGAACAGCAAAGGAGGCCAGTCATGATGCAGGGCGCATTCAATCGCACGCGGGTGGTCGTCGGAACGTTGGCCGCGCTGTTGGCCTGTGGAGGGTCCGTGGCGATGGCGGAAGACGGATGGGACGGCATAGCTGCCAATTTTGGACAGTCGCGCGGGGTCAATCAGGCCATCGAGCAGTATGACGAAATGAGTCGGACGCAGGCGAGCCGGTCGTCCCAGACCTCCCAGCAGAGTGGGGATGCCGGCGCGACCGACATGCGGGCGACGCGCCTCGATCGGAACCGTGACGGCGTGGTGGATGTCCGAGAGCGGCAGGGAGTGCGTGATCGGGTGATGCCGCTCGATCAGACCGGCCAGTCACAGTCCGGTGACCGCCATGGCGCCAGCCACTCGAAGTCACGCCGCCATCAGTAATCTCGGTGGGTTCCGGGCTCGCCGTCCGATGGGGCGGCGTGCCCCACTGCCGGTGGTCCCCTCGCTAGGCATAGCGATCGTTCCGCCACGGGAATGCGCTGTTCGAGTAGCCTCGCACTTCCCAGAACCCCCTCTCATCCCGATCCGAAAACGTGATGGTCTTGATCCACTTCGCGCCTTTCCAGGCGTAGCGCTTGGGAATGAGCATGCGGAGGGGGGCGCCGTGGTCCCGCGTGAGAGGCTTCCCATTCCAGCTGTGGACCAGCAGGACATCGTCGTCGTCGCAGGCCTCCAACGGCAGGTTCGTGGTGTAGTCGTCGTAGGACGAGAACAGCACAAACTTGGCCGAGGAGAGGGGACGGACCACCGACAGCAGATGGCGGAAGCTGACGCCGTGCCATTCATTGTCGAAGGTGCTCCACGTCGTCACGCAGTGAAAGTCCGACACCGAGCGGATCTGCGGCTGAGCCAGCAACGCCTGCCAGGTCCATTCGACGGGATGGGCGACGAATCCTCCGACGGACAGGCGCCATTCGTTCAAGGCGATCTCAGGCTTGTGCCCCAGGTCCAGAACCGGCCAGTTGTTGACGAGATGTTGTCCGGGCGGCAGGCGTTCCGGCTCGGGGGCCTCTTCGTCGACTTCCCGTCCGCCCAGGCCGCGTTTGGCTTTCGCCCAGTTTTCTTTCGCCTTGATCAATCGATCGTTGTCGCTCATGGGCCGGCCTCCGCGGCTACTGTAACATAGGCCGCGAGCGCGTGACGAACGGGCCAGGAGGGGGTGAATTCGTGAGGCGTTGGATTCGACCGATCGCTCTGGGGCTGGTCATCGTGGGGCTTGGGATCGGCCCGGCCCCTTGGTCGTCGATGGCCGCGACGGACCCGGATGATCCGGCGCCCGAAGGGATCCGGCCATCGCGGCCCCACAATCAACCGCAAAATTGGGCCTATGAGGGGGTGGAAGGGCCCGGACAATGGGCCATGTTAAGCCCCGCCTATCGAACCTGCGAGCAGGGCTCGCACCAATCGCCGATCAATATCCGGGGGGCGCACCATGAGGCCACCCCGACCCAGCTCGCGATTGCCTACCGGCCTGCGCGGGTCCGGCTCATGCATACCGGCCATACGGTGCAGGCCACCTATCAAGCGGGCAGCCTCTTGAGCTTCGGGGAGACCAGCTATGTCCTTCGGCAGTTCCATTTCCACTCGCCCAGCGAGCATCAAATCGACGGGCGGTCCTATGACATGGAGATCCATTTGACGCATCAAAGTGAAGACGGCCGAATCGCGATCGTCGCCGTCTTGTTGGAAGTGGGATTGGAGAATCCTGCCTTGGAACGGCTCTGGGCGGAGCTGCCGCAACGAGTGGGCCAGGTGTCCGCCGAAGTGGAGTTGAACGCCCTCAACCTCCTCCCGGCGGAGACTCATTTTTATCTGTACGAAGGGTCACTCACCACCCCGCCTTGCACCGAGGGGGTACGGTGGATCGTCCTCAAGCAGCCGCAGACCGTCTCCCTCGCTCAAATGACCCGTTTTCGAGCCTACCTGGGAGAGGACGCCCGCCCGGTGCAGGCGCTCAATCACCGCGAAGTCGTCGAGTACTAGCCCGAATCCAGCCCTTACCGGCCGCCCCCACTCGCTTGTAACGCTATCCTCCCTGAGATGACTGACAGGGGAATGGTGTGTCGTTTAGAGGCCGTAAGGGGAGGGATCGTCCATGAAAGCCGTCGCCGTCTACCCAGGTCGCGCCAATTCCGTCCACCTGGCCGAATTGCCCATGCCCGTGCTCGGAGAAGTGCCGAATGGGCGAGGGGTGCTGGTGCAGGTCCTTCGCGTCGGCGTGGATGGGACGGACAAGGAGATCAACGCTGCGGAATACGGGGCGGCGCCTCCCGGGTTCAACTTTCTGACGATCGGCCATGAGTGCTTCGGCAAGGTCGTGGCGGTCGGGGACCATGTCACGGAACTGACTCCGGGCGATTATGTGGTACCCACCGTCCGCCGTCCGGGCGCCAGCTTTTACGATCGAATCGGTCAGTACGACATGACGACGGATGAAACCTATTACGAGCGGGGGATCAATCTGCGGCACGGCTATCTCACCGAGTATTTCATCGACGAGCCGGAGTACATCGTCAAAGTTCCGCAGGGGCTCAAGCATGTCGCCGTGCTGTTGGAGCCAACGTCGGTCATCGAAAAGGGCATTATCCAAGCCTACGAAGCGCAGCGACGCTTCAAAGTGTGGCGGCCTCGGCGGGCCGCCGTGCTGGGGTCGGGCACCATCGGCATGCTGGCGGCCATGTCGCTCCGCATGCGCGGATTGGAGGTCACGAGTTTCGGTCGGCAGAAGGCGCCCTATCGCAATGCCGACATGCTGGCGCGCATCGGCGCCCGGTACGTGTCGACGGCCGACATGTCTTTGGCCGAGGCGGCCAAGCGCCACGGCCCCTTCGATGTAATGTTCGAGGCCACCGGCTTTTCGCCCATTGTGTTCGAGGCGATGGAGCACCTCGGAAAAAATGGCGTCCTGATTCTCTCCAGCGTGACTGGCGGGGGCCGAGGTATTCAAGTGCCAGCCGACATGATCAACCTGGGCTTTGTCCTGGGGAATAAGATCATGGTCGGGACCGTGAACGCCAATCGCGAATACTTCGAGGCCGGCGTCTACGATCTTTGCCGGGCGGAATTGGAGTTCCCCGGCTGGCTCTCGAAGTTCCTCACCCATCCGGTGGAGGGACTCGAAAACTATGCGGAGATGATGCGACTGCTGACTGAGGAAAAGGGCGCAATCAAAGTCTACGTCAACGTGGCGAAAGATTGATGGGGTCGTCGCGCGGCTGAGCGATGGCCAGGTCCCGCACGTCGCAGCTTGGTCGGGACGCCCCGTCCCCGATACATCCCTCTACATCCTTCGTGGCCAAGGGCGGTCTATTTCCCCCTCCTTCCACTCCACATTCGTGTAACAAGCGGCGGATTCGAGAGACTCATCCTCATGGAACAGTGGTGACTTTCGTCGGAACAGGACCGGGGCTGGGGAGCAATGCAATGATGGAACGAGAGATACAGCAGAAGTCGGGGGCAAAAGTTTGGAGCCTGCTCGCCGGAGTGGCGATGGTGGCCGGTCTCTGGTGGGCCTTCGACCTGT
>FKKE01003283.1_pt1 | contig 10495 bp, 7 predicted proteins | sample 1106331 | NCBI WGS metagenome assembly FKKE01 (sample SAMEA3931202, study PRJEB13176) | freshwater metagenome | biome: Drinking water system; feature: drinking water; material: freshwater | place: China | collected 2013-02-06 | reverse complement strand
CTTTTAAAAAGGAAATTTGCTTATAGTATCAAACAAAATAGTTTTTCCTTGCATAGCACACTGGAAAATGCCCGGGCTTTTTATTTACGATGAGGAGAAAGAGCAAAGTGAAATATTCAGCAAACTTTGTATCGCTGCATGAGATAAAAAAATGAAAAATTGAAACCCGCAACCAAAGCACATATCGCCGTTCTTGGCACCAATCTTTTCTTTGCCGTTAATTTTAGTTTGGTTAAATACATTTCTCCGGCATTGGTAAAACCGTATGCTTTGAATATCCTTCGTGTGGGGGTAAGTCTTGTTTTATTCTGGTTGTTATGGTCGCTGAGTAATATAACACCTCATATTCAGAAAAAACATTGGCCCAGGTTTTTCCTTTGCGGATTAACTGGTATTGCTATTAATCAAATGTTCTTTATAAAAGGACTTACCTTCACTTCTGCCATTCATGCCTCGTTACTTATTTTATTAACGCCAATTCTTATTACTGTATTTGCTTTTGCCGTATTACATGAAAAAGTAACCTTTTCAAAAGTATTGGGTTTAGTATTGGGTGTGGGTGGAGCTGTTTTATTAATACTATCAAAAGAAGGATCGGCTTCGGCAACCAATTATCTGCTGGGAGATATTCTGATCATCATTAATGCAATTTCCTATACAGTTTATTTTATCCTTGTAAAACCATTAATGTCGGTTTATCCACCGCTCCATGTTATAAGATGGGTTTTCACATTTGGGTTCTTTATGATACTTCCATTTGGCTGGAATGAATTTTTCTCCATACCATGGCAACATTTAACATGGACCCATTACGCATCCATCGCATTCATTGTATTTGCAGGAACTTTTTTAGCGTATTATTTTAATATTTATGGCATACAACATCTTGGTGCAGCCACAACTGGCGCATATATTTATACCCAGCCGGTTTTTGCAGCCATCATTGCAGTCATTTTTTTTCATGAAAACTTAACGGCTGCAAAACTGCTGTCAGCCTTCCTGATCTTTCTTGGTGTATTTCTAGTCAGCTTCAAAAGAGGCTCACTCAACAAGAGCCTTGGGGTAATCGAAGAATAAGAATTTCTTTTTAGCCTCTTTGAACTTAGTCCATTTCTTAGCATCAATTGAAACAGCAAATATCCCACAGGTAGGAATATTGTCTGTTCTTGCATCTGTAAGGCTATTGGCAAAATCTGTAATGCCGGGGTTATGTGAGAAAACGGCTACGCAGTCAATCGTATCATTCAGTTTTTCAATTACATTAGTGAAGGCATCTTCCCCTGCCATATATAATTCAGTTTTTAAAACCAGCTCATCTTTTTCTTTTTTATATTTTTTGGCAAAATGTTCGGCTGTTTTTCTTGCACGCCGTGCAGGGCTTGTTACAAATGCATCGATCTTTATCCCTCTTTCATATAATCTTTCTGCCATTGCCGGCGCATCTTTCTTACCACGATCATTCAGTGGCCTTTCAAAATCATTAAGCCCGGGATCATCCCAACTGCTTTTTGCATGACGAATAAGGATAAGAGTTTTCATACATTACCCCCAACCCCTTAAGGGGAGTTTTTAGAAGATCAAAATGGATTCCAGTTATTCAATTGAAAAGTTACAAAACTTATTAATGCGAAATTATTAATGTTGCTGGTAGAAAAGAAATGTTTGTCAACACTCCTTTAGGTTATGGCGTTTAATAACCACGAACGTTTTTGCCTTCCATATAATTCATGAAAGCCTTATTCACTACTTTATTACCACCGGGTGTGGGATAATTACCAGTAAAATACCAATCGCCAAGATTGCTGGGACATGCAGCATGAAGATTTTCTATGGTTTGATATATAACCTGTACAGGTATCTTCAGATCTTTGGGAGTAATCAGTTGGGCGATCTTATTTGTTATTTCCTCAATGGTAAAGAGCTTGTAAATTCTTTTTACCACATTTTCTGTATGCAATTGATGACTCCGGTGAAGTTCTTTACAATGATCATAGATCTCTTTCAAACATTCTTCTTTCTTTCTTTCTCTTAATAATTCCGCTACGGCCTGGAAGGCAACAAACTCTCCCATCTTGCTCATATCAATTCCATAGCAATCAGGATAGCGTATCTGTGGTGATGAGGAAACAACAATGATCTTTTTGGGTTCTAGCCGGGAGAGCATCCGAATAATACTTTCCCTGAGGGTTGTACCCCGAACAATTGAATCATCTATCACCACCAATGTATCCTGGCCTTTCCTTACAGTGCCATAAGTAACATCGTATACGTGCTGCACCATTTCGCTTCGGCTTGCATCTTCGGTGATGAAAGTCCGCATCTTCACATCTTTGATCGCTACTTTTTCAATACGGATACGGCGATTGATCATCTCATTCAGCTTTTCCGGATCTACGTCCCTGCCCCAGCTTAAAATTCGCTCTACCTTTATTTTGTTGAGATAGTCTTCCATCCCTTTTAGCAAACCATAAAAAGCGGTTTCTGCTGTATTGGGAATAAAAGAAAAAATAGTGTTTTTCAGATCATGATCGATCGCTGTTAGAACTTGTTCGGTAAGATTATATCCCAGCTTATTTCTTTCCCGGTAAATTTTTTCATCGCTTCCGCGGGAAAAATAAATACGTTCAAAGCTGCAGGCTTTTCTTTCTTTTGGCTCCAGGATCTGTGCAACTTCCATCATTCCTGTTTCATCAACGATCAATGCCTGGCCGGGCATCAGTTCTTTTACTTCATTTTCCCCAACATTAAATGTTGTTCTGATAGCGGCCCTCTCTGACGCAGCCACTATTACTTCATCATTCATATAATAATAGGAAGGACGGATGCCATGAGCATCACGAAAAACAAAACCAATTCCATTCCCCGTCATACCACCCACATGAAAACCACCATCAAATAAGGGGAGTGTTTTCTTTAATACTTTCTTTATATCTAATTTTTCAGGTGTTGCCTCATCTTCCCGGCAAAGATTTGTATGCATCAACTCGATCATAGCAGCTAAATCGCTGAACCGGGTATTCTCATGCGGCTCTTTGCCTGCTAATGCAAAAAGTTCATCGGAGTTTACAATATTAAAATTACCGGCTAATGCAAGATTGCGTGCAGGGATTGTATCACGATTAATAAAAGGATGGCAATACTCTAATTTATTTTTTCCCTGTGTGCCATAGCGAAGATGCCCAAGCAATACTTCACCCAAAAAACTTACATGACCTTTCATAAGACCCGGGTGATTGCGTATGCCGGGATGATATTGTTCTAATTCTTCAACCTCTTTTCCTATTTGCTGAAAGATATCAGCGATCGCTTGTGGTACATTACTGCGTTTACGGTGCATGAAAGGGTAACCGGGTTCAACATCTAACTTAACAGTGGCTATACCTGCTCCGTCTTGTCCGCGGTTATGCTGCTTTTCCATCAGGAGATAGAGCTTGTTCAGGCCCCACATCACTGTCCCGTATTTTTGATGGTAATAGGAGAACGGCTTCCGGAGTCGGATAAATGCCAGGCCACATTCGTGTTTGATCGGGTCACTCATGAATCAAAGAAGCCGCAAAGTTAGGGGATGATGTTGAGAACACGGGTTTGGAAATTTTATAGCCCACGATGTGTATCGTGGGCTATGATATGCCTTTAAAAAATTGATTAAAAATTAATTTAAAACGCTTTTTGTTTATCGCTGATCCATTTTGTAAGATCTGTACAACTTTTTATTTCATCATCGATCATGATATAATAAGTAGGAACTTTTTCTTTCATCCATTTCTCCAGCACTTTTTGCTTCTTTTCTTCCAATGCCATTGCTGATATACGGCTAAAGTCATCCTTCATATTCAAACGATGTGGCTCGCTGCGGCTTTTGTAGTGAACAATGCGTACTCCTTTCTTTCCATTCTCTTCAAAAACTACAGGCTGGGAAAATTCACCAGGTTTCAATTTGTCGAGCATTGCGACTAGATCTTTATCGAGGAGATCAATAGTAACATATGGTCCGCCATCACGGCCAAGAAAATAAGGTCCGCTGAATTGAGCCTGTTTATCTTCTGTATAACGGGTAGCCGCTGCAGCAAAACTCATTTGCCCGGCAATGATCTTTGACCTTACAGTATCTGCTTTTGCCATGGCAGCTTTGATCTCAATATCCGTTACAGGAGGAATGCGAAGGATGTGACGAACAATTGCATCGTCACCGATACGCTTTACCAACTGGATCAAATGATATCCGAATTGTGATTTAATCGGCCCTACCATATCACCCTCATTTTTTAAACGAAAAGCGGCAGCAAGAAAATTGGGATCCCATGTTTTATCATTACGATTTACCTGGTACTGGCCACCTCGTTCTTTACTTCCCGGATCTTCTGAATAACGCTGTGCTAATTGTTCAAATGTTGTCACTTTCATTTCCACCTGTCTTTTGTAATTGTTCAATTCGTCCATTACAAATTTCTCCAGGTCACGATTGCTTTTTGGATAAAAAACGATCTGGCCGATCTCCAATTCAGATTCAAAAAAGGGAAGACTGTCTTTAGGGATCTTATTATAAAAAGCTTGTACTTCTGTGGGGGTCATGTGAACATTCTCAACAATTTTTCTTTGCATTGCTTCGGCCAGCTTCTGCTCTCTTACAGTTTCTCTTGCATCTTCCTTGATCTGGTATACGGATTTGCCGGCAATCTCCGCCAAAGCTTCTTCTGAGCCATAAATATTAATATACCTGCGGATACGATTATCAAGATCAGCTTCTACTTCTTCATCAGTTACAGGCAATGAATCTTTCTCCGCCTGCAACATCAAAACTTTTGATATCAATGCCTGTTCCATTAACACACATTGTGCATTATCGGGAACCTGGTTGCCGTTCCTTATTGCATCGGCAATGGTATTTTGAATATCTGAGTATAGAATGATCCTGTCACCAACAATTGCAAGGATTTTATCAGCAACAACCTTTGCTGATTGCGATTTTGCTGCAACAGAAAAGATCGTAAACAATAATCCGAGTGTACATATTTTCTTCATATCAAGGATTTGAAGTTTCCGAAGGTTCAAAGGACTTCTTTGGAGAATCCCTTCGGGACAAAAATAAAATTGATTAATGCAGTAAGTAAGAGGGTTGGGTTTATTAACAAAAGTTTCAGTGTGAGTCGGGAGTTTGTAGTCAGGAGTTCGGAGTCATAAACGACTACCGGCTCCGAACTATGAACTCCGAACTATAATGTTCTCTTCACTTCCTCCTCCTCAAATGCCTCTACCACATCACCCACTTTTATGTCACTATAATTTTTTATCGTTAAACCACATTCCATACCGGCCTGAACTTCTTTTGCATCATCTTTAAACCGTTTTAATGAAGCTAACTCTGCGCTGGCACCTTCACCGGTTGGGTAAATAACAACGCCATCACGGATCAGGCGAACTTTCGAATCTCTTTTGATCTTGCCATCACGAACATAACAACCAGCAACCACAGCCTTATCAAATTTGAATACTTCTCTTATTTCCACGTTAGCAACTATCTTTTCCTGTACTGTGGGCTCAAGCATACCTTCCATCGCCATCTTTATCTCATCAATCGCTTTGTAAATAATAGAGTACATCTTGATCTCTATTGATTCAGACTCGGCAAGCCTTTGGGCCTGTAATGAAGGACGTACGTTGAAGGCTATAATTATGGCGTCAGATGCATTGGCAAGTGTTACATCACTTTCTGTTATCTGGCCAACACCTTTATGAATCACTCTTACCACAATTTCTTCCGTACTTAATTTTTGTAAACTATCACTCAGGGCTTCTACAGAACCATCCACATCACCTTTGATAATAACATTCAGTTCTTTGAAATTACCTAATGCCAAACGACGACCGATCTCATCAAGTGTAATATGTTTTTTGGTACGTATACCCTGTTCACGCAGAATTTGTGCACGGCGATAAGCAATTTCTTTTGCCTCGGCTTCATCTTCATACACTTTGAATTTTTCCCCTGCCTGCGGAGCACCATTTAATCCAAGAATTAAAACCGGTGTTGCCGGGGGTGCTTCATCCACTCTTTTATTTCTTTCATTGAACATGGCTTTCACTCTTCCGAAATGCTGGCCACTCACAACCAGGTCACCAATTTTTAATGTCCCGTTTTGTACCAATACCGTAGCAACATACCCGCGGCCTTTATCAAGAGAGGCCTCAATGATGGTACCACTGGCTTCCCGTTCAGGATTTGCTTTCAACTCAAGCAATTCTGCCTCTAGTAAGATCTTTTCCAATAACTGGTCAACATTCAAACCCTTTTTAGCAGATATTTCCTGGCTCTGGTATTTACCGCCCCAGGCTTCTACCAACAAATTCATTTGTGAAAGTTGTTCATATATCTTTTGAGAATTGGCACCATCCTTATCAATTTTATTAACCGCAAATATCATTGGTACACCTGCGGCCTGTGCATGACTTATCGCTTCTTTTGTTTGCGGCATCACGGCATCATCTGCTGCTACTACGATCACAGCAATATCTGTAACCTTTGCACCACGGGCACGCATTGCTGTAAATGCTTCGTGACCTGGTGTATCTAAGAAAGTAATTTCTTTTCCATTGGAAAGTTCAACCTGGTAGGCTCCGATATGCTGTGTGATACCTCCCGCTTCCCCGGCTACCACATTGGCTCTTCTTATATAATCAAGCAAAGATGTTTTACCATGGTCTACGTGACCCATGATAGTAACAATTGGCGATCGGGGCTGCAATTCTTCTTCTTCATCTTCCTCATCACTCATTTCCTCCATTTCCATTTGCTTTTCCATATCGATAAACTCAACATCATACCCAAATTCACTTGCTACCAGTTCTATTACTTCTGCATCAAGACGCTGATTGATGGATACCATGATGCCAAGACTCATACATTTACTGATAACATCAGTAAAGTTCACATCCATCAGGTTTGCCAATTCACTTACACTGATAAACTCGGTTAACTGCAGTTTATTTGATGTGTCCGCATCACCAGCAGCTTCAGCAAGCTCTTCCCTTTTTGCTTTTCGATATTTTGCTTTCAGGCTTTTACCACGACCACCTGCACCGGCAAGCTTGGCCTGGGTTTCCCTGATCTTTTCCTGTATTTCTTTTTCGTCAATTACTTTTTCTTCTCTTGTCGGCCTGTTATCAGTTCTGCGTCCACCACCAAGACCCGGTCCTCCTCTTCTATCTCCGCCTTGTCCGGGCCCACGACGGTTATCCCTGTTAAACCGGTCTTCTCTTCTGTCTTTATCTTTAATCGCATCTTCTCTTTTTACTTCTTTCTTTTCAATAGGTATACGTTTACGCTTACGTTTTTCATCATGCTTAGGTCTTGTATCACTCTCTACAGGCAATTCTATTTTGCCAAGGATCTTTGGCCCGGTTAATTTTTCTACTTCTATATTTTCAATAACCGGCGGGCCTTCTTCTTCGGTGGGGGCAACTACCGGTTCTTCTTTTACTAATTCAACAGTTTCTTCTACTTCAGTTTTCTTTGCCTTCTTCTTTGGTTTGCCGCTTTCGGAACGGCCCGGCTTCTCTTCTTTAACTTCTTCTGTTGCTGCTGCTGATTTTTTCCGGGTTTCTTTTTTGGGCCTGGTTGAAGAATCAATTGCGGAGAGGTCTATTTTATCAATGATCTTTGGTCCTTCCAATTCAGGCACTTCCTGTTTTACCAATTCAGGTTCCGGTGCTGCTACTACCTGTTCAACAACCGGAGCCGGTTCTTCTTTTGGCTCTTCTTTCTTAGCTGGCTTACTGCTTTCTGAACGGCCGGGCTTTTCTTCTTTTTCTTTTTTGAAAAGAATTTCTTCCTCATCCTTCTTTTTCTTAAGGTCGGTGGCAACTCCTTTTGGCAGATCGATCTGATCACTTTTCAGCTTTGCTACTTTATCGCTTTGAAATTCCTGCAAAGCCGAACGATACATATCTTCTGTAAGCTTTGACTGATCTTTCAACTCGCCTTTTTTAGCAAAGCCTTTGCTTTCCAAAAAGTCAATAAGGGTTTCTTTACCGATATTAAACTCTTTGGCTGCTGCCAGAATCCTTGGTAATTTAACTTCTGCCATTAATTGTTTTTATGTTATCTACTTTTATTCAGTAGTGAAACGTGAAAAGTGAAACGGATACCGTTTTCACGTTTGACGTTTGACGTCTCACGAAAATTTATTCTTTCTCAAATTCAGCCTGCAATACTTTTCTTACTTCATCAATAGTTTCTTTTTCCAGGTCCGTTCTGCGTTCAAGTTCTGCTGCTGTTAAATTCAATACGCTTCTTCCCGTATCACAACCGATGCGTTTCAGTTCATCGATCACCCATGTTTCTATCTCATCGCTAAACTCATCAAGATCTATATCAAATTCTTCTTCCTGTCCTTCATCATCACGATACACATCAAGTTCAAATCCGGTTAATTCACTTGCCAGCTTGATATTTACACCGCGCCGACCAATGGCCAATGAAACCTGGTCGGGCTTAAGGTAAACATTTGCATGCTTGTTTTCCTGGTCAAGCTCCATGCTTGTGATCTTGGCAGGTGTCAGGGATCTCTGGATCAGCAATTGTGTATTGTTTGTCCAGTTGATCACATCGATGTTCTCATTCTTCAGTTCCCGAACGATACCGTGAATACGGCTTCCCTTCATACCGACGCATGCACCTACCGGATCAATACGATCATCAAATGATTCAACAGCTACTTTTGCTCTTTCACCCGGATCACGAACAATTTTTTTGATCACAATTAGCCCATCAAATATCTCGGGAACTTCAATTTCAAGCAGTTTGGCCAGAAAGTCAGGCGAAGTTCTGGAAAGAATGATTACCGGCGTATTATTTCTCATATCCACTTTTTTCACTACCGCCCTGATGCTTTCGCCTTTTTTAAAATAATCCTGTGGTATCTGCTCACTTTTTGGAAGTATCAATTCATTGCCTTCTTCATCAAGCAATAAAATTTCTTTTTTCCAAACCTGGTATACTTCGGCACTGATGATCTCACCGATCCTTTCACTGTATTTTTTTGCCAATGAATTTTTCTTCAGATCGCTGATACGGCTTGCCAGCGTTTGTTTTGCGGCAAGTATAGCACGACGGCCAAAATCATAAAGGTCAATCGGCTCAAACAATTCTTCACCTACTTCAAAATCCGGTTCGATCTTTATGGCATCGCTATAGGCTACTTCAGCAAGCGGATCATTTACCTGGCCGTCTTCAACGATCATACGATGACGCATAATTTCAAGGTCACCTTTTTCAGCATTTACAATAACATCAAAATTTTCATCGCTGCCGAATTTTTTACGCAGCAAAGTCTTGAATACATCTTCCACCACTTTCATCATCGTGGGACGATCGATATTCTCTGCTTCCTTGAATTCCTGGAATGCATCAATGAGATTGATACTTGACATAATTTTAGCTTTTTGCTTTTAGCAATCAGCTGTTAGCCATTGGCTAAAAGCTGATTGCCTTCTTAAAACTTAATTTGAATTTTAGTTGCTTTTATTTCTTCTTTTACAATTGTATGTTGAACTAATTCTTTCTTCTTCCCCTGACCTTTTTCTTCTTCCACTACAATTTCATTTTCTGTTGCACTGATCAGTTTGCCTTCTAATTTTACCCCTGTCTTCATTAAAATATCTACAAACCGGCCGATGTTCTTTATATATTGCCTGTCCATTCTCAGGGGTTCATCAAGGCCTGGCGATGAAACCTCAATTGCAAAATCCCCATTGGGAAACAGTGTTTCTTCCACCCATTTATAAAGAGCCCGGTTTATTTTCGAAAGCTGGTCAATGGCTGCGCCCTGGTCAGCATCCACAAATACTTTAATATTATTGGTAGGTTTAATCGAAACATCCACTAAAAAAAATCCCGGCATTTCTGCAATCATCTCATTTACTTTCACTTCAATGGCCGCTACATGGTTATCAGCATTCATTTTTTACCCTTTCCGGTCAGATATTTAAAATGAAGAAGGGAACGGATTCGTTCCCTTCTATCATTCATTGCCGGTGCAAATGTAACGGAAATAAGTAATAAGTTCCAAAATTGATTGCCATACGAAAATTCCGGTTGAAAAAATTCCAAATTCCAATTGCTAGCTGATTTAACGATGATATCTGGGATTTCTTAATTGGAATTTAAGATTTATTTGGTGGCGACTCTTAAGATTAGGTAAATGATAGTGTTAACTTTGTTGCATGATTTTTCGTTATCTCTTTTATGCATTCCTTATTTACCTGGCATACCGGTTGGTGTTTCATTTGATCATTCCTTTGTATAAAACAACGAAGCAGGTGAAAAAGCAGTTTCGTGAAATGCATAGCCGAATGGAAGATTCATATTAATCAACAGCAAGCCAATCAGCACACCGTAACTCCGCAGCCTGAAAATAAAAAACAGCCAGCAGATGATTATATCGACTTTGAAGAGGTGAAATAAAAAAAATTTGGAAAATTCATTTTTTTTTTTTTT